>Ga0335073_10016408_pt1 | contig 10344 bp, 7 predicted proteins | sample Lox_Sample_22_FD_207093 | JGI IMG/M metagenome (GOLD analysis project Ga0335073, IMG submission 207093) | Soil microbial communities from Loxahatchee National Wildlife Refuge, Florida, United States - Lox_Sample_2.2 | ecosystem: Environmental > Terrestrial > Soil > Wetlands | place: USA: Florida... | reverse complement strand
GGCGGCCCGCTGGAGCACTGCCACGACAAATTCGGCCGCGGTTTCGATTCCTCGTACAAGATCTACCGGATTGGCTTTGCGCGCCAAGGCCTCGAGTCCGCGCTGGAGGATCGCATTGGCGAGTACAGTAGCCGTGGTAGTGCCATCGCCGACGGTTTCGCTGGTCTTACGCGCGACCTCGCGGACGACTTGCGCACCGACATTCTCGAAGGGATCTTGGAGTTCGATCTCGTCGGCGATGCTCACGCCATCGCGCGATACGATCGGCGGTCCGATCGTGCGGTCGATGATGGTATTGCCGCCCTTGGGACCGAGGGTCGCGCGAACTGCTCGAGTCAGTTTGTCCACTCCCCGGCCGAGTGCGATTCGTGCCTCGTCCTGATAGAGAATTAGTTTCGGCACCTGATTTCTCCAGTCAGAGTTGAAACTTCGCTGCTTTAGCTGAAAATGACCGCTGCCGGTGCGATGCGGCCTCAGCTTTGGACAGGAACTATGAAGTGATTCGCAGGCCGGTTCAAGCAGCCATTGGTGACATAGATTCGCGGATTGACGCCATTACCTAATTCGGCGATTAGAAGCGGATCAGGTGTCATCGTCGGCCATTTCGTAGGGCAGCGCATCTTCGAGACGGCCGAAGAAAACCAGCCGGTCATCGAACATGACCATCCGCCCATAATGGGTGGCCATATCGATGGTAAAATCGTAGGGATCAATCTCGCGGCCTAAGGCTTCGCTCAACTCCTTCATGTCGAATTCGAGCTTGTTCTCGCCGTCGATCCTGATCATCGAAGGATAGTAAGTGATTTTGACGCCGGGCTTTTGCTCCATCAGTTTCACGATCTCGCGGCTCTGAACGCTGTCATTCAGAGTCACTCCGCATTTGTGGGAGACCGCGTCCTGCCGATCGCCATGAATGTCCATACTGGATTCCGGCCGTGCCGCCATTAGATTTCCACTCCCTTCCCGAGCGCCGGGTCGATCTGGGACAAACTCTCGAGCGTGTTGCGCTTGGCGTGCTCGAATGCCTCTTCGAAAGTACTGCACTTGATCCTGGGCAGCGACCAGAGCGGTTTCAACCCATTGGCCGCTTTGACACATAGCGGCGCATAATTTCGGAGCCACGTCAGAGCCAGATCGCGATTATGATCGGCGTGTTTTTCATCGCTGAGCAGTACGCGGAACAGTTCAACGCTATTAGCGAGATTGCGCTGGTAGTCGGCTTGCGCAAAGCCGATGATACTCGGAGTCGCGTAATCGCCATGCTCGGCGCCGAAGCGCGCGACGAAATTGCGCACCAGCCCGGTAACCAAGTGTTCGTAAAGTAGATTCGAGGCCAAAACCGATTCCAAGTAGTCCGATGCGCCGCGAATAGTCTCAATCGCTTTGCGGCTGTCTTGCCAAATGGGATCACCGAGCCAATGTTCTTTGCCGGCTGCAGTATCAAAATTGGCGAGGTCGAGACCAATCTCCGCTAGATAAAGAGTCAAATCCTGGGAGAACCTCAGTTTGTACGAGGCGTTGGTTAGAATCGAAGTGTTGATCATCTGACTCATGCCGTCGCGTTGCGCCTGCATGAAGATGATACCCAACGAGTATTCCGGGTGCTTCAGTGCGCCGACGTGATCTTGCAGCACTGCGACCCAGCTGGGATCAAAGGCTGCGGCAGCGCCCTGCATCCGGGCGTTGTCGCTGACCATCTTGATAGCGCCTTCGATGCTGGATTGACGCTGGTAATGGGTGCGGTCCCATTCCTGATCGACGGAGCGGAAGCGATGCCAATCGGAGCTTTTAATCGCGGTTCGCTTTTCGGTATAGGTCGGCAGACCGTCGGCAAAGTTGATGATCCAGCCTTGGAGCAGATAACGATCCGGATCCGGCTGAACATCGACGGTCACATCTTCATATAGGGTCGCAGTCCGGCCAGCCGGTTCGAAATAATCAAACTTGCGGCTTTCCGATCCTGGAAACTTTCTGGCGCCCGCTGCCGCCGACTCCTTCTCAGATCCGGCCATGTGAGCCTCCTGTTATAATCGCAACAATCTCTCGCTAGCTATGGCCGAATCAGGCGTCCTATCGGTTCGTGCCAGTTCGCGCCGGTTTTGCTGATTCCGGTACATAGTTCGTTCATTTCTCGGCCTCAAATCAATGAGACGCCTGAGTAAACTTCTCGCTATGGATCCGCTCTGGTTCTACTCCGCTGACTTGGAGTACCGGAACCGCTGCTTCAATCATTGGCGGCGGCCCGCAACAGTATGCTTCGGTCTCTTCATCCAACTCGGCCCCACGCAGATGGCGCGCGACGACCTCATGGATGAAGCCGGTTTCGCCTTTCCAATCCGTTCCTTCCGGTTCGTGCGAAAGGGCGGGAATAAAGCGAAAGTCAGGGAGAATTTTGCCGAGAGCCTCGATCTGATCGAGATAAAACAGATCGCGCTGGGTGCGGGCTCCGTAGAAGAACGTCAGCGGGCGCTGCTCTCCGCTACGCGCCAGGTCGTTCGCGATCGACCATAACGGCGCCATACCCGACCCGCCGCCGACCAGAATCATCTGACCTGTTCGATTCTCATGTCTGAAGCAGATTCCATAGGGACCCTTGATATCGAGCTCGTCGCCGATCTTGAGTTGCTTGTCGAGCACCGACGAAAAGGCACCATCGGGGTAAACCTTGATGATGAATTCAAGTTGGTTACCGCCCGGGACGTTGGCCATCGAGAAGGATCGGACCAAGCCATTGCCGGGGACTGTGATGTCAACGTATTGACCGGCCCAAAACTTGAACGGTTGCTCCAACTCAAGACCGAGCGAGCAGATGTCAGCGGTCAAGCGATCGATTGAACTAACCCTTGCCGGATAATTGCGGACGGGGATCGAGTGCGTGAGCAGATCCTCGTCGTAACTTAAGAGTTCGACGGTAAGATCGCTGTGCGCCAAGGTCCGGCACAGCAAAGTATAATTCTCCTCGCGCTCGTAATCCGCCAAGGCGAAGGTCGAATACTTGAGTAATTCGATATCGCCGTCGATCAGGATCGCTTTGCAACTGGAACACTGTCCTTCCTTGCAGCCGTGCATCAGCATGATGCCCTGGCGAAAAGCCGCAGACAGCACCGTCTCGCCGTCTTCGACTTCCATCTCGACACCGACGGGTTCCAGACGCACGTTGAAAGGCTTTGGCACGTTACTCCTCGATCAACTGGGGCATTGTTCCCGCAGCCGCGAGCTCAAGCCTGATTCCGCATCGCAATCGTCCGCGCTAGATAGCCTTGACCGTGAAGCCTTTGCGATATTCCTCGGCCCACTTTGCCCTTTGTTCCGGCGTAAGCGCACGGAAATCGATCAGCGGACTGCGGAACTCGAGACCTTTGATGTGGTCGAGGGTCCACATGTCCTTTTCGTCCCAGGACAGGTGTGGTTGCGGAATCAGTGTCTTGCCGTCGCTGCGCAAGAACTTGAGATCCTTGAGGATGTCGGCCAGATCCCATCCGTGGTAGCAGGTTTCCCATTCACGCTTGCCGCTGAAACGGCCCATTGCGGGCGTGGGACGGCCTTCGTATTCGCCCTGGAAGGCGACCTTGTGGGTCCACCGGCATATCTCGGAGCAGTAGGCATAGACCTCGCCATCGACTTCGTCGTAGACGAAATCTTCGCGAATCAATGCGGGAACCAGGCAGCTCCAGCAGCGGATCGGATACTTATATCCGGTATCCTCGAAGACGATCGGCTTCTGATTGGGCTTGGAAAGCTTCCGATAGTCTTCCCACCATGCTCCAAAGCGCGCATACCAGCCCGGATATTTATACTCGAACCACTCGAAGTCGCGCTCATCCATTCCGCCGATACGCCAATAGTTAACTGGCCATCCAGCGGCGAAGAACTGGGCAACCTCGTGGACGTACCACTTCTTGGACATCCGGTTCCACATCTCTTCGATGTCGTCGTGATGGATTTTAACGCCGTACTTCTCCAAGGGCAGGAGGAAGCTGCGATAGTAGTCGTCGTAAACCCATCGGTGCCAAAGCTCGAGGTACGATTCCTTGTCCTTGCTGCGATCCTTGGTGCCGTACTCGATGATAACGCCGATGGCGGCATCAACGATCGCGTGGTTCTGCCAGAGCGCATAGCGAAGATCGCGCTCTAACAGGAGATGGTTTTCCGGATGATTGAGCACCGACATCAGGACGGCATGGCCGTTGTTCATGTGGCGGGATTCATCGGACTGCACGGAAAGAAAAACGGACGGCATCGCGTAGTCGCCATTGCGGGCGGCTTCGGACGGCATAGCGACGAACAAGGTGTTGGTGAAGGCGGTCTCGGCGACGACCTGCAAGAAGATGTTGGTGGCCGTGATGTTGTCGCCGGTCAGGAATCCTTCGGCAAACTGGCGTCCGATGGTACTGGCATAGCAGCGGCCGAAGCCCTTCGCATGAATATCGAATCCGGCCGGATCGATATAGTTCTCCATGTACCATTTCTTGAGATTCATCTGGATGGTGGAGTGGCGAAGTTCGTCGACCATCTGCATCGTCAAGCCGGTCTTCAGATTGGCGCCTGGGACTACTCGCGCCTCCATCGCCATCGAACGCGCGGCCGAGATTTCCGGGAAGGGAATGATGCCGAGGAACAGCTTCATCCATTCCATCCAGCGCGGTTCAACATTACGGAACATGTCGCCGCGCAGGCCCGCATCCAAGGCACCGTAGACCCGGTTGTTCTTCTCGTTCTGCATCGGGAAGTACGAACGGAGAACGGATTTGGTCGGGTCTTTGGGGGCTTTGGTTATCTTATAATCGGTTGGGTACTTGGCTGCTTCTTTGGCGTACGACGGCACCCAGTCGAGATCGGACACTAATTTGGCTGCTTCGCTGAGCGAAATTCCTCGTTGAGATTTGATCTTGGAGACGTTGAGTCCACCGGCCATGATTTATCTCCTCATTAAGCGTGTTCGCCGGGCTGCCTCGAAGTGGAGTGCCGATTTACAGGCGCACGAAATCGCAGGTCCAGCAATTGTCCGTTATCGTAATGCGCGGTCTTTTCCCGCGTAACTTAGCTTTCGAGTCCTGACCTGGAGTGCACCGTCGCAAGCCGGATGTCGCCCACCGTCCTGACGTACGCGATCAAGCATCAGGCCCCCCGTTCCCAGTTGAAAATCGCCTGCAATCCCGACCGGTATCAACCTTCGCTACACCACTATGGATAGCGAATTCCGACCGGCGGAAGTGGAAAATTAGGGGCTTGAGGACGACGTCGCGCATGTTTTCAGGGCTCGATACCTTCGAGGTTGACAGTGGCAAACTCATCGATAACTTGCAAATGAAATACCGGTAGCGGGGATGGCTGACAATGCGCTGAGGCGAGGCTCGGCCCAGGGCGGCGTACGGTGTTCCGGTTGAACTTCAAAGCTGGTACGGTCGCGGCGCATGGTAGTTCCTGAAGTCTCCGAGCGCGTGCCGCACCGCGCTCGCGCCTTTGTACGTTTTGGTCTGTATATCGGACCCGCTTTTCTGGTGGCCGTGGGCTATATCGACCGCGGCAACTGGGCAACCGACCTCGAAGCGGGTAGCCGTTTTGGCTATCAGCTCTTATGGGTGATTTTTGCCAGCAATGTAATTGCGCTGGTCGTTCAGTTGTTGTCGGCGAGGCTGGGGCTGGTGACCGGCGATTCTTATGCCACGAATTGCCGGCGCCATTTCGCAACCGGAATCTGGGTAATGCTTTGGATTGTCGTTGAAGTCGGCTTGATCGCCACAGACTTAGCGGAATTCATGGGAGCGATGCTCGGGTTTGAACTCTTGTTCAGAATCGGGAGCCTGTTAGCTATTTGCCTGAGTGTGCTGAGCGCCTTCGGCGTCCTGGCGCTTTACCGTTACGGGGATCGCACGGTCGAACGGCTGTTTATTTTCATGATCATGCTGGTTGGTCTCTGCTACGTGGTCGAGTTGCGGATGGCGCCGCCGGACTGGGCCGAGGTCCTTAAATCGACGTTTTGGCCACGGCTGGACCGGGGGAGCGCGGCGATCGCCGCCGGTATCGTCGGCGCTACGGTAATGCCCCACAACCTATTTTTGCATTCATCGCTGGTGCGCAAGAATGCTGGCGAAAATCCGCGTTTCGCGTTGATGTCGACGGCTGGCGACTCGTTCATCGCGTTGAACGCTTCATGGCTGATAAATGCGGCCATTCTGATCACTGCTGCCGCAGTTTTTTTAAGAACGGCCGCACGGTCGTCTCGATCGAACAGGCTCATTTGACGCCGTTGCCACTGCTCGGATCGCTCGCCGCGGGAGCATTTGCGCTGGGGTTGCTGGTCGCGGGAATAGCCTCGTCGGCAACCGCCACGCTTGCCGGCCAGGTCGTTTTTGAAGGATTCTGGGGCAGGAGCGTGAACCTGTTCGTGCGCCGCGTTATCACACTGATACCCGCCCTTGGCATACTCGCGATAGGATTCGATCCTTTCAGTATTCTGATCGTGAGCCAGATTGTCCTTAGCGTGGTACTGCCGTTTGCCCTAGTCCCGCTGGTCTACCTGACCGCGCGGCAGGCGGTAATGGGGGAGTATGTTAACGGATGGGCTGAGCAATATCTTGGCGGTATCCGCGACGGCTGCAGTGCTATGGTTCAATGGAATGTTGCTATGGTCGCTGGCATAGGAGTGCCGGGTTGGCTGTCTTTGGCGGCTAATGGTTGCGACGTGGATCGATGGTGCAGAACCTCGTGGTGGGCTGGATAGATAGCCGCGACGTATTGATGGACCCTCCCCGAGGGTTCGTGCCGACCAGAGGAATCAGCTGGCGCATGCCGATAGCCTCGATCGGGCATTGAGCGAGATCGCCAAAGTGATGGAGGGATCAATCTAACCGTTCTCCGATTTCGCGAGCACGGTAGGCGTCGAACTTGGATAAAGAACAAACTCGCACACAGGGATTACCGCGTAACAGCAAAAAATGGCTGCGAAGAATCGTGGGCCCGGCTTACGCGCTGGCGGTTTGTGCTCTCGTGCTACTGCTGGTGCATGCGCTATCGCGGGGGATGACGTACGGCGCGATGGTCGCCGCACTGCGCAACACACCCGCAAAGCTAATCTGGATTTCAATTCTGTGCACCGCGCTAAGCTATGCGGCGGTCATCGCGAGCGACGAATGCGCCCTGGCCTATAGCGGCGTTCGAGTTCCGCGATCGGCACTCCTGCTTGCATCATTCTGCGGCTCGGCCCTTGGCAACATAGCCGGGTTCGGTTCCCTGAAGGGAGCGTCTGTGCGTTCCCGCGTGTATGGCGCGCTCGGTGTCGATGCCGAATCGATCAGGCGTGCGGCGGTTTTCCTCGATGTGGGATACGGCCTTGGACTAGCTGTATTTTTTGGCGTCTGCGCGCTTTTCGGCAGGTTATGGCCTGAGCGCTCCGCCTCTCTAATCATTGTGCGCGCGGGCGGTGCAACGGTTTTGGGCGCCGCAAGTATCGTCATATTTGTCCTGATGCGACGGCGCAGGGCCCTTGCGTTGAGGGGGCTAGCGCTGCCGAGCCCGTCGCGCGGCAGTACGCTGATTCAACTTGGTCTTACGTCCGCCGAGCTAGCGGCGTCAGCGGGCGCGTTATGGTTTCTACTGCCGCCATCAACGTTCAATTTCTTAGGCTTCGCGGCGGTCTTCGCGGCCGCATGCGCGCTTGGCGTGATGAGCCGAGTGCCCGGCGGCATCGGCATTTTCGATGCGGTGGTCTTCTTAATTCTGCGGGACAAAGTACCACCGGCTCAGCTCGTAGCAGCGATCCTCGCGTACCGGGGAGTCTATTTTCTGTTGCCATTGATGATCGCCGCGGCGGCACTGGCGGTGTTCGAACTCAGGCGCGCGGGTGCTCGTCCGGCTTCCAGAAGCAGCGAACGTCTGGTGCAGGGGGCGGGTTTGCTCGCTCCACTTTTTCTGAGTGCGGCCACGTTCGGAGCGGGCGTCATGCTGGTGATTTCCGGTGCTACGCCCGCGGCGGATTGGCGCCTAGCGGCGTTGCAAAGCATGCTGCCGTTATGGGCCGTGGAGATCTCGCATCTATTGGCGACGCTGGCAGGCGTGCTGCTGCTGTTCGTCGCGCGCGGCCTGTACCATCGGCTCGACGGCGCATGGTGGCTGGCCTTTCTGATCGCGCTGGCCAACGTGGCCTTCTCGGTGGCCAAAGGGCTGGCCTTTGGCGAGATGCTAGTCGTGCTGTTGCTAGTGATTTTGCTGCTGGCGACGCGGCGCGAGTTCACCCGTCATGCGGCGTTTCTGCATCAGCCATTCAGGATAGGGTGGTTCATCGCGGTCGCTGCGGTTATCGCCGGGGCGATCGGAATCATGTTTTTTGCCTTTCGCGACGTGCCCTACCGGCGCGAGATCTGGTGGCAATTCGAATTCGATGCGCAGGCGTCGCGCGCGCTACGCGCACTACTCGCTGCTTCGATCGTGGCGCTCGGCGGTTCGCTCTGGCAGTTGCTGAGGACCGCGCCAGGCCGAGTCAAGATTCCTGGTGCTGAGGAATTGTCACGCGCGGAGAAGATCATTCGCGGGCAAAATCATAGCGCCGCGATGCTGGCGTTGATGGGTGACAAGAGCCTGCTGTTTTCGCATTCGGGCAAGGCGTTTTTGATGTATGCGAAGCGTGGCCGGAGCTGGATCGCGCTGTTCGATCCGATTGGACCGTATGATGAATGGTCTGAGCTGGTATGGCGGTTCGTCGAACTAGCCGACGCGAACGGAGGCCGCGCGGCGTTTTATCAGATTCGTCCCGACAGTCTGCCCCTTTATCTCGACGCCGGCTTGCGAGTAATCAAAGTCGGCGAAGAAGCTTGCATCTATCTCAAGCAATTCACACTCGAGGGTTCACAGCGTTATGGCCTCCGCCAGGCGCTCAAGCGGGGCGAACGTGAGGGCCTGACTTTCGAATTATTGTCGGCCCCAGAGGCGGCGCAATTGCGCGGAGAGGTAAAGCGCATCTCGGACGCGTGGCTGGCGAGCCATCACTCCAATGAAAGGAGCTTTTCGGTAGCGGCGTTCGAGCCAGGGTTTATCGCAGCGCAATCTATGGCGATTTCGTGCAGCCACGGCGTGCCGATCGCGTTTGTTACGTTGATGACATCCGGCCAGCCAAGCGAAGCAACGATCGGCTTGATGCGCCAAATGCCGGACGCGCCGCCATACGCGATGGAGTTTCTAATCACGCATCTGGCAATGCAATTAAAGGAGCAACAATTCAACTTCTTGAGTCTGGGGATGGCACCGCTCGCGGGTCTGCTGAGAACTCCGCTCTCGTCGCAATGGCATCGCGTTGGTGGATTGCTATGGCGACATGCCGGACCAGTTTATAACTTCCAAGGGCTACGCAGTTTCAAAAACAAGTTTCGTCCAGCCTGGGAACCACGCTATCTCGCCACCTCGGGCGCGTTCGGGCCGTTCATCAGCATGGCGGAAGTGGCAGCGCTCGCTAGCGGCCGCCGCGGAAGTTCCTCGACCGCATGATTGGATTGTGCCTGATCGTTGCTGTGCTTGCACTACTGGCCGGATGCCGCGGCCCATTGCCAGTACGGCGCGCCAACAGCGGCCGCTATGGCGGCGTCAAAGTGGTGAAACCGCGCCGCCAAGCGGACGCCTTTGTCGTGCTTTTTTCCGATCGCGACGGGCTGACGAAAGCCGACGATGGGGCGGCTCAAATACTTGCGCGGCATGGGGTATTAGTTGTTGAGGTCGATACTCAGGCCTACCTGCAACGATTGAACAAGATCAATGAAGGGTGCCATGACGCTGTCACAGACGCTGAAGGCGTCAGCCGCTTGTTGCAGCGCGAGTACCGCTTTCCAGAATATTTCGCGCCAATTCTGGCCGGTACAGGCGAGGGCGCTACGCTGGCAGAGGTGGCTCTGACCGCTGCTCCGCCAGTGACTATTGCGGGGGCGGTCTCGATTGATCCATCGGCGACGATAATGAGTAAGCAGGCGTTTTGTACCAGCGGCGCCACACGCTCGGTCACGAACGGCTTCAGCTATGGTCCGGCACACACGCTTCACGGCTTTTGGACCGTGGGACTCTCAACCGACGCACCATCGGCGGGTCGCGATTACGCGACTGGCCTACAACAGAGTGGCATGCCGCTGGAACTGCATACGCTTACATCTGGCGCCAGCCTCGGCGATGAACTGTGGCAGTTGATCGAGCCCCATATCGCTGCCGCGATGAGTGTAGCGTCGCTACCGTTAACAATCCTGCCGGTGCCGAAGCCATCGGGGCTAATGGCCGTAGTGATCTCAGGCGACGGTGGCTGGCGCGACCTCGATCGGACGATCGCAGAGAATCTTCAGCAGCATGGAGTGCCGGTCGTGGGCTGGG
>Ga0335073_10016407_pt1 | contig 10345 bp, 2 predicted proteins | sample Lox_Sample_22_FD_207093 | JGI IMG/M metagenome (GOLD analysis project Ga0335073, IMG submission 207093) | Soil microbial communities from Loxahatchee National Wildlife Refuge, Florida, United States - Lox_Sample_2.2 | ecosystem: Environmental > Terrestrial > Soil > Wetlands | place: USA: Florida... | reverse complement strand
CAGCAGCCCGCCCTGGCCGACCTGTCCCGCCGCCGCTTCATCACCGCGACCATGGGCGGCGGCGCTGGACTCGCCGCCTGGAGCCTTCTGGCGGCGCGTCCGGCATCCGCCGCCACCGGGGGCCCTACCCCCTCCGCGGCGCCGGACGGGCCGGCCGGCCTGGTGGCGCCGCTGAACGACGCCTGGCTGTTCGGCGGCACCTGGGTCACCGGAAGCGACCAGCCCGGCTATGACGACGCGGGGTTCGAGGTGGTGACCCTGCCGCACGTCGTCACCCCGCTGTCGTGGCACGAGTGGGACGCCGGCAGCTGGGAGAAGGTCTGGATATACCGGCGCCACTTCGACATGCCGCGCGCGATGACGGGCATGCGGGCCTTCGTCGACTTCCAGGGCGTCCTGACCAGCGCCACCCCGACGATCAACGGGACACAGCTCGCCGAGCATCTCGGCGGGTACCTGCCGTTCAGCTACGAACTGACCGACAGCATCCAGTCGCAGGACAACGTGCTGGCCCTCATGGTGGACGCGACCTGGCAGAACGTGCCGCCGGACGGAAACCCTCGCGGGGCTGCATCGGTCGATTACCTCGAACCCGGCGGCATCTATCGTGACGTGGCCCTGCGCTTCGTCCCGCAGGTCTTCATCGCCGACGTCTTCGCCAGCCCCGCCGACGTGCTGACCGCGACTCCGGTGGTGAACGTGCAGTGCACCGTCGACGCGGCCGTGGTCCCGGCCACGGCGGTAGCGGTGGTAGTGGACCTGTACCAGCAGGGCGATCGCGGCCGGCCGGTGGCCAGCGCGTCGGCTCCGGTCCAGGTCTCCGCGGCGGGTCAGGTGAGCGTCGGCCTCCAGCTCACCGGCCTCGGCGCCATCCGCCTGTGGGACACCGAGCACCCCAACCTGTACGAGGTGGTCACGACCCTCACCATCGGCGGGTATGAAGTACACGACTTCACCCGCCGCATCGGCTTCCGGGAGGCGGTGTTCCAGACCGACGGCTTCTTCCTCAACGGCAGCCGGCTGAAGATCTTCGGTCTCGACCGGCATCAGATCTTCCCCTACAACGGGATGGCGATGCCCGCCCGCGTACAGCGGCACGACGCGCAGATGCTCAAGCAGCTCAACTGCAACATGGTCCGCTGTTCGCACTACCCGCAGTCCCCCGACTTCCTCGACGCCTGCGACGAGCTGGGGATCATGGTCTGGGAGGAGACCCCGGGCTGGGGTTACCTCGGCGACGCCGCGTGGCAGCAGATCATGCTGCAGAATGTGCACGACATGGTGATCCGCGACCGCAGCCGGCCGTCCGTGATCATCTGGGGGGTGCAGCCCAACGAGGCCCCGCGGGACGAGACGCTCTACGACCAGTCCCGGGCGCTGGCCTACTCGCTGGACGGCACCCGGCAGACCTCCGGCACCGAGACCTCGCAGAGCCTCGCCGACTGGAACCAGGACGTCTTCGCCTACGACGACTACCAGTCCAGCGACGGCAACGCGGAGTTGGCTCCGCCGATACCGGGCATCCCGTACCTGGTGACCGAGGCCGTGGGCGCCATCGACGGGGCCAAGTACTACCGCTGGTTCGACACCCAGGACATCCAGCAGGAGCAGGCCCGGATGCACGCCCAGGTGCACAACATCGCGGGCTCACAGGACGGCTACAGCGGCCTGCTCGCCTGGTGCGGCTTCGACTACGACTCCGCCAACGGGAACATCTACCAGGACGTGAAGTGGCCCGGGGTGGTGGACACGTTCCGGGTGGCCAAGCCCGGCGCGTCCTTCTACCTGGCCCAGGGCGACCCGGCGGCCGGGCCCGTCATCGAGCCCTCCTTCTACTGGGACTTCGGGCCGACCTCGCCGGTCACGATCCTCGGCACCCAGGCGATGATCTGGTCCAACTGCGACACGCTGCAGGCCTACCTGGACGGCAAGCTCTTCGCCACGCTGACCCCGGACAGCACCGGCTACCCGTACCTGGCGCACCCGCCGTTCTTCCTGGACGTCAGCCAGATCGACGGCTCGGGGATGCCCGAGCTCCGCCTGGACGGCTACGTGGGCTCCCGGCTGGTGCTGTCCCGGTCGTTCGCATCCGACCACGCCGGCGATCACCTGGCTCTGCTCGTCGGCGACCAGCAGCTCGTGGCCGACGGCGCCGACACGACCCGGGTGGCGTTCCGGGCCGTCGACCGCTACGGCGCGCCGCGGCCGTACCCCGCCGGGGATGTGCGGGTTTTTGTGGACGGGCCGGCCATATGGCTCGGCCAGGTGCTGAATGTCACGTCGGCAGCGGCGTCGCCCCTGGTCCAGCCGGGCCAGCAGGTCCAGGTCAGCGTCACGCTGGTCAACGGGGGCTTCCCGTTCCAGGCCAACGGCGGCGTGGGCGGCGTCTACATCAGGACCCTGCCCGGCCAGGCGGGTGCGATAACGGTCCGGGTGGATCATCCCACGCTGGGGTCGGCGCTCGCACGGATCGCCGCCACACCGCCGCCTCCGCCAGTGCCGGGCGTCGACCGCGCGACCCCGCCGGTGAATCCGCGCCAGGCCATGACGTTCACGGACGTAGACGTCACGCTGAACCTCCCGGCCGGCTGGCAGGCCGCGCCCGCCTCGCCGGTCACCCGGGCCGCGCTGCCACCCGGGGAGATCTTCACCGCACGCTGGGAGCTCACGGCGCCCGCGACGGCGGCGGGAACCGGCAGCATCACGGCAACGGCGGCGTTCGCCCTGGACTCCAGCCAGGTCAGCCAGAGCACCACGCTCCCGGTGTCACTGGCGACGACGCTGGCCGAGGCGTTCAACAACAACGGCATCAGCGACAACTCCGACGTGACCGCGGCCGACTTGGACGGCGTCGGCAACAGCTTCTCCGCGCAGGCCCTGGCCGCGGCCGGGCTGACGCCGGGCGGCACGTTCACCCAGGACGGGATCACGTTCACCTGGCCAGACGTGGCCGCCGGCCAGGCCGATAACGTTCTCGCCAACGGCCAGACCATCCTGCTGACGGGCATCGGGAACACGCTGGGCTTCGTCGGCGCGTCCAGCCCGAACGATGAGACGGGCACGGGGACCGTCTACTACAGCGACGGAAGTACCAGCAGCTACACGATCACACTGGACAACTACTTCTACGCGCCGGACACCGGGAACGACATCGTCGCCCAGACCCCGTACATCAACGACTCCAACTCCGCGACGAACGGCGGCAGCCCGCAGCGCGACCAACCGGGCTGGATCTTCTACACGTCGGTACCGATCACTGCGGGCAAGACGGTCACCGCGGTGACCCTGCCGGCCGGCGGAGGCGTCCAGGGCGGCCGCATTGTCGGCATGCACGTGTTCGCGCTCGGCATCGGCTGAGGCGGCGGTGGACAGAACCCGCAGCCGCTCCCCTTGCCCTGACCGGCCAGCCGCCGTGATCCCGCGGCATCCAGCCGCTCTGGCCAGCCCGGCCCCGGCCGGGCAGCCGTCCCTAGCCGGCGGCTGCCGCCGTCCTTACCCGGCGGCTATGGCGAAGATGTGCATATCGGGGTTGTCCGGCAGCTCGATCGCCTGGATGGTCTTGCCGGCCTGCAGCGGCACGAACGCGGCGTACAGGCTCGGCGAGTAGACGTGGCCCGGGTTGGTGCGGTTTTCGTAGGCAATGGTGGCGACCAGGGCATCCCCGTCGACCGGCGTCTTGACGGTCCAGTTCTGGAAGCCGATCGTGAACGACTGCGTGGACCCGTCGGTGTAGAACACAGTGCCGGTGCCGCTCTGCTCGCCGTCGACCCCGGCGCCGAGGAACCCCAGCGTGCTGCCCGACCCGGACAGCGGGACCGCCCCACCGCTCAGGGCCACGTTGTCGGGCGTCCCGGCAGGAACATCGGGCCAGGTGAACGTGACCCCGCCCGCAGTCACGGTCGCGCCGGGCATGATCTCGTCCGCGGCCAGCGCCTGCGCGGAGTAGCTGTTGCCCGCCCCGTCGAAGTTCCCCAGCGTGGGAGCCGCGTCATCGGTGATGCCGACGTTGTCGAAGGCGGCGGCGAGCGACGAATAGGCGATGGCGGCCTGCAGATAGGCGCCGGGGCCGGGCATGGTTACCCTGTCGGCAGTCGTCGTGACGGCGATGGGCACGGTAAAACTGCCAGGCGCAGCGCCCGAAGAGGCAGTCACCGATAGCTGGGTGGTGGCGCTGGCTCCGGGGGCGAGGGTCGCTGACCCGGTGGCGGGGGTGATGCTGATGCCGGAGCCCGAAGGCGGCTCGGCGCTCCAGCTCACGGCGACGGGGTAGCCACTGGTGTTTGCGTTGGTGAGCGTGACCTGGGTGGCCGACCCGGACTGCGTGACCACGGCCCGCGAGGTGAGGGCGGTGGTGACCAGCGGGTCGACGGTGACCTGGGCGTAGGCGGACTGCGACCCGGTGCCCCCGGGGCCGTGATAGGTGGCGGTGGCCTGTAGCTGCGGGATCGTGGCCTCGGCGCCGGCCGGGGCGGTGACGTTCCAGGAGGCGGTCAGCGGCTGGGCGGGCGCCAGGGCCCGCGCGGTGGCGGCGGCGACGGGCCGGATGGTCCACCCGGCCGGGGCGTGCAGGGTCAGGCCCGCGCCGTCCAGGGTCAGGTTCCCGCCCGCCGACAAGCTGGCAGTGACCGTGAACGGGCTGCCGGCCTGCGCGGACGGCGGGGCGCTGAGGGTGATGCCGCGCCCGGCGGTGCTGGCGCTGATGGCGAAGCTGCCCCTCAGCGGCAGGTTGGCCGTGGCCGAGGAGTCACCCACGTACACCTGGTAGCTGCCGGGTGCCTCAGCCCACGCGCCCGCGCCGCCGCCGGCGCTGGTGTCGTAGTAAGACAGGTCCTGGGGCGTGAGCGTGAAGTGGACGGGCGCGGACTGCCCGGAACGCAGGGTGACCTTCTGGAAGCCCTTGAGCTGGCGCGGCGGCTCCCCGGTACTGGCCGGGTCGCCCACATACAGCTGGGCCACATCCGACCCGGTCCGGCTGCCGGTGTTGGTCACCATCGCGCTGACCTTCACATCCGCGAGCGACGTGCCCGCGCCCGGGCTGACGGTCAGGTGGCTGAAGGAGAACGTGGTGTAGGACAGGCCGTAGCCGAACGGGAACAACGGCGTGATGTTCTCGGCATCGTAGCCTCGATACCCGACGTCCAGGCCCTCGGAGTAGTCGACCTGCCCGTTCACCCCGGGGTACTGGGCCGGGCTGGAAACGGGCGTCTGGGATTCGCTGACCGGGAAGGTTATAGGCAGATGCCCGGACGGGTCAGCCTTGCCGAACAAGATGGCCGCGATCGCGTTGCCGTCCTGCTGGCCCGGATACCAGGCCTCCACCACCGACTTGACCTGGCTGAGCCACGGCATGAGCACCGGCGAGGCATTGTTGAGCACCACGATCGTGTTCGGGTTGGCCGCGGCGACCGTGGAGATGAGCTGGTCCTGGTTCCCGGGCAGGGAAAGGTTGGTCAGGTCCGTTCCCTCAACCTCGGGAACATCGACGAAGACGATCGCCAGGCTTGCCGCCTGGGCCGCGGCCGCTGCCCGGGTAAGGTCGCTGCCGTCGTTGTAGCTGACCGACGTCCCCGGCGGGGCAGCCTGCTGGATCCCCTGATAGGGGGTCACCACTGCTGACGAGCTGACATAGCTGGAACTCGGCGGAGGCGACGCGGTCAGCGCGCCCGCGCCCGCATCGGCGCCGATCACCGCGATCGAGCGGACCTGCCCGGCCCGCAGCGGCAGCATCGACCCTGCGTTCTTCAGCAGCACCGTGCTTTCCTCGGCCGCCTGCCGGGCGAATGCGATATGCGCCGGGGTCGATGCGCCGGTGTTGGCGGTCCCGGCGGGCTGGTGGTTGAAGACGCCGAGCCGGAACATCTGGGTGAGCACCTGGCTGACCGCCTGGTTAAGCCGCTCCGGGGAGATCTCGCCGTCGTATACGCCCTGCTCAAGGGCCTGGGGCTCGGCGGTCTTGAGCTGGTCGGTCCCGGCATTGAACCCGGCCACCGGGTCGTGCACGGCGTCGAGGTCACTGCGGACGAAGCCGCTGAAGCCCAGCTGCTCACGCAGGACCGTGCCGAGCAAGTAAGAGTTCTGGCAGTCGAAGGTGCCGCCCAGGCTGGCATACGAGCACATGATGGCCGACGGGTCGGCTCTGGCTACGGACTGCTGCCAGGCCATGAGGTAGATCTCGTGCAGGGCACGATCGGAGACCACTACGTCGTCGGCCGGGGTGTTCCGGTACTTCTCCTGGTCGTATGCGTCGAAGTGCTTCGGCATGGTCCCGGCGCCCTGGCTCTCGATGCCCTGCTCGATACTCACTCCGAGCTGGCTGGTCAGGTAGGGATCCTCGCCGAGGGTCTCGAACGTGCGCCCGTCCTGCGGGACCCGGTCGATGTTGAGCACCGGGCCCTGCACCACGTCGATGCCCTTGGCCACCGCCTCGTTGCCCAGCACGGCTCCGTAGTCGGCTGCCGTGGCCGGATCCCAGGACGCCGCCACGCCGATCGGTGACGGAAGCTGGGTGTGCGAATCCGCGGGCCCTGCGATGATCCCGGCGGGCCCGTCGTTCAGGTTGAACTGAGGGACGCAAAGCTGCGGGATCGCCGTCGTCACATTCTCGTAGCCGTTCTCGTTGGCCAGCCCGAGAAGCTCCATCTTCTGGCTCAGCGTCATAGCGGACAACAGCTGATCGACCCTGATGGTAACCGGCAGTCGCTGGTCCAGCCAGGGACACGCGCCGGTCGTCCCGCCCGCGGCTGCCACGGCATGCCCTGGCCGCGCCGATGCCGCGCCGGCCGACGCCGCGAAGACGCCAGACACCGCAACGCATAGGGCCGCCGAAGCGGCCAGCCCGTTCAGTCCGCGCCGTCCCGTCCTGCTCATTCCCGCCGATCCTCCTACCGTTCATCGCAGAGCACGCGGATATCTGGCCAGGCCTGGCGAGCAGCCGCGAGAGAACGCGTCAGATGCTGTTGGCGATATCGATTGTCCATAATTGCCGGATCTGAGGCAAGAGGTCTTACCTCAGTGGTTGGACCATGCACGAACCACCTCAGTGGTTAGGACCCTGCAGGAACCGGCACCGGCCAGCGCGCGAGGCCGACTTGCGGATGCCGAGCGTCAGCCCCCGCCGGCAGCCGCGTGCATCACGCCCAGCTTCTCCGCCCAGCCAGCGAGCTCGGCGGCGGTCTCCCGGCGACGCGGGCTAGGACGCTGGGGACCCCGTCGCCAGCGGCTCAAGCGCCTGGTCGGCCTGCCTCCGCTCGTCCTGCAGCCGGACCCGTGCGGCAGCCTGCGCGCTGTGGATGTGCCGGCGGGCCGCGTTGCGCGCCCCTGCCCGATCCCCGCGCTGCACCGCGGCCAGGATGCGCTCATGCTCGATCCGCGACTTGGCCAGGCGTCCCGGGACCAGCAGCGTGGTCTCCATGCTGGTGGCGAGCATGTCCTGGAGCACGCCGAGCGTCTGGCGCAGGAACCTGTTGCCGGCGGCCTCCACGATGCGCATGTGGAAGGCCGCGTCAAGCTGCTGCAGCAGCGGGAAGTCGGTCGGATTCGCCTCAGTGGCACGATCCAGTTCGTCCAGGGCCGCCGCGGCGGCGGCGATCCGCTGCAGGTCACCGGCGGTGGCTGCCCAGCCCGCCGCAGGCACCTCGAGGACGTCGCGCATCAGGAACAGCTCGCCGAGCGTGAGCTCCTGCAGCGCGAGCGCCGCCCTGAGGTCCTTGGCCGCGGACGGCGCGGCGACGAACACGCCCTGGCCGTGGCGTACGTGCAACCGTCCCTGTGCCTCAAGGGCCTTGACCGCCTCGCGCACCGAGGGCCGGCTCACCCCGAGCAGCGCGGCGAGATCGCGTTCGGAGGGCAGCCGGTCTCCTGGCTTGATCTCCTCAGCGGCGATGAGCTTGAGAATCTGTTGCGCGATCCGGTCAGAGACCGTGCCGGCAAGGGCGACGGACTTCCACACATGTCCTCCCTCACGCTGTCAGACCCTCGACGCCATCATCGCTGATCGGTGCAACGTTCAACCTGTCCGCGTGCGATTCACTACGGACAGTGGATCAAACCATAATACGTTCGTCACGCGCCTGTTCCTGCCCTCAGCCATGGCGGATGGCCTGGCCTTGACGCATCCCGCGGCGGCTCCGGATAATAGGCCTGCCCCCTATGGTCAGTGGTCTTTCCACTGACCATAGCCGAGCGGACGATGCTGTCCAGGGGGCCTGCCGCCCTCGGCTCGTCCGGCCCGGGTAGCCCCGCCTCGCATTGCGCGGCAACGAGCCCAGATGAGGAACTGCTTATGACCCGGCAACCAGGAAGCAAAGGCGCCGACTCGGGACTAGACCCTCGTCATCTGTACCGCAGGACTTTCCTCAAGGCGGCCGGCGCGACGGCTGCCCTGGGTTCGGGCATCGGCCTGCTCGGCGGCCTGCTTGAGGGGCCGCGCGCGGCGGCCGCCGCGCAGGCCACTGGTGCCGGCGCTCGCGGCGCTGTCGGCGCGCAGGCATCCGGGTCCGTCCCGCCCATCCTGCTCGGCGGGGCTGAGGTACGGCCGCCGTCGGTGCCGCTGGCCGTCCGCTCCCCGTACCTGTCGACGTGGCTGCCCGCGACGGACCTGACCTCCACCGTCCCGCAGTTCTGGTACGGCAGCGACCGCGGGTTCGCCGGCCTGGCCCGCATCGACGGGCAGGCCTACGCCTGGGCGGGCCAGCCCGAGGTTAACGGCGCCACGGCCGCTGCCCTGACTCAGACGTCCCTGAACGTCACGGCCACCAGGTCGATCTTCACGCTGAACGCGGGCGGCGTCGAGCTGACCGCGCAGTGGCTGTCCCCGATCGAGCCGGGAGACCTCAGGCGCGAGTCCGTGCCGTTCACGCTGCTGACCGTCGAGGTGCGCGCCATCGACGGCGCCCCGCACGACGTACAGGTCTACGCCGACATCACCGGCGAGTGGGCCTCGTCGGACGGGTCCGACGTCATCACCTGGAACGCGGTCACGACCGGGCGCAACCGGTACTGGTCGGTCCGGCTGCAGGACCCGGACCCGCTGACCGAGACCACGCAGATGGCGAACTGGGGCAGGGTCATCTGGGGATCCCCGATCGCGGCCGGGCAGACCTACCAGTCGGGGTACGCCGCCGACGTCAGGAACCAGTTCACCGCCTCCGGCAGCCTCGCGAACAGCAACGACACCAACTTCCGGGCCATCGACGACAACCAGCCCGTGTTCGCGTTCGCCGGCGACCTGGGCACGATCTCCCCCAGCCGCAGCCAGTCGGTGAACTTCGCTATCGGATTCGTCCGCACGCCGCTGATCAGCTACGGCCCCGACGCCATCCCGATCCTGCCGTGGTGGACCACGTACTGGCAGGACTGGACGCAGGTCGCCGACTTCTTCCTGGCCGACGCGTCCGCCGCGGGCACGCGCGCTGCCGCGCTGGACGCCAGGATCGAGGGCGCCGCGACCTACGCCGCGGGCCCCGGCTATTCCGCGATCTGCGCGCTGGCCGCGCGGCAGTGCTACGGCGGGATGGAGGTGGCGATCGGCCCGGAAGGCACACCGTGGGTGCTGGGCAAGGAGATCTCCTCCGACGGTGACGTCAACACCGTCGACATCTTCGACCAGGCCTACCTGATGTGGCTGTGGCTGGACCCGGAGTTCATCCCGCTGGAGATGGAGCCGATCCTCACCTGGTGCGCCTCGCCGGGCTGGCAGGACGACTCGCTCTGGACCGGCATCCCCTCCTGGGAGGACTCCCAGACCAAGTACTGCGTGCACGACCTGGGGGTGTACCCGGTGGCCTCGGGCCGCGCGCCAGGCAACGGCGAGCAGATGCCGATCGAGGAGGCCGCGGGCATGCTCATCATGGCCGCCTCCTACGCCCGGAAGGCCGGCGCCGCCAAGGCGCGCCCGTTCCTCCAGAAGTGGCAGCTGCTGTGGACCCAGTGGGCGCAGTACCTGCAGACCCAGGTGCCCACGCCGGCGGCCCAGCTCACCACCGACGACTACGTGCCCGAGTACCGGACCCCGGCCGGCTCGGTCAACCTGGGCATCAAGGCGATCGTCGGCCTGGCCGCGGCCGGCCAGATCGCCGGGATCCTGGGCGACCAGGCGAACGCCGTCGCCTGGTCTCGGGCGGCGCAGGACAACGTCGCGCCCTGGGTCACGCTGTCCCTGGACCCGTCCGGCGAGTACCTGGACCTGGAGCAGGGCGCCTCCGGCACCTGGAGCACGATCTACAACGCCTTCTACGAGGAGGTGATCGGCGAGAAGCTTGTGCCCGAGGACATCAAGGCGCTGCAGGCCAGCTTCTACCTCACGCAACTGCAGCCGTACGGGCTGCCGCTGCAGACCGGCGAACCG
>Ga0335073_10016406_pt1 | contig 10345 bp, 7 predicted proteins | sample Lox_Sample_22_FD_207093 | JGI IMG/M metagenome (GOLD analysis project Ga0335073, IMG submission 207093) | Soil microbial communities from Loxahatchee National Wildlife Refuge, Florida, United States - Lox_Sample_2.2 | ecosystem: Environmental > Terrestrial > Soil > Wetlands | place: USA: Florida... | reverse complement strand
GGCTGATCGGGCCCGGCCTGGCCAGCAGGCTCGGCGAGCGGACGGTCTACCTGGCCGGCCTGGTGGCCGACCTCGCCGCGATGCTGCTGCTGATCGTGAGCTGGCTGGTGGTGCACCAGCACGCCGCCGCCTACGGGCTGCTGCTGGCTGCGACCGCTTGCCTGGGTGCGGGATTCGGCCTCGCGGTCCCGGCGCTGAACACGCTGACGGCCGCGTTCCACCCCCAGGCCGTCGACCGGTCGGTGCTGGTGCTCAACGCCCTGCTCGGGCTCGGCACCGCGCTCGCCCCGGTGTTCGTCGCGATATTTGTCGGCCTCGGGTTCTGGACCGGCCTGCCGATCCTCGCCGCCGTCCTGCTCGTGGGTCTGCTCCTGGTCAGCCTGCGGCTGCCGCTGCGCCCCGGGGCACAGCCGGGCGTGTCGCAGCCGGCCGCCGGATCCGCGGGGGCCGGAGCCCGAATCCCTGCCGGGCTCTGGCTGTTCGGCGCGTTCGCGATCCTGTACGGGTTCTGCGAGACCATGAACGGCAACTGGTCCCAGCTCGACATCACCTCGCTGGGCGTGGCGTCGTCGACCGCCGCGATCGCGCTGACCTCGTTCTGGGCCGTGGTCACCGCGGGCCGGGTGCTGTTCGCCGCGATCCAGCGCTGGCTGCCGAGCCGGGCGGCCTTCCACATCCTGCCGTTCCTGCTGGCCGGGGCGTTTCTGGTGATCGCGGTGCTGCCCAGGCACGCGCCGCTGGCGTCGGTCGGGGCGTTTGCGCTGGCAGGGCTCGGCTGCTCGGCGCTGCTGCCGCTGACGATCAGCATCGGGCAGGAGAAGTTCCCGCGCTCCGAGGTGCTCGTGGCCGGCGGGGTGATCGCCTGCTACCAGGCCGGGTACGGGCTGGCCGCGTTCGGCGTCGGCCCGCTGGTCGACGCCGGCGTGCGGCTGCCGGTGATCTTCGGCTGCAGCGCGGCCGTGGCGGCCGGCATGGGCCTGCTGTCCCTCGCGGTCGCCCGCGGCCGCCCGTCCCCCCAGGCGCTGCACCCCCGCCCGTCTCCACCGTCACCACGCCATCACCCGTCACCGTCGTCCGCTACCTAGAGCGCTGCCCGGCCGGCCGCCGTCCCGGGCTGCCGCCGCGGACCGGCGGGTTGGCAGGAGCGTCGAGGGTCGTCCTGGAGCGCTGCCCGGCCCGCCGCCCCCCCGGACCGCGGGCCATGGATGTACCGAAAGGCCCGATAGATGCGGCCCATCGGTACATCCATGGGGTGGCGCCGTCGGTCTGCGGGGCTGGGGGCGCTGCGGGGTCGGCGGCGTGTCGGGGCGGCAGGGCCGGCATGATGGCTGTGTGACCGAACACTATGACGTCATCATCATCGGCACCGGGGCCGGCGGCGGCACGCTGGCGCACACGCTGGCCCCGTCCGGCAAGCGGATCCTGCTGCTTGAGCGCGGCGACTACCTGCCGCGGGAGAAGGACAACTGGGATCCAGCGGCGGTGTTCATCGACAGCCGGTACATCTCGAAGGACACCTGGTACGACGCTGACGGCGAGCCGTTCCAGCCGCAGGTGCACTACTTCGTCGGTGGCGCGACCAAGATGTACGGCGCCGCGCTGTACCGGCTTCGGCCCGAGGACTTCGGCGAGATCCAGCACGTCGACGGGCTGTCGCCCGCGTGGCCGCTTGGATACGACGAGTTCGAGCCCTGGTACACCGAGGCCGAGTGGCTCTACCAGGTGCGCGGCACCCACGGCGAGGACCCGACCGAGGGGCACTGGTCCAGGCAGTACCCGTGGCCGGCGGTCTCGCACGCGCCGCGGATCGCGGAGATCGCCGATTCCCTGCGCGACGGCGGCTACCATCCGTTCCACGCGCCCTGTGGTGTGCTGCTGGACGAGGCCAACCGGCCCAAGAGCACGTGCATCCGGTGCAACACCTGTGACGGCTTTCCCTGTCTGGTGCACGCCAAGTCCGACGCCGAGACCATCGCCGTCCGCCCGATCATCGATCGCGACAACGTGACCCTGCTGGTGAACGCGGAAGTGCAGCGCCTGGAGAGCGACCCGCTCGGGAGGGCGGTGACCGGCGTGGTGGTGTCGCGCGGCGGCCAGCCCGAGGTGTACGCGGGCGACGTCGTGGTGCTCGCGGCCGGCGCGGCCAACACCGCCCGGATCCTGCTCCGGTCGGGATCAAACCAGCACCCGGCCGGCCTGGCCAACGGCTCGGACCAGGTGGGCCGCAACTACATGTTCCATAACAGCAACGCGGTCGTCGCGCTGGACAAGCAGCGCAACGACACGGTCTTCCAGAAGACGCTCGGCCTGAACGACTTCTACTTCGCTGGTGACGGGCGCCAGTGGCCACTGGGGAACATCCAGATGATCGGCAAATCGAACTGGGCCGCGATGAAGGGCGAGGAGCCCAAGCTGACCAAGCTGGCGCCCCGCTCCGCCCTGGAGGAGGTCGCCCGGCACGCCGTGGACTTCTGGCTGACCACCGAGGACGTGCCCAAGCCGGACAACCGGGTCACCGTCGACGACGACGGCAGCATCCACCTGGCCTACAAGCAGACCAACGACGCGGAAGCCGACGGTCTGTACCACGAGCTCGAGAAGATCATCAACCATGTCGGGCTGGCCGCGCACCACCTGCTGGAGAAGAACTTCTACATGAACAAGGCGATCCCGATCGCGGGCGTGGCGCACCAGGCCGGTACCTGCCGGTTCGGCACCGACCCGGGCACGTCCGTGCTCGACGTGAACTGCAAGGCGCACGAGCTCGACAACCTGTATGTGGTCGATACCAGCTTCATGCCGAGCATCGGCGCGGTGAACCCGGCGCTCACCGCGATGGCCAACGCGATCCGGGTCGGGGAACATCTGCTGCAGCGCATGGCCTGACGGCAGGCAGCCAGGACCGGCTAGCCACCGGGCAGGATGAACCTTTGCACCGCGCTGGCGAAGCCCTCCTCGCTGTTGGAGGACGTGACGCGGCGTGCCGCCCGCTGAACCGCGGCGTCCGACTGGCCCATGGCGATGCTCAGCCCGGAGTGCGCGAACATCAGCACGTCGTTGGGCATGTCGCCGATGGTCGCGATGGCTTTCGGGGGGATGGAGTACTTGGCGGACAGATAGCGGGCGACCGCGCCCTTGTTCGCGTCCGGGTGGGTAACGTCAAGGTAGTAGGGCTGGGATTGGGCGGCGCTTACGTGATCGCCGAACCGGTCGCGTGCCGCGGCGGTCGCACGGGCGACCGCGTCCAGGTCATCGCTGACGCCAACCAGCTTCGCAACGTCGGTCGTCAGCCCGTCCAGGCCGGTCATCACCTTCGGCGCGAACCGAACCGTCGCCGATTCACGCGCCACGTGTGAGCCGTTCGGGTCGGGCACGTACCAATCCGCGCCCTGGTAGACCCAGACGTCCAGGCCGAACGACCCGATCAGGTCGGCCACGGGCCGCACGACCTCCTCGGGCAGCACCCGCTGCTCGATCACCGACATGTCGATTCTGACCAGCAGCCCGCCGTTGAAGGCGGCGATCGGGGTCGTGATGTTGAGCGGCTCGATCAGCATCGACATGCCCCGCGGCGGCCGGCCGCTGGTGATCGCGAACATGATCCCTGCCTTGCCCAGGTCTGCGACCGCGTCGATCGCCCGCTCGGTCAGCACCTTGTCCGGCGTCACCAGTGTGCCGTCGACGTCGGCGAGCAGCAGCCGGATCCCGTTGCTGTCCATGAGGTCCTCCCGCTGGGCGGCTTCGGCGCACAACAAGTGCAGCATGAACCAGCCCCGACCGCGAACAGGTTCGGCATGATGGGACTGAGCCGAATGGGGGCCAGGAATGCATCACGAGCTGACGTCGCTGCCCAGTCCCGACGCAGTGGCCCAGGCGGGGGCCGAGTTCGTCGCCGGGCAGGCCCGTGCCGCGGTCGAGGATCGCGGAATCTTCCACTTCGCGGTCAGCGGAGGCCATACGCCGTGGGCGATGTTCGCCGCGCTGGCCAGCCAGGAGGTTGCGTGGGACGCGGTGGTTATCTACCAGGTGGATGAACGGGTGGCGCCGCCAGGCGATCCGAGCCGCAACCTCACCCACCTCACCGAGGCGCTGGGCTCGGCGCCCGCGACCGTGCTGCCGATGCCGGTCAACGACGCCGATCTGACCGCCGCGGCGGGCGCGTATGCGACGGATCTGCCCGAGCAGTTCGACCTCGTGCATCTGGGTCTCGGCCCCGACGGGCACACGGCATCGCTCGTCCCCGGCGATCCCGTCCTGTCGGTCACCGACCGCCTGGTCGCGGTCACTGCCCCCTATCAGGGGCACGTCCGGATGACACTGACCTACCCGGCCCTTGGCCGTGCCCGGCAACTGATGTGGCTGGTCACGGGGGCGGACAAGAAAGCTCCGCTGAGTTCGCTGCTGGCCGGGGACACGGCGATCCCGGCAGGCCGGGTGCAGGCGGCCGCGTCGCTGATACTGGCCGACCGGGCGGCCTCTCCATGATCGTGGTGACTTTTTCCGATATAGCAGCTAAAAGTCTCCACGATCATGGAATTGTGGCGGTCAGGTGGGGGCGGCGGAGCGGGAGCGCCAGATGAGGCGCTGCAGGCGCATGACCAGCGCGCCGACCACGATCAGCACGACCACGTTCAGCAGCAGCTGATAGATAGAGCCCTCGGCTTTGGCCCAGTCGCCGTACGCGATCGACAGGCCGATGTTCGCGGCCGCCGGGATCGTGGTGACCGAGATGAACACGCCGATCAGCGCGCCCGCCCGGGATTCGGTCAGCGACACCACGCCGGCGATGCCGGCCAGGACCGCGACAACGACGGAGAAGAAGTCGGGGCTGCTGATAAGCGCGGCGACCGGGCGGACGCCCTCGTGGAACGGCTGCGGTGTCTCACCTGCCCCCCGGATCACCAGGCCGAAGAGCAGCGTCAGGATGATCGCGGCCAGGAACCCGGCGGCCAGCGCCAGCAGGCCGGTGACCGCGAGACGGCGGTCGCGCCGGTCGACGCCGAGCGCCACGCCGATGATCGCGCTGTATTCGGGCCCCACGACCATGGCCCCGACGATCAGGATCTGCGAGTTGATCAGGATCCCGACGGCGCCGATCAGCCCGGCGATCGCCAGCAGGGTGTAGAAGCTGGGTGCGTAGACGGCCTCGTAGCGGATCCGGGCGTCAACCACGTCCCAGACCGGCGCGATGTCGCTCTGCACCATGCCGAACTTCGTCGTACGCTCCGGCCGCTCCCCGACGACAGCGTCGACGACCTCGATGGCGACCGGGCCGGTGTCGCGGTCGTCGGCCGCCTTGAGCCGCGTGAGCACGGCGTTGGCGGCGGACGACCGGACGTCGCACTGCACGGCGTCGCCCGCTGGCCGACGTGCCGCGGCGGGAAGAACCACCAGGTTCGACACACCGGGCTCGGCGGCCAGCAGGGCGACGACCCGTTCCGTCACCTCACCAGCGGTCACGACCCGCAGGTGAAAGGTCACCGCGCAGGCTCAGGACTCGATCAGCGCCTCCCGCAGCGAGCCGAGGCCGTGATCCATCTGGTAATCGAGGTTGATGGCGGCGTTGATCAGCGACAGGTGGCTGAACGCCTGCGGGAAGTTGCCGATCTGCTCGCCGGTGGCGCTGATCTCCTCGGAATACAGGCCCAGGTGGTTCGTGTACGTGTCCATTTTCTCGAAGACCAGCCGGGCGTCGTCGAGTCGGCCCGCCCTGGAGAGCGCGTCAACGTACCAGAACGTGCACAGCGAGAACGTGCCCTCGCTGCCGGCCAGTCCGTCCGGTGAGGCGGACGGGTTGTACCGGTAGACCAGGCTGTCCGAGACCAGCTCCCGGTCCATCGCGTTGAGCGTGGACAGCCACATCGGGTCGCGCGGGGCGACGAAACCCATCAGCGGCATCATCAGCAGCGAGGAGTCGAGCACCTCGGTCTCGTAGTGCTGGGTGAACGCGCCGACCTTCGGGTTCCACCCCCGCTCGATGATCTGGTTGTAGACCTTGTCACGTTCGGCGGTCCACTTGGCGAGGTTGGCCGGCTTGCCGCGGCGCTCGGCGATCCTGATCGCGCGGTCCAGGGCGACCCAGGACTGGAAGCGGCCATAAGTGAAGTTCTTGCGGCCGCCGCGGGTCTCCCAGATGCCCTCGTCGGGCTGGTCCCAGTGGTCGCAGAGCCAGTCGGTGATCCCGGCGACCGACACCCAGCCCTCGTGACCCATCTCACCGGTGCGGGCGTCGGCCAGCTCGATGGCGTCCATGGACTCGCCGTAGATGTCGAGCTGCAGCTGGTCGGAGGCACCGTTGCCGATGCGCACCGGCCGCGATCCGCGCCAGCCCTCGAAGTGGTCGAGGGTCTCCTCGGTGAGGTCCGAGGTGCCGTCGACCCGGTACATGATCTTCAGCGGGCCGGAGCCGTTGCCCGCCTGCTCGGTCGTGCGGTCGCGCAGCCACTGCATGAACTGGCCCGCTTCCTCGATGTAGCCCAGGCCGAGCAGCGCGAAGATCGAGAACGAGGCGTCCCGGATCCACGTGTACCGGTAGTCCCAGTTGCGCTCGCCGCCGACCTGCTCCGGGAGCCCGGTGGTCGGCGCCGCGACCAGCGCACCGCTGGGCGCGTAGGTCATCAGCTTGAGCGCCATCGCCGAGCGGGACACCATCTCGCGCCACCGGCCCCGGTAGCTGGACCGGTGCAGCCAGTTGCTCCAGAACCGGGCGGTCTCGTCGGAGAGCTCCTGCGCCTCCTCGGGCGTTACCAGCCGCTGCGGCAGGCCGCCGTTGGACTCCAGGACCAGGCCGCCGATCTCGCCCTCGCGCAGCGTGCGGGTCCACTGCAGGCCGCCGCCCTCGGGCTCGATCGCCAGGTTCAGATCGCGCAGCTTCACGCCGCGCGGCGCGATGCCGTACACCGACAGATCCAGGTCGTCGGTGTGGAACAGCGCCCCGTACTCCGAGGCGTCCAGCTTGTGCTGGGTCCTGCCGTAGTTGAAGCGCGGCTTGATCTGGATCCGGAACTTCATCGTCCCGCGCACTACCTTGATGTTGCGCACCAGGCGGTGCCGGTCGGTGGCCTTGCTGCCCGCGATCGGCATGAAGTCGTGCACCTCGCCGACGCCGTCCGGGGTCATGAACCTGGTGATCAGGATCGCGCTGTCCGGCAGGTAGAGCTGCTTGCTGACGTAGTCGTCCCGGTCCGGGGCGATCCTGCAGAAGCCGCCCTTGTCGGCGTCGAGCAGGGAAGCGAACACGCTGGGGGAGTCGAACCGGGGCACACAGAACCAGTCGACGACCCCGTCCGTGGTCACCAGGGCGGCCGTCTGCAGGTCGCCGATCAGCCCGTGGTCGCCGATGTTGGGATAACGGTCCAAGATCCTCACCTCGTGGGGTAGTGGTTTCAGCTGGCCAGTCGGCCAATCAGGTGCTCGCCGACGCGGATCCCGTTGGCCATGGCGGTCAGGGCCGGGTTCACCGCGCCGATGCTCGGGAAGAAGCTGGTGTCCACGATGTACAGATTGTCCAGTTCGTGGGCTTTGCAGTTCACGTCCAGCACCGACGTCGCCGGGTCGGTGCCGAACCTGCACGTGCCGGCCTGGTGCGCGACCGCGGCCACCGGGATGTCCATGCTCGCGTAGAAGTTCTTGTGCAGCACGTGGTGCTCGGCCAGGCCGACGTGGTTGAGGATCTTCCGCAGCTCGTGGTACAGGCCGTCGGCTTCCTCGTCGTTGGTCTGCCGGTAGGCCAGGTGGATGCTGCCGTCGGCGTCGACGGTGACCCGGTTGTCCGGCTCGGGGACGTCCTCGGTGGTCAGCCAGAAATCCACGGCGTGCCGGGCGACCTCGGCCATGCTCCACCGCGGGGCAAGCTTGGTCAGCCTGGGCTCCTCGCCCTTCATCGCCATCGCGTTGGACTTGCCCAGCATCTGGATGTTGCCGAGCGGCCACTGCCCGCCGCTGCCGGGGAGGTAGAAGTCGTTCAGGCCGAGCGTCTTCTGGAACACCGTGTCGTTGTCTTCGGCGCCCAGCGCCACGATGGCCTTGCTGTTGTGGCACATGTAGTTGCGCCCGACCTGGTCCGAGCCGTTCGCCAGGCCGTTCGGGTGCCGGTCCGAGTCGGAGCGGAGCAGGATCCTGGCGCTGTTCGCGGCTCCGGCGCACACCGCGACGATGTCGGCCTCGTAGACCTCGCGCTTGCCGTCCCGGCTGACCACCGCGCCGGTCACCGCCCCGCCGCCTGGGTCGGTCTGCAGCCGCTCCACCTCGGCGTTCACCAGGAGGGTGACGTTCGGCCGGTCCAGCAGCGGGCGGACCGCGATGGCCTCGGCGTCGGACTTCGCGTGCACAAGGCACGGGTAGCCGTCGCACCAGGCGCAGCGGATGCACGCGCTGGCCGGCCGGCTCGCCTCGTCGAGCAGGATGCCGCACGGCGCGTGGAAGGGGTGGTAGCCCCCTGCGGCCAGCGCGTCGAAGATCTGCTGCACCCGCGGTTCGTTCGACACCGGCGGCCACGGGTACTGCCGGGAGCAGCGGCCCTCCGTCGGGTCCTCGCCGTGGACGCCCCGGACCTGATACAGCCACTCGGCCTTGGTGTACCAGGGCTCGAACTCGTCGTAGCTCAGCGGCCAGGCCGGGGACATGCCGTCGGCGTGCTTCATCTCGCCGAAGTCCTCGGGGCGCAGCCGGTACAGCGCGGCGCCGTACATCTTGGTGGCGCCGCCGACGAAATAGTGCGACTGGGGCTGGAACGGCTTGCCGTCGGCGTCGTACCAGGTGTCCTCGGAGACGTACCTGCCGTCGACGAACACCGCGCCGGGGTCCCAGTTCTCGGTCTCCCTGGGCAGGAAGTCGCCCCGCTCCAGCAGCAGGATCCGCTTGCCCGACGGGGCCAGCGTGTGCGCCAGCGTTCCGCCGCCAGCGCCGCTACCTGCGATGATGACGTCATAGTGATCGGTCACCCGCCCACGATGGCTGGCGTCCGGGCGCCCGGCATCACACCCTCCGGGTGACGCGTCCGTGCCCGCCCACCGCGACGGTGCAGATCCCGCGCGGCTGAGGACCCGGCCCGTCCTTGGCCGCCGCCCCCCGGCTCGCGGGCCAGGGCCGGCCGGGCGCGGGTAATCACCCGGACCGGATGATGCTCGGTGCCCTCCCGCTGGCAACAGTGACCAGCATGGCTAACAACGGTGTTACGGGCACGTCGCTACCGCAGGTCCGGCCCGCCCCGCTGGTGACCGGGGGAACGCTGATCGCGGTCGGCGGTGCGATCGCGCTGGCGGGCCTCGTCATCGGCGGCGCCCACCTGATCTCCGCCACCCGGCAGTGGGTCAGGGAGATGGACATCACGCCGAGCGAGCTCGCCAAGCTCAAGCTGGCGCAGGCCCGCGCGGCCGCCTCCGCCGGTGCCGACGCCTGGCAGCACGCGCCCGCTGCGGCCAACGCCCGCAGCTCATGACCAGATGCTGAACGTCGATCTTGCGCGCTGGCAGTTCGCGTTCACGTCGATCAACCATTTCTTGTTTGTCCCGGTCACGATCGGGCTGGCGTTCCTGACCGCGCTGCTGCAGACCGCCTGGTATCGCGGCAGGCGGGAGGAGTATCTGCGGCTGACCCGGTTCTTCGGCACCCTGCTGGTGATCAACGTGGCGATCGGCGTGGTCACCGGGCTGGTGCAGGAGTTCGAGTTCGGGATGAACTGGTCGGCGTATTCCCGGCTGGTCGGCAACATCTTCGGCGCCCCGCTGGCGATCGAGGGCCTGGGCGCGTTTTTCCTGGAGTCGACGTTCCTGGGGCTGTGGCTGTTCGGCTGGGACAAGCTGCCGCGGCGCATCCACCTGGCCACGATCTGGGCCGTCGCGGCCGGGTCGGTGCTGTCGGCGGCGTTCATCATGGCCGCCAACTCCTGGATGCAGCACCCGGTCGGCTACGTGATGGTCCACGGCAAGCCGCAGCTGACCGACATCTGGGCGCTGCTGACCAGCCCGGTGTTCGTCTGGGGCTACGCCAAGGTGCTGCTGGCCTCGCTGGTCACCGGCGCCGCGGTGATGCTCGCGGTCTCGGCCTGGCAGCTGCGCCACGGCGGCGACCCGGGCGTGTTCACCCGCTCCGCCCGCCTGGCGCTCATCGTGCTGGTCCCGGCGATCTTGTTCGCGATGCTCGTCGGCGACGAGCTCGGCGTGATCGAGGCCCGCTACCAGCCGATGAAGATCGCCGCGGCCGAGGCGCAGTGGACAACATGCCAGCCGTGCTCGTTCTCGCTGTTCCAGATCGGCGGCGGCAACCGGGACCAGACCCCCACCCAGATCCTCGCCATCCCGCACCTGCTGTCGCTGCTGGCCACCAACCACTGGAACGGCAAGGT
>Ga0335073_10016405_pt1 | contig 10345 bp, 7 predicted proteins | sample Lox_Sample_22_FD_207093 | JGI IMG/M metagenome (GOLD analysis project Ga0335073, IMG submission 207093) | Soil microbial communities from Loxahatchee National Wildlife Refuge, Florida, United States - Lox_Sample_2.2 | ecosystem: Environmental > Terrestrial > Soil > Wetlands | place: USA: Florida... | reverse complement strand
TCTGGGCGCTGCGGGCGAGGTCGACGCGATAGAACGGCCGGAAGATGGCTTCGAGCTCGGCCTCCGGAATTCCCGGCCCGCGGTCGCTCACCTCCACCAGCGCCGTGCCCTCGCGCTCGTTCTTCTTCAAGCGGATCTCAACCTGCGTGCCCGGCTCGGTATAGCGGATGGCGTTGCGCACCACATTCTCAAGCGCGCGGTAGACAAGCTCGCGCCGGCCCTCCACCACGCAGTCGCAATCGGCGTCGAGAGCAACCGAGGCGTCCCGCTGGCGGGCTTCGTATTCGGCGTCGGGAAGCATCTCGGCCAGCACCTGTTTGAGAGGTACATTCTCAAACTTGTGCAGATCTTCGAGCGCTTCCATCGAAGACAGCTGCAGTAGCTGGCCGATAAGCTGATTCAGCCGTTCGGCCTCGCGCTGGATGCGGTCCAGATGCGTGTTCACGGTGGGATCGGCGTCTTCCCGCGTGAGTTCCAGGGCCACGCTCAGCCGCGCCAGCGGCGAGCGCAGTTCGTGCGAAACATCGCGCAGCAGCAGCCGCTGCGCATTCACCAGCGACTCCAGGCGCTCGGCCATATGGTTGAAGTCGTGCACCAGGGCTTTGAACTCGTCGCCCTTCAGCATCGCTTTCTGCCTGTCTTCCTTCACGCGCGCGCTCAGGTTGCCCCGCGCCAGCTCCCGTGCCGCTTTGCGCAGCCGGACCACCGGCTGGGTGAAGACGAGCACGAGAACAAAAGTGGTCAGGCCGCCGATGGCTATCGCCACCGGCAACTGCGGAAACGCAAAATGCAGCAGGTCGCTGTACCAGGTGTGCTTTCCATGGTCGCGGCGGACCAGCACCAGAAAGCGCAGCTTCTGGCCCGATGACGACGTAACCGGCAGCGTCCACTCCGTTCCCGTGGCCATTTGTCGGCCATAGACTTCATCCGCCGATGCAACCGGCGCCTGCGTGATCTCGAGCGTCGTCCCGCACACCGTTTTGCCGCCTTCGTCGGCGAGCGCGATCGTTTCCAGGCGCTGCTGCGCGAACCGATCGAATCCGGCGCAGCCGCTGGCCTCGAAGGCCTTCAGCGCCTGCCCGGCCTCCATGCGCAGGCTGCCGAACGCCGGATCGAGAATTGAAGTCGGATGCGGGAAACGGTGCGCGAGGATCAGGGCCGTTGAAATGACGAAGATCAGGCTCTGCGCGATCCAGAAGATGATGAAGATTTTGAAGAACAGGCTGCGCATTCCCTTAATCCTCTGTCGGCGCGAAATCGCGTTCCAGTGCGAGCTGGTACCCGGAGCCGCGCACGGTCTTCACCCGGTCCTCGTCTTCCCCCTCCTGGCCCAGCTTCTTCCGCAGCCGGCTCACGTGCATGTCCAGGCTGCGATCGAAGGGATCGAACGGGCGCCCCAGCACCGTTTGCGACAGCTCTTCGCGCGTGACCACCTTGCCCGGCGACCGCATCAGCGCCTCCAGTAGGCCAAACTCGATATCGGTGAGCTCGAGCTTCCTTCCCGCCAGCGCCGCTCTTCGTGCCGCCGGCTCGAGCTCCAGATCCTGCACCCGCAGCATGGCCGGCTGTGCCGATGGCGCCCAGCCCTGGCGGCGAAGCACTGCCCGCATGCGCGCCAGCAGCTCCCGCGGATTGAACGGCTTGGGAAGGTAGTCATCGGCTCCGATCTCCAGACCCACAATGCGGTCCACATCTTCGCCGCGCGCCGTAAGCAGCAGTACGTTTACCTGCGACTCCGCGCGAATGCGCTTCAGCACCTCGAAGCCGTCCATCCCGGGCAGCATCACGTCGAGCAGGACCATGGACCACGGCCGCTGCTGCGCCGCGCGCAGCCCGGTATCGCCGCGATGCGCGGTCCTCACCCGAAACCCGTTCTTGCCCAGATATTCCGTGAGCATGGAACAGAGTTCGACATCGTCGTCGATGAGAAGCACCTCTTCCACTCAACTCTCCGCCGCGAGTCCCAGTCACAGCCTACGCCTGTGGTCATGCGCCGGCACGTCCGAAATGTAACAAATGGTCACGGCGCCGTTACAAATCTTTACACGGCTTTACGCATCGTGACCGCATTCTTTCCTGCTGCGGTTTCTCCTTGAATCAGTTCAGTTGGGAGCAAATTGCGATGATCAAGCGTGCAGTTCTGAATCTGGGGCGGTTTCTGGTGCTGGCTGGCGGACTTGCCGCTTGCCTTCCGGTGGCGGCGCAGGGCGCTTCCGGCAGCGTTCGCGGCACGGTCGCCGATCCCACGGGCGCCATGGTTTCTTCCGCGGTGGTGGTGCTGACGGGCGCAGACGGCGCTTCACATACCGCGACCGCTGGCCGCGACGGCGCCTTCCACTTCGATTCGCTTCCGCCGGGCAAGTACACCCTCACGGCTACGGCCAAAGGCTTTGCCCAGGCTCAACTCGATGACGTGGAAGTGGCGGCCGGTGCAACCACCCAGCAGAACGTGATATTGCAGCTTCCGGTCGAGCAGCAGCAGGTGGAAGTGACCGACGACTCGCTCGGCGTGAGCACGAGTGCCGACAGCAACTCCAGCGCGATCGTCATCAAGGGCAAGGACCTCGACGCCCTCTCCGACGACCCTGACGAGCTCCAGAACGAATTGACGGCGCTGGCCGGTCCCGCGGCCGGCCCCAACGGCGCCCAGATCTTCATCGACGGTTTCACCGGCGGGCAGCTCCCGCCCAAGTCGTCGATTCGCGAAATCCGCATCAACCAGAACCCGTTTTCGGCGCACTATGACAAGCTGGGCTACGGGCGCATCGAAATCCTCACCAAGCCGGGAACCAACAAAGTGCACGGCAACGCAATGGTGATGGGCAATGACTCGGCCTTCAACTCGCTCAACCCCTTTGTCACCCAGGAGCCGGCTTACTACACTACCTTCGCCAACGGCAGCATCGGCGGCGCATGGGGCAAGAACACTTCCTGGTTCAGCAGCGTCTTCTTTCGCGACAACGCTTCAAACTCCATCATCAACGCCGAACTGCTCGACAATCATTCGAATGTCTACAACTACACGGCGGCCGTGGCCAATCCACAAACGCGGCTCGACGTCAGTCCGCGCTTCGATTTCCAGCTGGGCGAGAAGAACACTCTTACCGTGCGCTACATGCTCGACCGCCAGATGCAGACCAACAGCGGTGTCTCCCAGTTCGCGCTCCAAAGCCAGGCCTACAACGTTTCGAACTACGAAAACAGCGTGCAGCTGAGCGACACGCAGGTCATCAACGCGAACACGGTGAACGAAACGCGCTTCCAGTACGTCCGCGCGCACGACAGCCAGTTGGCGCAGAACACCGATCCAACCGAAACCGTGCAGGGCGCTTTCACCGGGGGCGGCAACAACTCGGGCGTGGTTCGCGACAACCAGGACCGCTTCGAATTCGAAAACGACACCACCGAAGCCAAGGGCGCGCACGCCATCGAATTCGGCGCGCGCCTGCGCCTCACTCGCGACGCCAACTACTCCACTTCAGGCTTCAACGGCAACTACATTTACTCGTCGCTCTCCGCGTACGCCGCCAAAACTCCGTCGCAGTACACGGTGACGGCGGGCAAAGCGAACGCCAATGTCGCATTGTTCGACGCGGGCGTCTTCTACCAGGACGACTTCAAGCTCAAGCCCAATTTCACCCTTAGCTACGGCCTCCGCTACGAGACGCAGAACCGGATCGCCGATCACGACGACTGGGCGCCCCGGCTTTCGCTGGCTTGGGCTCCGTGGGCCGCCGGCAACAAGCCCGCCAAGACGGTGATTCGCGCCGGCTATGGTTGGTTCTTCGACCGTTTCGCCTCCAACTACGTGCTCGATGCCGTACGCCAGAACGGCGTGAACCAGCAGCAATATGTCATCAATAACCCTGACTTCTATGAGAATGCCCCGTCCCCAAACGCGCTCGCTTCGTTGAGCACGGCAGCGCCGACCATCTATGAGGTCGCACCCCGCCTGAAAGCGTCGCTCAACATGCAGGCGGCGGCCGGAGTCGAACATCAGTTCGGCAAGATTGCCACGGTGTCGGTCACTTACATCAACTCGCGCGGCGTTCATCAGTATCTCAGCGACAATGTCAACGCCTATTTACCCGGCACCTATGACGCGCTCACGCAAAAAGGCGTGCGGCCCAACGGCATCAACGAAAACATCTACGAATTCGAGTCGGGCGGCGTCTACAACCAGAGCCAGATCATGATGAATTACACGGTGCGGGCCAAGCGCGTCTCGCTCTTCGGCTTCTACATGGTCAACTTCGCCAAGGCCGACACCTCGGGCGCCACCTACTTCCCGTCGAACCAGTTCGATCCCGGTGCCGACTACGGCCGCGCCAGCTTCGACGTACGCAACCGGTTCCTGCTGGGTGGAAATCTGCAGGGGCCGTACGGGGTCTCGTTCAGCCCCATGCTGGTGACCAACTCCGGCTCGCCCTATAACATCACCATCGGCCAGGATTTGAACGGAGACAGCCTCTTCAACGACCGGCCGGCCTTCGCCACGTCGGCCAGCACCGACGTCGTCAAGACCAGCTACGGGACGCTCGATCTCGATCCCTCGGCCAGCGAAACTCGCATCCCCTACAACTTCGCCACCGGCCCGGGGCAGTTCAGCATGAATGCGCGCATGAGCAAGACCTTCGGTATCGGCCCCAAGGTGGAAACCGGAGGGTCGGGCGCAGGATTCGGTGGCCCCGGCGGGGGCCCGCCCCCGGGAGGCGGCCCTGGGGGCGGTGGACCTCCTGGAGGCGGCCTCGGTCCGGGCGGATTGAGCCGCAGCGGCGGCCCGCCGCGCTTCGACCAGGCCGCGGCGCGGCGCTATTCGCTCACCTTCGCCGCCATGGCGCGCAACGTCTTCAACAATGTGAACCTGGCGCAGCCGGTCGGTGTCCTGGAGTCGCCGCTCTTCGGAAAATCGAACGCCCTCTCGGGCGGATTCTTCTCCTCGCCGGCCGCCAACCGGAGCATCGACTTGCAAGTCATGTTCAACTTCTGAAACCCGCCTTCGGGCTCCGCTTCAAATGCCGGCGTACCACGCGTACCCGGTCTCGGGCGAAGCGGAGCCGAGGCCTTGCCCGAAGCTCTTCATCGAATCCGTCGCGGTGACGCGGACGATATACTTCAAGCTCTTGTAGCCAAGCTGGCGTGGCAGGCGAAGCCGTAGCGGGCCTCCGAATCCTACCGGCAGATCCCCGTTGTTCATGCCCATCGTCAGGAACGTCTGCGGATGCAGCGCATCGGCCATGTCGATGCTCTCCCACCACGCGGGCTGTATCGAAAAGTAGACGATGTACCGCGCCTGCGCCAGAACTCCGGCCTCCTGAAGCACCGAAGACAGTGGCGTGCCGATCCACTCCGCCACGTACGACCAGCCCTCTTCGCATGCAACTTCGGTGATCTGCGCGCCAACCGGCAGGCTCCGCAGGTCGGCCAGCGAAAGCGAAAGCGGGTGCGCGACCATGCCGTCCACTTTGAGCCGCCAGTTGGCGAACCCCTCGGCCTCGTGGTGCTTGAACGCATCGCCGAGCGGCCCAACCTCGTTGGCGAAGGGCGTCTTCGAGATCATGCTGCGTGGGAACCCGCGCGCCGGCGAGTGCGCGGTCATGAGCCGCTGCGCGGCGTAGGTAAGAGTCTCGCCGGGACCGAAAAAGCCTTGGTCGTCCGGAGGAATGAGGTTGTAGCGCCGCGCGATGCGGTCGGCGGCGGCCAGCCCGCCCATGCCCGCGGTCGCGGCCAGGCCGGTGGTGATCAGCCGCCGGCGCGTGATCGGTTTCATTCCCCCTCCTCGCCAACCGCGATGCGGCCGGTGATCATCGAGCGAAAGCGGCTCCAGAAACCCGACACCGCGACCATGACCACGTGCACCACCAGGAACAGCAGGATCGCCCAGGATACGAAAAAATGCAGCGTGCGCGCCGACTGCCGGCCACCCAGAAGAATCACCGCGAAGGGAAACGCGGAATCGAACGACGGCGATAGCGCCAGGCCGGTCCAGATGACCAGGGGAAACAGCCCGAAGACGACCGCCACATACGCGGACCGCTGGAGCACGTTATAGGAACGGGCCTCAGATGGATCGGTCGGGGCACGCCGCAGATATCGCACCATGCGGTCGCGCATCGCCCGCACATTTCGCTGGCCCGGCAGGGGAAGTAGATTCTTGCGGAAGTGGCCGTTCGCAAGGCCGGCGATTCCATACGCGAGCGCGGTGAAGACCAGCAGCCATGCAGCTTCAAAATGGAGGTAGCGGCTCCAGCCGTTCTGGTCGGGCATCACGTAGCTGTATCCGGTGGGCACCGTGTCGCGCGACGATGCAATGGGAATGGCGAACAGCGGCTTCATGTTCACATTGCCCGTCTCACCCCAATAGAAGCGCGGATGCGAGATCACGATCTCGCCGCCGGTCACGGCCAGCGTGAGGAAACAGACCACCGTCAGCCAGTGCGTGATGCGCACCAGGGCAGAATGCCGGAGAATCTTCGTCTTGGAGCGGGCAGCGAGGGTCGCCACGGTCGGCACTCAGTATATATCTGCCGCGATCCACTGCCCTCGCCGCTAGCCTGTCATACCTGGCGCTTGCGTTCCTTCAGCCGCTTCAGCACATTCGGCGGGACGAGGCCCGTCAGATCGCCGCCGAAGCTGAAGACCTCCTTCACCATGCGCGAGCTCACAAACGAATAGCGCCCGGCCGGCTGCAGAAATACGGTCTCGATCTCCGGCGCCAGCCGCCGGTTCATCAGCGCCATCTGGAACTCATGCTCGTAGTCGGAAATGGCGCGAATGCCGCGCAGCACTGCCGTCGCTTCCAGCCGCCGCGCAAAATCGACCATCAGCCCGTCAAACGTCGCCACCGAGACGTTCTCCAGCGGCCGGGTCACCTCTTCCAGCATCTCCGCGCGCTCGGCCACCGTGAACAGCGGGCTGTTCTTTACCGGGTTGTTGAGGATGGCCACGGTCAGATGCCCGAACAGCTTGGCCCCGCGCTGGATCAGGTCCACGTGGCCGTTGGTCGGCGGATCGAAGGTGCCGGGATAAAGTGCCTTCACGCTCATCGCGCCCGCTCCGGAAATCGTTCAAAGGGGATTCTAGCAGCGCGGATCGGCGGGAACCTTTTGGATCTCAAGGCTTGCAAAATTGACAGGGCCGGCTGTCGGAATAGCCAAAGCCCGTCATGATGGCCATCGCTGCGCTCTTGCTCGCGAGCGGCCCATGCCATTTGCCATTCAACCCCCTATCGCTCTGCTGTGTGCCACTTCCACCATTGCAATGACTGCAATCCGCGCGGTGCAGCCTTGTCCTCCTCCGATGCCAATTCTGGTCGTCAAAGAAGTTCATCTTCCCTCCATATGGAAGCTGGGCTCACAGGATCTTCCCATCCAAATCGGCGAAGAACCTGATTCCCGGAACCGAGAGCTTACGCAGACCGATGTCGTTTGTGAAGAACAAATCTATGTTTGCTTCGGCGGCGGTCGCCAGATGGACCCCGTCCGCCTGACTCACACGCACAGCCGCACAGATCGATCCGTACTTGTCGGCTGTGTGTTCAGTGAATGGCAGAACGTCGATTGCTCCGCTTGCGAAATACTTCTTCACCGCGTCGACACCGGAGTGCGAGCCACGCCGCCGAGGCCCTGTCAGTACTTCTCCGATCGAAAACGCACTCGTGCAAAGCAGGTCGCCGCGCCTGACGATCTCCGTCAGGACCGATCGGACTTTCGGGCCCCATAAAGGATGCGCTTCGAGGAGATAGAGGAACATCATCGAATCCCAGTAGATTCGGCTCACTGGTTCTTCTCCGCCTGTTCCTTCACCAGCCGCTCCTTCTCTTCGAGTTCATACCGCTCCCACACGTCCGGACCCCAGTCCCTTTCGGCTTTCAGATAGGCTTCGCCGCCGCCAAGTTCCCGGTAAACATCAGCCAGAACCCCATAAAGCTCAAGCAGACCTGCACCGTTCGGAACGACTTTTGCATTGCCCTGGGTCGCAGGTACATCGTCCAGTACTCGATACACAAATCGAACTGTCGTGCTTGGCCCGCCGGAGGAAGGTCCGCCGCGCTTCTCGATCAGTTCAATGCCAGCTTCCCTTTGAAATGCCTGTGAATTGAGAGTAGAAAACACCGACGGCGTTCGGTTGGACCACCCCAGTTCCTTCAACACATTTCCCACCCGCACTTCTACGGTTCTTTCCCCCCGTTGCCGAGCTGGCTCGACGTAAGTGGCAATCACGTGGCGTTTGGTCGCTTCTGTCGGTGCCATCGCATGACTCCTACCTACATGACCTTGCTCTCATAACCAACGGGCGTCTACCGTGCGCGAAATCGGACAGGTATCCCTCGAATTTCTTCGGCTTGCCTGAATGCTCCTACCCCGCCGTCACCGCTTCCTCGCTCGCACGGTGCGCGGTGCGCGACGCCAGGTAGAGCGAGACGACGGTGATGTCGTCGTTCTGGCCGAAGCGCTTGGCCGTCTGCGCAATGTAGCGCGCCGGCTCGTTCGACACCTGCTGGGTGCGCTCGAAGCCGAACAACTCGCCTTCTTCGTTGGCGGCCTCGACCACGCCGTCGGAGAGAAAAATGACGCGCTCGCCCTTGTTGAGCTGATGCGTTGCCTGCTCATAGGCGATGTCCGCAATGACGCCCAGCGGCAGCCCCGGCGCCAGTTCCATCTCGCGCCCGTCGCGGTACGGCGCCAGGTGGCCGGCATTGGCGATTGTCATCCTCCCGTCGGGGTACACCCGCGCGCACAGGCACGTGGCGAAGCACGGCGCCGCGTCGAGCCCCGGCACCTTGCTCGGCGCGGGGACGGCGCCCAGCAGCACATGGTTCAGGTGGTTGAGCACGGTGGCCGGGTCGTGCGAAAGCTCGTTGCGCAGCGCGCCCACCAGCGTGCTCGCATTCATGGCCGCCTGCAGCCCCTTGCCGCTGACATCCCCCACCACGATCAGAATCGAATCATCCTTCACCGGCAGCACCTGGAAGAAATCTCCCCCCACGCCGCTCACGGGCAGGTAGGCGCTCTCCAGCATGAAGTTCCGGTTCGACGGCAGTTCGGTGGGAATGAGCAGGGCCTGCACGCTGCGCGCCGCGGCCACTTCGGCGGCCGATTTCTGCTCCACTTCGCTCACCTTCACAAAGCGGTAAAGAATCACCGCGATCAGGCTGGCGAGAAACACCGAATAGGACACAATGCTGATGTGGAAACCGATCGGGCCGACATGAAAACGATGCGAGGCAAACGCGTCAGGAAGCCAATGCTTGCCGGCTGCGTAGTCGAGAATCGTGTCCACCGAATCGGCTGTCGAGGCAAGAAAGAATGGAACCAGCATCACGCCCGCTTCGCGCAACCCGCGGCGCCACGCGCGGAATAGCAGCAGCGAGACAAACAAGCAAAAAACGACCTGCGCCGAAACCGACAGGTATTCGTAGACTTGCTGGAAATGAAGGAGAGAAAGTACCGGCAGAACCAGCACCCAGATCTGCACAATGCGAACGGCCCGGCGCGAATCGCCTCCGGTAAAGCGCAACACAAACTCCAGCGTCACCGCCATGAAGACGCGTGACCCCCAGAGCTCGAGCACGTTGAAAACTGGCCACGGCAGCAGCGCCTGGCCAAACGCGATCTCGATCGACCCAGCCAGGGCTACCGAAAGGCACATCAGCGAGAGCCAGAGATACTCCGGGTGGTGCCGCTGTGCCAGGTAGAGCGTAGCGCCCAGCGCCGAGACGAATAGAAACAGGAACGAGACCACCAGGCCGGCAATCACGTGCTCCGTCCAGGTGCTACCGATCGCCAGCGCAAGACGGTCGGCGATGTCAGCCTCGCTCCCCAGCTCCACCTTGCCTAAAAGGCCGAGTTTGATCTCGGTTCGCGGCCCCGCCCATGAGCGGATGGCAATGGTGTGCAAGCCGCTCGTTGTGTTGCCGCCCAGCCGCGCGACAAACGGGGGCGACTGATACATGGTCGGGCTGTCGGTCATGCCGCGCGTGTGGCCCGCTTCGACTCCGTCGACGTATACGGCCAGTTGCCCGATCGAATTCCCGGTAATCAGCAGATGAATCGGCGCATTGTCCTGCGGCTTGCCCAGCGCGGCCATCTGCTGCGGCCCGAGGCGAAGACGATACCACGCATATCCTGAATATGTGTCGACGCCCTGCTCGTAGAGTGACTGGCCAAGCACGACAGTCTGCCACGCCGAATCGTCGAATGCCGGATCGGCCCATCGCGGATCGTCGCCGATCTGGAATCGCCACGGGCCGTCAAGGCTGATGACGCCGTGAACGCTGGCCGCTGGAGCGGCCACAGGCGCCGGCTGCGCTGCGGGTTGCTGCTCCGCTTGCGCGGGAGCGGCT
>Ga0335073_10016404_pt1 | contig 10346 bp, 9 predicted proteins | sample Lox_Sample_22_FD_207093 | JGI IMG/M metagenome (GOLD analysis project Ga0335073, IMG submission 207093) | Soil microbial communities from Loxahatchee National Wildlife Refuge, Florida, United States - Lox_Sample_2.2 | ecosystem: Environmental > Terrestrial > Soil > Wetlands | place: USA: Florida... | reverse complement strand
CGGGGCCAGGCCACCGTGTTCATCGGCTGCGCCGGGGAGGTCCGGCCGGTCGGCCGGGTCGAGGCCGTGGTCGTGCCGCCCGCCGAGCTGGCGGTCATCGTCCACCAGGGCCCCCATGACGACATCGACCGCTCGTACGGCGCGCTCGCCACGCACGTGACCCAGCACGCCCTCGCGGTCGAGGGGCCGGTCCGCGAGTACTACCTGACCGGCCTGCTCGACACGCCGGATGAGTCAGCCTGGCGGACCGAGATCGGCTGGCCGATCTTCCAGACCGGGCCCGGGGGCTGACCCGGACGGGAGGCGGCCCACCAGGAGGCCCGCCCACCCCACCCGGACGGGAGGCCGGCCCACCCCACCCGCTAGACGTGCCGGGCCGGCCCACCCCACCCGCTAGACGTGCCGGGCCGGCTCGTTCGTGAAGTAGTGGCCCTCGTCGAGGTCCGCGATCAGCCCGGGCTGCGCGGGATGCCAGCCCATCTCCTTCTGGGTCAGGACGCTCGAGGCCGGCATGTCCGCGGACACGAAGTTCGCGAACGAGCCGAAGTGTGCCTGGGCCTCGTCGCGGGAGACGCCGGTCACCGGGACGTCCAGGTGCCGTCCGATCACCTCGGCGATGTCGCGGAACGGCACCCCCTCGTCGCCAACCGCGTGCAGCCGCGCGCCCGCCGGGGCTGTCTCGAGCGCCAGCCGGAACAGGTGCGCGGCATCCAGGCGGTGCACGGCAGCCCACCGGTTCGACCCGTCGCCCACGTACGCCGACAGACCCTTCGCGCGGGCGATGCCGATGACGGCCGGGATGAACGCATAGTCGCCCTCGCCGTGCACGGACGGTGCGAGCCGGACCACCGATACGCGGACGCCGCGTTCGGCGAACCGCAGCGCCGCCGGCTCCGAGACCCGGGGGTGCATGGGGTTGTCGGGCGCGTCGTCCTCCTCGGTGGCCAGGCGGCCAGGGGTCGCGACGAGCCCCGAGGCGACGGTGAGCGGGCGGCCGGATCCCGCGAGTGCCTCCCCCAGCGCCTCGATCGCGCGCCCGTCCACCTGGGCAGCGGCCACGGGATCGCCGGTTGGCGAGAAGTCGTGGATATAGGCGGTGTGCACCACGCCGTCGGCGGTGGCTGCCCCGCTGCGCAGGCTGCCGGTGTCCTGCAGGGAGCCACGGTGCACCGCGGCCCCGGCGGCCGCGATCGACGCGGCGCCCTCGTCCGAGCGGGCGAGCCCGACCACCTCGTGTCCCGCGCTCAGCAGCTCACGAACGACGGCGGACCCGATGAACCCGGTCGCGCCGGTGACGAACACACGCATGACGCACTCCTTCGGTGACGGATGAATTCCCGGGCCGGTCCGGGCTCTCCCCGCGGTGCCCGGCCGGTGATTCGCCGGTGATTCCACGGTGCGCCCCGCGGCGCCCCGCGTCCAAGACCTCTTGCGCATGAAGCGATACGATTAACGCATCACCACAGTTCAAAGGCGCCTTGAGAGCTTGAACGGTGATTGGCTGCGTTAGCCTAGCGGTATGGCAGACGCGCAGCCATCGGCTGATCTGGACCTACGGCTGGTGCGGTACTTCACCGTCGTCGCCGATCACCGGCACTTCGGCCGCGCCGCCGCCGAACTCCACCTCGCCCAGCCGTCGCTCAGCCGGCAGATCCGCCGCCTCGAGCAGCAGCTGGGCGCCCGGCTGCTCGACCGGACTCCGCAGGGCAGCCAGCTGACCGAGGCCGGAGAGGTGTTCCTCCCGCTCGCCAGGGCGCTGCTGCGCTCGGCGGCCCAGGCCACGGCGCGCACCCGCGCCGCCGCCCAGCCCAGCCGGATTACCGTCGGCTACACCACGGGCCTGATCGTCACCTCGGCCGCGCGCGAGCTGCGCCGCCGGCACCCCGACGCCGACGTGCGGACCATGCACCTGGGCTGGGACGAGCCGCGCGAGGCCCTGCTGGATCACCGCGTGGACGCCGTCGTGGCCCGGCTGCCGTTCGCGACCAGCGGGCTGCACGTCACGATCCTGTTCGACGAGCCGCGGAGTCTGCTCGTGCCGCTCGACCACCGGCTGGCCGGCAAGGAATCGGTCACGCTGGACGACATCGCCGACGAGCCGGTGCCCCGGCTGCCGGACCCGGTCTGGAACGCCTTCTGGCGCATCGACCCCCGGCCGGACGGGCGCCCGGCCCCCGACGGGCCGCTGGTCGTGGCGCTGGAGGACAAGCTCGAGCTCATCGCGGCCGGCCAGGCCGTGGCGATCGTCTCGGCCGGCCTGCGCGCCGACAGCCTGCGGCCCGATCTCACCACGATCCCGCTGCACGGCGTCGAGCCGAGCCACGTCGTGCTGGCCGCCCGGGCCGATGACCGCAGCCGGCTGGTCGCGGACTTCCGCAAGATCGCCCACGCGCACCTGACCGCATCCGCCGAGCCGTAAAGGCAGCCCGAAACTAGCACCCGCTATAACCGAAATTCCGCATGGGGCGTCCTAAACCCACAAAGCCCCTGGAAATCCCCCCTGAGCCCCGTGCTGGCCATGATCAACGGAAGATTGCTGTCGCTCTAGCGACGGCAATGGTGCCAACGACACCAATTGTGCGGGGGGAAGGCACCTGGATGGCGCAGCCGGCAGATACCGGGTGGGGCGGCCGGCGGATAACCGCCCTTCACGGGCCGAGGGCCGGACCACTTGACGCCTCGTCAGCCGGCACCTTGGCCTCCCGCCTCCCGCCTCCCGCCTCCCGCCTCCCGCGGCGGGCGCGAGGATAGACATCATGGAATACCTCGTGACGATGACCACCCATGTTCCGGGCGGGACGCCCACGGAGACCGTCGACGACGTGAGAGCCCGGGAGGCCGCGCACACTCGCGAGCTCGCGGCGCAGGGGCACGTGCTGCGCCTCTGGCGCCCGCCGCTGCGGCCGGGCGAGTGGCGCACTCTCGGGCTCTTCGCCGCCAGCGACGCCGATGAGCTGGAGCAGGTCCTGGCGTCGATGCCGCTGCGGGTGTGGCGGAGCGACGAGGTGACGCCGCTCTCGCCGCACCCGAACGACCCCGCCGCGGCGCCTGGCGCGGCCGGGAGCGGCACCGAGTTCCTGGTCACGTTCACGACCACCGTCCCGCCGGGCACACCGCCCCAGGTCGTCGCAGACACCGAGGCACGTGAGGCACAACGGGCACGCGAGCTGGCCAGAGAGGGAAAGCTGCTGCGGCTGTGGCGGCTCCCGGGCGAGGGGCGCGTCCTTGGCCTGTACCGCGCCGCAGACGCCGCCGAGATGCAGGCGATCCTGGAGGCGCTGCCTCTCTACGCCTGGATGAGCGTGCAGACGACGCCGCTCAGCCCGCACCCCAGCGACCCGGCAGCCTCGGGCTGACACCGGGCCCGCGTTGCCACGGGCAGCCAGGGTGGTGACCTGGGCAGGGTGCACGGCAGCTGGTTACGGAGCCGGGGACTCCTCCGGCGGCCAGGTGCGGCGTGCCTGGTCAACCGGGCTCATCAGGCCCACGTCGTTGCCGTCCGGATCGGCCACGATCGCGTAGCGCGCTCCCCAGAACGCGTCGAACGGCGGCTGCCGTCCCGGGTAACCGGCCGATGTCAGCTCTGCGTACCGCTGGTCGACCGCTTCGCGGCTGGGCAGCGCGAACCCGATCACCACGCCGGTGCTCGCCGGGTCGGCGCGCCAGCCCGCGTGCCAGATCCGTGCCGACTCCGCCGTGTCCAGCTCCAGGCTGAAGCCGCCGGGCATCCGCAGCTGTACGTGGGCGCCGGGCTCGGCCTCGCCGTCCGGCACGCGCACGCCCAGCCGCCGGTAGAACTCCAGGCTGGCCGGCATGTCGCCGACGATCACGTTCAGCATGTGCAGGTCGGACGCGCTCTCGCTCATGACCGCAGTCTGGCAGGAACCCCGGCCGTGCTCAGATGTACTCGCGGTGGCGCATCCAGACCAGCGTCGCCCATCCCCAGAGCAAGGGCAGGTATGCGGTGCAGGCCCGCTCGATGAACACCGCGGCCACGGCCGCGCTCTGTGGCACCCCGGCACTGGTGAGCCCGCCGATCAGGCCGACCTCGACGACGCCCGCCCCGCCCGGGACCGGCGTCGCGCCGCCGATCAGCGAGGCCAGGCTCAGCACGACGAGGATCGTCGGCAGGGTCGCACGCTGCCCGACGGCGTGCAGCGAGGCGCCGAGGCAGAGCGCGATCAGCAGCTGGCTCGCGGTCGACCCGCCAAGCACGTACACGATCTTGCGCGGCTCGGTGGCGATCGCTTTCAGGTCACCCCAGATCGTGACCAGGTGCGGCCGGACCCGCTGTGCCGCCAGCCGCCGGATCCGCGGCACCAGCGTGACCAGGCCGGCCAGCACGCCGGCCGCTATCACCACGCCGATCACGATCCAGACCAGATCCTTGTGGCCGCCGCCGCTGGTCGCAACGTGGAAGTCACCCGCGGCGAACCCGATCGACAGCAGGAACAGCAGGGTCTTCACCACCCAGCTCGCGGCGCCGGCGATCGCCCCGGAGCTGATGGCGGCCGAGGTGTCGTAGCCCTGACGCTGGAAGAACCGCACCCGGATGGCGAAGACCGCCGCGTCGCCGCCGATGAACGACGTGAACAGGTTCGACACCTCCAGTGCCACGCACCGGCCGAACGGGATCGGGCCGGTCACCGCGCCGGTGAGCGCCCAGGCGCCGCTCACCGCCGGCAACTGGGCCAGCGCGAGAGCCAGCGCGACCCATCCCCATCGCGCGCCGCGGATGACCTCCAGCGATCCCGCCGCGTCGCTGAGCACCCCGATGATCGCCCACAGGCCGAACACCGAACCAAGGACCATCGCCAGGTTGATCCAGCTGATCCGCTTCGCCTCGACGAGCTTCGGCACGTCCACGCCCGCGGCAGTGGCGAGCGCCTGCCGGAGCGAGCGCAAGGACTGCTTCTTGGCCCGGGCCATCCGCTCGGTCACCGGATCCAGGGTCGACCGCTGCAGCTGGGTCAGGACGGATTCGACCGTGCCGGCGTCCAGCACCCGGTGCGCCGCCGCGCCCGCCCGGTCCACCCCGACCACCGCCGCTGCCGCGGCAATGGCGGCCGCGAGGTCCCGGTCTGTGCGCGCGGCGGGCGCCGACGATGACGCGCGCCGGAAGTCGCGCAGGCACGGCCCGTCCGGCGTCACCACCACGGTCTCCGGGCTAAGGCCCCCGTGTGCGATCCCGGCCTCGCGCAGCGCCAGGGCCGATCGCAGGAACCCGTCGACGATCTCGTCGCTGACCTGCGCGGCATTTAGTGTGGCCAGGCGCGGACCGGCCGGCGGCCGGGTGACGAGGACAGCATCGCGGCTGGGCCCGCACCGGCCGGCCGCCACGACCTCGGGCACTGCCACGCCCGCCTTCGCCGCCAGGAACGTGAGGTACGCCTCGTGCTCCACCTGCTGCAGGCGGTTGATCATGAGGGTGGGACCGGAGTCCCGGTACACGCAGAACCGCCATACCTTGGTCAGCCACTGGGCGTCGGCGGCGTCCCGCCCGTACACCGCGAGCTCGAGCGGGCGGCCCTCGCCGTCCGTCCCGGAGAACGCCTCGACGCCCCATTCCTGCCGCGACATCGGGGCCAGCGCCCGCACCTCAACCCGCAGATCGCGCACGGCCTCGGTGACCTCATCCGCGGACGGCAGCCCGGCCGGCGAGCCCATGGCCAGATGGCAGGCGGCCGCGGTGCCCCAGCCGATCGCGATCGTGGCGATCACGTTGACCGGCAGGCCGTAGCCGCCCACCACCGCGGACAGCGCGGCCAGCGCCAGGGCGACGCCCACGAGCCGGTGCAGCGGACGGCTCAGGAACGGCAGGCCGCTGAGCGCCACGGCCATCGCCACCGCGAGCTGCGTCACCGGGAACCTGGTGTCGGTCCCGGCCAGCTGCGGGATCGACGGCCTGCCCGCGGCAGATCCCAGCAGCGCGGCGAGCGCCAGGCAGATGCCCAGTGCGGCCAGCCCGGCGATCGCCATCCGGCGCACCGCCACCAGCCGCGGCACCAGCAGGCCACCCAGCGCCAGCGCCACGATCACGCCGACGGATCCGACCTGCCACAGCGTCGCGACCAGCCACCGGACGCCGCTCGGCGGCGGGGTCAGGATCTGGTCGAGCCGGACCTCCAGCGAGGTGTTGGCGCGGATCAGCGGAACGCAGATCGCCACCACGAGAATCGCGGTTCCCAGACGAACAGCGTCGGACGCCCGGCGGCGGGTTGTGCCGCCTCCGCGCGGCCCGAGAACTAAGGCGCGGAACCGCCGCGCGCCGCGGTGCCGGACACCTAGCGGCCGGCGGACCGCTTCGTCCGGCCCACCGACCGGGAGCGACGCCATATCCCAATCATGCCAAAAACATGATCATTTGCCCATGCGCGCCGGCGTTCCCGGCTGCCGGGCGGGCGGGCGTGTTCGGCTCAGAACAGGTCTTCGTTGCGCTCGATGTCCGCGATCGCCTGCAGCTGCGCGATCTCATCGTCGGTCACCCCGCGCCGCCGCGGCCCACGGCAGAGGTACCAGCCATATCCGGCGAGCAGCACCGGACCCGCGATGAAGCCGACGATCCAGGCGATCATCGGCCCGCGGCCGCTCGTGTTAAGCACCGGAAATATCCGATAACGCAGAGTCGCATTAGTTTGCCCCCCGGCCGAAGTCGCGTGAACCTGGCGCCTTTGCGCCGTTTCCCTCTCTGTTGGTGTAGCGGAGCGTTGCGGAGGCGTAAATACGACATCCGTCGTATTCTTTTAACTGGCAGCGCAAGGGGAGGCGCGCCGGTGATCTGCCTGACCGAAAAAGATCTGCGCAAGCTCGCCGATTCTCTCGGCGAGCTGTATCGAGGCTGCGGGCTCGATACGTTCGGGAAGCGCGCCCTCGCGGTGCTGCCCGGGCTAATCAGCTGCGACGCGTGTTCCTACAACGAGGTGAACCCGGCCCGGCGCCAGGTCGTGGCGCAGACCGCGCCGGACGGCTTCGCGTTTCCCGGCATGGCTGAGGCGTTCCACGCCCACATGGCGCAGCACCCGCTCTTCGGGCACTACCAGGCGACGCGCGACGAGCGCGCTGTCAAGATCACCGATTTGCTGTCGCTGCGCGAGTTCCGGCAGCTCCCGGTGTACCGGGACTTCTATCGCTTAGTCGGGGTGGACCGCCAGCTCGCGGTCATGGCGCCGGCCAGGCCCGGTGTCATGATCGGCCTGGCGGTCAGCCGTTCCGGCCGGGATTTCTCCGAGCGGGACCGGGCGGTGCTCGAGTTCCTGCGGCCGCACGTGATCCAGGCCTACGCGAACGCGGCGGCGGTGAGCGCGGCCGGGCTGGACGTGCGGACTCTGGGCGAGGTGGCGGCGGGCGGGTGCGGCGCCGTGGCCATCATCGCGGCCGACGGCCACGTCAGCTACCTCAGCGACAGGGCGCGAGACCTGCTGAGCCGCTACCTGGAGCCCGCCGAGCCCGGCGGGTTCCTGCCATGCTCGCTGCGCCGGTGGCTTGCTGCCGCGCTGGCCAGGGTGCCCCCGGCCTGCCCCGCCCCGGCCGTGCTCGGCTCGTGCCAGATGCCTGGCGGCGCGTCCCGCCTGACGCTGACGCTGATCTCGGCGGACGCGCACGGCAGCACCCTGCTCACGCTCACCGAGCATCGCGCCAAGGCCGGTCGCCGCGCGCCGGGGCCAGGCGATGACCCGCGTGCCCTGGGCCTGACCCAGCGCGAGGCCGAGGTGATCGGCCTGGCGGCCGAGGGGAGGACCAACCGAGAGATCGCCTGCCTGCTCGGCATCAGCCCGCTGACGGTGCGCAAGCACCTGGAGAACGCCTATCCCAAGCTTGGCGTCGGCAACCGGACCGCGGCGGCGGCCAGGCTGCGATGACGCTGGCGCTCAAATCCGCCGACCCGCCCCGCCGTCGAGGGACTCTCATTTATCGTGTAATGACTGTACTTTTAATGAATTCCCTATTCTATGAGAAATGCCGAGATTCGGAGCCCGGGCATCGGTAGGAAACCGCAATCGATCTCAGGCTATGATATGCGACTCTGTTGCAGGAGCGGGCGATCAGCACCGCCGCTGCGGCACGAAATCCTGAGATCGATTGTGGACGCTCGCCCACGGAAAGGCGAGACGCACTTTCGCTATGGCTGGTTGTTATTTGGCGGGCAGCACCGGGGCAAAAGCAGGCTGCTCGGTCCCGGCTAGCTCGGTGTGCTCGCCGGCGGCACGGCGCGGCCCGTGGCCGCCGGCCACGGCGCGCCCGCGGACCGCGACGGCCACCACGGCGCCGAGGACCGAACACCCGGCCGCCGCCGCCATGGCCGGGCGGTACCCGCTGGTCACGGCCGCCGGCCCGGCCAGGCTGCCGTGCGAGTTGAAGATCGCCGTCCCGATCGCGACGCCGAAGACCGCCCCAAACTGGCGCAGCGTGTTGTAGATCGCGGAGGCCTTGCCGAGCGAGCCCGGACCGACCACGTTCAGCGCGGCGGCGGACGCGGTCGGGATCGCCATCGACACGCCCACGCCGGCGATGATCAGCGGCGCGAGGTACCGGGCGTAGCTTCCCTGCGATCCGGCCAGCGCGACGATCCAGGTAAAGCCCGCGGCCTGCAGCAGCAGGCCGGGCACGAGCAGCGCGCGAGCGCCCACCCGGTCCGACAGCGCGCCGGCCAGCGGGGCGATCACCAGCGGCGTGGCCGTCCAGGGCAGGAACCGCAGCCCCGTTTCCAGGGGTGAGTCATGAAGCCCGAGCTGGAAGTACTCACTGGTCAGGAACGCCGCCGCGTAGATCGACGCACCGGTCAGGAAGCCCGCGGCGACCGCTGAGGAGAAGCTGCCCGACCGGAACAGCCCGAGCGGGATCATCGGCTGCGCGACCCGTGCCTCCCAGGCCAGGAACACGGCGATCGCGGTCGTGCCCAGGGCCAGGCCAAGCAGGACGCTGGTGCGGGTCCAGCCCGACTGCGACCCCTGGACGACAGCCCAGATGAGCGCCGCCGCGCCGACCGAAATAAGCGCCAGGCCAGGGATGTCGAGCCGGGTGCGCGGGCCCCGGGATTCGGGCAGCCGGAGTCGGGCTCCGGCGACGGCAGCTACGCCGACGGGAACGTTGAGCCAGAACACCCAGTGCCAGGAGAAGCCCTGCGTGACGGCCCCGCCGATCAGGGGGCCGACGGCAACGCCGAGGCCGGAGATCCCGCCCCAGATGCCGACAATGGCCCCGCGGCGCTCGGCAGGGAAGGCCGAGGTGAGAATCGTCAGGCTCAGCGGCGTGATGACCGCGGCGCCCAGTCCCTGTACCGCCCGTGCGGTGATCAGCAGGCCGACGTCCGGTGCCAGCGCGCAGGCCGCCGACGCCAGCGTGAACACGGCCAGGCCCGCTATGTACACGCGCCGGCGGCCGAGCCGGTCACCGAGCGCGGCGGCGGTGATGATGCCCGCGCCGAACGCCATGCTGTAGGCATTGACAGTCCATTGCAGCGTGCCAAGGCTGCCGCCGAGCGAGCGGTGGACCGACGGCAGAGCGGTGACCACCACCAGCGCATCGAGGACGACCATGAAGAAGGCCACGGAGGTCAGCGCTATCGTCAGCGCCTGCCGCGCCGGGACGGCACCCGGCGACACGGCGTCTCGCGTGGTTGCTGATGAGCTGGCAGGCATGGTGCGCTCTCCAATCGGGGAACTGGGCGCCGCGGCCGGTGCGGCGGCGGGAAACGGGTCAGCCGGCCTGCTGGCCGGTGACGAGGCCGGCGGGGACGTCCACCAGCTGGGCGACCTCCACGCCGCCATCCCGGGCCAGCTGCGGGCAGCCCTTTGCCACGGCCAGCGCCGCGTCCAGATCCGGGGCGCTGATCACGGAGTAGCCGCCCAGTTCCGTGCCGGGGCCGCAGTTGCCCAGGGCGCCGGCGCCGCCGGCGGGCTTGCCAAGATCGACGAGGTCGTCGCCCATGGCGCCGAACCAGGCCTGCCAGGCCGCGGTCGATTCCGGGGTGGGGGCTGGGGTGGAACCAGGGGTGCGGCGGTAAGCGAAAACGAAGGTGGGCATCGGTGTCTCCTCTCGTGCGGGCCGCAGCCGTCCGGAGTGGCTGGGCCCGTCACCGGGGTAGACACCGAGCATCCGGCAAAGTGGGCGTCGCCGGACCGACCAGTTTGCGGCTCCGGCGGTGTCAGTACCAGATGAGGGGTGTCCCGATCCCCAGGAACCAGATGCGAGGGCCGAGAGGGTGGAACGGTGAGCACGGAGCTGATCGACAAGGCCAGGTCGGGGGACGAGGCCGCGTTCCGCGAGCTGGTCGGCCCGCATCAGCGCGAGCTGCAGGTGCACTGCTACCGGATCCTCGGATCGGTGGCCGACGCCGAGGACGCGCT
>Ga0335073_10016402_pt1 | contig 10347 bp, 2 predicted proteins | sample Lox_Sample_22_FD_207093 | JGI IMG/M metagenome (GOLD analysis project Ga0335073, IMG submission 207093) | Soil microbial communities from Loxahatchee National Wildlife Refuge, Florida, United States - Lox_Sample_2.2 | ecosystem: Environmental > Terrestrial > Soil > Wetlands | place: USA: Florida... | reverse complement strand
CGAGCCCCGGACCCGCCATTTCATCGCTGGCCAGCCGGAAGAAGTTTCTCCCCGATCCTGAGGCCTGGCCGCCCACCGCAAACTGGAGCTACCACAATGGCGGCGGCGAGTTCACCAACTTGAAGGTTTTCGGCGATGCAATGGGGGCAATCTACGCAAAGCCGAACTCTGCGGCCGACTTTGAGCGCATGTCGCAGACCATGGAATACGATTCAGAGCGCGCGATGTACGAGGCGTACTCAAAGAACAAATATGATTCGACGGGCGTCATCCAATGGATGCTGAACAATGCCTGGCCATCGATGATCTGGCATCTTTACGATTACAATCTCGACGCGGGCGGCGGCTATTTCGGCGCCAAAAAGGCCTGCGAACCCCTGCACATTCAATACTCCTACGACGATCGCTCCATCGTGGTGGTAAACAGCACTTACAAGCCTGCCGAAGGTCTGGTTGCATACGTCGTAGTGCGCGGGCTCAAGTGGAATGAGCTTTTCCGTTACCAGTCCCAGGTCAACGCGCATGCAGACAGTTCGCAACGTGTCGTCGATGTGCCTGAGAACCTGTATGCAAGCGGCGAACGAATCTTTTTTGTCGACCTCACTTTGAAAGATTCATCGGGGCGCCTGCTATCGAGAAATTTCTATTGGGTGCCCGGAACGCTCACGTCCTTCGATTGGGACAAGACCGATTACACGCACACGCCTGCGGAGAGATACGAGGACTTGTCTGCGCTCTCCACCCTGCCCGCTGCGTCTGTGTCTGCTCACGCCGAGATTGAAAAGACGCCGGACGGCCCCAGAATCACCTTGCATCTCGAAAACACATCGGCCGCGCTTGCATTCCAGGTAAACGCCGCGACCCGTTCCGCGACAGGTGATTTAATTGCGCCGGTCTTCTGGTCAGACAACTGGATTGAGCTCGGACCCGGTGAATCCACCACGTTGACCGCGCTTCTGCCCGAAGACGCGCCCGCGGCGCCGGTCATTGATGTTGCCGGCTGGAACGTGACCTCGATCGCCGTCACCCCCATGCCAGGCAAGTAACAAGGCAGGCAATCGCGGTAGTTTGTTTCGGCGCTCGATTGATAGTGCGTGTTAAAATCTGCGCACATCGATTCCTATGCCGCCACCTTCGCTTGAACTGGAAACAGCGCTCGAAATCATTGCACCGGACAAATCGCGCCAACACGTCGGTGTGACCCGGTCACCTTTCTATATCGGACGCGGCGGAGAGGGCGACAATCACCTCCAACTGGCGGATGGGCGCATCTCGCGCAAATGCGCGGCGCTGATCGCCGAGGCGGGCGGGTACCGCCTTGAAGATCGCGGCAATCGCTACGGCGTGTTTGTGAACGGGACCAAAATCGAGCGGCAAGCGCTGCGCGATGGCGACGTGATCACGTTCGGCGTCGACGGCTGCTATGAGATTGTGTTCCATCTCGAGAGCACTCAGTCTCAGCCTTCGACCTCCGACGTAGAGGATATTTTGAAGCGCCTCGACTCGCTTCCCGATTTTTCGGGCGCGAAATCGGGCGGATTGAGCAGGCTCAATCTGCTGCTTGAAGCCACATCGCTGCTGCATTCGCAGCTCCCGCTCGACTCAGTCATAGGCACGATGCTCGACCACGCCATCATGGTTACGCATGCTGATCGCGGCCTGCTCATCGAGTCCGATGCCACGGGTGCTCTGCGTGTGCAACTGGCGCGCGGCAACAACGGCGAACATCTGGCTCCGGAGTCGCTCAACCCCAGCCAGACCGCGGTGAATCGGGCCATCCGCAGCCAATCGAGTGTAATTACTGAAGACCTGAACCTGGCGGGCCTCGATCTTAAGGGCGCCGAAAGCGTCGTGATTCAGGGACTGCGCGCCGTCGTCGCCATTCCGCTCTATTCCAGCTCGCGCGCTACTTCAGAAAACGGAGATCCTCATAAACGGGGCGAGTTGCTTGGAGTCATCTATCTCGATTCGACGCGCATTGCGGCCTTCACCGCCCTCGACCGGCAGATTCTCGATGCCCTTGCCATGGAGGCGGCCAGCATTCTCGACAACGCGCGTCTTGTGGAGCGGGAGCGGGAGCGCCAGCGGCTGGAGCAGGAATTGTCGACCGCGCGTACCATTCAGCAGGCGCTTCTTCCGCGCGGGCTTAACGATTTTCCGCATCTAGCCCTCAGCGGAGTCCACTATCCGTGCCACGAGGTGGGGGGCGATTATTTCGACGTATTTCCGGTGACCGAAGACCGCACTGTGTTCCTGATTGCCGACGTGTGTGGCAAAGGTATTGGCGCCGCGATGCTCACAACCATGCTGCAGGGCACGCTTTCGGGCATGACTGTGGGCGCCGATCCTGTTAAGGTGTTCAACCACATCAACCGCTTTCTTTGCCGCCACGCCGAAGTGGGCCGCTTTATCACTATCTTTATCGGCTTTCTCGACAGTGACGGCAAGCTCGAGTACATTAAGGCCGGTCACCCGTCTCCCCTGCTGCTGCGCAGAGGCAGGGTAAGCGAACTGTATACCGAAGGATCATTGCCGTTAGGCTTGACTGACACTGAGGAGTACACCTCAGCATGGTTGCAGCTTGAGCCGGACGACACGCTGGTTCTGTTCAGCGATGGCGTCACCGAAGCGCAGGATCCCGATCGAGGCCTTTTTGAAGTCGCAGGCCTTTCTCAGGCCCTATCGGGACAGGATGGCGCGCCGGTTGAAGCCGTGCAGCAGGCAATACTGGACGCGGTCGAGAAGTTTACTCGCGGCGAGCCGCAGTCTGACGATCTTACGCTGCTGGTAGTGCGCTATCGGGCGCCCAGGTAGAGGCAAGAAACCTTCCCGACAGCCTTTTTCTTATGAGAAAAGCCTCCTGGCGATTGCGGCTTGGTTTATCTGCAACTCATAAGCCGGCGGAGCGGCCCAAGCGGGTCAGGTAATCGCCTTCAGCAGGAGCACTTGCCGTTTGCCGTAATCCTTAGAGGTATATACTTCAAACAAGAGTCCCAGCCGACTTTGCTCATGCGTTCGCTTGAACGCATGAGCGTATGTAGTATTTCCCCCAGATTGATCCAACTATTCAGCTGCAAGGGTGCGGATCAGGCATGAACGACCCAAAAGAGCAGAAGTACAAGCCCGAAGCTACGACTCTTGTGGTCAGCAATGGTGTGTCTGCTTCTCCTGATTCAGGGGCAAGCGACCCGGCGGCATCGACTCCGGCGGCGCAGGCCGCATCCTCCGAACCTCCAACCATCCTGGATAGCGGCAAGCCGCCACTGGCGGCAGCCGCGGCTGCGAAGCCTTCCGCCGAGGAGCCGACTCTACCACCGGGTGCGCCGGTCCGCCTCACTGGCGTTACAGATATAACCATCAGCGGAGCACAAGGCGCGGCTCTGCAGCCCGGATCGATTTTTGCGAATCGCTACCAGATCATAAAAATCCTGGGCGAAGGCGGCATGGGTGCGGTGTACAAGGCGCGAGATATTGAATTGGCGCGAGACGTTGCGCTCAAAGTCATACGGCCTGAGCTTTCAAATAATCCTGAAATCCTGGAGCGGTTCAAGCAGGAGCTGATCCTGGCGCGTCAGGTGACGGACCGGAATATCATCCGCATCTTCGATCTTGGTGAGGCTGCCGGAATCAGGTTCATCACCATGGAGTACGTTGAGGGTCAAAACCTTCATCAACTCCTGAAGCAGCAGGGCAAATTGCCCATCGCCGAAGCCGTCAACATTATGGAACAGGTGGCTGCCGGACTCTCCGCGGCCCATCGTGAAGGAATCATTCACCGCGACCTGAAGCCGGGCAACATCATGCGCGACGTGAACGGCCGCGTCGTAGTTATGGACTTTGGGTTGGCCCGCACCATCAGCGGCGATGGAATGACCCGCACCGGCGCGATGCTGGGCACCATGGAATATATGTCTCCGGAGCAGGCCCACGGCAAGGAGCTCAAGGCCAGTTCCGATATTTTTACAGCCGGCCTGATCCTTTATGAATTGCTGGCCGGGGTCGCGCCCTTTCAAGCGGAGAGCGCGATTGCCAGTCTGCTGATGCGCACGCAGCAGCGGGCCGTGCCTTTGGTTGAAATCGACAAGAATATCCCAGGCTCACTAAGCAATATCGTCGCCAAATGTCTTGAGAAAGATCCCGCAAACCGCTATCAGAGCGCGGAAGAACTGGATGCCGATCTTCGTGCGTGGCAGGGCCGCAGCGGAGGAAAGAAAGTTTCTGTTACTTCGGCGCAGATGCTCATGAACCGCCTTCGAGAGCTTCCCTGGAAACGGGTCGCCGTCACGGGCGCTCTGGTTTTGGCTGTTGCAGCGGGACTGGCCTGGTTTTTCAGCCGGAGGCAACAGGTGGCTAAGTCGGTTGCACACGCCCCAGTGTCGGTGCTGGTAGCCGATTTCACAAACCTCACCGGCGATCCGCTTTTGGACAATACGATCGAGCCAATGATCGGTGAGGCCCTCGAAGGCGCCAGCTTCGTCAACGTCTTCGGTCGCGTCGATGCGCTCAAAGTAGCCGCGAAGCTCCCGCATCCCACCAACAAGCTCGATGAGCAGACGGCACGGCTGGTAGCACAAAGCCAGGACGTGAATGTGGTGGTTATAGGCGAGATCAACCTGCGCGGCGGCGAATACGACATTTCGGCGGTAGCTCTCGACGCTGTAAGTGGTAATGTGCTTGCAAAATCCGAAGTGACCGTTGCCAACCAGAAAGAAATTCTCAGCAGCCTTCCCAGGCTGGCCGTGCCTATTCGCAATGCGCTGGGCGACTCCACACCCGCCTCGGTGCAGTTCGATGAGGTCGCCGGCGGATTCAAGGCCGCATCCCTGGAGGCTGTTCACCAGGCCTCAATCGCTGTCGACGAGCAGTTCGCCGGCAAATTCCAGGAGTCATTCGATTCGTTCCAGAAAGCCGCGGCGATGGACCCGAATTTTACGTGGGGATATACCGGCATGGCAGCCATGGCCGAGAACCTGGGGAGGCCCGGGGACGCGGTGAAGTACATGAAACAGGCCATGGAGCACGTGGACGATATGACCGACAGGGAGCGTTATCGCGACCGCGGCTTGTACTATCGCACAACGGGTGAATGGCAGGAATGCGTTCAGGAGTACACACAGCTCATTGACCACTACCCGGCCGATCGTGTGGGCCTGAACAATCTCGCCATCTGCTATCTGCAGATCCGTAACGCTCCTGAAGCGCTGAAAGCGGCGCAGCGCGCTGTCCAGATCGTCCCCAAAGCAGTAAGCCAGCGGCTGACTCTGTCGTTCATCAGCGCGTTTGCCGGAGATTTCGCCGGGAGCGAACGTGATGCGCGAACCGCGTTGTCGATCAATCCGTCGGCCCCGCAAGGATACCTGGTGCTCGCCGAGGCCCAGCTCGGACAGGGCCAGGTGGGCAATGCGACTGCCAGCTACAAGAAGCTGGAAAGCTTTGGTCCGGCGGCCACTTCGACCGCGACCGACGGACTGGGCGATCTGGCTGCTTACCAGGGCAGATATGCAGACGCAATTCGCATCGTCAGCCAGGGAGCCGCTGCCGATCTGGCTGCAAAAAACAGCGACAGCGCGGCGAGGAAGTACGTAGCGCTTGGCAACATCGAAGCATCGTCCGGGTTCCCCTCGGCGGCAATCTCCGATACTGACAAGGCATTGGCACAGAGTCAGGACCCGACGATCCAGTTCCTGGCCGGGCGCACTTATGCCGAAACCGGAGAGTTCACGAAGGCGCAGAGGCTGGCGGCAAGTCTTTCGTCAGCGCTGACGGCCGAGTCGCAATCTTATGGCAAAATCATTACCGGCCTGATCGCCCTGAAGAAGAAAGACACAAACGAAGCGATTCGGCAGTTCAGGGCCGCAAACGGTCTTCTCGACACCTGGATCAGCCACTTCGATCTTGGGCGGGCTTATCTCGATGCGGGCGCGTTCACTGAGGCCGACTCGGAGTTCGATCAGTGCATCAAGCGGCGCGGGGAAGCCATTGAGCTTTTCGACGACAACGTTCCGACCTACGAATACTTTCCCCCCGTGTACTACTACGAAGGCCGCGCTCGTGAGGGAATGAAGAGCCCGGGGTTCGCGGACTTTTACAAAGACTATCTCAACATTCGCGGGCAGTCGTCAGACGACTCGCTGGTGGCCGATATAAAGCACCGTCTGGGCCAATAACAGAGGCCGGTGGCCCGGTCAATTCCTTCAATCCTCAATTTCGCACAACTACAGTGCCCCACTCAAAACGCGCTCTCTGCGTTTTGAGTGGGAAAGCACGACCCCTCGCCTTCCTTCAATCGCACTCCGTCGGGCAACTGGTTTCCGCGTCCGAACGCCGTCCATTGCGATTCGATCTCGACCGTTCCCTTCACCCCGGCCGCATCGTGCCGGATGCTGGACCACGCCCACTCTTCGGGCTTCTCTACCAGCCCGCGCACCACTGGATTCCGATGACTCTCTCAGCGTGGTCTCCCACTCATCCGCGATAAAACTGCGGATGAATGGGGACCCAGGCGCTTTACGGCAGCGACTTGCCGGTCAGCGAGATCGTCTGCGTGCTTCCGCTCACGCCGGTGTTGTTGTCGGTGATGGTGATGGAGCCGGTCAGTGTTCCCGTCACGGTAGCCAGCGGCTGGAACCAGACCGAGATGGTGCAGCTTGCGCCGCTCGCCAGTGTGCTGGTTGGTGCGGGACAGGTGTTCGTCTCGCCGAACTCGCTGCTCGCCGCGATGCTGTTGATGGTCATCGGTCCTCCTCCGGCGTTGACCACCGTCACCGTCTGGCTCGCACTGGTGGTGCCTCGTTCCTGATTGCCGAAGTTCAGGCTCACGGCGCTCAGGCCCACGATCGGGTTCGAGCCTCCGGCCCCGGTTCCGTAGAGGTCCACGCTTTGCGGCGGCGGAGTCTCATTCGGCGCCATGCCGGCCGGGGTTGCGTAGGTAAAGATCAGCGAACTGGTGCGGGTTCCCAGATCCTTCGGCGTGAACACGATCGTGAACGTGCAGCTGCTGGCGCTGCCTGCGCTCACCGCAGCCAGGGTCAGCGCGCCGGCTGAGTTGGCTGTAATGCTGGTCGCGCCTTTGGAGCTCGAACACGTGGTGGCCGTGATCGCAAAGTCCCCGGTATTCGAGCCGGCCAAAGCGATGCCGGAGATGTTGAGCGGCAGACTCTGGTTGGTGTTGGTGATGGTGAGCGTCATGGGGCTGCTGGATTGGCCGGCATTGACGGGCATGAAGACCATCGGGCTCGGAGAGAAGGTGACAGGCGTGACAGCAGGAACAACTCCGGCCATCTGCGAAGGATTGCCGGTGTAGAGGTTGGGCGGCCCGGACTTCGGTCCCGGCACGCCATTCACGATGAGGTCGTCGATGTAGCTGTAAGGCGTGCCCGCGTCGTAGCCGTTGAGGTGCGCGATGGGGCACTTGCCGGGATCGGCGCTGTTGACACCCAGAACGCCCAGATTTGCCATATTGATGGATTCACCCGCGCAGGTTGGGTTGGAACCTGTGGGCTGGTTGCCGAAGCAGGAGTTATAGACCGCGGCGCCCCATTGCCAGCCGAGGCTCACGCCGGGAGTATCGGTGGTGAACTCCGCAGACCAGGTTACGTTCTGCGGCGCATTCCAGCCAGTCGCGGTTGTTATCTTTGCCGGAACCAGGTACGGCACAGCGGTCATAAAAATGTTGCCGGGCATCACGAACTGCGACCTGCCGCTTGCCGGATCGGCCATGGGAACCTGGGTGACCCAGCGGTTGTTGGTTGCGTCGAAGGTGGTGCTTGCCTGGGTGAGCCCGGGAACGAACTGGATGAGCGCATCGGGAACAGGGATGGTGGTGGTCGCGTTGTTCGCCGGGTTGGTGAACGAGATGCTTCCGTTGGTGACCATCACCTGCACTTCGTCGGCATTCATGTTCAGCGGGTTGCCGTAAGGATCGAGCGGACCCTGTATAGACATCTCGCTGTCGAACCAGATGTAGTCGCCGGCGGCGATTGATTGCGTGGGCGGCATGGGGAACTGCCCGCTGATTGCGCTCAGCGCGGAGCCGGTCAGTTCGATGTAATCTGTCGCGCCCGATTGGCCGCCGTCATTATCGTTAAAGACCAGCGTGCCGGTCCGCGGGCCAATGTACTGGCTGGCTTGCGGAGCGAAGGCCAGCGTTACGATGCAACTGCTGTCCACCGTAACGGTCCCTGAAGGCCCGGAAGTGGGGCGTGAAGGAGGCGGCGCGGCATAGCCCCAAGTTACAGCAGGTGGTCCAAGGGGTGGTGGTCCGGGAGCCAAGGTGCTTCCGCAGGTAGACGACTGGATGATGAAGTCAGACGTGCCTGCGCTGCCAGATTGCAACTGAACGCTGCTGATGTTCAGCGTAGCCGTGCCGATGTTGGTGAGAATCACCGTAATGCTGGCGCTGGTTGAGCCCACATCGGTGTTCGGGAAAGTGGCGCTCGCCGGGTCGATATAGGCAACCGGCACCGACGCCACCACGAGCTTCACTGTAGCCGAGCTGGATTGATAGTTGGGATCCGAATTGTCTCCGTCGAAGGTCGCGGTAACGGTGTTTGTGCCCGGAGGCATGAGGAAGGTGCTGTAGCCTCCGCCGTTGAGCGGCACGCTGCCCAAAGTAACCGAGGCTCCGCTGTTGATGGTGGGGTTGCTGTAGGAGTAGATAACCGTATCGGTGCCCGGCGGAGCAACCGCGGCGGTCACTGTCGGAGTGAAGGTTACGAGCTGCCCGTAGTTCGAAGTCCCGCCCGTTGAGGACGCGAGCGAAGTGCTGGTTGTGGCTGGCATGATCGTCAGTACTCCAGGCACAAACACAAAGGAGTAATTGGCGGCGGCCAGCGTACCGGTTGAAACGACGATCGGGTAGGTTCCGGCGCCGCTCAATGAAGTAGCAGTTGTTGCGAGTGCAGGTGTGCCGCTGACCGCAGTGGCGAGTGAATCGCCGTTGACCAACGGACCGAAGGTATAGGTCAGCGGCGGAATGGCTTGCCCAAGCACAAGCGTGATGGGATTTGCCGTTACCGTCAGCGGCGCCGTAGCGATCGCGAACGACTGCGACACCGAGGCGGCGCTATAGCTGTTACCTGAGTTCGTGCCTGCCAGCGCCGTGGCCGTGATCTTGCACAAGCCGGCCCCGGTCGCTTTCCCTGTCGCGGTGCCGGTGGTTGCGGCCACGGTGCAGGGTCCTGAAGGGGTAAAGCTTACCGGCAGGTGGGAGGTTGAAGAGGCGCTCACCGAGAAGCTGCCGCCATATTGCGCGCTCGGCGTCGACCCGAACGTGATGATTTGCGATTGGATGTTGGAGCCCTGGGGCAGGATGGCGAACGTACCCGACACAGGAGTAGCCGCGCTGTACCCGGTCGCGGGCGCCACCACCGTAGTGCTGTTGCCCGCCTGCAAGGCGGTGATGGTGCAGCTTCCCGTGCTGTTCAGAGTCACGATCGCCGAGGAAACGCCGGTTCCGGAATTGACGGTCGAGTTCCCTGCCGAGCATGGTCCTGAGGCTGTGAAGCTCACCAACTGCATATTCGGGGCGTTGTTCGAGATCGCGGTCGCGGTGACCGTGATGGTTGTGGCTTGCGTGTTTGAAAGCACCACGGAACTCGGCAAAGGCCCGAGAACGATGTTCTGACCCAGCGTGATCACTGCCGGCGGTGACTGCACGCTCTGGCGCGGCGTTGAACCAACGGTGTCGGGAACCAGCGTGGTCGTGATGGTGTAGATCAACGTGCCAGTGGGGGGATTGGTGTCAGTAAATGTTGTTGCAGGAGGCGTGTATCCGCCGCCTGAGAACACGCCGCTCACGCTGCCAATCACTACCGGCGTCGAAGGCGAAGTCGACGGCGGGACGATTACGCTGCGAGAGATGGTGTAGGTTTGAACCACGCCGAAGATTGGCGCGTTCCAATTCACCTGCACACTTTCCGGCGTACTTCCCGCTGCCGGTGTAACTGAGTAGGTAGGCGCACTCGGCGGGCGAACCACCGAGTTTGCGGTGTTGTAGTCGAGCTCGTTGGTAACAGCTCCGCCGCCGCCGAGAGTCACGGTGCCAACACCGCCGCCGCCCAGCGTGACAGTACCGACTCCGCCACCACCCAGCGTGACAGTGCCAACGCCGCCGCCGCCCAGCGTGACAACGCCGCCGCCGCCTAGCGTGACCGTTCCGCCGCCGCCGAGAGTGACGGTGCCGCCGCCGCCCAGCGTGACCGTTCCGCCGCCGCCGAGGGTGACAGTGCCACCGCCGCCCAGCGTGACCGTTCCGCCGGCAGGAATGCTGCAGCTACCCGAGCATGTGCCGACGATTACGCCGCCGACTGTGATGGTGCTGGTGCCGCCGCCTCCGAGCGTTACGGT
>Ga0335073_10016401_pt1 | contig 10347 bp, 8 predicted proteins | sample Lox_Sample_22_FD_207093 | JGI IMG/M metagenome (GOLD analysis project Ga0335073, IMG submission 207093) | Soil microbial communities from Loxahatchee National Wildlife Refuge, Florida, United States - Lox_Sample_2.2 | ecosystem: Environmental > Terrestrial > Soil > Wetlands | place: USA: Florida... | reverse complement strand
TCCATCGCCGGTCAAATACGGGATGGGACAAGACCAACTGGGAGTGAAGTGGCGCTTCTATGACACGGGAGAGAAGGGCATGGCCCTCTCGGTATTCCCGCAGCTTTCAGTGAATAATCCCAATCACGCAGTGCAGCGGGGAATCACGCCGCCCGGCGCCAGCCTGATCATTCCTGTCGAATTCACCAAGAAATTTGGCGGGGTCGATGTCAATGTGGAGGGGGGATATAACCTCGTCCATCTTGGTCCGGACGGCTGGCTGACGGGCCTCGTGGTGGGTCACGATTTCACCAAGAAATTCGAGATGGACGCGGAGTTGTACACAACGGGAACATTTCATCCCTCCTTCGCAGAGCCGACCTTCGATCTCGGCGGGCGGTACAAAACGCGTCCTCCGTTCATTCTGTTGTTCATGGCGGGCCGGAGCTTTGAACCAGCGCGGAGCAATCAGCCCTACTTCATCGGCTATTTCGGAGTGCAGGTCCTGCTGCCTCCGAAACCATTTGACAATGAGTGATCAGGCCCATGACTCGAATAGAAATTCGTCCGGTGAAATGAGCGCAGTTCCTCGCGCAGCGGCAGTTTGAACTCGAGTTACGATAGTCACCGGTCGTGCGATGACGCACGTTCCGGCCCCTAAGAATGCTCGCACCCGGACATTTCCGGCGTTACACTAGTTGGTAATTGAGCGCGAGCTGCGAGCCAGAAGCTCAAGTTCGCGATCCCCCGGAACATCCTCTCCCCGCGCGAGTCATATTTACGCTTCGGCGCAGTACCGGACTTGCACTAGAATAAGCGCAACTCCCAGCCCACTGGGGTTATTCGGGTCGCGCACATCGGACGGCTTCGGCGTGATGGAAAAAGAAATCGCATCCGAGAAAAAAGAAAAACCAGTGTACGACGAGCAAACCCTCGCCGACGTGCTGGAAGCCGCCTATGTGTTGCAGGAGCACAATCGCGGCCTGAAGCAAGCGATGGAGTCGCGTGTGGAACCGGTGCGATCGGGGGCACCAGCGAAACTGACTGAGGAATCTTCCGAGAAACCGGCGGAGACGCCGATCGAACGTCTCAGGCCGCTCCTGCCGGACAATGCGGCACCCACAAACACGGCACCGGAAATTCCAACCGCACCCCCTTCCAAGGACGACTACACTCCGACGCTGGCGCAGATCGTCGAAACGCAACACCAGATCCAAATGCATCATCTTGAACTGAACGCGGCATTGTCCCTGGTCACTGAGCGCGTGACCGAGATCGCGCATGCCGGCGGATCGGGCGTGGGAATTGTAAGTGGAAAGAAGCTTGTCTACCGCGCGGTGGCCGGCCTGATGACGCTGCCGCAAGGAAGTGAAGTTCCGCTGGAAGCAGCGTTGAGCGTAGCCAGCCTGAAAACCGGCCATGTCATCCGGGGCATGCATGTGAACAGCGAATTTCTCATCGATCCCGAGGAGTGCCGGAGGCGCGGCATTCGCTCGCTGATCACGGTTCCGGTCTATCACGACGGCGGAGTTGCCGGAGCTCTCGAACTGTACTATGCAAAGGCCGAGGCCTTCACTGAGCAGGACGTCCATACCTGTCAATTGATGGCCGGCCTGATTACCGAAGCGCTGGCGCGGGCGGACGAAGTAAGCTGGAAAAAGTCTCTGGCCGACGAACGCGCGGTCATGCTGGAAGCGCTGGAAAAGCTGAAACCCAATCTGGCCGCTTTGCTGGATGCATCGGGGACGCAAAAATCTACGCCCAAGACTTCTGAGACACATGCCAGCGAGACCGAAACGAAAACTGCGGCAGCCTTGGCAACGGGTGATTCGTCCAGCGGCGCGTCTTCCGCAGCCGCGGCAGCTCAACCGACGTTCGTCTGCCGCAAGTGCGGAAACCAGTTGCTGGGCGAGGAACAGTTCTGCGGGAAGTGCGGATTACCCCGCGGCAGCGGCGGCGACGATGAACCGCCCAATATGCAGAGCAAGGTCGCCTCACTGTGGCACATGCAGGAGGCGATGAGGAAGCAGTCGAACGGAACTGCCGAGGAGGATGACGAAGCTCTCGCGGAGGCGCTGGCTGCGTCGTTCCACGATCCATTGCTGGAGTCTTCCGCCGGTCACGAAGTGCTCGATCATCACGCAGGCGACACGGCGGATTTGCGCAGCTCCCTAGACGGCGGCAAAGGCAATGCTGCGGCAATGGGTCTCGAGGAAATTTCCGCCGAAGAACCTTCCCAGAAGATCGAGCACAGCGCCGACTGGAGTTCAGCGGCAACGGCGCGCGATTTTCTGGAGCGGCTGGCAAGCCGTCCGGGATCCTTTGCTCGTTTCTGGAATGCACGGCGTGGAGACATATACCTGGCCATCGCGGTGATTCTGGTAATCGTCGCTATCCGCTGGGGAATTTGGTCCAACCATTCGGTGGGTGCCAGCGGCAATCAGTATGCCGCCGCCGCGCATCGCAAACCCGCGGCCGACTCCGATCTTTCCCTGTTCGATCGAATGCTGATCAGCCTGGGTCTGGCGGAGGCGCCCGAGCCGCCCGAGTCCAAAGGCAACCCCAACACGCAGGTCTGGGTTGATCTGCAAACCGCGCTCTACTACTGTCCCGGCAGCGATCTCTACGGTAAGACCCTTAAGGGAAAGTTCGAGGCACAACGAGACGCACAGTTGGACCAGTTCGAGTCCGCTTCGCGCAAAGCCTGCGACTAACAGCCGCGCTTAAGAGATGTTCCGCTCTCGGTATTTCCGATTTTCCACATCCCTCTGTTTGACAACCCTCAAGGGCTGGAGTGCAATCATAGTTATCGATCTGGCCGGTCTGGAGGCCGCTATTGGCGAGTCAAACCGATCATTCTGACGATTCTCACCATCCGAGCACTTTACCGCTGCCCGAGTTGAATCCGCTGGTGAATCCACTGTTGGCGGAAAACATGGGACGATGGGCGGAGGTTTATTTCCGTAATCCACCGGAAAATCGAGCACAAGCCGTTCTTGAACTCTTGCAGGAATTGGAGAACAAAAACTCGCAGGGCCAAGGCGCCGTCGTTCCTTCGAATCCCCATCGGCCGCCGGCACCCATTGCGGCAGGTTCTATCCATGCGGACGAACCTCCGGCCTTCGTGGAAACTCGATCTTTCGCGGACAGTCAATCTTCGAGTATCCACTGTCGAACATGCGGGCATGAGAGCACGAACGATCAGAGATTCTGCGGGATGTGCGGCATGCCGCTGCGCTATGAGGCTACGCAAGATCTGTCTCCGCGCGAAACCGCGCCAGTGGAAATCGATTCGACTCAATCCGGTTTCATTCGAGAAGAACCGCGGCCGGTTGCACTGGAGGACGTGCCCGACCAACCGCAAGTCGCGCAGGAATTCTCCACTCTCCACAGAGGAAGAGAAACTGGCTCGGCGAGCGACGGTTTGATTCGTTCGCTTGAATATGAACGCGCGCCGAGTTCTTATCGCCTGTACATAGGCGCGCTATTGGCCATTGTCATACTGACCCTTGGCTACGTCGCCTGGAAAAACGCACAGACAAATCCATCCTCGCCGCTCGCAACCCAGGCTCCGCCGCCAACGGCCACACAGCCCGCGCAAGCGGTTCCAGCCTCGGCCGCGTCTTCGACCCCGGCCGCGTCGTCAACTCCTGTTGCACTGCCACGGGCTGAAGCGCCCAGACAGAACACCGCTGAACCAGCACTCGCCGAACCAGCACTCGCCGAACCAGCGCTTGCCGAGCCGCGCGCCGACCGCGACAGTACGCCGGATCAGAGGCCCGCGGCGGAGCGAGTCAGTCCGGCCGCACTCGTCACCAAAGAACCGGCTGCAAACACGCCACCGGCACCGGCCACGACCGGAAATGGTTCAGCAGAATTGGCGATGGCTCGACAATATTTGAACGGCAGCGCAGGAGAACAAAATGACGCCGAGGCGGTGAACTGGCTTTGGCAGGCGGTCGGCAAGAGAAATCCGGACGCCACGATGCTGCTCTCCGACATGTATTTGAGGGGGATCGGAATCCCAAAAAATTGCGATCAGGCCCGCGTATTGCTCGACGCCGCCGCCAGCCGGGGCATCAAGGATGCCGCGGTGCGGCTGGAGAATATGCAAGCTTTCGATTGTCCGTAGATTTGATGGTTCATAGCCAAAAAGATTGGATGATTCGTAGCGAAAAAGATTGGATGATCGGCAGATGATGATTGGCAGATTTGATGATTGGCAGCGAAAAATGCCGGGCATCCCTGGGAGCAAGATGAACAGCACGCAGACGGGCCCCCCTGCGCTGGAGGCCAGCGCAATGCGCGAGTTCTACTGCGTCATCAATGCCGGCATCGGCCGCCGCGATTCATACCACAAGGCAAGTTCGACGCGGTTCCAAAGCCCAAGCTTGTCGTAAATCACTCGCAGGTAATTCTTGACGACATGTTCGGTGGTCCCGATGGCTTCGGCTACCTCGCGGTTTTTCAGGCCTTGGGCCACGAGCTGGATGACTCTCTGTTCGCGCTCATTGGGGACACGGGTTCCATAGCGGCCATTTGCAGACATGCTTGCCTCCGGTACAGCAGGGTCGCGAGTTTGACTCGCTTGATGCCACCATTAATTCCGAAACGTAAAAACAACCGGTTGAAGTGCGCTTTGACGGTGCGCCGTGCCATCTTAAGTTGGCTGGCGATTTCAGCATTATCACAACCTTGTAAAAGCAGTTCGACGATTTGCTGCTCGCGTGGCCCGAGCCGAACCGTCTGCTCCTTCATGAGATCCCCCTTTTTTCGCTTCGCCTTCGCCCCGCAGATTGCAAGGCTGAACTGTTTACCAAAACCCATAGCATCCAAAATGCCACTTTGAGACAAATTTGGCTGTGACGGACGAACACTGTTTTCCACAGCGAGATCGCGCAAACCAGACCTCGGAAGGCGCCGGGAAACGTCCAGAAAAAAGATGAGCTGCAGCCTGCCGTCGTGGCAAAAACCCGCATGAAATGTGGTCAGAAATGAATCGGCAACACCTCGGGCTTCTGCGTCGATCGCGATGGCTATAGGGAGAAAACCCTAGGTAGAACTTTGTAACCGGAAAGGCAGAACCAACCCACGCACTAAGGTGAAAACCTTAGACAAAACTTCCCGCCGGGCTCTCGGTGCCCTGAACAAATTACACGATCTTTGCCACGTTTCCCCGTTACACACCCCATAGACTTGCACGTTGGAATCCGCCGCCCAATCCAAATCCTATCGGATCACGATGGATTCCGTCCTCGATTCGGTCAATGGGATCCAGTCTAGGATTTCGGCGCGCGGCTTCGCCCAGAAGAATGGCTTTGCCTGCCGTTGGGCATTAACTGTATCTTCGCAAGGTGAATTTCAAGAACGTTTCGAGCGCCGCGTCTGAAATCGCAGCCCCCCTGGACCTTGCGGAAAATGAGGTTCATCTCTGGCGTCTGGATCTGTCCGCGGCGGCGGCCAGCGAAGAGCGCTGGCAACAGATCCTCTCGGCGGACGAACGGGCGCGGGCGGCTCGCTTTCGCTTCTCACGCGACCGCCAGTTCTTCGCCGCCACTCGCGCCGTTCTGCGGACGATTCTTGGCAGCTACGTCGCGTCTGACCCAAAGTCCCTGGCGTTTAACTACGCGGAAAAGGGCAAGCCGTCGCTGGTTGAAAATGATCTGGCTCAGGGCCATGCTCGCTCGCGGCAGCGGTTGGAATTCAACGTCTCCCACTCTGGCACAACCGCTCTGTTGGCTTTCGCAAGAGGAAGAGCATTGGGAGTCGATGTAGAGCAGATTCGAGATGACCGTGATGCGGAGGCAGTTGCCCAGCGATTTTTTTCCCAGCGCGAGCAGATCGAACTGGCCAGCTTCCCGGCATCCGACACACTTCGCGGCTTCTTTCGCTGCTGGACGCGAAAAGAAGCGTTCATCAAGGCTCGCGGCGAGGGGTTGTCGATTCCCCTCTCCGACTTCGACGTCTCCATCAAAGCGGGAGACGAAAATGCCTTGCTTGCAACTCGTCCTGATCCTGCGGAAGTTGCTCGCTGGTCGCTGCGAGAAGTACCAGGCGGCGATGGCTACGAAGCCGCTCTATGCGTCGAAGGACGAGGATGGAATTTGAAATGTCTAGTTTGCTGATGGACAGCATTGGCGATGACCAGCTTCGGCGATGACCAATTTCGCCTCTCCCAAGCTCGTTAGGCAGAAGCTAATGATTTCTCCGGGAGTGCAACGATTTGCACATTTCCGACATCTGAAAACTGCTCGCTCGGTTAAATCCAAGTTTTTCCCTTTATCCTTATCAGTTTACAGTACAATGGCGAAAGCCGCTCCGGCATGGCACTTGCGGGTGATTAAGCGTCAATCTTTTTGGTGTACACTGAGGGTACAGAATTATCCGGATCCTTAGATCCGGAGATGAAGTATCTCGGCATGTCCCCCCAATCGCGTGTCTGGAAGTTATCAATGATTTTTTCTGCAAAGCAGTGATTTACACGCAGTAAATCCAAATCGACGAACCTGGGAGGTTCCGCACTTGTCTGCTTCCATCAGTCATTTGATCGCCCCGCACGGCGGCGAACTCATCCATCTTCTTGCCCCTTCCGATAAAGCCGCAGAATTGAAAGCCCACTCGCGCGAGTGGCCATCGTGGGATCTGACGCCGCGTCAAATTTGCGATCTTGAGCTTCTGATGAGCGGAGGTTTCTCTCCACTGACCGGCTTCATGACGAAAGCCGACTACGAGGGCGTCTGCCATAACATGCGCCTGGCCAGCGGCGTTCTCTGGCCCATGCCGATTACGCTTGACGTCACCGAGGATTTTGCCAAGAAACTCACGGCCGGAACCAGCAAAGTTGCTTTACGCGACGCCGAAGGCGTGATGCTCGCGGTTCTGCACGTCGAAGAAATCTGGCAGCCCGATCGTACTGCGGAAGCCAAGGCGGTGTTTAACAGCACCAGCAAAGCGCATCCTGGCGCCGACTACACCATGAACAAGGCGAACCCGTGGTACGTGGGCGGCCGAGTCGAAGGTTTGCAGGCGCCCTCGCATTATGATTTCCGCTCGCTTCGTTTTACTCCAGCGGAGTTGCGGGCTGAGTTTGCTCGCTTGGGATGGCGCCGCGTGGTGGCCTTCCAAACCCGCAATCCCATGCATCGCGCCCACGTCGAACTCACTTTCCGCGCTGCGAAACAGGTCGAAGCCAATCTGCTGATCAATCCCGTCGTCGGCATGACCAAGCCCGGCGATGTGGATTACTACACCCGCGTGCGCTGCTATCAGTTGTTGAGTTCGAAATATCCGCAGGGAACGCAGAAGCTTTCGCTCCTGCCGCTGGCCATGCGCATGGGTGGACCGCGCGAGGCAATCTGGCACGCGCTCATCCGCAAAAATCATGGCTGCACTCATTTCATCGTCGGCCGCGACCATGCCGGTCCGGGCAAAGATACCGATGGCAAGCCGTTTTATGGTCCTTACGAAGCGCAGGAAGTGTTCAAGAAGCACGAGCAGGACATCGGCGTGACCATGGTGCCCTTCAACATGATGGTGTATCTCGAAGGCGAAGACCGTTACGTTCCCGATGACGAAGTGAAAAACGGCGACCGCGTTCTGAATATCTCCGGCACCGAACTGCGCCAGCGATTGAACGAAGGCCGCGACATTCCGGGATGGTTCACTTATCCCGAAGTTGTGCACGAACTGCGGCGCAGCTTTCCGCCACGTTCGCGCCAGGGCGTGACCATTTTCTTCACCGGATTGTCCGGTTCCGGCAAGTCCACCATCGCCAACGTGCTGCTGACGAAATTTCTCGAAGTCGGCGGACGCCCAGTGACTCTGCTCGACGGCGACCTGGTGCGCAAGCATCTTTCTTCGGAACTGGGATTCTCTAAGGAGCATCGCGACATCAACATTCGGCGCATCGGCTATGTCGCTTCGGAAATCACGAAGAATGGCGGCATCGCCATCTGCGCCCCGATTGCTCCCTACGATGCGACTCGCAAACATGTCCGCCAGATGATCGAACCCTACGGTGGATTCATCCTGGTGCACATCGCGACCTCGGTTGAGGTCTGCGAGCAGCGTGATCGCAAGGGGCTGTATGCCAAGGCGCGAGCCGGAATCCTCAAGGAATTCACGGGAATTTCCGACCCGTACGAAGCTCCGACCGACGCCGACGTGACCATCAACACCGGCGAACTATCGGCCGAAGAGGCTGCGCAGGAGATTATTCTCCACCTGGAGCGCGAGGGCTTCATCGGCGTCAACGGCGCGGCGGCGTAGTAGAAGCGAAGTAGAAAAAGCGAAGACACGGTTATGGAACTGTTAACGGCCAAAATCCTGGTTGGCTTTGTGGTCGGCGTTCTCATCGGATTGACCGGCGTGGGGGGCGGCGTGTTGCTGCTCCCTGTGCTGATCTTTGGCTTGCGAGTGCCGGCGATCATCGCCGTCGGTTCCGATGCCCTCTTCAACTTTTTTACGAAGATACCTGCCAGTTTGCTGCACCTGAGAAAAGGCACGGTCCGGCGCAAGGTCGTAATCGCTCTCGCGGTCGGCAGCGTACCGGGCTCGATCGGCGGCGTCGAATTGCTGGTTCACATTCGCCACCTCTACGGCAACGGAGTCAACAGCTTCATCAAGACCGCAGTCGGCGTTCTGCTCATCGTCATTCCCCTTTTGTTGTTGCTTCAACGGCGTATTGAGGATCGGGTCGCGAATCGTCCTCCCACCATGAAAGGTTTCGCCGGCATGGCCGGGATTGGACTGATCGGCGGGTTCCTGGTTGGCATGACTTCAGTCGGTTCTGGCAGCATCATCATGATGCTGCTTCTGCTGTTCTACAGTTTCCCGCCGAAAGTCAACGTCGGAACCGACATCGTGCACGCCGTTATTTTGACGGGAGTCACCAGCGCTCTGCACTGGCATCTGCACAACGTCGAGCCCGGACTTGTTGTGTCGCTGCTCATTGGCTCCATTCCCGGCGGGCTGATCGGTTCGCATTTAGCCACCCGTGTTCCCATGCTTTGGCTGCGCCGCATTTTGTGCGCCCTGCTGCTGATCACTGGAGCCCGCATGTTGTGGGCATGATCCCGCAACTGATCTAGGAGAACATGACCTCGTCTTACGCCGATATCCTGCAACGAATTCAGGCTGGCCTGGAAGCGGCCCGTGCCGTCCTTGACCGTTTCACTCCAGGTGCGATTCAAGCCGAGTACAAAGCGGGGCACGATCCCGTAACCGAGGCGGATCGCGCGGTCGACGCGGTGCTGCGCCAGAACCTGCTTCGCGACGGCGAGGGCTGGCTGTCGGAAGAAAGTGTGGACGACATTTCCCGGCTGAGCAGGAACCGCGTGTGGGTGGTCGATCCGCTTGACGGAACCCGCGAATTTGTCGCCGGCATTCCGGAATTCTGTGTTTCCATCGGCTTCGTTGAAAATGGCCGTCCGGTGGCGGGTGGCATTTGCAACCCTGCTACGAATGAAACCATTCTCGGCTCGATCGATTCCGGAGTCCTGTATAACGGCCAGCCTACGCGCCCGAGCCAGCGAACCACGATTGAAGGCTCGCTGATTCTTGCCAGCCGCAGCGAAGTCAAGCGCGGGGAATGGCAGCAGTTCACGGGCAAGAGTTTTCAGATTCGCCCCATGGGCTCGGTTGCATACAAGCTCGGACTCGTCGCTGCAGGTCGGGCCGATATCACATTCACCCTCACGCCGAAAAATGAGTGGGATGTTGTAGCCGGCGCAGCTCTCATCGAAAGCGGTGGCGGTTTTGTCAGCACTTTGGAGAAAACCCGCCTGACCGCGAATCGTCGCGATCCGCTGCTCTCCGGACTACTGGCAAGCGGGCCATTCCTGAAAGAAGAAATGTTGGCGCTGGTCGAACCCCACGTACCAGTGAGCTAGCGGTGAACCAGCCCAGCGCGCCGCCCCCGCCATTCTGGTATTCCGATGAAAACAATAAAACTTAGTGGCTTTCGTTCCGCAATAGATTGAGGACATGGCCTTGATTGCCCGTCACTTCAGTTCCTCCGGCCCCTCGTCCAGAAACCGTGGTCTTGTTGGCAAACGAAGCTGGAGAGGCGGTCTCGAGCATTCTGTCACCTGGCGCGCGCCCAAGCATGGGGTGTCGGGCATCAAGGTACACCGATGTACGTTAATAGTATCGTCCATGTATCTACAGTCTTTGCTGTATTGTCCGGGATTTGCACCTCATCGTGCATTCGAGTCTGTCAAGTACCTGTTGCCGTTACGAAGGCACTACATCGCGCGAATCGTAAGTTGTCTCGCCTTAGCAATAGCGGCAATGTAAACTAGGTGACAGCTGTTCGTGTCCCCCCGCCGGGCTGACCAGGAAGAATCTCTCTGCTGACGCTTGCTCAGA
>Ga0335073_10016400_pt1 | contig 10347 bp, 10 predicted proteins | sample Lox_Sample_22_FD_207093 | JGI IMG/M metagenome (GOLD analysis project Ga0335073, IMG submission 207093) | Soil microbial communities from Loxahatchee National Wildlife Refuge, Florida, United States - Lox_Sample_2.2 | ecosystem: Environmental > Terrestrial > Soil > Wetlands | place: USA... | reverse complement strand
TGTGATGACCGACGGCGTAGCGATCGGGCCGATCCTTATGGGCGTGAACAAGCCGGCGCACATTCTCACTCCGTCCTCCACCGTCAGGCGTGTGGTGAATATGACAGCCATCGCCGTGGTCGATGCGCAGATTCGTGCTGCAGCGCAAGGTGAGCGGGGCTGACGCGGACCCGAAGTCTCGATCGTGCGTATGGCAATCAAAAAAGGCGGTCGTTTAGGCCGCTTTTTTATTTGTGCTGCGTCAAAACACCGTGTGGCATTTTGTATGCTTGCCATAAAGCATCAGGCCTATGCCCGTGCGCATACGTATGTAGCGTCTTGGTAATTGGCGGGATCACCAGCTGAGGGCTAGAATCGGAAGACTTAGCTCGTCCTGCGGCGAACACGCCACGCGGTCCTTATTCCGTGCCGCCTCAAGTCGCCGGATCGATGCTCCGGTTTCGTCGCCTCCCCAGCGACGCGCATCCACCGCATGGCGGCGCACGGCGCCGCGGAGACATTCCATGGATCAGCTCGACGATATCCTCCACCAGGACCTCGACCCCACCGAAACCCAGGAATGGGTTGAGTCGCTCAGTGCCGTCATCGATCGCGAAGGTACCGAGCGTGCGCACTTCCTGCTGGAAAAGCTGGTCGATTCCGCGCGTCGTTCGGGCGGTTATATGCCGTTCGACCCCACCACCGAATACGTCAATACCATTCCGCCGCATCTGGAAGCCAAGATGCCCGGCGACGGCGCCATGGAATGGCGCATCCGTACATTGATCCGCTGGAATGCCATGGCGATGGTGGTCCGCGCCAACCGCAAGCCCGGCGAGCTCGGTGGCCATATCGCCAGCTTTGCCTCGTCGGCCACGCTGTACGACGTGGGCTTCAATCACTTCTGGCGCGCCCCCAGCGCCGATCATCCGGGCGATCTGGTGTTCCACCAGGGCCACTCCAGCCCCGGCGTCTATGCGCGTTCCTTCCTCGAAGGTCGTATCGGCGAAGACCAGCTTGATCTGTTCCGCATGGAAGTCGCCGGCCATGGGCGCGGCCTTTCTTCCTATCCGCATCCCTGGCTGATGCCCGATTACTGGCAGGTGCCGACGGTGTCGATGGGCCTGGGTCCGATCCAGGCGATCTACCAGGCACAGTTCTGGAAGTATCTTGAACATCGTGGCCTGATTCCCAAGTCCGACCGCAAGATCTGGTGCTTCCTGGGCGACGGCGAAACCGATGAGCCGGAATCGCTGGGCGCCATCGCCCTGGCCGGTCGCGAAGGCCTGGACAACCTGATCTTCGTGATCAACTGCAACCTGCAGCGCCTCGATGGTCCGGTGCGTGGCAACGGCAAGATCATCCAGGAACTGGAGGGTGTCTTCCGTGGCGCCGGCTGGAATGCACTGAAGGTGGTATGGGGCAGCTACTGGGATCCGCTTCTCGCACGCGACAAGAACGGCGTGCTGCGCAAGCTGATGATGGAAACCATCGACGGCGAATACCAGGCGTGCAAGGCCTTCGGCGGCGCGTACACGCGCGAGCATTTCTTCGGCAAATACCCGGAGACGCGCGAGATGGTCGCCAACCTCAGCGACGACGACATCTGGCGCTTGAACCGTGGCGGCCACGATCCGCACAAGGTATACGCGGCTTATCACGCGGCGGTGAACACGAAGGGCATGCCCACGGTAATCCTTGCCAAGACGGTGAAGGGCTACGGCATGGGCGCCGCCGGCGAATCGCAGAACCCGACGCACCAGCAGAAGAAGCTGGACGACGAAGCCGTGCGCCACTTCCGTGACCGCTTCAACATTCCGGTGCCGGACGACAAGCTCAAGGACGTGCCGTACTACCACCCCGGCAAGGATTCCCCGGAAGTGCAGTACATGCTGGAACGCCGCAAGGAACTCGGCGGCTTCCTGCCGCAGCGCCGCCGCCACACCGATGTGAAGCTCAAGGCGCCTGATCTGGCTGCGTTCGAGCAGATCACCAAGGGCACCGGCGATCGCGAAATCTCTACCACCATGGCGCTGGTGCGCGGCATGAATCTACTGCTGCGCGACAAGGCCATCGGTCCGCGCGTGGTGCCGATCGTCGCTGACGAAGCACGCACCTTCGGTATGGAAGGCATGTTCCGCCAGATCGGCATCTATGCACCGTTCGGCCAGAAGTACCGTCCGCAGGATGCCGACCAACTGCTGTATTACCGCGAAGATCAGAAGGGGCAAGTGCTGCAGGAAGGTATTTCCGAAGCCGGCGGCATGGCCGCCTGGATGGCCGCGGCGACCAGCTACAGCATCAGCAACCAGCCGATGCTGCCGTTCTTCATCTACTACTCGATGTTCGGTTTCCAGCGCATCGGCGATCTCGCCTGGGCCGCTGGTGACATGCGTTCGCGCGGCTTCCTGATCGGCGGTACGGCCGGCCGCACCACGTTGAACGGTGAAGGTCTGCAGCACGAAGACGGTCATTCGCATCTGCTTGCCGGTGCGATTCCGAATGCGCGTGCATACGATCCGACCTTCTCCTACGAAGTCGCGGTGATCCTGCAGGATGGCACGCGCCGCATGATCGAGGATCAGGAAGACGTCTATTACTACCTCACGGTCATGAATGAGAACTATGCCCACCCGGATCTGCCGCAAGGCGTCGAGCAGGGCATCGTCAAGGGCATGTACCTGTTCAAGGATGCTGGCAAGGCGAAGAAGAACGAGCCTCGCGTACAGCTGCTGGGTTCAGGCACCATCCTGCGTGAAGTGATCGCTGCGGCCGAGTTGCTGGAAAAAGATTTCGGTATCAGCGCCGACATCTGGTCCGTGCCCAGCTTCAGCGAGCTGCGTCGCGAGGGTTTCGACGCCGAGCGCTGGAACCGCCTGCATCCGGAAGCCGAACAGCGCGTACCCTATGTCACCGGTTTGTTGCAGGGCCATCAAGGTCCGGCGATTGCGGCGACTGACTACGTGCGTGAATACGCCGACCAGATCCGCGCGTTCATGCCGGACGGCATGCGTTACACCGTGCTCGGCACCGACGGCTTCGGTCGTTCGGATACACGCGAGCACCTGCGCAACTTCTTCGAAGTGGATCGCTACTGGATTGCGCATGCCGCGCTGGCCGCGCTGGCGAAGGATGGCAAGGTCAACGCCAAGGATGTCGCGCGCGCCATCCGCGAGTACAAGCTCGATCCGGACAAACCGAATCCGCAGAACGTCTGACGTAGTAAAAAAGAACCCGCCGAACAGGCGGGTTTCTTCTTGCGGATGAGCTGCTTGCCGCGAGGCCTGTTCGATCAATCCTCGTCGTCGCTGCGGAAAACGCGGCGCAACAACAGGAACGCACCGATGGTGCCGGCCACGATAGCGGCGGTCGCCACCGGATGACGGTTGACCTGGCGACGCAGGCGACGGTACTGGTAATTGGCTTCGTCCGCGAAATCCTCTGCCGCGCGGACGATGCGCTTGCCCGTATCGACGCTCTTGAAGCGGCCCACGGCGCGACGTCCACGTGCCACCATGCCATCGGCCGTTTCGGAGACGCCATCGGTGTAATGCCGCACGCGGGTGCTGAGGTCGTCGAGGCGACGTTCGATATCGGCTTGCCTGCTCATCGGGATTCTCCAACTGTCCGGATACTGCAAATTGCCAGCGCTGACGTGAGCGTGACGTTAACCAATGATACTCGCATTCAGCTGCTCAACAGACTGTATTCACCGCCGCGTTGCAGCGCCCGCTGATAGGCCGGGCGTGCGTGAATGCGTTGCAGGAAGGCCTGCAGGCGCCGATGGCGGTCATCGAGTCCGCTGCGTGCCGCAGCCGCCTCCAGGGGGAAACTCATGCCGATGTCCGCAACGCTGAAGTCCGCGCCGCCAAACCATTCCGTTTTGGCCAGCTCGCCTTCCAGATAGGCAAGATGCAAGGCGATTTGCGGATCCACGAAGCTCTGCTGAACTTTGCCGGCAATGCCTTTCGCGACCGGCCGTACGAAAAACGGGGCCGGAGCGGTTTCGACGCGTTGGAACACCAGCTTCAGCAGGAGCAGCGGCATGGCCGATCCTTCTGCGTAATGCAGCCAGTATTGGCTGCGCAAACGAGCCGGGGTCCCGTGTGCAGGAATCAACCTGCCAGAACCATAGCGATCCGCCAGGTATTCCATGATGACTCCCGATTCGGCCAAGGTCAGCGCCTCATCGGTGATCACCGGCGATTTGCCCAGCGGATGCACTGCGCGCAGCTCAGGCGGCGCCAGCATGGTCCTCGGATCGCGCCAGTAATGCTTGATCTCATACGGCAGATCGAGTTCTTCCAGCAACCACAGGATACGTTGCGAGCGCGAGTTGTTAAGGTGATGAACAGTGATCACGACGGCTCCCGTGGATGCGAAGGTTTATCCGTGGACGAATTCCTGGCGAATGGACGGACGCCATAGCTGCCCGGTGATTCAGCCGAACAATACAACCAACTCCAGCATCGTCAGCTGGCTGGTCATGTTGGGGCTGATCACTCGTCCCGATGTCATCTGAAGATGTTGTGATCCGACAGGTGTTGCAGGCATCGCAGTAACTTGGCGACACCGGGTTGCTGGCTAGATCGTCTGTGCCGAAGCTTCCTTATCCTGGGTGGGCGGTTCCCGATGCAGGCGTTCGCGGCGGCGCAGGCCAGGGAACATCCACATCCACAAACCCACCACTGCCAATGTGCCGATACCGCCGAAAACCGCGGAGCCCACGGCACCCAGCCACGCCGCCATCATGCCGGATTCGAACTCGCCGAGCTGGTTGGAGGTGTTGATGAAGATGGCATTGACCGCGCTGACACGTCCACGCATGGCATCGGGCGTGTCCAGTTGCACCAGTGAGCCACGGATCACCACGCTGACCATGTCGAACGCGCCTAGTGCAAACAGTGCTGCCAGCGACAGCCACAAGATGGTGGACAGCGCGAAAACCAGCGTCGCGACGCCAAAACCAGCCACGGCCGCAAACATGATCTTGCCCACGCGGCGCTCCATGCCGTGGCGAGCCAGCCAGAACGACATCAACAAGGCGCCGACTGCAGGGGCCGCACGCAGCAGGCCAAGGCCCCACGGGCCGGTGTGCAGCACATCCTTGGCGAAAATCGGCAGCAATGCGGTCGCGCCGCCCAGCAGCACGGCGAACAGATCCAGTGAAATCACGCCAAGTACGTCCTTGCGCGCGCGAATGAAATGCACGCCGGCAAACAGGGTCTTGAGCGTAGCCGGCTCGCGCTTCGGCGGCGCCTGCTCATAGCGAAGTTGAGACACGAATGTAGCGGCGATCAGGTACAACACCGCCGAGGCGCTGTACACCACGCCGGGACCGGCGATGTAAAGAAAGCCGCCCAAGGCTGGCCCTACGATCGATGCGGCTTGCATGGCCGAACCATTTACGGCCATGGCTCGCGGCAGCAACGATGGGGGTACCAATGCCGGCACCATCGATTGCATCGACGGAGACTCAAACGCCTTGGCGGTGGCGATGACGAATATCAGCAACAGAATGCCGACTTCGTCGATGGCGTGCAGCAAGGTCAGGATCGCCAGCAGCACGATCGCGATCCACTCCACGATCTGCCCGGTCAGCACGATGCGCCGCCGATCGAACTGATCGGCGAGATGGCCGGCAGGTAATGCCAGCAACACGGATGGAAAGAATTGCACCAGCCCGATCAGGCCCAGATCGAAAGCGCGTCCGGTCATGGCATAGATCTGCCAGCCCACTGCGACCGCCAGCATCTGGAAGCCGAAGCTGGAGGCGGTGCGAGCACACCAGAAGGCGACATACGCGCGATGTTGAAACAGCGAATCGGTAGGGCCCGACGCGGGGGAGGGCGACATGGAGGATCCTTGCCTGGATGGTGCATTATCGGAAGAGCTCACCGATGCGCAAGCGATTCGTCTGCTGTGCTTTATGGCGAAATGGCCGCGTCAGCAGGCGGCGAATCATCACAGAAGGCCGGGTAGAATCCCACAATGGGGACACATCACGGCTTCACGTTCGAAAGCTTTCAACGCTGGCGGCGACCGTTCGAGATCGGCTTCTGGCCGGTGTTCTTCGCCATCAACACGGTGTTCAACGCGATGGTTGCCGTGATGGATCACCCGGACGTGTCGTCATGGCAGCCCTGGGTATGGGAATCCAGCAGTTCGATCATGGTGCTGGCCTTGATGCCGGCGTTGGTCTACGCATCGCGGCGCTGGCCGATTCGGCTCGAAACCTGGTGGCGTCATCTGCCGCTGCATCTTGTCTGCAGCGTGGCATTCAGCCTGATCCATGTCGGCGGCATGGTGCTCTTGCGCAAGCTTGCCTATCTCAGTGTCGGCCATCACTACGATTTCGGCGCCTGGTGGAAGGATTTCGGCTATGAATACCTCAAGGACGTCCGCAGCTATTTCTGGATATTGGCGGGCATCGGCCTGTATCGCCTGTGGGTGGTGCGTTTTCAGGGCGAAGCGAGCCTGCTGGCGGAGCCGGATGTCGGGCCGTCGGTGGAACCGGTCGAACAGCCCGAGCGCTTTCTGGTACGCAAGCTCGGCAAGGAATTCCTGCTGGCGGCGCGTGAGATCGAATGGCTGCAGGCCTCCGGCAACTATGTAAATTTGCACGTGCGTGGGCGCGATTACCCGCTGCGCGCCACCATGGGTGGCATCGAGGCGCGGCTCGATGCGCAGCATTTCGTGCGGGTGCGCCGCAGCTATGTGATCAACCTGGATTTCCTGGCCGAGATCGAACCGCTGGATACCGGCGACGCGCGTCTGTTGATGCGCGACGGCGTGAAAATCCCCTGTAGCCGCCGCTATCGCACGGTTTTGCGTGACCGGTTTGGTCAGTCGGCCGCGGCATAACACCGATCTCGCGCTTTGGCCGGTTGCGCCGGAAGAGGGCTCGTTTCAAGCTAGCAGCCTGTCCATCGCCGGTGCACTGACAATGACTCGTTTGCTTTTTCGCCGTTCCATGACTGCAGTTGCTGTGTGCGGTCTGCTGGTTCTGGCTGCTTGCTCGCAGCAGGACCAGAGCGCTGCGCCATCCCAGGCTGATGCCGCACAGGCGCAGGCCCAGGCGGAGGCTAAAGAAGCCAATGACCAGTTGCAGACTTATCGCCAGATGCTGCAAATGAAAAATGACGAGATGGCGTCCGGACTTGGCCAGGAAATCGTTCAACGTTTCCCCAATTCCGCCGCCGCCAAGGAAGTACAGCAGACCTTGCCGGAAGTCGAGCAGCGCTGGAAGGAAACCAGCGAAAAACACCGCCTGGCTGCGCTGTGGACGTATCAGGTCGGCCCGATGGAAGGCGGCACGCAGTCCACGGCTAGTCTCTATACCACGGCCCCTTCGGGTGACCGTGCGGTACGTCTGGTGCTACGCCGCCACACCAAATGGGGACAAAGTGTCTTCCTGTTCGGTAGCGGGCATGGCTTTGTGTGCAAGGGCAATTGCGTGATCCAGGCTCAGTTCGATGGCAAGGCGCATCCGCTGCGCGCGTTCCTGCCGACCACCGGTGGTGAGCCGGCCATCTTTATTCGTGATGACAAGCCATTTATCGAGGCCATGGAAAAGACCAGGCGCATCACCATGGATGTCGAAATGCAGGATGGCGGCAAGCAGACGCTGGTGTTCGAGACCGGCGGCTTTAATCCGTCGCAGTGGTCCGAACTGGGCAAGAAGTGAACAGGCCTGGTTAGGCTGCCCAAGTGTCAACGATGACGTATCCGCTGCATGGAGGAAAACGTATGTCGAAGATGCGGCTTTTGATCGTGATACTCCTGGCTGCGAGCCTGATGGCTTGCGCCAGCGTGCCGTATGCCCGGCATTTGCAGCAGCGCCAACAGGCCTACACCGCTGCGGCGGGGGCGCCGGTGCGGGGTTTCCGGCTGGTTCTCAACAACATCTATTCGTGGGAGCCATTGAGCGACACGCAACTGGTGATCTACACGCTGCCGACACGTGCGTACCTGCTGGATGTCTGGCCATGCAGTTACCTGACCTTTACCAACACCATTGGCCTGACTTCCTTCGCCGATCAGGTGCAGGTGGGATTTGACGAGGTGTTGGTCGGCGGCAGCCATATCCCCTGCGCAATCAAGCAGATCAGGCCGGTGGATCTGGCTCAGTTCAAAATGGAAAAGGCAGCGCAACGTCACGTCGACAGTCTGCAGCGCAACAACGCCACGCCGGCGCGAAAGACCGGCAACTAAGGCCGTGGACGAGCCGGACATCTACTGCCCCCACTGTGCCTGGCGTCCATCGAGCACGAGCCGCTGGCTCTGCTCCCGCCATATGGGCGGCTGCGGGACGGTGTGGAACACGTTCTGGACCGGCGGCGTTTGTCCTGGTTGCGCCTACCGCTGGGAAATCACCATTTGCCTCAGCTGCAAGCAGTTTGCGTTGCACAAGGACTGGTATCACTGGCCGGAATCGGAGTCCCGCGGCAGTGAGCGCACACGCGAAACGGAGCAAGCCTCGCCGGGCTGAATAGAGCAACGATATTTGTGCACTTCCCGCGCGCTGGTGCGTTAAGTCGTGGTAGATAAATCGAGAGTTTTTGCCATGTCGACGATACGTGCAGTAAGCGCCTTATGGATTGCCATCATGCTGACCGGCTGTTCCAGTGCGCCTCTCGCCCAGCGTGATCAGCAGCGCCAGAATGCCTATAACGCCGCAGCGGAGGCGCCGATACGCAGCTTCCGCTACCTGACCCCTCGTATCTGGTCGTGGGAGCCGCTGTCCGATACGCAGTTGGTGGTTTACACCGTGCCCAACAAGGCCTACCTGCTGGACGTATGGAGCTGTCCCAACCTGATATGGACCCAGGCGATCGGCCTGACCTCGACCTTCCGCGAGGTGTCAGTGAACTTCGACAAGGTCCTGGCGGGGCGTCCTTATGGGCCGTGCACGATCACGAAAATCCGCCCTGTCGATCTTTCGAAACTGAAAATCGTGCAGCAGGCGCAGCGAGAGGTAGACCTGCAGCCGCGCGATAACGGCAGCAACGCGGCTCCGCCCGCAGGCGCCAGTGGCAACCAGTAGTTGATCAGTAAAGGGGCCCGCAAATGGGCCCTTTGATACGGCTGTCTTACTGCAAAAACAGTTTCTCGCTGATCTTGGCTAATGGCTTCTCCAACGTCTGGAGCAGCCGCGGAGGCAGATTCAGCGGTTTGAGCAGCATCTTTACGGTCATTTCTGCCGGGATGTGCCGGCGCAGCAGCGCCTGGGCTGGACCGGCCACTTTCAGGAATGCCGCCTTGTCATCCTTGTGCTGGGGATAGCACTGGTTGAACACGTGGCGCAGCGCGATATCGCTGTCTTCGTTACGGATCTCGTTGACCCGGCGCAGGATCGCACGGAAAACCTTGTAACGCCCCAGTCGCTCGCTTTCGCGATAACGCTGGAAGGCCTGGTAGAAGTGCTTGTAGTGCCGCACTTCGTCGCTCTTGATGTTATTGGTGAGCTGTTTGAGCACCGGCTCGTCGACGATGTCGTTCAAGGCGCGATAGAGGCTGGCGGTGCCGGTTTCCACCACGCAGCGCGCGGCCAGTTCCAGCCCGCGCGACGGCTCGAGTTGCTCGTTCGTGCACAGTGCGCCGTAGTCGTTCCAGAACGCCTTGAAACCTGCGTCCCAGTCGAACTCCGGCCAGACATGACGGACATAGGCGGCGAGGGCGCGGCCGTGCTGCAGCTCCTCGTGCTCCCAGTGCTCGCGCAGCCAGGCTTGCAGCTCCAGGTCGCCATCGAAGTGTTCGATCAGGTTATGGGTGTACAGGTCCGAGCCGCTTTCAACAAACGAAGCGCTGCAAAGCAGCAAGAAAAGATCCTGGTTGTGCCGGACACGGGCAACATCGATACCCGCGAAATTCAGGCTTTCCAGGGTCCAAGGCAGGGCGGAGCTGTAGTCCACGTGGGGAGGTTCCTGTACAGAAAAGGCCGTCCGACCCATGACAGATCGGGGACAACAGCATAAAGGGAGAACGCTGCGGCGTATTAATGCCAGCCGACCTAAAGGCTGCTATGACAGGAATATAGGGCCTGCTTACACTATTTGCGTAGCTCGCGCTGCCGCGTGGCGGCCAGTCAACAGCACCCCTGGGGGCCGGGTCCGTTGCCGCATCCCGCGTCATCGCTCGGTCGTGTACCGACGTACGCTCCTTCCTTGCCCCTCAAGGCTGAGCATGTCCGTATGCTATCCCGGCGCGCGCTTCCTTGGACAGCGCGCAAACGGCTTCCGGCGTGAGCCGCACAAATAGCGTAAACAGGCCCTAGCGAACGACGGTCACGGGCACGTGGGCGCCGGCCAGCACGTCCTCCGACACGGAGCCCAACAGCCAGCGGGCCAAGGTACCCCTTGAGGTATG
>Ga0335073_10016399_pt1 | contig 10348 bp, 10 predicted proteins | sample Lox_Sample_22_FD_207093 | JGI IMG/M metagenome (GOLD analysis project Ga0335073, IMG submission 207093) | Soil microbial communities from Loxahatchee National Wildlife Refuge, Florida, United States - Lox_Sample_2.2 | ecosystem: Environmental > Terrestrial > Soil > Wetlands | place: USA... | reverse complement strand
CATCGCTCGATGTAGAGTAGTGCCCAAAGGTCCTTTACGTGCTTACTGATCGCCCTGCGCATCAGGTCCCAGTCGAGTTCATCGAATGCACGACGGATGTCAAACTCGACACACCAGTCGTACTTCCAGCACCGCTCCCGGGTCACGGCTACCGCATCCGCGGCCGATTTGTTCAGCCGATATCCGTACGAGTCCGGATGAAAGAGATCTTCCATCTCTCCTTCGACTCTCGCCTTCACGACCTGCTGTGCGATCCGGTCAGCGACTGTGGGTATGCCCAAAACTCGCTTGCCGTCTCCGCTCTTCTTGGCAATCTCCACTTGCTTTACCGGCGGCGGGAAGTAGCTCCCCGAGGCCAATCGGTTCCATAGTTTGTAGAGATTGCGGCTCAAGTCCGCCTCGAACATCTCGATGCTCTCATCGTCAATGCCCGCCGCGCCCTGATTGGCTCTGACGTGCCGGTACGCTTCCAACACCCTTCTTTTGGATATTTCAAAAGGCTTGGTCGATATCACGGGTTCTTCCTCGTTGCCGAGTTGTCCCATGCCTTCGACCGAACGACGCCACCGCTTTGCTCCACGCCCATTACAGACGCTTCAACGCTCGTACCGGTGACTCCGTCGCTGACAGGCGCATCGATATTCCTCCTCGTGGTTCCGCCACTTGTCGTTTCTCTACACATCGCCCGTCAACTTTCACGTGTTCCGTAGGGGAGCCTAAGTTAAGATCGTGCCGCCTTTACACCGGCTGCCGCTGGGTCGATCTGCAGATTCCCTCTCCCAGCTCTTCCCGTAGGTAGCCAATACCCCACGGTTCTGACAGCGTCTTGGAATTTCGATGCATCTTCGGACGGTTTTCGCGGTAGGGATCAGCATTGCTGCTCACCCCCCGCACAGATCCCAGCGAGCTCGATTTAAGCACTGGGCTCCCACCTCGGGTGTATGACGTCAAAACGTTCGCGTGGCCAAGGATGTAGAGTACGCGGTCGCGGTAGCCACTGGTTGAAAAGCCGCTGCATCCGTTCCCACGTCGTGTTGTCTCGTTGGCTTCGACGTGCAAGCACGTTCCACCAAAGATTGGTGATGTGGAATCGAAACGCCGCCGTTGCCCGGCCATTGCCAGGAACGGCGTGGTAGGCGTAGAAGCCCTGAACGACTTTCTTCAGCCATGTGCCTTGTTGCGCGATTGCGTGGTGCCTTTGCTTCCACAGCTCGTCCTTCACTCTCTTGAGCGTCGCCCGCATACGGTCACGTCGAGTGCTTCTTTGAATGAAAAAGCGTCCGTCTCGTGCCTTACCGCAGATGAATGTGAAACCCAGGAATGTAAAGGTCTCCGGCTTCCCAAGTCCCTGTCTCTCTCGATTGCTCGCTGCGAAGCGACCAAACTCAATCAGCCGGGTCTTGTCCGGATGCAATGAAAGCGAAAACTTCTGCAATCGTTCACGCATATCCGCCAAGAAGCGTTCGGCGTCGCTTTTGTATTGGAATCCGAGGACGCTATCGTCGGCGAAACGCACAACGACCATATCCCCGCGGGCATGGCGCTTTCGCCATTGTTGCACCCACAAGTCGAACGTGAAGTGAAGATAGACGTTAGCCAACAAGGGCGAGATCGTCGCACCCTGTGGAACACCTGCCTCGCTATCGGTCCAGACCCCTTCCTCCAACACACCGGCGTTCAGCCATTTACGTACTAGGCGGAGCATGCGTTGATCCGCGATCCGATGCTTTAAGAAACGGACCAGCCAATCTCTGCTCAGCTGATCGAAAAAGCTTCGGATATCTACGTCGAGTATCCAGCTCACCTTCTTCCGGTCGATCGCGACACACAGCGCATCCAGCGCATCGTGCTGGCCGCGCCTTGGTCGGAAGCCGTATGAGAATCCGAGGAAATCCTCCTCGTAAATCGCACCGAGCACCGCTACCGCTGCACGCTGGACAATTTTGTCCTCCACGGCGGCGATACCTAATGCCCTGACCCGCCCGTCCGGCTTCGGAATGTTCTTCCTCCGGCTGGGCAGCGCCCGGTATGTTCCCCTTTGGACTCGTTCATGCAGGCTTGCGAGATTACTCTCTAGGTCTGCCTCGTAGTCCTGCCACGTCACTCCATCCACACCGGGAGCCGCCTGACGCTTGAGGGCGTAGAAGGACAACCGGAGCAAATCGGTGGTGATGTGGTGGAGAAGCGCGGTGAACCGTTCCTCCTTCCTTTCCCTTGCTGCTTGTCGTACACGCTCCAGCGCCTGTGACACGCGCACCCGGCACTGTGTCCGGTGCGTGCTTTGCTGGCTCATGTTCCCCTCGGCCCCCACCCTTCGCTCCGACGACTCCGCAACCGCCGTGGGCGCAGTCTTGTTCATCGCCTTCATCGCTACTTCGGTGAGGTCAGACTTCTTGGGATCGTTCATCATCGGCTACAGCTCTTTGCCTTCCCGATACGGGCCGGTGATGCTCGCCGGCCAACCCCAAGATCTCCCGGTTCCCGAACAAAGGGCTTCTGCACATGCCAGGGTCTCAGACCACGTCGGATCACAGACAGCACTTGCGATGGCGTACTGCTGCATGTTGCCTTCCACGTAAGTGACCGTGTCGGCATCCAAGATCAACCTTTCGCGGCTCAATGGCTGGCCTGTGCGCTCCTCTGTCAACGCTTCGTCGTGATCCTCGCGGATCACGGCGCATGACTCGAGGTCAGCGCGGTTCGCTACTCCTTCACTGTAGTGGACTTCCACCACCTACCCCTTGCCGGTTTAACCGGCGCACCACTTGCGTTCACCTTCTCAGCTCATACCTTCCGGCCTCTTCCGGCCGATTTATGCAGCAGTCGCTCACCACCATGGTCTTTTGGGCCACAGCAGCACTGCCTGGTTTGAAGCCTGCTTCTGCACGCCGGCTTCGAGGGGCCTACCCTCATCTCCTCTACAGCACCGGAAATCCGGTCCATCGGGTTCCCGTTCACGTCGCGCTTGGCTGATTCCGCTCTCCGAGGCGCATCTGCGGTCGATCCTGCGTTCTTGGGTCCGTCACTATAATATCGGTCGCCCGCACATGGCCCTCGGGCCGGGTGTTCCGGATCCGCCGACCTCCTCCGCCGACGAACAAAAAAGCCGCTCGCGCCATTGGCGCGAGGAGTCGTACGCCGTCCATGCCGAACCGATCCTGGGCGGGCTGCATCACGAGTACTCGCTAGGCCCCGCGTGAGCTGCGAGCAATATTTGCGGACTACAGCCCATATCCGAGGGCGTCGAGTCGAAACAGTCAAGGGGATCGTTGCAACGCCCTGTACATGCGCATACAATGCGCATGTAACCGTGGAGTCACTTAAGTGAAGTACAGCCCCGAGAAGGCGGCCCGCAAGCGGCCGGTCAACCTGACTTTAAGCGAGGAGCTGGTGGCGGAGGCCAAGGGCATAACGAGGAATCTTTCTGGTGTGGTTGAATCGCTCCTTGCCGATTTCGTGACCAGGGAACGCGGACGCCGTAGGGGCGTGGTCGAGGAGGCTCGGGCCACCGTTGCCTTGTGGAACGAGTTTGGCGAACGAAATGGATCATTCGCGGACGAACACTCGACGCTCTGATGGCACAGTTTGACGTCCACCGCAACGGCGGCAAGCAAAGGGACACGATTCCCTTTGTGGTAATTGTGCAATCGGGACTGTTCGATGGTTACCGTCGCCGTGTTGTGATTCCGCTCGTCAGGAAAGTCGAGATCAACCAGATCCCCAATCCGCGCCTTAATCCGACTTTCAAAGTCAAGAACGTCGCCGTAGTGCTGCATCCGCTGGAAATCGTTTCCGTTGCCAACGATAACTTGGGCGAGCAGGTTGGATCGCTCGCCGCGGAGGGCGACGCGATCATCGCTGCGCTGGACGAGCTGATCACTCGTGCGTTTGGATGACTGCTTTACCCACTGACGGAAGCTGAAACAGAGGATTTAAGCCTCACAGTCGCGGTGGGATTCTAGTGGAGCAAATCTTATGATCACCGTGACAATTCTTGTTTAATCAACGACTTAGATAAATAGTTCGAGTCCTCTCCTGGGCACCCATTTCAAAGGCTTACAGAATATTCCTAATGTATTTTGTGGGCCTGCTTTATAGCTATCTCACGCCCGTTTTTTCGCTCAGTCAATCCTCCCTCGCCGTCTGTTTCCGCTCGCGAATCCTGCACCCACGCTGCTAATTCTCCGAGTCATTGGTCGTTTCAAGCAGGGGGCATTTGAATCGAGTTTCTTCACAACTAGCCATCGACGAAGAACAGGAACTGGCCGACCAAGGGTGATTTCATCCGTGGGCCCGCAGCGCGGTGCCGGCGGTTGAGCGAGCTTGCACGGTTGAATGCGCCCTGGAACCCGAGTTCCGCGCCTCGCGCTGATGGCCTCAGCCAAACGTGAAGTCGAAAACCTCGACCGCGCTGTAACCACCCACACCCCATTCAACGAAGGACGGGTCCGATGTGCTCACACGCCCGCATGAAGCAGCCGCTCGATCTTGCGGCGCTCGTGCTCGCTGTCGGATGTCGCGACGCCGCGGCGAACCCACTCGGTCCATGCCGCCACACTATTCAGATACCACCGATGCGCATCGGACCGGGCAGCGCGCCGCGCGGCCGGCGTTGGCGAGTGACTGGCCGCGACTCTCGCTAGATCGGCGAAAGTCTCGTAACAAAACCCGAGATCGCGCACAATCGTCAGGCTCGGTGAACTCAGTTTGAACTCAGTGAAAAAGGGCTGCGCGGCTTGCGCATATTGCTGTGCTTGCATCCGATCGTCCAGCGCCAGCTCGGCCGCGGCAAGCTTGCAATACGACCTCATGAGATAGAAGCGGTCCTGAGGACCCACGTCCTCAGCGCTCGCCAGTTGCTGGCGGATGCCGTTGGCTTCCTCGAGTACATGGAGTCGTTCCAGAGCCTGCTTTTTCTCCGTCATTACCCCGGCAAGTTGCTCGTCCAGGTCCGCGATTACAACTTCATCCTTGTGCGGTGGAGCCCCGGCGCCGTGATCTTTGGCGATTGCTAGAGCATTCCGGTAGTAGCCGGCGGCGACCGCCGGCTGTGTGACGCGGAAGGCATTGCCCATGACTTCAAGAGCATAGCCGCTGTCGACGCGCGCCTGGGCGTTCTGGCTGTCGCGATTGCGCAGCTGCTGCGCAATCGCAAGCGCCTTGCGCGCGTAGACCTGAGCTTGGTTGACATCGCCGACGTTCGCTATTTCGTGTCCTGCGAGCGGTCCAACGATGAAGTAATAGCCGAGAAACAGGTCTCGCAGAGCACCCTCTTCGGAGGGCGCCTTTTCCACTGCCTTCTCGGCAACAGCAATGCCCTGGCGCATCGCCGCCAGCGCCTCGGGCTGCGAGTCCGAGTCCATCAGCGCCCGCGCGATGCCCCAGTCGATCTTGGCCACAACTCTGTCGTGATCCGGATTTCCGTCCGGCTCGCTGCCATAGATCTCCTGCGCCGCGCGAAAATTGCCAACCGCCTGGAATGGCTGGAGCTCATCCAGCTCCAGATTCGCGAGGTCGAAGTGGTTGGTGACTAGAAGCTTCTTGTGCGGTGGACTTAGAGAGGCCTGGGGGCCCAGTTCACGCGCCCAGGACAGAGCCCGGCTGTAATCGTCAATCGCCTGTTGCCAATGTCCCTGATAGCACTCCAGGCGGCCCAGTCGCTGATAGATCTCGACGAGCGCGACGGTGGTCTCTTGTCCGGGCATATGGTCGTGCGCTTCGGTGGCCGCCCGCAGCGCCTGCCGCAGGCTGGCCTCGGCGTTTGCCCTCCTGCCGAGATTCGCCACGGTGGGCGACCCTTGGAGGTCTCCGAGCTTCTGGTACGCGCGCGCGAACCGGAGCAGCAGACGCGGATCGCTCCCAGAGCGCAGGCGCAGCTGATCGAGGTGGTTCAGCGCAGCGCGAAACAGCGCTGCCCGTACCTCGACGGACGCCGAGGAGTGTTCCAGCTGCTCGGCCATGTCTGAAATGGAAGAATCGGCAAGCGACGTGATCTCCTGCACGCGCCGCTCGGTCGAACGAGACTGCCAGTCGTGGAACAGAGCTGAGCCGCCGAGCACTACAAGCGTTGCGCACGTCATCAGCGACGCCGTCCGGTGGCGCTTAACGAATTTGGCCACCACGTAGGCGAGGCTTGTGTGCCAGAACCGGTCGCCCGCGCAGGAAGCGCCGCAGGTCCTCTTCGAGCTGCTGCCCGGACGAGTATCGTCGTGCCGGATCCTTGTCCATCGCCATCATCACGATGCGATCCAGATCACCGGCCAGTTCCCTGCGCAATCCGGTGGGAAGATTCGCAGCGGAGCTCGGCCTGCGAGTCTCTTCGTGACAGACGACCCGTTCCGCCGCCGCGGGGGTGAGCTCATGTAGCGTGTAGGGACGCGAATCGGTCAGGAGCTCATAGAGCAGCACCCCGAGCGAATAGATATCACTCGCCGGAGTGAGTCTCTGACCGAGGAGCTGTTCGGGACTCGCGTAGTCCGGAGTCATCATCCGCAGACTGGTCTCGGTCGCGCTCAGACTCCCGGGGATCAGCTCCGGGTCCAGGGGTTTTGAGATGCCAAAATCGATCAACTTGACGACACCATCTGCGGTGACCAAGACGTTGCTTGGCTTGATGTCGCGGTGAATGATCGATTTTTGATGAGCGTAGTGAACGGCCAAGCACACATCGCAAAACAACTCGATGCGTTGCCGAACCGAAAGGCCGCGCGTCTTGCAGGTCTCAGTGATCGGCTGTCCTTCCACGTATTCCATGACCAGAAACGGCCGACCATCGTCCGTATCGCCGCCGTCTAGAATGGCGCCGATGTACGGGTGACCGAGGGTCGCCAGAATCTGCCGCTCCGTGCGAAAACGCTGCACGAGCGCCGGCGACTCCGTACCCCGGCGCAGCATCTTGACCGCGACAACTTGGGAATAATGCTCATCCGAGCGAACGCCGAGATAGACGACACCCATGCCGCCGCCGTCGAGTTCGCGCATGAGCTGGTAAGGCCCAACCCGCGAACCGGCGTCCGAGGGACTCGCGTTCGCGACCCACCCGCGGATATCAGCCGCCACCATTGAACGAAGCGTTCTCGTGCCTTCGCGGTCATTGGCCAGGAGCGATGCAACTTCCGCGCGCAGCCCGTCGTCGCCGATGCATGCGCGAGCCAAGTGTGCCTCGCGCTCGGCTGGTGGGCATTGCAGGACGTCCTGAAAGATGTCCTGGATCAGGCCCCAGCGGTCGCTTGGCGACACGTGAGGCAGCCGCCACGGCGCATCGTTCGGAGCGCTGGAGTCCATATTGCGAATTGGAGTGGCCATACCACCGCTTTCTCGGCCCAAAAGGCGGACTAGATACGCGGGCCCGATGCGGGCGACAAACGACTTTATAGCCGGTGAATCATGAACTACGCTCATGCATCCTGGGTTGTGTGGCGAATGCACCATGGCGCGTCTCCCCCCTCTCGATTCTCTGCACGTTTTTGCGGTCGCAGCGCGACATTTGAGCTTCACCAAAGCCGCCGCTGAGTTGCACCGCACCCAAAGCGCGGTCAGCCACCGCATCAAGGCCCTCGAGGCGGAGATTGGCGTGCTGCTTTTCCAGCGCATTACGCGACGCCTCGAGCTCACGGACGCCGGTCGCGCACTCGCGCGTCAGATTGACCAATCGCTTTCGGATATTGCGCGAACGCTTCTCGAGCTCGATCGACGCGAGGCGCGGCGTCTTACCGTCACGCTCTTGCCCTCCGTGGCTTCGCGATGGCTCATGCCCCGACTGTCACGTTTCTACGATCAGAACCCGGATATCGATGTCCGGGTGATCGCTGATGCGCGCGTGCTTGATTTGCGAGCTGAGGGCATCGACGCCGCGGTTCGATTTGGGCTCGGGCAGTACACCAGTTACGCGGTGATGCCGCTCATGCCGGACAACGTCTTACCCGTATGCAGTCCCTCATTCGCCGAGGCGCGGGGGGCCACCACAACGATCGACGCGTTGCTCGAATGGCCGCTGCTCCATGACTCGACGACCGAAGGGGATGGCAGCCAATCGGACTGGCGAAGCTGGCTCAATGCGTTGAGCAGATCCGACGCGACCTGCGACGGCGGACAGCGATTTAGCGACGCCGGTCTGCTGATCGAGGCAACTCTGCACGGGCTCGGTGTGGCTCTTGCTCGATACAGCCTCGTCGCGGACTACCTTGTCAGCGGCGCCCTGGTGTGCCCCCTACCGCTCATCACACCGACTGCATTCGCCTACTACCTGGTCGTGCGCCCTGAAGCAACCGCGTTGCCCAAAATCGTCCGCTTCCGCGACTGGCTGAAACTCGAAGCGACGCATACGGCTTCCGCCGCAATGCATCAGGGCCTCGGCATCTAATAGACCTCCGGCGACGTGAGCCCTGCCCACGTTCGCCCGCCCCGCTTTGCGAGGATGAGCAGCCGTGGTGTCCGGGACATGCTTGGAGTCCCCGCCAATACCCGCCATTAAGGGGTGCAACAGGATCACATTCGATCGCGGCCGCGCCTCGGCAGTTCTCTCCGGCTGTCAATGATCGATTTTCCGGTCGCTTTGCGCATAGTCCCGTTGAGAGAGTTTCGTATCAAAGTTCAAATCCGGCCCCTCACGGCCAACAAACTATGGAGATTCTATTTTGAACGCCGACACCGAAAACCTAGTGGCGCGCTTCTCGGAAGCGCTACAACCACTTGGTATGACCGACTCATCGAATCTGCTGCCCAGAGATCGCCTGCGACGCTTGAGTGCATCTCATCTGAACGAGCTCGCGTGGGCCGCCGCGCGCTTCACCACGGCCGGTCTGACGACCGTTGTCGTTCACCTTGCGGCTCTGAGGTACATTTTTTGGCTTGGCTGATCGAGCCGAGGCGCCTCCTTGACACGGAGCGTGCGAGCGGTCCTGAAGAGATCAGGAGGGGATGATGTTCGGATCAGCAAACGGCCTCGATATTCAGCTACCCCGCTCGCTTCAGGCGGAGCGCCACGGCGATATCGCTATTCTGTCACTTGCGCGCGCACACAAGCGCAACGCGCTCGACGATGCAACGGTGTCTGGGCTCGAAGCGTTCTTTGCGTGGCTGTCGGCTGGAGTCAAGGCAGTCGTAGTCGCTGGCGCCGGCGACCACTTCTGTGCGGGTCTCGATCTCTCGGAGCTGATCGAGCGCGATGCTGCAGAGGCGATTGCGCATTCGCGCAACTGGCATCGCGCATTCGAACGCATCGAATTCGGCAAAGTCCCTGTGATCGCGGTGCTGCACGGGGCGGTTATTGGTGGCGGTCTCGAACTCGCAGCCGCCTGCCACATCCGGGTGGCGGAGAGCTCTACTTACTATGGCTTGCCGGAGGCAGGTCGCGGGATCTTCGTCGCTGGCGGCGGCTCGGTGCGGCTGCCGCGACTCATTGGGACCGCACGGATGATGGACATGATGCTGACCGGCCGCACCTACGACGCAGAAGAAGGTCAAGCGATCGGGATTTCGAATTATCTCGTGCCGCCCGGCACCGGGTTATCGAAGGGAATGGAGTTGGCTCGGCACATTGCGGGCAACGCTCCCCTGGCAAATTTCGCAGTCACCCAGGCGTTGCCGCGCATCGCGCAATCCGACCCCGCGAGCGGCTATCTCATGGAAGCGCTGATCATGGCCATGGCACAAGACACCGACGAGACCAAAGAACGGAGCCGGGATTTCCTGGGCAGGCGCGCTCAGATGACCGCGCTCATCTGAGCGCATCAATCGCTGCCAGCCCCAGTGTCATGCCAACGCGCGAGCCAGCTCGCGGCGCAGCCATGCCTGCCCCATACGCAGCTCGCGCCCGACAGTCGCCACTGAGATTCCGAGAGCCGTGCTGATCTCTTCGGTGGTCAGGCCGCCAAAATACTTAAGTTCGATGGCTTCTGCTTTCCGCGTATCGATTTCGGCCAATTTCTTCAGAGCGTCGTCAAGGACCAAAGAGTCGGGCTCCTGTTCGTTCGCGAACTCCATGCCCGTTTTCAGAGTGATCTTCAGGCCCGCACCGCGCTTATGCGCCTTGCGTTTCCTCGCGTAGTCGATCAGTACACGCCGCATGATGTTGGACGCGACGGCGTAGAAATGTGCGCGGCTCTCGCACGGCAGCCCCGTTTCGTTGACGAGCCGCAGATACGATTCGTGCACCAGAGCCGTCGGCTGCAAAGTGCAGTCGCGCGACTCGGCCCTAATCCGCGCCTTGGCGACGCGCATCAGGTCCTCGTAGATGATGGGCGTGAGCCGCTGCAGAGCGGATGGGTCGCCGCTGCGCCAATCGATAAGCAACTTCGTTACGTCGCCGTGATCCCCGGGCATCTCATCGATGGGAGTGCGCTCTCGC
>Ga0335073_10016398_pt1 | contig 10349 bp, 9 predicted proteins | sample Lox_Sample_22_FD_207093 | JGI IMG/M metagenome (GOLD analysis project Ga0335073, IMG submission 207093) | Soil microbial communities from Loxahatchee National Wildlife Refuge, Florida, United States - Lox_Sample_2.2 | ecosystem: Environmental > Terrestrial > Soil > Wetlands | place: USA: Florida... | reverse complement strand
AGCTGCACACGCCGCGTGCAGAGTGGCCGCCACGTTGCCGTTCTGCTGCGGACTGACAACAAGGGCTGTGCGAATCCCGAGGGACGCGGCGAAAGCTGCCAACTGCGGACCGAGAGACAGCGCTCTTCGGTCGGAGGACAGCGAGAGCACCGAAAGCGACGAACTGCCTTCGTCCCCGGACAGAAGCGCACCGCCGGAGCTTGCCGGATTCAGCCCGGCGAGCCCCAGCTGGAACAGAGCTTTGCGAAGGTGCCATGCATCAACGAGCCCCGGTTCGTAGCGATCGAGGAGTTTCGCCCAGCCCGCGGCATCGCGGGGATGCTCAGTAGCGATCGAAGCCAGTACCGGAATCCCGATCGAATCCGCGATCTGATCGCGCTCACGCAATCGCCGGTCACCACGGCCGATTGCGAGCGCGAGGATTATGCCGATCAGCACGCCAGGCAGCAGTCCGATTCCGGCCCCTTCGGCCGTCCGCGCAAGCAGCGAGGTTCCCGTCGCTGGCGCGGCCTTTCCCAGGATCCGTGCCCGAACTCGGCCTACCGGGCTCGCTGCGGAATCAAGGTACGACAGATAGCTGGTAGCAACAGCATTCGCCGTAGCCTCTGCCTGGCGAGCCGTCCGGCCCTCCGCAGCAATCGAGACGACGTTGGAGCTCATGCCCGTGGCCTTAACCCGTTTGCGCAACGTGGCCAGTGAGATGGCAGCACCTGCCCTAGGCAGAGCCCCAATGAGTACGGGGTCGCTGCGTGCGATCACGACTTGCGTGTCGACGTAGGCACCGCCCGCCGTGGCGAAATCCTTCGCGTTCGGGACGACAACAAGCTCGGTGGCGCTGAACATCGGCGGCCTGTATACCGTGTAGCTGGCGCCTGCGATAAGGCCGAGTATCGCGAGGGCGCCCACGAGGATCCAGTGCCGGCGAATGATCTGCACTGATCTCTTCAGGTCCAGAGCCTGGCCGCTCACTCTGCCTCCGCTTCGATTCGCTTGGAGCCCCTTTACGAGAGCACCCACGAGCCAGAGTGATACGGCCGCCCGGGTTCGCAGGCTGGCGACGGCGAGTGTATTCCGCTCCGCCGGCACGAGATTCCAGGCGCTGACCGATCCGGCCAACACGTCGTATCGCATCTACCGCCCGCACGATCCGGCTGATGATGTCTCGATCGCGTTCGACGACCCGGAGCTCAACATCGGATGGCCGCTGCCTGTGACCATAATTTCACCGCTGGACAGGCTGGCGCTTTCGCTCTCAGCGGCGATCAAGCTGCTGCAATGATCCGACCGTCAGCCAGTTTCGCGGCCGCGCCCAACCTCCCCGAGCAGAGCTGTCGGAGAAATAAGAGCGTGAACGTGCTGGACGCGCTCAGACGGGGTGAGTGATCGCGAAACGGTAGATCTCGAGTAGTTCCTCTACGCTCCGCTGCGGGTCGAAGCGCTGTTCGTAGGTCTTGTGTGCCTGATCGCCGAGAACTTCGTACTGCTCGGGGTTCCGTTCGACATCTGCGATGGCGAGGGCCAGCGCGGCTGGATCGCCAGGTCTGAACAGTACGCCGTCGACCCCTGGGGTGATCAGTTCGGGGAATGACCCGTGATCCGCCGCGATCGGGGGAACGCCTGCGGCCATGGCTTCAACTGCCACGAGGCCGAACGTTTCCTCCCAGGCGGATGGCACCAGGACTGCGCGCGCCCGGGAGATGAGCTCGGCGCATCGGTCGCCGCTGACTGTCCCGGTCATCTCTACCGAAGGCCGGGACGACGCCCACGCCGCCACCTCCGCCTCGAGAGATCCGCCACCGACGATGACCAGGTTCAGTCCCGGCTCACACGACCTGCTGCAGTAGCGGTCCCAGCTGGCCATCAGCAGGCGTACCCCCTTGGGCTCGTCCAGGCGTCCCGCATAGACCACATTTGACATCCGAACCGGCCGTGGTCTGCTGCGGCGAACGATGAGGTTGTGCCTGACGAACACGCGGTCTGGCGCGAGATCGAGACCTCGTAGTAGGTCACGCTCTGACGCTGAGATGAATACGTAGGCCGATACGAGCGATCTCCATGCCCGCCGGTGCAGACTCATGTCCAGGACCCGGGGCACCGTGGCCGCCGGCGAATCGCGGTAGCACCCATGCAGGACCGCCCGCATCCAGAGGCCGCGAGTACAGTCGTGACAGACCGCTCCACCACGGAAGAATGCGCCGTTAGCGCACTCCAGCCGGTAATTGTGAATAGTGGCCACGACAGGAACCTGCGCGCCGCGGCATGCGTAGAGTACAGCAGCGCTGAGCAGGGGAAACGTGTTATGGACGTGAACGACCTCAGGGCGGTGCTCGCGCAGCGCTGCTTTCAGGCTCCGGTAAGTCTCGCTGCTCCAGACGCTCCGGGCCGGAAGCGAGGCCTTCTTCACCACCGACCATTGCCCGATCTCGTCGCTGCTGCGGCCGAACCGCATGACCTCGTGCCCCAGGGCTGCGAGCGCCTCGCCCTCCTGGTCGACGACACGGTTCTCTCCGCTAGGTGAAGCCGAGCGGTAACGGTTGTGGACAAGCAGGATCCTCATCCCAGCACGGTCACCTCATATCACTGCCGCCCGATACGCCTTCCATCGCATCTAGCAGAGAACCCCGGGGAGCGCTGTGATACCCCCGACCTCAGCGGTCACCCGGCAACGCGAAAAGTTCCTGAGTATGTATCAGGCGCCTGCTGCCGCAGATCCCCTGGTCTTGACGGTCCTCGCGCCGCCCGGTCGAGGTTGCCTTCAATCTGGAGGAGAAATGTGGCTTCCCGCCGCGGGCCGTCGGTGTTGCGCCCCCCGGGCCGTTACCGTCAAACTCCTGGCCGTGGGCGAGCGTAGGGTTAGCAGGAAGTGAGCACGGCACCGCGGCTGAGCATCGCCCTGCCGGTCTACAACGGCGAGAACTACGTTGCCGAGTCTCTGGACGCCCTGCTTGGCCAGAGCTTCACTGACTTCGAACTGATAATTTCGGACAACGCATCGACTGACAGCACCGCTGACATTTGCCGTCGCTATCAGAAGCAAGACTCCAGGGTGCGCTACTTCCGCCAGCCGCAGAACATCGGGTTGGCCCCGAACGTGAACTTCCTTGTGAGCCAGGCCAAGGGTGAACTGTACAAGGAAGCATCGCATGACGACCTTTATGCCTACAACCTGCTGGAGACCTGCATTGCGGCTCTCGACGAATACCCGGCGGTCATCCTCGCGCACTCCTGGACAGCGAAGGTTGACAGCTCGGGGAGCGTAACGCAGGCCTATGAGTACCCGCTGACGACGGCCACCCAGCGCGCGCCGGAGCGCTTCCGGAGCGTGCTTCTCGACAGCGGTGGCGATGACTGCTACGGCGTCATGCGGATGGACGTGCGTCGCCGGATCGCGCCGATGGGCAGTCACCATCGTTCGGATCGCACATTTACTGCCGAGCTCGTCCTGCACGGACCGTTCTACCAGGTTCCGGACTGGCTGTACTTCCGGCGCGAGCATTCAGGGCAGAACAGTCGCGCGACGATGAGGCGCCGCTGCGCGAACATGGACCCGCGCCGGGCGGACCCGTGGCGGCATCCGGCCCTGCGCTTGTACGGAGAGTACGTCTGGGCGTACGTCAGCGCGATCCGGCGCGCGCCACTGTCGCCCGCGGACCGGCGGCAGTGCTACCTCCACCTTGCGGAGTGGCTCGCCAGCCAGAGGCGCCGAGGTGCCGCCGGAAAGGACGAACCTATTCCGGAGGCCCATCCAGACATCGCCGTCGACCTCACCGTGGCTGGTCGCCAGGGAGACTTTCGTTAGCCTGCGGCCTGCAGGACGGCAAGAGATCGGAAAGAGCAGCTAGGCCGACCTCAGCCGCGAGCACACGAAAAAGTACTCCACAGCCAGCATCCGGGTCACTATCGGCAGGCGAAAGTTTATATACATGTTCGGTCCGCTGAGGAGCTTCTTCCCAGGCTCGTTATGGCGCCAGTTGTGCGAGGTAGGAATGCACCTCCGAAGCTTGAAGTGCCTTCCCAGGCTTTGCCGGAAGTCATCAGAAGAGCGAATGTTGCTATAGGGCCAGTAGATATCTCTTGCCCGGTGGTCGAAGTTGACGTAGGAAGCGATGAAGAGACCATCGTCGGCTATTAGGTTAGCTATCTCGGCGAATTTCTGCTCTTGGTGCTCTCCGACGTACTCGAACACGCCCTGCGCCACGACAAAGTCAAATTTCCGGTCAGCAAACCCGATAGGCTGCTCGAGGAAATCAAATTCCGCCAGGTTTGGTGCCGGGTCTTGAATCGCTATGTCAATGCCGAAGTACTCCACGTTTGACGACAGCAGCGTACTCAGGGTGGCTGGACCGCAGCCGACGTCCAGCAGCGAGCACTCGGCGGTGCCAGCCAGCCTGGTTACCAGCCGCGCGCACTTCTGCATGCGGTAATGAGCGTGCGAGTACTTCAGGTTCTCTTGTTTCCAGAAGTCCTTCTTGTAGTACTGCACATCACCAGCGACGTTGCCGTGCCCATGATGACTTTTCACGCTACGTCCCGCACGGCTGGCAGCGGCTCGCTGCGCCGGAGCACGGGCTGGCGGCCGCCGCGCAGGACGGCGGAAAGCTCAGCGAACTGATCATCGAGGCGCTCGGCGTTGACCGCGTTCCGTTCGACCAGGATTTGCCTGAGCTCAGTCGAGCGGCGCTCAAGCTCGGTGAAGCGCTCGATGAGCTCATCAACATCAAGCGAGCGCACCGGCTCGCAGAAATCGGGCAGTCCCATGTCCGTCATGAGCGCCCCGTGCTTCGGCGAGTACCCGATCGCTATCGTCGGTTTCGCGAGCTTCAGCGCGCACAAGACATTGTGATACCGAATCGCAACCACGCTAGCGGCTGGCTGGATCGTCCGCGCCACGTCGGCGAAAGTCGCCACAGGCTCCGCCACTAGACGCGACGGGTCCAGGCCTGGCCTGCTCGCGTTGATATCAGCAACGATCTGCTGAGCCACAACGACATCGGATCCGTTTGTGTCCCCGATGATCAGGCTGACGTGCCGATCATTGTCGACCAGCCACAGGACGAAGGCCTTCATCTTCGCCACGTAAGCTTCGTGGACCTCGTTAGCGTGCTTCCTGTCGTCATTATTGCCGTAGTACGCCATGACTCCCACGACGACCTTCTGCGGGTCACCGGCCCCATACGCCTCCGGCGGAAGCGAGAATGCGAGATCTGGATAGACATGGTCCCGAGTTGTATCGAGACCGCGCTGGCGCATTGCCTCGCGAGCGTCGGCGTCTCGGTAGGACCGGTAGTAGGCCATCCGGGCTGCCAAGTTGAACAGCCATCTGCACGGCCGCTGATTGATTCGACCAGCGCCGACGCTGACGAGCGCCACTCTGGTGCCGAAGAGCTTCGCAGCTGCGCACAGCAGGAACAGCGCGTAAGGCGTGTGCCATGCCCTCAGCGGAAGGCTCGCCTCAAGGACGCCCATGCCGGGCACGATCACTACATCGTGCCGGCGAACCCACCTTAGGGTGCGCACTAGGTCTGTTACCCTTCCGAACACTTTGAGAACAGCGGCAACGACACGCCGGACTTGCAGATCCTGCTCGTGGTGCCAGTAAAGCGGCGTAGCTGGAATTCCGTAGCGTGCTGCAACGACCTTTGGCCCATTGCACAGCGCATCGATGGCTGCATCAGGGTGCGCGGCCGCAAGGTAGCTGAGCATCGCTTCCAGCGATGCGTCGTTGCCAATGTTGCCCACACCAAGTAGGCCGAATAGGCCGATCCTGAGTCGAGAGCCGGCTGCGGCCCGCCTACCCATCAATCCGCGCACGCTCACCTGGCGCCTCCCTCGGTCTGCTGACGGTTCATCGACGGAGGCACCTGCTGTCGGCCCGGGGCGACGGTCCGTACGCAGCCGACAGCGGGAGCGCGCGAGCCGTTGCCCCGGTGCCATGCTGAACGCAGGAAAAACCGAGCGGAGACAGCAGCGCAGCCGGGACTGCCAGCAAACGGGACGCTCACCGCGTGTCCTTTCCGGTCTAGGACTATGCGTCAGGCGGCATGTCTGTCGCCGCCAATAGAGGATCAGCCGAGCGGGCCTGTGATACCCGGCGGACGCAGAAATGCCGTGCGCGTCTCGCGCCTGTATCACTGCCTGTCGGCCACGCTCATGTACGTGGATCGTGAGGAGCGCGGAACGGAGGCGCGGTGGACGTCCAGCCGATAGCAGGGATTGCCGGCGCGCTCTTGTTCACCCCGGAGCCGCACCGGGACGAGCGGGGCTTCTTCAGCCGCACCTTCGACGCTAAGGTCGCCCGGGCGGCCGGCCTCGATCCCGCTGCATTCGCCCAGGACAGCATCTCCCGGTCGGCTCGCGGCGTGATCCGCGGAATGCACATCCGCCGCGGAGAAGGCGAGGCGAAGCTCGTCCGGTGTTCCTACGGCGCAATCTTCGACGTCGTCGTGGACCTCCGGCCGGCCTCGCCGACGTACCGCAACTGCGAGAGCATCGAGTTGACCGGTGACAGTCAGATCTCGCTGTACATCCCGGCCGGCTGTGCTCACGGATTCCAGGCGCTGACCGATCCGGCCGACACCTCATATCGCATCGACCGCCCGCACGATCCGGCTGAGGACCTCTCGATCGCATTCGATGACCCGGAGCTGGACATACCCTGGCCGTTGCCGGTGAGCGTGATTTCGCCGCGAGACAGCATGGCGTTGCCACTCTCCGCCGCAATCAAGCTGCTGCAAGATCCGGCCGCTTAGGCAGTTCGCGGGAGGCCGTGAGAACTGCGGCGATGCGGAAACTCGCGGCTTTGGCCGCGTCGCGCCTCGATGAGGGTTCTGATTACCGCTGCTAGCGTGGCGGCATGGGCGATCTCCAGCTCATCGACGCGACAGGCCTGACGCGAGCTCAGCGACTCGGACGCGCGTGCGTGTCGTGTCACAAGCGCTTCCCGAGACCCACGGTCGCTGCCGGCTGGACCGGCGCAGGCGAGCTTCTTTACCGCTGCCCTGACTGCGTCGTCGCACTGGAACCCGTCGACGCGCGTTCATCCCGAGTTCCGACGGCAGCACCTAGGGCCGGCCGGTCCTCATGACTCGGTTCGCGTAGCCTCGCTCCCAGCGCTATTGGAAGACGAAGCCAGAGGCGGGCTGCTCATGGGCCGGAGTCACAGGGGTCACTGGGGTAATGGATTCCGCCGGGCAGCATGCTGCATCGGCTGTGCGGCGGCGGCGAGCGTCGTCGTCATCGCGCAACCGGCCCTAGCTTCCGCGCACAAAGCTGGCGCGGCCGCAGCTCCTTCCTGGACCGTGTACCACGGCAATCAGGCAGGCACCGGAGTCGCTACCGGCGTGAGGTCAGTAGACACGTCAGCCAGGGCGTGGACGTCACCAAAGCTAGACGGCGACCTGTACGGCGAGCCGCTGGTGCTCGGTGACCGGGTGTACGTCGCGACCGAGGATGACACCGTCTACGCGCTCTCCGCGACCAGCGGCAAGATCGCCTGGTCGAACCGGCTGGGCACGCCGGTACCGGCGAGCAGGTTGCCGTGCGGGAACATCACGCCGACCGTTGGCATCACCGGCACTCCCGTCATTGACCCGGCCCGCCACGAGATCTTCGTCGTGGCCGATGAGCTGCGCCGCGGCAAGCCGGCGCACATGCTGACCGGGCTGAACACCGCGTCCGGTCACCGCGAGCTGTCCGAAGACGTGGACCCGCGCGGCCAGGCACCGGCGAACATCCTCCAGCGCACCGGGCTGACCCTCGATGACGGGCACGTGTATTTCGGATACGGCGGGAACTACGGCGACTGCGCGACCTACCGGGGAAGGCTCGCCTCGGTCCCGGTGTCGGGCGGTACACCGCGCTTCTTCACCGTCGATGCGGCCCGCGGCGAGAACCAGGGAGCGATCTGGATGGGCGGTGCGGCTCCCGTCGTCGGCGCGAACGGTGATCTGTGGGTGGCCACGGGCAACGGATCGGTGCATTCCTACAAGCACGCCTACGACGACAGCGACAGCGTCCTCGAGATCTCACCGTCCCTGCACCTCTTGCAGTACTTCGCTCCCGCTAACTGGCCGGTTAACAATTCCGACGACCTCGACATGTCGACCGGGCCGGCCCTGCTGCCCGACGGCCAGGTCATCCTGGCCGGCAAGAGCCGGATCGTCTATCTGCTCAACGGCAGGCACCTGGGCGGCATCGGCAAGCAGCAGGCCAAGCTCGGCCCGGTGTGCGGCAACGACATCGACGGCGGCAGCGCCCGCGTCGGGATGACCGTGTACCTGCCGTGCACTACCGGCACTATCGCGGTCAGGGCGACCAGATCTCGCCCGAAGCTGCAACTGGAGTGGAGCTCTGGCACCGGCGGCGGGCCACCGATCGTCGCCGGCGGCCTGGTCTGGACGATCGGGCAGAACGGCAAGCTCTACGGGCTCAGCCCTGGCAGGGGCAAGATACGCCAGCAGGCATCGGTTGGCATCCCCGCCAACCACTTCCCGACACCGGGCATAGGCGCGGGCCTCCTGCTCGCCGCGAGCGCCCGGCGCGTGATCGCCTTCCGCACCTCTACGGCTGGCGCCACCGGGGCCGCCGAGCCAGGACCAGCTACTGGCGGGAGCATAGGTACCGATGTCGTCCTCGCCTGCCTGATCGCCGCGGGCGCCTTCGGCCTGTTTATCTGGCTTGTCCGGAGGCAGCGCCGGGCTCAAGGCGGCGCGCTTGCGAGTACGCGTAACGTGACCGCGCACTGACCGGATGAGAGCCGGGCTAGCTACTCCGGCGGCTGCCGGGCTGAAGCAACCCCGTTCCCGGCTTTAGTCGCGCCGTCAGGGCCGTTGCCGCCACTTTCCGCCGGCGCCGGCCGGCCCGCCGACGGCGTGCCTGCCAGTTCGCCATCCTCGGTCCGCTGCACGAGAACCGTAGCGATCCGGTTGCGCCGCCCGGTCAGGTTCTCCGCCGTCAGCCGCAGCCCCGAAACCGTCGCGACCGAGCCGGCGATCGGCACCTTGCCGAGCGCGTGGCCAAGCAGCCCGCCGACGGTCTCGACGTCTTCGGCGTCGATGCTGACGCCGAACAGTTCCTCGAGCTCTTCGACCGCAAGGCGCGCGCTCACCCGCGCAGAGCCGTCACTCAGCCACTCGACGGGCGGGCGTTCCCTGTCGTATTCATCGGCGATCTCGCCGACGATCTCCTCGAGGATGTCCTCGATCGTCACCAGGCCCGCAGTGCCGCCGTACTCGTCGATCACGATCGCGATGTGGACGTGCCTGGCCTGCATTTCCCTCAGCAGGTCATCGCACGGTTTGCTGTCCGGTGCGAACGTCGCAGTCCGCATGATCGACTCGACGGTCTCGACCTTCTCGCCCTCCGGATGCTCGTGAATGCGCGTCATGACGTCCTTGAGGTAGGCGATCCCGACGACGTCGTCGAGGTTCTCGCCGATCACCGGGATCCGGGAGAAGCCGCTGCGCAGGGCGAGCGACAGCAGCTGGCCGAGGGTCTTGCCCCGCTCTACGAACACCATGTCAGTTCGCGGCACCATGACCTCGCGCACGATAGTGTCACCGAGCTCGAAGACTGAGTGGATCATGGCACGCTCGCCGGCCTCGATGATCTGCCGCTGCTCAAGCAGGTCAACCAGGCCGCGCAGATCTTCCTCCGCGCCCGACTGGCTGCCGCTGTCCCGCCTGCCCTGGCCTGCCGGGAACGCGGTGCCGGCTGCGGCCAGCAGCCTGGGCAGCGGCCCTAGCAGCCGGATAACCGGACGCAAGACCGTCGCGGCCGCGCTTGCCACCTTGACCGGAGAGCGCCGCCCGATGCTACGCGGGATCACGCCGGCGAGCACGAAACTGGCCAGCGTCATAGCCGCCGCGGTGATCAGGAACGCCTTCCAGTTGATCCCGAGCCAGGTCACCAGCACGGCAGCGACAAGTACGGCAGCGCAGATCTCCGAGGCGACTCTTATCAAGAGCACTACCGAGAGGTAACGAGGCACGTCAGCCAGCGCAGCCTGCAACGGCTCAGCGGACTCACCTGCCGAGCGGCCGAGCTCCTTGGCTCCCGCCCTGGACACGCGCAGCAGGGCAGTCTCGGCACTGGTGCACCACCCCGCTAGCAGCACCAGCGCAAGCGCGGCGACTAGCAACCATGCCACGGTGGGCTCACCCGGCCCCTTCCGGCGCCTCCCGGCCGGAGTCGCGCTCTAGGGCGCCTGCCTCGCGCTGCCCGCTCTGCCCGCCCTTCCCGCCCGACTCGCGCTGCCCGCCCGATTCACGCTGAGCCCGCCAGGAGGTGAGCAGCCGGTCCTGCAAGCCGAACATGGTGGCGTGGTCCTTCGGCTCAGCGTGGTCGTAACC
>Ga0335073_10016397_pt1 | contig 10349 bp, 6 predicted proteins | sample Lox_Sample_22_FD_207093 | JGI IMG/M metagenome (GOLD analysis project Ga0335073, IMG submission 207093) | Soil microbial communities from Loxahatchee National Wildlife Refuge, Florida, United States - Lox_Sample_2.2 | ecosystem: Environmental > Terrestrial > Soil > Wetlands | place: USA: Florida... | reverse complement strand
TTGTTGCTCGTGCTCTCGTTGCCCGAGCTGTCGGTTCCCTGGATGGTGTCGTTCTCGATCAGGACGTTGCTGACGCCGAACTGCGTCTCGCTGCCGATCGAGATCCCGTGCGTGCCGTAGAAGTGGCTGCCGGAGATCGTGATGCCCGACGCCGCGCTCGCGTTGGTCTTGATCGCGATGCCGTCGTCGCCGTCCTGAATGTAGGAGTCGTTGACGGTGACGTTGGTCGAGCTGTCCGGGTCGACACCGTCGGTGTTCCGCGCGGTGGCCGGTGTCTTGATCCGGACGCCCCACACGACCAGGCCGCTGCCGCTCTGGAAGTAGATGTGGAACAGCGGCGAGTTGACCAGGTCGATGTCGTAGACCGTGAGGTTGTTGAAGCCGTCGGACTCGATCAGCCGCGGGTTGTTCTGCTGGTCGTCGTCGGTCTGGGCCTGCGACGACAGCGCCCACCAGGTGACGGCGGTGCCCAGGATGTCCTGGTCGCCGCGGCCGTCGATCTCGCCCTGGGACCCGTTCGAGCCCTGCGTCCCCATGATCCCGGCGTCCGAGCCGGTCACGTTGATGAACGGCTTGCATCCGTTCCCGGTCGATGCGGTCGTGCCGCAGGCCGCCTGGCCGGAGACCTGGTAGCTGGCCGGGTTGCGCGACGCGTACAGCGTCGCGCCGTCGTCGACCACGAAGGTGACGCTGGCCGGAAGGCTCAGCGGCCCGGACAGGAACGCGTTGTCGCTGCCGCTCGGGGCGAGCACCACCGCCTCGCCGGTGCCGCTGCAGCTGTTGAGGGCATCCTGGATCCTGGTGGTGTCCGGCGGTGAGGACTCGTCGCCGCTGCTGAACAGCTCGTCGCTGGTTTCCAGCTGCGCGTCGAGCGTGGTGCACGTCGCTGGTATCGAGGGCTGGCTGACCGCGGCGGCGCCGGAAGCCAGCATGGGCCCGGCGCTGGCCCCGGCCGGGGACGCGGTCTGCGAGGCGAGGACCGACGGGGCGGCGGCGGCCGCCACCCCGGTGATGAGGGCGAGGGTACCGAACGCGGCGGCCAGCGCCCTGGTGTGCCCGGCTAATCCGGGCGCTCGGAGAGTCACGGGTTTTTCCTCCCGGTGTGAGGGTGCGCAGGGAATGCCAAACGGTTCACCCTCACCCGGCCGCGCTGCGTACGCGCCACGGGGCGGACCCCGCCGGTGTGCGGCGGGTCGCGATGTGCAGCCTAGGGCGGCGGGCATAATGCCCGCAATACCCCATTTCCCCCCAGGGGTGGTCCCTCAGATCCCCGTCGGGTGATCAGGCCGGATCCGGGTCGGTGGTGGCGCCGGGCCGTGACAGGAAGTCAAAGTCGCAGCCCTGGTCCGCCTGGCTGACGTGGTCGCTGAAGAGCGCCCCGTAACCGCGCTGGTATCTCGGCGCCGGCGGATGCCACCCCTCGCGCCGCTTGGCCAGCTCGGCATCGGGGACCTCGAGCCGCAGCGACCTCGCCGCGACGTCGAGCGTCACCGGGTCACCGGTGCGCACCAGGGCCAGCGGCCCTCCCGCGTAGGACTCCGGCGAGACGTGCAGCACGCAGGCGCCGTAGCTGGTGCCGCTCATCCGCGCGTCAGAGATCCGCACCATGTCCCTGACCCCGTCGGCGAGCAGGTACCTGGGGATCGGGAGCATCCCGTACTCGGGCATGCCGGGACCGCCGAGCGGCCCGGTGTTGCGCAGCACCAGCACGGAGTCGGCGGTGATCCTCAGCGACGGGTCGTCGATGTGCGCGGAGATCTGCTGGTAGCTGTCGAACACCACCGCGGGCCCCGTGTGCTTGAGCAGCCGGGGTTCCGCGGCGATGTGCTTGATCACCGCGCCGTCGGGGGCGAGGTTGCCGCGCAGCACGGCGACGCCGCCCTCGGCGGACAGCGCGTGGCCCGGGCTGCGGATCACGTCATCGTTGCTGGTCACCGCGTTGCTCAGCGCCGCGCCGAGGGTCTCGCCGGTCACGGTCAGCCTGCCGGTGTGCAGGGCGCCCGGCACGGTGGCGAGCTGTGCGAGCAGCGCGGGCAGGCCGCCCGCGTAGTAGAAGTCCTCCATCAGGTAGGCGCCGCTCGGCCTGATGTTCGCGAGCACGGGGACCCGCCGCGCGATCTCGTCGAAGTCGTCGAGGGTCAGCGGCACACCGCTGCGCCCCGCCATCGCTATGAGGTGGATCAGCGCGTTCGTCGAGCCGCCGAGCGCGAGAACCGTCGCCGCGGCGTCCTCGAAGGCCTCGCGCGTGAGGACCTGGTCCGGGGTGAGACCCTCCCAGGCCATCTCGACGATCCGATGGCCGGTGGCCGCGGCCATCCGGTAGTGCGCCGAGTCCACGGCGGGGATGGACGCGGCTCCGGGCAGCGTCATGCCGAGCGCCTCGGCCGCCGAGGTCATCGTCGAGGCGGTGCCCATCGTCATGCAGTGCCCGGGCGAGCGGGCGATGCCGCACTCGAGCTCGGTGAGCTCGCACTCGCCGATCAGCCCGGCCCGGTAGTCGTCCCAGTACTTCCACAGGTCGGTGCCGCTGCCCAGCGGGGTGCCGCGGAAGTTGCCGCGCAGCATCGGGCCGGCCGGCAGGTAGATCGCCGGGACGCCCGCGCTCGCCGCGCCCATCAGCAGCCCCGGGGTGGTCTTGTCGCACCCGCCCATCAGCACCGCCCCGTCGACCGGGTAGGAGCGGAGCAGCTCCTCGGTGTCCATCGACAGCAGGTTGCGGTAGAGCATGGCGGTGGGCTTCTGGAACGTCTCCGAGATCGTCCCGATCGGGAACTCGAACGGGAACCCGCCGGCCTCGAGCACGCCGCGCTTCACCTGCTCGGCACGCTCGCGAAGGTGCATGTGGCAGGGGTTGATCTCGTTCCAGGTGTTCACGATCGCGATCACGGGCTTGCCGAGATGCTCCTCGGCGCCGATGCCGAGCTGGCGCATCCGTGAGCGGTGGCTGAACGCCCGCATGCCCAGGTTGCCGAGCGACGCCTCGCTGCCGAACCAGCGATAGCTGCGAAGCTGCTGCGGTGTCTTGCGGCTCTGCGTCTTGCGGCTCTGCGTCTTGCGGCTCTGCGTCTTGCGGCTCTGCGTCTTGCGGCTCTGCGTCTTGCGGCTCTGCGTCATGACGGCTCCCCCGCCGGCACGTTCCACGACGCGATGATTTCCGCCACCCGGGCGCGAGCCGAATCGCTCAGCAGCCTGCTGGGCGGGCGGACCGCCCGGTCGCACACGCCGATCTGGGCCAGCGCCTCCTTGACGACGCTGACGTTATCCGCCGACGAGTCGGCGCCGCGCAGTTCCTCGAACGGCCTGATCGCGTCCCAGATCGTCATCGCCGCCGCGGTGTCGCCGCGGCGCAGCGCGTCCAGCATCGCGGCCGGGATGGCCGGGGCCACGTTGACCAGCCCCGAGGTGAAGCCCGTCGCCCCGGCCGGCCACAGCCCCGGCGCGGTGAGCTCCGCGAGGCCGGCCAGCCAGGTGAACCTCCCCTGGCCCGCGTCTCTCGCCGCGGCCGCGAAGCTCACCGGGTCGCGCACCCCGTACTTGACGCCGATCACGTTGGGGCAGATCTCCCCCAGCTCGCGGATGAGCGGGCCGTCGAAGCGGGTGTCGCGGACGTACAGCACGACGCCGGTGTCCGGGACCGCCCGCGCGATCTGGAGGTGATAGGCCAGCCAGCCCTCCCCCGACACGTAGGGGTGCACCGGCTGGTGGATCATCACCATGCTCGCCCCCGCGGCGGCAGCGTGCCGGGCCGCGCTGATGGCGGAGGCGACGTCGAGGCCGACGCCGACCATGATCTCGGCGCCGCCCGCGGCCGTCTTGATCGTCGACTCGGCGGCCTGCCGTGCCTCGTCCTGCCCCAGCGAGTAGAACTCGCCGGTGTTGCCGTTCGCCGTCAGCACCGTGACCCCGCCGTCGACCAGCCGCCGTATCACCCGGGCATGCGCGTCCCAGTCGATGTCACCGGCCTCGTCGAACGGGGTCACCGGGATCGCGACCACGGTAGCGAGCGCGCTCCGCAGCCGGTCGGCGGTGGCTGGATCAAGACTCACGGGCATCGCCTTTTCCTGGTAGCTGACGTTCCGCAAAGCTTGCGATGTGCGCGGCGAGCAGTTCGCCGGCCCGGCCGGCGTCACCCGAGGAAGCGGCCGCGAGGATCGTGCGGTGCTCACCCGCCTCCTGCCGCCAGGATGGCCGCTGCTGCCAGGCCGCGGCCGAGATCAGCGCCGTCTGGTCCCGCAGGTCGTCAAGGGCCGCGACCAGCAGCGGGTTCCCGCACTCCCGGTACAGACAGCGGTGGAACTCGCGGTTGGCCAGGCTGCGCTCGGCTTCGTCGGACGCCGCGTCCGCGCGGTCCAGCGCCTGCCCCGCGGCCTCCCAGTCGCCGCCGATTGCGGCGGCGCGGCGCACGGCCTCGGGCTCGAGCAGCAGCCGCATGTCGTAGATGGCATTCGCCATCTCGGCACCGATCACCCGCACGGCCGCGCCGCGATACGGGCTCATCGTCACCAGCCCGGCGCCGGCGAGAGTCTTGAGCGCTTCCCGCACGGGCGTCTTGGAGACGCCGAGTTGCTGCGCAAGTTCCGCCTCGACCAGGCTCTGACCCGGCCGGAGTTCCCCGGCGAGAATCGCGTGCTTGATCGCTTCGAGCACGGCCGCGGTGCGCAGCGGGATCGCACCGACAGAGCCGCTCAGGAATGCCCCGCCCGAGGGAGCAACGATGCTGTCCATGACCGTTTGTAGCATTCCTCCCGCTCGGCCGCCCAGTCCTGCGCCACGCCCACGTTCATGTATGGTATCTCATATACGAATTGGGCCGCGCTCCCGCAGGTCAGGAGTCAAAACCAAGGCCGAGCCGGTCCAGCAGGCGAAGCCATACATCACGCCGGCCGTCGTTGCGATCGGCTCTGGCCAGCGACGCCCGGGTCAGCTGGATGACGGCCGACCTGGCCGGCTCCGGCGGGAACGGCACCGGCTTGGTGCGCACCATCGTCAGCGCCGTGCGCTCGGTCTGCTCCCCGCTCAGCAGGTCGAGGATCACGTTCGCGCCGAACCGGCTCGCGCCCACGCCCATGCCGGTGTACCCGGCCGCGTAGGCGAGCCGCCCGCCGTACGCGGTTCCGTAGAACGCGCAGAACCGGCTGCAGGTGTCGATCACGCCGCCCCAGGCGTGAGTGAACCGGACCTCACCGGCCAGGCCCGGGAACGTGTCGAAAAAGCTGACCGCGAGCCTGGCGAAGGTCTCGGGCCGCTGGTCCTGCGCCGCGGTGATCCGGCCGCCGTTGTAATACACGGCGTCGTAGCCGCCCCACAGGATCCGGTTGTCGCTGGTGAGCCGGTAGTAGTGGAACTGGTTGCCCGAGTCGGCGAGCCCCTGCCGGTTTCGCCAGCCGATCCCGGCCAGCTGCGGGCCGGACAGCGGCTCGGTCATCAGCGCGTAGTCGTACACCGGGACCAGGTAGTGCCGCAGCCTGCGCAGCAGCGGCCGGTAGCACCCGGTGCCGAGCGCGACCCGGCCCGCGTGCACGCTGCCGCGCGGGGTGGACAGCCGGAGCCCGCCGCGGCCGTCCTCGGCGATCGCCCGCACCGGCGTGTTCTCGTAGAGGCGTACCCCGACTTCCACGCAAGCCCGCCGCAGCCCCCAGGCGAGCCGGGCCGGGTCGACCATCGCGCAGCTGCCGGGGTACCAGACGCCGCCCAGATACGTCGGCGAGTCAACCTCGGCGCGCACCCCGGCGGCGTCGAGCAGCACGGCCCGCTCGCCATACCCCGCCGTGGCGGCCGCATCCTCGGCCAGCCCGTCGAGCTGCCACGGGGCGGTGGCCACGGCGAGCTCGCCGGTGCGCTCGAAGCCGCAGTCGATGCCACGCGACCCGACGGTGGCCGCGATCTCGTCGAGGTTCGCCTGGCCCAGCCGCACCAGCGTGGGCATCTCCGCCCCGAACCTGGCGATCCCGTTGGCGGTCCCGTGCGTGAGGCTGGCCGAGCAGAAGCCGCCATTGCGCCCGGACGCGGCCCAGCCCACGCGACGCGCCTCCAGCAGCACGACATCCGCGGACGGGTCGCGCTCGACGGCCATCAGCGCGGCCCACAGGCCGGTGAACCCGCCCCCGATCACCGCCAGCCGCGCTCCCGTACCGCCCGTCAGCCGCGGCGCCGCCGGGGGCGCGTCGGGCCCGCCGGCCTGATCCAGCCAGTACGGCGCCGGCTTGCAGTCCGCGAGCGCGGTGGCCGCCCATCCGGCCGCCGCGGCGGCGGGGCCGGAGCGCCCGTTCCGGTGTCCGTTTCTGCGCACGGGTCACGCCCTCCTGCCGCGCACGGCTCGCGAGACCCAGCACGGCTTGCACAAGGCCTCGCGCGGCCCGGTCCGGCCCCGCGCGTTGCCTCGCAAGGCCGAACCAGCCTCACAAGTGAATTAGTAGCTAAAGTAACGCGCTCCTGCGGAATCAGTTGACAGTGGGCACGAACGTGGCAGTATTGCCATGCGGAGGGAGCAAAAGCATGGCGCAGATGCCGGGGACGCCCCTGGCCCCGGGCAACCGACGGCGCAGTGACGCTGCCGGATCGCGCCGCAGCAATGGGAACGGGCCGGTCCGCATCCTCCTTGACGACATCTCCAAGGAGATCATCGAGCAGCTGCAGCAGGACGGCCGGCGCTCGTACGCGTCGATCGGCCAGGCTGTCGGGCTGTCCGAGGCCGCGGTGCGCCAGCGGGTCCAGCGGCTGATCGAGGCGGGGGCGATGCAGATCGTCGCGGTCACCGACCCGCTGACGCTGGGGTTCCGCCGCCAGACCATGATCGGGATCCGCTGCAGCGGTGAGCTGGAGCACATCGCCGACCAGCTCGCGGCCATGGCCGAAATCGACTACGTGGTGATCACCGCTGGATCGTTCGACCTGCTGATCGAAGTCGTCTGCGAGGACGACGACCAACTGCTCGAGATCCTCGGCCGGGTGCGCACGATCCCGTGCGTGACCGCGACCGAAACGTTCGTGTACCTGAAGCTGCGCAAGCAGACGTACTCCTGGGGGACCAGATGACGACACCTTCCTCACCCAGCCAGCCAGCCGACCACGCGGCGCAGCAGGCAGCGGCCAAGCGCAACCTGTGGATGCACTTCACGCGCATGAGCTCGTACGCCGACAGCGACATCCCGGTGATCGTCCGCGGCGAGGGCCAGTACGTCTACGACCAGCACGGCAAGCGCTACCTGGACGGGCTTGCCGGGCTGTTCGTCAGCCAGATCGGGCACGGGCGCAAGGACGTCGCCGAGGCCGCGGCGCGCCAGGCCGGCGAGCTCGCCTACTTCCCGCTGTGGTCCTACGCGAACCCCCGCGCGATCGAGCTGGGCGAGCGGCTCGCCGACCTCGCACCCGGCGACCTGAACCGGGTCTGGTTCACCACCAGCGGCTCCGAGGCCGTGGAGTCCGCATGGAAGCTGGCCAAGCAGTACTTCAAGGCCATCGGCCAGCCGGGCCGCTACAAGGTGCTCAGCCGTTACATCGCCTACCACGGCACCTCGATGGGCGCGCTGGCCATCACCGGCCTGCCCGCGATCAAGGAGCCGTTCGAGCCGCTGCCACCCGGCGGTGTCCGGATTCCCAACACCAACTTCTACCGGGCGCCCGAGTTCGTTGCCGACGACCTGACCGCGTTCGGCGTCTGGGCCGCGGACGAGATCGAGCGGGCGATCCTGCGCGAGGGCCCTGAGTCGGTTGCGGCCGTGTTCCTCGAGCCCGTGCAGAACTCCGGCGGCTGCTTCCCGCCGCCACCCGGGTACTTCCAGCGCGTGCGTGAGATCTGCGACCGGTACGGCGTCCTGCTGGTCTCCGACGAGGTCATCTGCGCGTTCGGCCGACTCGGCTACTACTTCGGCTCCGAGCGGTACGGCTACCAGCCGGACGTGATCACATTCGCCAAGGGAGTCACGTCCGGATACTCCCCGCTCGGCGGGATGCTGGCCAGCGACCGGCTGATGGAGCCGTTCGTCGAGGGCACCGCCACCTTCCTGCACGGGATCACTTTCGCCGGGCACCCGGTCTCGTGCGCGGTCGCGCTGGCCAACCTGGACGTGTTCGAGAAGGAGGACCTGCTCGGCAACGTCCGGGCGAACGAGGCCGGGTTCCGGGCCACGCTCGAGAAGCTGCTCGACCTGCCCATCGTCGGCGACGTGCGCGGCGACGGCTACTTCTACGGGATCGAGCTGGTCAAGGACAAGGCCACGCGCGAGACGTTCGACGACGACGAGTCCGAGCGGCTGCTGCGCGGCTTCCTGTCCCACGCGCTGTTCGACGCGGGACTGATCTGCCGCGCCGACGACCGCGGCGACCCGGTCATCCAGCTTTCCCCGCCGCTGACCTGCACCCAGGAGCATTTCGACGAGATGGAGCAGATCCTGCGCAGCGTGCTGACGCAGGCGTGGTCCCGCCTCTGACCCAGGCGCAAACAAGGGTTCGGACCAGGTTTGGGCCGGTTCGCCAGCGGACCGGAGAAGATGTTACGCATTCGTTACCGCTGAGACGTGGCCGAATGGGTACCCCAGACGTGTCTTATATGGCGGCAGGGCATACGCGCTGCCACCAGCGTCGCGACAAGATGCGAGACACGCGGGAGGGTTCCGATGCCCAGCAAGAGCCAGGACTGGAGCGCACTGGCGAGCCACAACGAGCGCGTTGTGACCGGCCCTTTCGCACTGTCGGCTCTTGCTGACGCCGATACCCAGCCCCGGTCGGGCAGAGCGAGAACCGCCCAGGTCAGAGGTCGGCTGAAGCTTCGGCGGCGCGCTGGCCGGACAGGTACTGCTGCACGTGCCTGACGGCCTCGACCACCGGCACCCGCTGCTTCTCCCCGGTCGCCCGGACCGCGAACTCGACCATTCCCTCCGCTAGGTCGCGGCTGCCCACGCTGAGCCGGCACGGCATCCCGGTCAGCTCCGCGTCCCGGTACTTCACGCCGGGACGCTCATCCCGGTCGTCGATCACCGTGTCCACGCCGGCGGACTGCAGTTCGGCGTAGAGCGTCTCGGCCGCTTCCCTGGTCGCCGTGTCCTTCGGCGTCAGCACGACCACGTCTACCTCGGCGGGCGCGACCGCCACCGGCCAGACAAGGCCCTTGTCGTCGTGGTGAACCTCGGCGATGACCGCCATCGCCCGCTCGACCCCGATCCCGTAGCTGCCCATGATCGGGACGATGCTCTTGCCGTCCGGGCCGAGCACGGTGACGCCGAACGTGGTCGTGTACTTGCGCCCGAGCTTGAAAATGTGCCCGACCTCGATCGATTTGATGATCTCCAGCGGCTCGCCGCATCCCGGGCAGGGCTCGCCCGCCCTGACCTCACGCAGGTCCAGCCAGCGGCCGACGGTGATGTCGCGATCGACGTCCACGCCGGTCAGGTGCTCGTCATCGACGTTGGCTCCGGTCGTCATGTTGCGCCGGCCGCGCAGCGCGACGTCCGCGATCACCGGCAGGTCGGTCACGCCCACCGCGCCGAGGCTGCCGGGCGACGCACCGAGGGCCTCGCGGATCTCGTCCGGCTGGGCGGGCCGGACGGCCACGGCGCCCGTGCCGTCGATGAGCTTCTGCTCCGCCAGCGGGTGATCGCCGCGCAGCAGCACCAGCGTGGGCTGCCCGTCGATCACGTACACGAGCGTCTTGATCTGCCGGTCGGCCGGCTTGCCATGCCGCGTGGCCAGGTCGTCGATCGTGCGCACGCCCGGGGTGGGCAGCCGCTCGGGCGCGGGCGGGCCGGCCTCGTCCTCGACCGGCGGCAGGGACGACGTCGCCTTCTCCAGGTTGGCGGCGTAGCCGCACGCCGCGCAGTAGGCGACGTAGTCCTCGCCGGCCTCCGACGGGCACATGAACTCGACCGAGTCGCTGCCGCCCATGTTCCCGCTGGACGCCTCCACGGCGATGACCGGGACGCCGAGCCTGGCGAAGATCCGCTCGTAGGCGCCGCGGTGCGCCTGGAACGACGCGTCGAGCCCCGCCTCGTCGACGTCGAAGCTGTAGGAGTCCTTCATCGTGAACTCCCGCACCCGCAGCAGCCCGCTCTTGGGCCGGGGCTCGTCCCGGAACTTGGTCTGGAAGTGATACCAGAACTGCGGCAGCTCGCGGTAGGAGGACAGCTCGGTCGCGACGTAGGCGAAGATCTCCTCGTGGGTCATGCCGAGCACCACCTCGGCGCCCTTGCGGTCGGTGAGGCGGAACATCTCCTCGCCCATCGTCTCGAGCCGCCCGCTCTTCTCCCAGATCCAGGCCGGCTGCATGCACGGCAGCAGGAACTCCTGGCCGCCGATCCGGTTCATCTCCTCCCGGATCACGTTGATGACCTTGGTCCGGACCCGGATGCCGAGCG
>Ga0335073_10016396_pt1 | contig 10350 bp, 7 predicted proteins | sample Lox_Sample_22_FD_207093 | JGI IMG/M metagenome (GOLD analysis project Ga0335073, IMG submission 207093) | Soil microbial communities from Loxahatchee National Wildlife Refuge, Florida, United States - Lox_Sample_2.2 | ecosystem: Environmental > Terrestrial > Soil > Wetlands | place: USA: Florida... | reverse complement strand
ACGAGAAGAATCTCGGAGATTATCCTAACCGCAACCGGGCGGCAAGTCATGCCCGCGGCAAATACCTGAAATACCTCGATTCGGACGACCTCATCTACCGGCACGGGCTGCAAGCCCTGGTCGACTTCATGGAGCAGGACCAGGAAGCAGCCATGGGCATCTCCTATAAGCAGAATATTACCCACCGCCCCTTCCCCTGGATAATGGAACCTTCCGAATCGCTCCGGCACCATTTTTTTATCCAGGGTTTCCTGGATTCGGGGCCGACCGGCACTATCATCCGGCGGGAGTGCTTCGAAACCCTGGGCGGATTTTCGGGCAAACGGATGATCGGCGACATGGAGTTCGGCCTGAAAGCCGCCGCCAACTACAAGGTGATGCTCCTGCCGCCTTCCCTTTCCTTCTGGCGAAGCCACGGCGACCAGGAGATTTCCATCGGCAACGCCAATGACAGCTATTTCCCGCTGACGGAAGCCCTGCTTCACGAGCAGGTCGAACACTTGCCCGAGCATATCCTCACCGCCGCCGAACGCGCAAGGATCCTCGAAGATTTCGCCCGGCTCCAACGGAATTACCGCCTGAAGAAAGCTGTCAAACGAATATTTTTTATCAACGGAAAAATTCAAAACCGACCTGCATGACCGGGAACCCCGTCGAAGTCAGCGTTTGTCTCTTCACCTACAATTTCGAGAAATATGTCGCCCAGGCCATAGAAAGTATCCTGGCCCAGCAAACCGGTTTCCGCGTACAAATCGTCATCGGCGACGATTGCTCTACCGATAATACCCCGGCCATTGCGCGGGAATACGCCGCCGCCTACCCCGATAAATTCACCCTCCTGCTGAACGATGTGAACCAGGGCGGGACCCGCAACTGGCTTCGTACCATCGGGAACTGCACCGGCAAATACATCGCCTTCCTCGACGGCGACGATTATTTCACCGATCCCTTCAAGCTCCGGAAACAGTATGACGCCCTCGAGGCCCGGCCGGACTGTACGTTGTGCTTCCACGGGATCGAAGAAAAATATGAGGACCTCTCGGGCCATGATAAGGTAGTGATATTCGAAAAGGAAGAATACGAGCTCCGGGACTTCCTCTCCAGGGGATGGTTCGTCCGCACGGCAACCACGTTCTTCAGGAACGGCGTGGCGCCGGCGCAGCCCCCCGAATGGATATACCGCTACCCTTACCGGTATGACACCATCCTTCACATTTTCCTTTGTATGCAGGGCAACGCCCTTTTCCTGCCGGACGTGATGAGCGTTTGGCGCAAGCATGGTAAAGGCATGTCGAAGACGATGACGGACAACGTGATCGAAAATATAGAAACGGAAGTGGCGCTGGCCCGGCAGCTGGACGAATACACCGGATTCATCCATACGCGCGAGGTAGGGAAATACATCCGGCGGGCATACAGCGATCTCTTCGTCCGGACCCTCAACTCGGCGGGCCGGAACCGCCATCTTCCCCTGCTTTTCAAGTGTATGCGGAAGATGGATTATGCAAGAACGTGGCATCACTTTTCAAGAAAGCTCGTTGGAAGTTAAAAGACTTGACTGGGACAGCCGCTTCCTGGAAAAGGAAGTGTATAGCGTCATCCTGACACGCGGGGACGACGTATTCGGGGTCGCAACGCTGGTCCGGACCCTTGAAGCGGCAGGCGCCGCCCTCGCCTACCTTCACCTCGAACAGGCAGACCCCTCCGTCCATGCCCAACTCACGGCAACAGGTGCCATCCTCTGCGACGAAAAGATCACCTATTCAAAACCCGTGCAGGCCGTCCCTTCGGATCCCCGCCACACCGGGGGCCGACCCGCTCCCTCCCGGGGTATGCCCTCACGCCCCGCCCCCGCAGTGGAGGCCTACCACGGAAGTCTTACCGATGAATTGCTGGGACTCGCTTTTCTTGCGGGACATGAATCCCGTTTCCGGAAAGATCCCCGCCTCCTGCCCTGGTTCGAGCCCCTGTATCGCCTTTGGATGATCAACTCCCTCAATGGAAATATGGCGGACATTGTATATATTTGCAGATCGGGGCCGGCGATCGCAGGCATGGCGACGGCCAGGGTCCGGGAAGACGGTACAGGCAACATCGGACTTATAGCAACACATCCCGATCACCAGGGATGGGGGATCGGCACTCAACTCATCCGGGCAACCGACAATTTCTTCCTGGAGCGAAAGGTGCCCACGACAACCGTGGTTACTCAAAGGACGAACAACCGCGCGTGCAGATTCTATGAAAAGGCCGGATTCATTTCCTCGAAAACGGAATTTGTTTATCATTTATGGCTTAACAGACATCTATGATCCCTTTCAACAAACCATTTCTGACCGGTAAGGAGCTGCCCTACATTTATGAAGCCGTGTCCTCCGGAAAGATCTCCGGCGACGGGAAGTTCACAAAAAAATGCCACCGCTTTTTCGAAGAAAAATTCGGGTTCGGCAAATGCCTGCTTACCACTTCCTGTACCGATGCGCTGGAGATGTGCGCCCTTCTGCTGAACATCGGTCCGGGCGACGAAGTGATCATGCCTTCCTTTACCTTCGTTTCCACGGCAAATGCCTTCGTGCTGCGCGGCGCCCGGATCGTCTTCGCGGACAGCCGTCCGCTGGACCCCAACATGGATCCGGCGGCCATAGAATCCCTCATCACCGCAAGGACCAGGGCCATCGTGGTCGTGCATTACGCGGGCATGGCCTGCGACATGGATCCCATTATGGAGCTCGCCGGCAAGCATGGGCTCTACGTAGTGGAAGATGCGGCTCAAGCCATCGACTCCTGCTATAAAGGCAGACCCCTCGGCGGCATCGGCCACCTGGCCGCTTTCTCGTTCCACGAGACCAAGAATATCCAGTGCGGAGAAGGCGGAATGCTCGTCGTCAACGACCTTGGCTTTGCCGCACGTGCGGAGATCATTGCCGAAAAAGGCACGAACCGTTCGGCCTTCTTCCGGGGCGAGGTGGCGAAATATAACTGGGTGGATGTCGGGTCATCCTTCATGCCCTCGGAACTTAATGCCGCCTTCCTGTATGCCCAGCTGGAGAACCTGCAGCTGATCCAGATGAAAAGGAAACATCTGTGGGACCGGTACAACCGGGCATTCGCCGGACATGCCGCCGCCGGGCAGCTGCGACTGCCCTATGTTCCCCCCTACGCGACCAACAACGCGCATATGTTTTATCTGGTCTGCGCCACCCTGGAAGAAAGAACGGCTCTTATCGATCACCTCCGGCAAAAGGAGATCCTCTCCGTCTTCCATTATCTTTCCCTCCACAAGAGCCCCTTCTATGCCGACAAGCATGATGGCCGGGAGCTGCCGTTCAGCGACCGTTTTTCCGACCTGCTGGTGCGTCTGCCCCTCTATTTCGAGCTGACTGACCGCGACCAGGATTCGATCATCGAAGCCGTCTCCGGGTTCTATGCCGCGAAAAAACAAGCAATCCGGTATCTCCATATGCCCCAAAGCGTCCCGCAGCCATGAATTTTTTCAACCTTCTCCGGATAGCCTTCAAGGCCCTCGAAAGGAACAAGCTGCGGGCCTTCCTCACCATGCTGGGCATCATCATCGGCGTGGCCTCGGTCATCGCCATGGTCGCCATCGGCCAGGGCTCCAAGCAAAGCATCCAGAAACAACTGTCCGGCATGGGCTCCAATATGATCATCATCCGCCCCAACAGCAATATCTCGGCCGGTGCCCGCCTCGACGCCACCACCGTCCAGACCCTGACGATGGATGATGTAAAGGCCCTGCAGCGGGAGGCTGCCGATATAAAGGCCGTAACCCCCGTAATATCTACCAAGGGCCAGGCCATATATGGCAATAACAACTGGTCCACGACCGTCACCGGCGTCAATACCCAATACCTCGATATCATCCGGCAATGGCCCCTGCAGGACGGAGTCGAATTCACCGATCGCGACGTCCAGGAGGCCGCCAAAGTCTGCATCCTCGGCCAGACCGTGATCGCCAACCTTTTTCCAAACGGCGAAAGCCCCATCGGTAAATACATCCGCTTCGGCAAAGTCCCCCTGCTCGTCATCGGCACCCTGACCGCGAAAGGAGAAAGCGCCTTCGGCCAGGACCAGGACGACGTCATCATCGCCCCCTACACCACCGTACAGGAACGTATCCTGTCTACCATCTATCTCCAGAATATTTATGCTTCCGCCATCAACGAGGAATCGACGACAGCCGCCTCCGACGAAGTGTCGAAGATCATGCGGGCCTCTCACCGGCTGAAACCTACCGACGACGACGACTTTGCCGTTCGGACAATGCAGGAGCTCATCAATACCTTTAGCTCCACCAGCCAGCTCCTGACAGTCCTGCTGGCCGTCATCTCGGGTATCTCCCTTCTCGTCGGCGGCATAGGGATCATGAACATCATGTATGTCTCCGTCACCGAACGTACCAAAGAGATCGGCCTGCGCATGTCGATCGGCGCCCGCGGCGTCGATATCCTCCTTCAGTTCCTGACAGAAGCCGTCCTGATCAGCATTACCGGCGGGGTCATCGGGGTCGTCCTAGGCATCACCTCCGCCCGGCTCGTGACCTACTTCCTTTCCTGGCCGACCCTGGTGACGGAGTCCTCGATCGTGTTGTCCTTCCTGGTATGTTTTATTACCGGGGTCTTTTTTGGCTATTATCCCGCACAGGCCGCCTCCCGGCTGGACCCGATAGAAGCCCTGCGTTACGAGTGATCAGAATTGTCGTATCTTTATAGATATGATCGGCCCCCGGCCGGCTCGGCACACAACTTCAGCACATGAACAGAAAAGAAGAAGTCCTGCAGGACGTCGTCATCAAATTCGCCGGCGACTCAGGTGACGGGATGCAATTGACAGGAAGTCAATTCACCAATAATACGGCCCTGTTGGGTATCGACCTCGCTACTTTCCCTGATTTCCCGGCAGAGATCCGGGCCCCCCAGGGAACCCTCCCCGGCGTCAGCGGCTATCAGCTGCGTTTCTCCAGCAACCCGATATTCACGCCCGGCGACGAGTGCGACGTCCTTGTCGCCATGAATGCCGCTGCCCTGAAAGCCAATCTGAAAGGTCTGAAGAAAGGCGGCAAGATCATTGCCAACACCGATGGTTTCGACAGCAAGAACCTCCGCCTCGCCAACTATCCCGAAGGCGTCAATCCCCTGGAAGATAGCAGCCTCGATAACTATACGGTCATCAAAATGGATGTGACGAAGATGACCCGCGAAGCGCTGAAGGACATTAGCATGGGCACGAAGGAAAAGGATCGCGCAAAGAATATGTTCGTGCTCGGCTTCCTGTACTGGATGTATAACCGCAACATGGAGAGCACCCTTCAGTTCTTCAAAGAGAAATTCGGGAAAAAACCCGAGATCCTTGAAAGCAATGTGAAAGTGCTCCAGGCAGGCTATCATTTCGGCGATACCACCGAGACCTTCACCACCACCTATCGCGTGGAAAAAGCAAAAATGGCCCCCGGCGTTTACCGGTCGGTCATGGGCAACCAGGCGCTGGCCTATGGGCTCATCGCCGCCTCGAGGAAAAGCGGCTTGCCCCTGTTCCTGGGCTCCTACCCGATCACTCCCGCTTCGGACATCCTGCACGAGCTGAGCCGCCACAAGTCCTTCGGCGTCCGTACCTTCCAGGCAGAAGACGAGATCGCCGGGATCACCTCGGCCATTGGCGCCGCCTACGGCGGCGCCCTCGGCGTAACCACTACCTCCGGCCCCGGCCTGGCGCTCAAAGCGGAAGCCATGGGCCTCGCAGTTATGCTCGAAATTCCCTTGCTGATCTGCGACATCCAGCGCGGCGGCCCCTCTACCGGTCTGCCGACCAAGACGGAACAAAGCGATCTGCTCCAGGCCTACTACGGCCGCAACGGCGAATGCCCCATGCCGGTCATCGCCGCCTCCACCCCGAGCGATTGCTTCGATGCCGTCTACGAATCCGTCCGCATCGCCGTCCAGCACATGACGCCCGTTATCTTCCTCTCCGATGGCTATATCGCCAACGGCGCGGAACCCTGGAAATTCCCCAAAAGTGCAGACCTCCCCCCCATTGAAGTCAAATTCAAGACCGAACTTGGAGCGGATGAACATACCTTCCAACCCTATCTCCGGGATGAGAAACTCGTCCGGCCCTGGGCCATCCCCGGCACACCCGGCCTGGAGCACCGCATCGGCGGTCTCGAGAAACAGAATATCACCGGCAACGTGAGCTACGACCCCGAGAACCATCAGCTCATGGTCAAGATCCGGGAGGAGAAGATAACCCGCATCTCGGATCATATTCCGCCTCAGCGACTCGACAGCGGCCCCGATCGGGGAGACATCCTGGTCCTGGGGTGGGGTAGTACCTACGGCGCCATCAAAAGCGCCGTCGCTGAACTGCAAAAAGAAGGCTACACCGTATCCCATGCCCACCTGCGCTATCTCCGTCCCTTCCCGGCGAATCTCGGCGAGATGCTCCGCAACTTCAAACAGGTCCTTATCCCCGAGATCAACAACGGTCAGCTGATCCGCATCATCCGCGATCAGTTCCTCATCGGTGCGGTCCCCTATAACAAGATCATGGGGATACCGATCACCCGGACAGAATTGGTGATGAAGATCCGCGAAATGCTGGGGTCGAATAATTAGGCCAATGCGCGTCATGCGTTTAGGCCAGGTCCTTATGCAATCAGGCCAACGCCTCGTGCAAAACCGGGCTGAGCCTGTAGATATCCCCGGCAACTTTGCCGATGAACCCCAACTGGTCTTCGATCGGCTTTACCATCTCCGGTACATCTTTCCTTACCGGCGGCGATAGCTTCCCGGTCCCTCCCCGGACCATGCCCGTCCCCGCCCCTCCATTCGTCCCCGTTCCCGCTCCACGCTGCAGTATCCCCGCGGCCTCATCCAGAAACCTGGCGATCGTATCGGCAACCGGCTGAAACGAGGGGTCCCCTAACCGCGAAGCCAACGGCTTCTCATAATACGCCAGGGTCGCAATATAAGACGTCAGCATCTGGCTGGCCACCACAAACTGATGCATCTCCCCGATCTTCTTTTGCTGACGACGCGGCTCCTGCAACATCCGGCTAAACGCATCCGAAAGATTGGCCAGCGCAACAAAGGCATGCTTCCGCGACAGTTTGTACTGCTGAACAGGGACCGGCCTCCCCGCATACGCGCCGGCCACATCGCGGAAATAAGCAATATTCGATCTCAATGCAGCAACCATACTGTCGATGATCCGCTGGTGCTCCCACATGGGAATGATAAAGATGCTGGCCAGGAACGAGATCCCCGACCCGATCAATGTGTCGATAACCCGATCGCCGACAATCGCCTTATAATTGACGGGATATAGCAGGTGGAACAACAGCAATACATAAGGCGTCATGAGCGTCACGCAGACCAGGTAGTTCCACCGCAAAAAGACATACGTCCCCATCATAAAAAAGATCATCAGCACAAACAGGACTACCCTGTCATGGATCAGCAAGATCAGCAGGAACCCCGCCAACGCCCCGCCGAGCGTCCCCGTCAACCGCTCGAAATTCCTTTTTTTCGTCAGACTGTACATGGGCTTGAGAATAACGACAATGGTCAATAGTATCCAGTACCCATGGCCAAATGGCAGGAAGCGCGAAACAATATACCCGGCGATCGTGGCGATGCTGACCCGGAGCGCATGCCGGAAATAATTGGATTGCAGGGTCAGATTGTCAAGAATGAGTTCCCGGTCCATGCTCTGACGCGCGACGAATTGCTCGTAATTCAGATCGGTCCGGAAATTCCTGGTCAGCTTCCGGTCATACGTAGTAAACTCATGCAGCACATGCAGCCGGTTATTGATATCCTCGATACTGTCCAGGATATTGCCCAGGTCCGTTACCCCTTCGACATCAGTCGCCGCCAGCATCGCCCGCAGCTGCCGGATCCGCACCCCAAGCGTAGACCGGTCAACAGAAGGCTTGCCGCTCATGATCGCCAGCCCGATCTCATCCAGCTCCGACGCAAGATCGAGGATCAATTTCCGGCATTCTTCGAGAAGTTGACTATTGTCAAATAACCGGTGCAATAGCCGGTAATCCTGCTGCGAAGTCATGATGCGCTCCGTCCCGTATGCGTGGACTCCCTGACGATCTTCCGGCTTTTGAAGATCAACTCGCGCAACAGATCCTGCTTCGCCTGGATGCCAACCTGACTGTCCAGCAGCTGCCGGTAACTCTTGTCATAGTCTACATGACGCGAATAAAAGGAAGCCTTGATACGCAGATACTCCGCTGTAGCCTGCACGCAGTCACCCAACGCCTGCTGAACCAGCTTGTACGGACGAAAACTATACAACAACAGGCTCAGGACAGTATACCACAATCCCCCCGCTGCTATGAATAACGCATTGTACAGGACATCCCACCCATGCCGCCGGTAATCGATCATCAACACCATCACCAGCAAGGAATTAAGCCCGATCGAGCCGGCCCGGTTCCCATAAATGCTCATCAGCGAGAAAACGAAACAGAACACGAGTACGATCAATCCCGTCCATAGCGGAGAACCATTTACCCATCCCGTGACAAGTGAAACGAAAAAAATAAATAATATACAGGCAATCATCCCATTACGCCGATGATGGATGGGGCCGGGGTTATCCGTATTGGCCACGCACATGGCGCCGATGGAGACGACAATGCCGGTAGACAGGTTGTGGAAGTAGCCAAGCAGGATGGCAGGTAAGGTTATACCTGCGGTGATACGTATCGCCCCGTTCAAATAATGGCTGTTTATAAAACGCTTATATTCCCGGACATAATCCATTTACTAAGTGAAAATACCGCCAAATTAGCCCAAACAAATTTTTACGCCATAACTTTTGTAAATTATCTTGTGTCGGTCAAAACCTAACATGAGAAAAATTGCTTTATTCCTATATACCCTCCTTTCCTATGGATTACTTCGAGCGCAGGAAATAAGTGGTTTTGTCAGGGATGATCAGGGCAAAATCCTGGCCGGTGCATCGGTCGCCTTGAAAAAAGCAGCAGATTCGGCTCTTGTCAAACTAAGTCTATCCGATAATACCGGTCAGTATAGCTTCTCTTCCATCCCGGCTGGAAGTTATTTCATTACCGTCTCGCATGTGGCTTACCAACCGGCAAATTCTTCGTTGTTCGCTGTCACCGCCAATGGCAACAACCAGATCCCCCCGATCGAATTAACCCGAACATCCCTTGAATTGCAGTCAGCCCGGGTCACCGCCATCAGACCACCGGTAGAGGTCAGGCCGGACAAGATCATCCTGAACATCGAGAATACCATCAACGACATCGGCGGGAATGCCCTCGACCTCCTCCGCAAATCACCCGGCATTACCGTCGACAATACCAATTCCATCAGCCTTAGCGGAAAGAACGGCGTCCAGGTTTATGTGGACGGCCGCCCCACTTATCTCTCGGGCAGCAGCCTCGCCCAATACCTGGAGAACCTCCAATCCTCCGCCATCGAATCCATCGAGATCATCACCAATCCTTCATCCCGGTATGAAGCGGCGGGAAGCGCCGGGATCATCAATATCCGCCTCAGAAAGGACAAATCACTGGGCACCAACCTCACCGCGGGCGCCGGATACAATCTCGGCACCTATAGTAAATACAACGCCAACCTGAACTTTAATCACCGCGACCGGGATCTCAATTTCTTCGGTGACTACACGTATTACAACGGCACGAGACTTCTACATAGCATCTATAACCGCACCCTGCCGGATTCGGCCTTGCTTCAGCAAAGCGATTTCGTAACCCAGACCGTCAGCCACACCTTTCACCTGGGACTGGATTACTTTCTCAGCAAGCGCAGCACCATCGGCATCCTGATCGGCGGCTCCCTCACCACCGACAGCGTCCGGGCCAACAGCAGCACCCGGATCGTCTACAGCCCCGCCAACACAACCGACCGGCTGCTGATAGCCGATAACCGCACCAGTGAGATTCAGGACGATTATAACTTCAACCTCAACTACCGCCATGCCGGCACGAGCGGCCGGGAGCTTGACCTGAATGCGGATTATGCCTTGTACCATCTCCGCAGGGACCAGCTGCAACCCAACAACTATTTCGATTCCACCGGTCAGTATTTCCTCTACGGCGACAGCTATAATATCATCTCCCCAACCGATATCCACATCTACAGTTTCAAGGCTGACTACACCCTCGATTGGCTGAAAGGCCGGCTGAGCCTCGGTGCCAAAGTCTCTTATGTCACCAGCGCCAACAACTTCCAGGAATATGACCTGGAGAGCTCGGGAAGGGTATTCGATTCCCTGAGCAGCGACAATTTCAATTACCGGGAGAACATCAACGCCGCCTATCTCAACTAC
>Ga0335073_10016395_pt1 | contig 10350 bp, 11 predicted proteins | sample Lox_Sample_22_FD_207093 | JGI IMG/M metagenome (GOLD analysis project Ga0335073, IMG submission 207093) | Soil microbial communities from Loxahatchee National Wildlife Refuge, Florida, United States - Lox_Sample_2.2 | ecosystem: Environmental > Terrestrial > Soil > Wetlands | place: USA... | reverse complement strand
GCCCTCGCAGGCCTCCAGCGCGCGCGACACCTCGTAGGTGAAGTCGACATGGCCCGGCGTATCGATCAGGTGCAAGACGTGGTCGACGCCATCCACCGCCCAGGGCAGCCGCACATTCTGCGCCTTGATGGTGATCCCGCGCTCCCGCTCGATGTCCATCCGGTCCAGGTACTGGGCCCGCATCGACCGCTCATCGACGACGCCGGTGAGCTGCAGCATCCGATCCGCCAGCGTGGACTTGCCGTGATCGATGTGAGCGATGATGCAGAAGTTCCGAATCTGCGCCGGCGCGGTGAAGGTCTTGTCGGCGAAACTGCTGATGGGAATCTCCTGGGCTGACGATGCTTAAGGCACGTCCAGCGTACTGGGACACACTGCGTGACAACTGCACCCGGCCGCTCACGTCTATGCTGCGAATATGTCATCCGCTCGCAAGTCACAGTGGAAGACGTTGCAGGAGTTCGCGGAGAACCTGGTGTCCAGCCGGGCCCCGAGGCTCGCCCGTCATGTGCAGAACTCGCAGGCCGTGCTGCGGGAGATCCAGCAAGTCGTCAAGATCACCGCCAACGTCATCGCCGCCGTCGCACCGCCACCACCGGCCGAGATCACCGCGGGCCGGCCGGTCAGCAAGACCAGCTTTCCGACCGCGCAACGGGCCCGCAAGCTCGTCTACGCCCCGAACCTGGACGGTCGGGCCGATCCCGGGGAGATCGTCTGGACGTGGGTGGTCTACGAGGAAGATCCGACCCGCGGCAAAGATCGGCCTGTCCTGGTCGTGGGTCGCGACCGCAGCGTCCTGCTCGGGCTGGTGGTGTCCAGTCAGGAGCATCATGCCGGCGAGCGGGACTGGGTCGGGATCGGTTCTGGCAACTGGGATTACGAGGGCCGGGAAAGCTGGGTCCGGCTGGACCGGGTGCTCGACGTGCCCGAGGAGAGCATTCGCCGAGAGGGCGCGATCCTGGAGCGCGAGATTTTCGATGTGGTCGCCGCGCGGCTGCGTAGGGAGTACTCCTGGCGCTAGGAGCCGTGGGTGCCATCGAGACTGCGCTGAGAGCGTGCGAACCCGCCCGCGGATAGCCCTGGATTCAGTCTCGACCCGCGCCCAACCGGTCAGCCCTGAGTGATGTAGGACTGCAGCTGCCGTTGCTCGGCCTCGAGTTCTTCCATTCGAGTCTTCACCACGTCACCGATGCTGACGATGCCGATCAGCTTCTTGCCGTCGAGCACCGGCACATGCCGCACCCGGTTCTTGGTCATCAACACGCTGATGCTGTCAACCGTGTCGGCTTTGGTGCAGGTGGCAACCGCGCTGGTCATGATCTTGGACACCGGGCGCGACAGCACGCTGGCGCCGTGCGAATGCAGCTCGCGCACGACGTCACGTTCCGAGACGATGCCGACGACGCCTTCGGCGCCCATCACCACCATGGCGCCGATATTCTGCTCGGCCAGGCCGGCCAGCAGTTCACGGACGGTCGCGTCGGGGTTGATCGTGGTCACCGCCGCACCCTTGTTCCGCAAGACGTCCGCAATCCGCATTAAGGCCTCCCGCCGGTTGTGAGCTGCTTCACACCAGGCTACGGCTAACCAGCGCGGCGGGAAAGCCAGCAAGACAACACGTAGCCAATAGCGGCCGTGTCGTCACCGTCCTTGCAAGGATGAGCCTCATGATCGAGGTCACCCTGCTCGGAACCGGCAGCCCCATCCCCGACCCCAACCGGGCCGGGCCGTCGACCCTGGTGCGGGCCGGCGGGCAGGTGTTCCTGGTGGACTGCGGTCGCGGCGTGTTGCAGCGCGCGGCGGCGGTCGGCGTCGGTGCCGCCGGCTTGTCGGCCCTGCTGCTCACCCACCTGCACAGCGACCACATCGCCGAACTCGGCGACGTGCTGATCACGAGCTGGGTCACGAACTTCGCCCCTGATCCCCAGCCGCTGCAGATCATCGGGCCGCCGGGCACCGCCGAGACGGTAGCGGCCACGCTGAAGGCGTTCGGCCACGACATCGGCTACCGGATCGCCCATCACGCCGACCTGAACGCACCGCCGCCGATCGAGGTCCACGAACACACCGAAGGCCAGGTCTGGGACCGCGACGGCGTGACGATCCAAGTGGCTCCCACCGATCACCGCCCGGTTGCGCCCACCATCGGGTTCCGCGTCGAAGCCGACGGCGCCGCGGTGGTGCTGGCCGGCGACACCGTGCCCTGCGCCAGCCTGGACGAGCTGGCCCGTGGAGCGGACGCGCTGGTCCACACCGTGATCCGCAAGGACATCCTGACCCACGTTCCGCAGCAGCGCGTCAAGGACGTCTGCGATTACCACTCGTCGGTGCAGGAAGCGGCCGCGACCGCGGCCCGTGCGGGCGTGGGCACCCTGGTCATGACGCACTACGTGCCGGCCATCGCGCCAGGGCAAGAGGAGCAGTGGCGAGCGCTGGCCGCATCCGAGTTCGGTGGGCAGATCGAACTCGGCGACGACCTACACCGGGTGGAGGTCGTCGCGCGACCCTAGTGCCGCGCCGGCCACCACCAGCCATGCCAGCGCGCAGACTCGCGCGATCGGCAGGATCACACCGAGCGGCGGCCAGACCAACACCAGCGTCGCCAATTCGGCGAGGGCCGCAATCACCAGGCCGATCCGCGCTGTCGGTTTCGGCGTCAGCACCGCGATACCGGCGATCAGCACCCCCAGCGCGACGATGTGCGCCGGTCCGCCGAGCAGGAACACCAAGGTGTAGATCGCCCGAACCAGCGCGGTGTCCGCGCTGACCTCCGGCCGCGACAGCGTCCAGCCCACCAGACCGGCCAGCGCCAGCGACCCGGCCGCCAGGATGCCGCCGGTCAGCGCGATCGTCGGGCGTGGCCCGGTCGCGTCCAGCTGACGCAGCCGGGCGCTGGCCGTCGCCGCGTAGCCGGCCAGCGGCACCGACGACGCGAACATCGTGACGGCCAGCACCTGCACCGCGACCGGCTGGGTGCGCACATACTGCTGGATTGCCGTCACCGGCCCGTAGGGCAGCGGCATCACCCCGCCCAGCGCGACCCCGATCCCGAGTCCGCCGAACAGCAGCCCCACGCAGAGCACCGACAGCAACAGCAGCGACGGTCGGGTCCGTCTGCGCCGAGGCCGCGAATCGTGCACAACCTGAACAATATTCGGCCTACGCTCCGTGCATGTCGTTTGTCACCGCGGCGCCGCAGGCGGTCACGGTGGCGGCCGGCGATCTGGCGGGCATCGGTTCGGCGATCGACGAGGCCAATGCCGCCGCCGCAGCCCGGACGACCAACGTGGCGGCGGCCGCCGGCGACGAGGTGTCGGCGCAGCTCGCGGGGCTGTTCGGCGCGCACGCGCGAAGGTATCAAGCCCTCGGTGCCGAGGCTGCGGCGTTTCACGACGCGTTCGTGCAAACCCTGCTGGCGGGCGGCGGCTCCTACGCCCGCACCGAGGCCGCCAACGTCCAGCAGACCCTGCTGGACCTCGTCAACGCGCCCACGGAGCTGTCGCTGGGCCGCCCGCTGATCGGCCAAGGCGCCGCCGCCGGCCGTCGGCGGGGCCGGCGGGCGAGCCGGCTTGCTGCTCGGCAACGGGGGCGAACGCGGCCATCTCGGGTCTTAGTCAGGCCAGTCGGGTGATCTCCACGATCACGTCGAGGTCCGTCGCCCCCTGACCGGAGTAGATGCCCTTCAGCGGGGACACGTCGGCATAGTCGCGGCCGACGCCGACACTGACGTACTGCTCGGTGATTTCGGTGTCATTGGTGGGGTCGTAATTCCACCAACTGCCGGTCCAGGCTTGGATCCAGGCGTGGCTGCGACCGTCGACAGTCTTGTTGACAACGGCTTCCCGCTTGGGGTGCAGATACCCCGACACATACCGTCCGGGAATTCCCATGCTGCGCAACAGGATCAGCGTAAGGTGCGCGAAATCCTGACAGACGCCCTTGCCCTGTTCCAGCGCGTCCAGCCCGGACGAGTGCACACCGGTGGTGCCCGGAAGGTAGTCCAGCTCGCTGCGTGCCCACTTGGCCGCGGCGACAACGGCTTCCCGGGGATCGTGATACTTCGTGATCCGCTTGCCCACGGAGGCAACGCGTTTGCTGGTCGGCGTGTAGGCGGTGGGGCGCAGCACCTCGTCGAACCGATCGATCACCGCCATCGATTGCAGTTCTTCCCAGCTGGTCTTGGCCGTCGGCGGTTCCGGGCGTTCGGTTTCGACGACCGACGCGGATGTCACGGTCAGTTCGGTGTGCGGCGCGTGCAGGTCGAAAGCCGTGACGGCGGTGCCCCAGTAGTCGGCGTAGCGGTAGGACCGGGTGGCCGGGATGGTTTCGACGCGGTTGAGGACGACGTTCTGGCGATTGTTGGACGTCGGTGTCAGCCGGGCTTCGTTGTAAGACGCGGTCACCGGCGACTTGTAGGCGTATCCGGTGGTGTGCACCACCCGCAAGCGCCACATCAGGATTCTCCTTGGCTCTGCACCAGGTCGCCGCGCTCGCGAGCATCCGTCCACGCGACCCACGGTGCGGCGTGGAAGTACTTCAGCGCCAACGCTTCTCCGACGTCGCTGCAGGTTTTCTGCAGACCGGCCAGGCGGTTCTCCAGCGATTCCAGCAGTACGCCGGGTTGGACGAATTCCAGCTCGCTGCGGGCCTGCCCGAGCAACCGCTGCGCTTCGGTGGTGGCGCCGATCCGGCTCTGCGGATTGTGCAGCAACTCGTCGACGTTGTGTTCGGCCAGCTTCAGCGAGTAGTAGACCGAGCGCGGGAACAGCCGGTCGAGCATCATGAACTCGACGACCCGCTCCGCGTCCAGCACACCACGGTAAGTCCGCAGGTACGTGTCGTGCGCACCCGCCGAACGCAGCAGTGTCACCCACGCCGGCGACGACGCGCTGTCCCCCACCCGGGACAGCAACAGCCGCACCGTCATGTCGACCCGCTCGATCGCACGGCCCAGCACCATGAAACGGTATCCGTCGTCCCGGGACAGCGTCGTGTCCGCCAGGCCCGCGAACATCGCCGCGCGACCCTCGATGAACGACAGAAACTCATGCGGCCCAAGGCGTTTGGCGGCGCGTTCGCGCTCCGGAAGCGCGTGGTAGGTGGTGTTGATGCACTCCCAGGTCTCGCTGGAGGTGACTTCCCTTGCCGACCTTGCGTTTTCGCGCGCCGCCGAGATCGCGTCGACGATCGAACAGCCGCCCTCGGTGTTGGGGTTGAAAGCCACCAGGTCCGTCAACGACCACACGTCCAATTGCTCGTCGGGGGGCTCGATACCGAGCACCTTCAGCAGCAGTCGGGAGGCCTGGTCGGGGTCGACGCTGGAATCCTCCAGCAATTGATGCACGGCGACGTCGAGGATGCGGGCGGTGTCGTCGGCGCGCTCGACGTAGCGGCCGATCCAGTACAGGGCTTCGGCGTTACGGGCGAGCATCAGTCGATCGCTTTCTGCTGTTGTTGCTGTTTGGGTTGCTCGTCCTGCGGCTGCAGCTTCGGTTGCTTCGGTGTGGCCCGCGCAGGATCCGGCTTCTGTTCGGGCACGGGCCGCGGCAGTGAGCGCACCACCTTGGCGCGTCCCAGCTCGCGCTCGGCCACCGAAGTGCGGCCCGCCAGCACCCAGGTGTCCTTGGACCCGCCGCCCTGGCTGGAGTTGACCACCCGCGAGCCCTCCACCAGGGCCACCCGCGTCAGCCCGCCGGGCAGCACCCACACGTCGTTGCCGTCGTTGACCGCGAACGGCCTCAGGTCGACGTAGCGCGGCGCCAGCGAACCTGCGATCCGGGTCGGCACGGTCGACAGCTCCATCATCGGCTGGGCGATCCAGCTGCGCGGGTCCTCGCGGATTTTCTTGCTGATCGCGGCCAGTTCCTTCTCGGAGGCTTCCGGGCCGAACACGATGCCGTAGCCGCCGGATCCCTCCACCGGCTTGATCACCAACTCACGGATCCGGTCCAACACCTCGTCGCGCTCGTCGTCGAGCCAGCACCGGAAGGTATCGACGTTGGCCAGCATCGGTTTCTCGCCGAGGTAGTACTCGATCATCGTCGGCACGTAGGTGTAGACGAGTTTGTCGTCGCCGACGCCGTTGCCGATCGCGCTGGAGATGACGACGTTGCCGGCGCGGGCGGCGTTGACCAGACCGGCCACGCCGAGCACGGAGTCGGCCCGGAACTGCAGCGGGTCCAGGAAGGCGTCGTCGATCCGCCGGTAGATGACGTCGACCTGGCGCTCCCCCTCGGTGGTGCGCATGTACACCTGGTTGTCGCGGCAGAACAGGTCGCGGCCTTCGACCAGCTCGACGCCCATCTGACGGGCCAGCAGCGAATGCTCGAAGTAGGCCGAGTTGTGCACGCCCGGGGTGAGCACCACCACGGTGGGGTCGGCCTCGTTGGTGGCCGCCGAGTTGCGCAACGCCCGCAGCAGGTGCGAGGAGTAGTCGTCGACGGTTCGCACCCGGTGGGTGGCGAACAGGTTCGGGAAGACCCGCGCCATGGTGCGCCGGTTCTCCATCACGTACGACACACCCGACGGCGAGCGGAGATTATCCTCGAGCACCCGGAAGTCGCCGCGGTCGTCGCGGATCAGGTCGATGCCGGCGACATGGATTCGCACGCCGTTGGGGGGCACGATGCCCATGGCCTCGCGGTGGAAGTGCTCACAGGAGGTCACCAGCCGGCGCGGTATCACGCCGTCGCGCAGGATCTCCTGGTCGCCGTAGATGTCGTCGAGGTACATCTCGAGGGCTTTGACGCGCTGGGTGATGCCGCGCTCCAGCCTGCTCCATTCGGCTGCCGAGATGACCCGGGGAACCAGGTCGAGCGGAAATGGCCGCTCCTGGCCCGACAGCGAGAACGTGATGCCCTGGTCGATGAATGCGCGGCCCAGCGCGTCGGCCCGGCCCTTGAGCTCTGAGGCGTCCGTCGGAGCGAGTTCGGCGTAAATGCCCTTGTACGGGCCGCGGACACTGCCCTGGGCGTCGAACATCTCATCGAATGCCATCGAATAGGAGTCCGACGTGTTGTATCCGCCGAAAATGCGTTCAGAACGCGCATAGGGCTGCGCAGAGCCGCGCGACCGCTGCCGGGTCTCCTCAAGTTGGTTCGTAAGGCTCACTTTTCAAATGCTGCCTCAAATCGGCGTTGGGGCAGGCGACGGGTTCCCTTTTTGGGGGAAAACGTAACCGACTGATAACCTGGGCAGTCGCGAACGGGCACTACAGCGCCCGATCACACGGCGAATCAACGCCGAATCGACGCAGGATACAGACAGGAACATACACGCGTGGCCAACATCAAGTCGCAGCAGAAGCGCAACCGCACAAACGAGCGCGCCCGACTGCGCAACAAGTCGGTGAAGTCCTCGCTTCGTACCGCTGTCCGCGCGTTCCGTGAGGCTGCCCACGACGGCGACAAGGAAAAGGCAGCTGAGCTGCTGGTCTCCACCAACCGCAAGCTGGACAAGGCGGCCAGCAAGGGCGTGATCCACAAGAACCAGGCGGCCAACAAGAAGTCGGCGCTGGCACAGACCCTCAACAAGCTCGGCTGACGCGTCAGCTGCGGTGTGCGGCCAGCTCAGCGACCTTTCTGACTGCTGATTCCAGGGCGTAGTCGGCGTCCACGACGGCGCCCTTGACGTTGGCGTTGAGTTCCGCCACCACTTTCATCGCGGTCGCCACCGAGTCGCGCGACCAGCGTCGGGCCTGTTTCTGGGCCTTCTGCACCCGCCAGGGCGGCATCCCGACTTGGGACGCCAGCCGGTAGGGGTCGCCGGACAGCGGACCCACCCGGCCGATGGCGTGGATGGCTTCGGCCAGCGCGTCGGCCAGCACCACCAGCGGTTCGCCGCGCATCATCGCCCAGCGCAGCGCTTCGGCGGCTCCTTCGACGTCGCCGGCCACGGCCTTGTCGGCGATGTCAAAACCCTTCACCTCGGCTTTGCCGCTGTGGTAGCGGCGCACCGCCTCGGCGTCGACGTCACCGCCGGTGTCGGCGACCAGCTGGGAACACGCCGAGGCGAGTTCGCGCACGTCGGAGCCGACGGCGTCGAGCAGCGCGGTCACCGTCTCGTCGTCGACCTTGACGCGCAGCGAACGGAACTCCTTGCGGACGAAGTCGACGCGCTCGCCGGCCCTGGTGATCTTCGCGCATTGGTGCACCTCGGCGCCGAGCTTCTGCAGCTGGCCGGCCAGTGCTTTTGCGCGGCCCCCGCCCGAGTGCACCACCACCAGCACGGTGCCCGGCGGGATGTCGGCGGCCGACGACGCGATCAGCGTTGCGGCGTCCTTGCCCGCTTCTCCAGCGGCCTCCAGCACGACGATCCGCTCGTCGGCGAACAGCGACGGGCTCAGCAGTTCGGCCAGCTCGTAGGTGGTGACATCGCCGGCCCGCATGCGGTTGACGGGCACGCCGTCTGAACCGGCCCGCTTCCGGGCCGATTTCAGCACGTCGGACACCGCCCGCTCGACCAGCAGTTCCTCGTCTCCCAGGACCAGGTGCAACGGCGAAAGCTCGCTCACCCCACGATCGTGTCACGTGGGTCTGACGGGCTGCTTTTCGACGCCTCAGCTTCCAAGAACTCTCCAAGAAGTCGGCGCCAATGTCCTCGTGACACGTTTCCGGGCGCCAAGGGGTTGATCGGATCTATCGTTCCGATGTGGAGTTGATTGGAGGCGGATGTGGCATGTGGCGTCATCTGGTTGGTCGAGTCATTCCCGTAGTGCAGATCGCGCTGGCTCTGCTCTTTTCCAGCGGCCCCGGCGCCTCAGCAGCGGCCGACCCGATCGTCGGCGACTGGAACGTGACGTACGGCGCGCCCGCGACAGTCACGATGACCCTGACTGGCGGCACGTACAGCGAAACGGCGAAGACACCGGTGCGCGTCACCGGCAGCTCCTGTGATCTGCCGGCCGGCACGGTCATCGCGACCTTCTCGCAAACCGGGGCGGGTAGCTACACGGGAAAGGCCGGCCTGTGGCTTACCAACAACTGCGCGTTCAGCAACTGGACTGACACGACTTATCACCTCAGCAGCGACGGCAACACCATGACCGCAACCCTCGGGCAGGGCAAAGAGACCCATACCTTCACCAAGGTTCCGAACAGCAGCACTACGGGCGGCTCTGCGAGTTGACGTTTGGTGACGCTGATGCGCCAAGAGAATTCGAAGATGTCGGCGCAAACCTCGTCGTGCGTGGTTTTCAGGTTCTCCACGGGTAGACGGACTTATCGTGGGGTTCGTGCTGCTTGAGATTTTCGTGCTGCTTGAGATTGATGTGGAGCTGTATGGAGGGTGATGTGGACGGGACGCCGTTCGGGCGCTACCGCCTGATGGAGCTGCTCGGCCGCGGCGGCATGGGTGAGGTGTGGCAGGCCCACGACACCGAGACCGACCGCATCGTGGCCATCAAGGTGCTACCCGCGCATTTGTCAGAGGACGAGGAGTTTCAGCGCCGCTTCCGCCGCGAAGCCCACGCCGCCGCGCGCCTGAACAGCCCGCACGTCATCCCGATCCATCACTATGGCGAGATCGACGGCCGCCTCTATGTGGACATGCGGTTGATCGAGGGCCGCGACCTGGAAGCCGTGCTGAACGACGGACCGCTGGATCCGGCGCGGGCGGTCAATATCGTCGGCCAGGTCGCCAAGGCGCTGCATGCCGCCCACAAGGTGGGCCTGTTGCACCGCGACATCAAACCCTCTAACGTCCTGCTCGACGACGACGACTTCGCCTACCTGATCGACTTCGGCATCGCCCGGGTGCTCGACGAGACGCGAATGACCAAGTCCGGCTACGCGATTGGCACCTTTCAGTACATCGCGCCGGAGCGGCTAGCGATGGGCGTCGACGACGACGCTCGCGCCGACATCTACTCGCTGGCCTGCGTACTCTACGAATGCCTCACCGGCAGTCCGCCCTTCCCCGGCAACACCATGCCGCAACTTGTTGCCGCACACCTCAACGCCCCGCCACCGCGGCCGTCGGTGAATCGGCCGGCCGTCCCCGCACAGGTCGACGGGGTCATTGCGCGCGGGATGGCCAAAGACCCCAACGAGCGCTATGCGACGACGGTCGAGTTGGCCAAAGCCGCCCGAGAGGCCATCACCGAGCCCATCCAGCGGCCGGCGCCGAACGCGGCACCTACAAAGCCGACGCCTCCTGCCACGACGCCCGCGTATGCGTACGACCCCGGGCCGCCGCCGGCTGGCCGTTCGGTGCCGCCGGCACCGGATGTGGCGCGTTTCGGGCCGACTTCCGAGGCTGATCAGCAGACCGTCTCGGCGGCGGGTACCGCGCCGCCCGCTCCGAAGGAGTCCGGCGGAGTCAGTTGGGGCGCGTTGTCCCTGATCACTCTTG
>Ga0335073_10016394_pt1 | contig 10350 bp, 6 predicted proteins | sample Lox_Sample_22_FD_207093 | JGI IMG/M metagenome (GOLD analysis project Ga0335073, IMG submission 207093) | Soil microbial communities from Loxahatchee National Wildlife Refuge, Florida, United States - Lox_Sample_2.2 | ecosystem: Environmental > Terrestrial > Soil > Wetlands | place: USA: Florida... | reverse complement strand
GCGGCCACCACGAGCCAGACCAGATTGAGAAGGAGTTCCATCCGGGCACGATCTTAGTGCAAGCCACTGCGCGTGGCAACTGCGGCCTTTGATGACGCGCGGCAAGGACCGGCAGTCGAGCCTGGCGAACCCCGGGGGTTCGGCGCGGGCTGGATGAGGGGAAGATAAGCAATACGAAAGAGATCGCTTACGAAAGGCCTTTGACAACAGGACGCGCGGCCAGCTGAACGCCTATTGCACTTTCGAACAGGAGGTCCCGGGCTTTTCGGCGAGGTATTCTGGAGGCCGGGTAGACTTTGGTATGCGTCGGTTCGAGCCGATCGGGCAGGGGGACAGGAACCAGTCATAAAGCGTGGGGCTGCCTGACCGATACAGGCAAGAAATGGCACTTCGCCGGGCTGGGGTTTTTGCGAGGGCTGGTTCTGGGGCAAGGGGAATCAAGTGAAACGCTGGTTTCGGTTTTCTCTGCGTTCGGAAGAGGCGGAAGGGCAGGTCACGACCAAGGTCGAGGAGGGGGCGACTCCGGAGGCGGAGGACCGTCTGATTCCGGCTGCGGAGCTGCCGCCCGCGGCGAAGATGCTTTCGGAGATCTTCGGGGAGACGCCAACGGCAGAGAGCGCCGCCGGGGCCGATCCTGCCGAGGACACCCCCCAGCCGGCGAACGTCTCGCCCGACCAGGCATCTGCGACCGCGGATCGAGCCGAGTCTTTGCCCATCTCGCGGACGCTCGACGCGCTTTTCCCCAACGCGCCGGAGTTTCACCCCGGCGACCGCCGCGAATCGACGCAAGAGACGTGGAAGCCGCTGCCGGTCGAGCTGCCAGGCTTTGAAGGGCGGCAAGAGGGAGTGATTTCGTCTTCGGAGCTGCCCTCGGCTTCGCACATTCTCGCCGAGCTCTTCCCTGCCGAGCGGATTTCACTCGAGCATCCCGGAACCGGCGAAGCCAACGATGGCTCGGCTGCCGACGAGTCACATCAAGAGACCGCCGCTCCCCTGGCGAGCGAAGCGCCCTCGGAAGAACCCGTGCGCGCGAGCCAGGAAGCGCCCTCGGTCGCCGAATTCGCGAACGACGAAGCCAGCTCGCTCGCGGACGAACAATTCCCGGAACTGCCGGAACCGGACGCTGCGCTCGCACATTCGACCGATGAGCGTTTCGCCGCAATGCAAGACTTCCGCCCGCCCTACCGCGACTGGGCGTTCGAAGAAAAGCTGGCGAGTCACAAGGAGTGGGTCGACTCGCACGGCGTAAGCGGAAAGAGGGGCGATTTTGCAGGCGCCGATCTCGAAGGCACCGAGCTGATCGGCGTCAATTTTCGCTTTGCCGATTTTCACGACGCCAATCTCAGGGCGGCCGATCTCCTGCTGGCCGATCTGCGCGACGCCTGCCTGGTGCGCGCCGATCTGCAGGACGCGTGCCTGGTCGGCGCCAATCTCGAAGGGGCCAATCTCGAGGACGCGTCGCTCGAGACGGCCATGGGCCTCGTGCCGCGACAGATCGCGGGTGCGAACCTGCGCGACGCGTCCCTGCCGGCCTCGTTTCTGGAATTTCCCGCGGCGGCCGCGCTCGAAAAGGCCGCCCGCAGCGTAGCGCACTATTTCGCCGCGATGACGACCGCCAGTGCGATCTGCTGGCTCGTGCTCTGGAAGACAAAGGACGTGCAACTCGTCGCCGATTCGGCCATCCTTCCGTTTCTGCATTCGCGCGCAGCGGCCACGGCGCTGCCAACGGCCGAGTCCTATTTGATTTTGCCTGTGGGCCTGTTCTTGCTCTATCTCGTCTTTCAATTCCGCCTGCAAAAGGTCTGGGACGCGGTTTTGGAGCTTCCGGCAGTCTTTCCGGACGGCCGCGCCGTGGCCGAAGGCAAATCCGGCATCGTGCTGGCGCTGATGCGCGCGCATTTCCGGTGGATCGATCAGGATAGTTCCTCGACGCGGCTGGTCGAAAAAAGCGTTTCGTCGGTGCTGGCCTACTGGATGGTGCCCGCCACGCTGTTGCTTTTCTGGGCGCGCTACCTGACGCGGCAGGAAGTGCGCGGCACGCTGCTGCACGCGCTGCTCGTGGTGGCTGCGACCGCCGTCGCCGTGTATACCACGACGAAGACCGGCCGCCCGCCCGAGCGCTGGGCGCTCGAACGCAAATGGACGGACCGGGTCGGCGCGAAGCTGCGCAAGATCAACCCCGCAACGGTGGCGTGCGCGCTCGGCGTGGTGCTGCTGTTTCTTTCCGTCGGCACGATCGCGGGCGCGCCTCACGACCGCCGGCGCGCGCCGCAATATTCCGCATCGAGCGTCCGCCGCTGGGCCGCCACCGCGCTGTGGTCGATCGGCTTCGATCCCTACGCGGACCTGACCGAAGCCAATATTTCCACGCGGCCGGCAAACTGGAACGGCAGCGACGCGCAAGCGGCTTCGGCAGCCGGGCCGCGTCTGAACTCCGCGAGGCTCCGCTACGCGCAGGCCTACGGCGCGTTTCTCGTCAACGCGCACCTCTGGCACGCGAACCTGCAGGGCGCGTATCTATCCGAGGCCGATATGCGCGGCGCCGATCTTGCGCAGGCCGATCTGCGGCTGGCGTTGATGGACCACACAAATCTGAAGGGCGCGAATCTCGATCGCGCCGTTCTCGATGGCGCGGACATGCGGCGCGCGAACCTGCAAAACGCGAATCTGTCGCATTCGTCGCTCGTCGACGGCACGCTGACCGACGCCGATCTCGACGGCGCCACCTTTTACGCCGCGCAGCTCTCGTCCTCGACGCTGACGCGGGCGAACTTCCAGAAGGCGGACCTGCGCGAGGTCTATCTCGACAAGATTTCGGCGGAGCACGCGGACTTCCGCGGGGCGTATTTGTGGTCGGCGAGGCTGCCCGATGCCGATCTCCGGGGCGCGCAGATGGGGAACGCGATCCTGATCGACGCCTACCTGCCGAACGCGGACCTGCGCTGGGCGCAATTTGCAGGAACGGTGCTGAGCGGCGCGAACATCACCGGCGCGAACCTCGACGGCGCGGACATGCGCGGGGCGGGGGGATTGGACGCGAATCAGGTCTGTTCGGCGAAAAGCCACAGCGGGACATTGCTGGACGCAGCGCTCGCGGCGCAAGTGGCGGCGCAGTGCGGGCCTCCGACCGCCTCGATCAGCGCGCCGGGGGGATCTCCATCCGCCTCGCCCGCGACGCCGGCCGCGCGGCAGGCTGCTGCTCTAGCGACTGGGTCACGACAAGGCAGCCACTGAGCTCGCGCCGTAGAAGCTGTACCAGGGGCTCGCGGACTTCAGGCGCTCGTTGACGTTGTTGATGTTCTTCACGCCCTGATCGCCGAGCCAGTCTTCGAGCGCTTTCACTCCCTGCTTGGCATACACGGGAATCGCATCCTTCCAGGTGGCCCGCCCGCAGAGCACGCCGTTGAACTTCACGCCCGATTCGGCGGCCAGCTCGAGCGTCTCGTTGAACACGTCGTTGCTCACGCCGGCGGAAAGATAGATGAACGGCTTTTTCGCGGCGGCCGCGGCGCGGCGGAAATGATCCTTTGCCTGGTCGCGCGTATAGGCGGCGTCGCCCTTGCAGGATTTCGTCCCGGCGACGAACGCCATGTTGATGGGGACTTCCACCTTCAAGACGTCCACGGCGTACTGCGGCTTCGAAAATTCCTCCATGCTGCCCGCGACGATTTCGGGCTTCTTGCGCGCGAAGCCGATGCTCTTCTCGTCGCCGCCCTCTTCGTAGCCCACAAATTCCAGGAAGAACGGCACGTCGGCGGCAGTGCACTCTCCGCCGATCCGCTCGATCCAGGCGTGCTTGATCTCGTTGACCTGCGGCGGATCGAAGGGCGTGTAGTAGAGCAGAATCTTGATGCAGTCCGCGCCCGCGGCCACCAGCCGGCGCACCGACCAGATGTCGAGCAGATCGGGCAGGCGGCCGGGCTTCGTGTTGTCGTAGCCGCTGTTCTCGTAGGCGAGCAGCAAACCGGCGTTTTTCGAGCGCGCGGCGGCCGCGGGCAGGCCGTACTCGGGATCGAGCAGGATCGCGCTCGCGTGCGGCGTCAGGACGCGCGTCACCGCCGTCTTGAACTCCTCGAGCATCTTCGAAGTGACTTCGTTTTTGTCGACGCCCTTTTCCTTGGCGATGGCGCTCTTGAGCGAGCCGCGCTGGTCCATGGCGGCCGCGGCGATCACGCCGCGCGAATTCGAGACCGCTTCGAGTCCCTTTTGCTTTCCCGGCGTAATTTTCATGGTGGGCGTCTCCCGCAAGATGAGTTCGTGACCGAAGAGGGGTTAGTTTACCACGCGCCGGAGGCTACAAGAACAGCACATGGTGCTGGTAGACGCAGGAGCGGACGCTCTCGGCCCCGGCCACGGAGGCGAGTTCGCCGAGCTCGTCGAGAAACGCGGGGCCATAGGCGGCGATGAAAGGAAGCGCGGAAAGAGTGCGCTCCTGCAGCTCGCCATTCGGATAGAGCGCGTCGAGCAGGATTCGTTCGTGGCGATCGAGCACGCCCGAGCGGAAGTTTTCGGCGCGCGCGACCTTGGCCTTGAGCTGGACGAACTGGTAGAGCATTTTGCGCTCGGCCACGTCGAGAGCCTCGAGCAGCGTGGAATCGAGGCGCCCGAGCGGCTCGCGGTAGGACTTCAGCAGCGTGTCAAGCTCCGCCTCGCCTTTATCGAAGCGCGCGACGAGCGCCTCCGGCAGCGCTTTCTGCTCCATATGCGTACGGACGTACTGCGGCCCGCGCAGAAAATCGCGCAACTCGAGCTGGTATTGCGCCAAAAACCGCGCGATCGGCTGCTCGACGATCGTGAAACTGGCGCGCGGCAAAATCGCCGGCATGCGCCCGAGAATCCTGGCGTAGGCGATTTGCGACTGCGCGAGATAGGCCACTTCGGCCGGCCCGCCGATGTAGGCCGCGGTCGGGAGCAGCGAATCCTGCATCACCGGACGCAAGAGCGCGTTGGGAGTGATGAGATCGGGCTGCGACTCGATCGTGCGCGCGATTTCGTCGCGCGAAAGCTCGGTTTCGCCGGCGGCGAATTTTCCGTTGCGGCTCCGCAGCGGCTCGCGGCGCCCGTCGATATTGTGGAAAAGCAGCGTCGTCTCGCGCGTGACCTTCACCTGCGCGTGCAGGCCGGCGGCTTCGAGCTCCTTCGCGCGCGCGAGCAAAGCCTCGGTCAGCGGACCGGCTTCGTCGAGCGCGCGCAGGAAAACGGGCGCGACCAGGCGGTGCAGCCGCACGTCCAGCGGGTCGATCAGGATGATTCCGCGCCCCGCGAGCAATCGCGCGAGCAGCTTGCCGAAGGCCGAGCCGTACGTCTCGTTCGGCGCGTAGGATTCTTGGAGAGCGCGCGAGACGTCTTCGGCGCCCGGGCCTTGCAGCGTCTGAGCCGCCACGCCAACGAGCGATTGCGCCGCGTCGCCGAGCACGACTTCGCCGACGCGCTTGCCGAGATCTTCGCCGTGCGCCGGCAGGTCGTAGCGCGCGAGGCCGGCGCGCGTCACCCAGGTCGAATGATTCACCTCGGCGAGGTCGTGGTCCTCGGTGGCAAGCCAGAAGACCGGCACGGCGTCGATGCCGCGCCGCGTGGTTTCTTCCGCCACGCGCGCCGCCGTGATCGCCTTATAGAAGGTATAGGCAGGCCCCGAAAAAAGTCCCACTTGCTGGCCGGTGACGATGGCAACCGCGCCCGCCGCGAGCCGTTCGAGATTGCGCGCCGTCCCGGGGTCGGTCTCGCCGCCGGGAGCGAAGCGCGCGTTTTGTTCGCGCAGCACCTCGACCACCGCCTTGCGCACGCCGGGATCGAGCCGCACCTCGCGCGCGGCGGCGTCAATTCCCGCCGCGGTCGGCGGGTGCCCGTAGTACCGGGAGACCTGGGAGAAATCTTCGAGGAAAGAGGAGAAAAGCTTCGTGGTGTGCGGGACTTCGCGGAACGAAATGCAGTGCGACCCTTGCGGCTCGGTCATGACGGGCGCGGCCTCGTACACAAGCTCGCACAGCGCGCCACCGCGCCGCCCGACATGCGAATTGGAGCGAAATTCCCCACCGCCGTGATTGGATGAGACGCAGCCCGCAAGGATTCGGATGCGGACGATTCTGACGGGGCGGCCGGGCTATGGCAATCCCTTTGTGCCCCGAGGATCGTCAGGGCAGGGCCGCCGACTTGCGCCGGTGCAGGTCCTGCAGCGCGGCGATTTCGACTTCCTGCCCGGCAATCGCGCGAATGCCGCGGGCGGCGGCGTTGGCCGCCGAAAGCGTCGTGATGCAGGGAACGTTGTAGCGCACGGCGGCGCGGCGAATCGATTTTTCGTCGTAGAAGGATTCGCGCCCGAGCGGCGTATTAATGATGAGATTCACCTTGCCCGTCTTCACCAGGTCCACGATGTTCGGGCGGCCCTCATTCACCTTGTAGACGCCGTGGACCTCGATCCCGGCGCGCTTCAGTGCAGCTGCGGTGCCGCGCGTGGCGATGATTTTCAGCCCGGCGGCGACGAGATCCTTGGCGAGTCCGGCGACGTGGCTCTTGTCGCGGTCGCTGACGCTGATGAACACCGTGCCCGAAAGCGGCAGGCGCTGTCCGGCGGCGAGCTGCGCCTTCGCGAAAGCCACGCCGAACGTCGAACCGATGCCCATCACCTCGCCGGTCGAACGCATCTCCGGGCCGAGGATCGTATCGACGCCGCGGAACTTGTTGAACGGGAACACCGGCGACTTTACCGCGTAGAAATCGTAGACGGCGAGCTCTTTCACGCCGTTCATCTCGACGATCGGCAGGTGCATCTCCCGCAGCTTGCGGCCGGTCATCAGGCGCGCCGCGACCTTCGCGAGAGGCACGCCGGTGGCCTTGCTGACGTAGGGCACAGTGCGCGAGGCGCGCGGGTTCACTTCGAGGACGTACACCGTGTCGTGCTGGATCGCGTACTGCACGTTCATCAGGCCGACCACGTGCAGGGCCTTGGCGAGCCGCGCCGTGTAATCGCGAATGTGTTCGAGCACCGCGGGCTTCAGCGAAACCGACGGCAGCACGCAGGAGGAGTCGCCCGAATGGATGCCGGCTTCCTCGATGTGCTCCATGATGCCCGCGATCACCACGTCGTCGCCATCGGCGAGCGCGTCGACGTCGACCTCGGTGGCGTCTTCGAGGAACTGATCGATCAGGATCGGGCGCTTCGGGTCGGACGCGGTACCGATCAGCACCGCCTGATTCACGTACTCTTCGACCGTTTTCAGGTCGTAGGCGATCACCATCGCGCGCCCGCCGAGGACGTAGCTCGGGCGAACGAGCACCGGCAGCCCGATTTCGGTGGCGGCGGCCACGGCCTCCTGCGGCGCGAGGGCCGTAGCGGCGCGCGGCTGCGGAATATTCATTTCGGCGAGGAGCGCGCCGAAGCGGCGGCGATCCTCGGCGAGATCGATCGATTCGGGATCGGTGCCGATGATCTTCGCGCCGTTGCGCTTGAGATCGAGCGCAAGATTCAGCGGCGTCTGCCCGCCGAACTGCACGATCACGCCCTGCGGCTTTTCCTTGTCGAGCACCTCGAGGACGTCTTCGAGCGTGAGCGGCTCGAAATAGAGGCGGTCGGACGTGTCGTAATCGGTCGAGACGGTCTCCGGATTGCAGTTGACCATGATCGTCTCGTAGCCGTCTTCCCTGAGCGCAAGCGCCGCGTGGCAGCAGCAGTAGTCGAATTCGATGCCCTGCCCGATGCGGCTCGGGCCGCTGCCGAGAATTACGACTTTCTGCCGATCGGTCGTGGCGGATTCGTCTTCCTCTTCGTAGCTCGAATACATGTAGGGCGTGAACGATTCGAATTCGGCGGCGCAGGTATCCACGCGCTTGAAGACGGGCCGCACGCCGAGCTCGCGGCGCCGCGAACGGACCGACGCGGACTTTACGTTCCACAGCTTGGCGATCTCTTCGTCGCTCGCGCCCGAACGCTTCGACTCCATCAGCAGCTCGCGCGAGCATTTCGAAAGCGTGGTGCCGGCCACCTGCTTGTCGACCGCCAGCATCTCCTCGAGCTGGCGGATGAACCACGGATCGATGCGCGTGAGCTCGCAAACCTCTTCGCGGCTCATGCCGCGCTCGAGCGCCTCGAAAAGCCAGTGAATGCGGTCCGGACCGGGCACGTGGAGCTTTTCGCGCAGCAGCGCGGTGGTGACTTCGGCGGGCGGGCGCCACGCGCTGCTGGGTTCGAGCGCGCGGATGCCCTTGCACAGCGCTTCCTGGAACGTGCGGCCGATGGCCATCACTTCGCCGACGGATTTCATCTGCGTGGTCAGCGTCGTATCGGTGCCGGGAAATTTCTCGAACTGCCACTTCGGAATTTTCGCGACCACGTAGTCGATCGTCGGCTCGAAGGACGAGGGGGTCTTGCGCGTGATGTCGTTGGGGATTTCGTCGAGGGTCATCCCGACGGCGAGCTTCGCCGCGATTTTCGCGATCGGGAAGCCGGTGGCCTTGCTCGCGAGCGCGGAGCTGCGCGAGACGCGCGGGTTCATCTCGATCACGGTCATGCGACCGGTGGCCGGATCGACGGCGAACTGGATGTTCGAACCGCCCGTTTCGACGCCGACTTCGCGAATGATCGCGGCGGCCGCGTCGCGCATGCGCTGATATTCCTTGTCGGTGAGCGTCTGCGCGGGCGCGACGGTGATCGAATCGCCCGTGTGGATGCCCATCGGGTCGACATTTTCGATCGAGCAGATCACCACGAAGTTGTCGCGGAAGTCGCGCATCACTTCGAGCTCGAATTCCTTCCAGCCGATCACCGATTCCTCGATCAGCGCCTGATGCACGGGGCTCGCGTCGAGCGCGCGCGAGATGGCATCCGCGAATTCCTCGTGGTTGTACGCGATCGAGCCGCCAGTGCCGCCGAGCGTGAACGACGGGCGGATCACGACCGGGTAGCCGAGCTTGTCCGCGAGCTCGACCGCCTCGGGAATGTTGGTGACGACCGCCGAGGCGGGAACTTCGAGGCCGAGCTTGCGGCACACATCCTTGAAAAGCAGGCGATCCTCGGCAATTTTGATCGCGTTGAGCTGGGCGCCGATCAACTGCACGTTGTACTTCGCGAGGATGCCGCTTTCGGCCAGCTCGACGGCGAGGTTCAGGCCGGTTTGGCCGCCGACCGTCGGCAGCAGCGCGTCCGGACGCTCGGCCGCAATAATCGCTTCGAGATACTCCTTCGAGAGCGGCTCGATGTAGGTGCGGTCGGCGATCTCGGGATCGGTCATGATCGTCGCGGGATTCGAATTGACGAGGATCACCTCGTAGCCCTCGGCGCGCAGCGCCTTGCACGCCTGCGTGCCGGAATAGTCGAACTCGCACGCCTGCCCGATGACGATCGGCCCCGAGCCGATGATCAGAATCTTCTTGATGTCAGTTCGCTTCGGCATTTTGCTTTGTCACTGTTCTCGTGGTCGCATTCGTTTCGGCGATGTTCATGGTCTTGAGCTCGGCCAGAGCAACATCGGGCGCGGCGAAGTCAACACCCAGGAATTCGCAAAGCATCTGTGCGCTACGAAACGACGTAGTCTCCGCTCCCTTAACAATTTCAGGGAGTTCCGCGAATAACGTGCGTGCGAACTGATCTTTCGGATTCGGAAGCCCCTCGTCTTTGACCATCGAAAAGGCTTCTCGATAGTCCGTTACCCTGTCCATGAGCCACTGTGCTCCAGAGTACGCGCGCACAACGCTGGCAACGAGGGAAGACGGGAGATGCCCGATCTGTGCGCCACACGATCGATAGATCGCGAACGGCTCAGAAGGCATGCTTCTCAAGGGCGAAAGCTGACCCGGCTGAAGGACCCCAAACGTTACTCGCAAGGTGCGGACATAACCAATATAGAAGTGATCGATCTCAGTCAAAAGCGCGCGAGCCAGTGCACGATTCTCCGTCTTAGTTTCGTCGGCGTCCCTCTGCTTCTCTTGATCCAGTTGATGCTGCAAGCCCTCATCCGCATGGCGAATTTGAGATCGAATTCCGAAGAAGGCCAGTAGACCGGCGATAAACGCCAGCATTCCCGTAACAAAGGTCAGTAGTCCATCCCAGGTCAGTTCTGGTTTCAGCGACGGCCATAAAAAACAGGTCATCGGTTGGGCCCTTTCATCAGCGCTACGAAATCGTCGAAGAGGTAGCGGGCGTCGTGCGGGCCGGGTGATGCCTCGGGATGATATTGGACGCTGAAGAGCGGGAGCGAGCGGTGGCGCAGGCCCTCGTTCGTGTGGTCGTTCAGATTCAGGTGCGTGATTTCGACATCGCTCGACGGCAGCGACTCCGGATCGACGCAAAAACCGTGATTTTGCGCGGTGATTTCGACTTTGCCGGTGCGCAGATTTTTCACCGGATGATTCGAGCCG
>Ga0335073_10016393_pt1 | contig 10350 bp, 9 predicted proteins | sample Lox_Sample_22_FD_207093 | JGI IMG/M metagenome (GOLD analysis project Ga0335073, IMG submission 207093) | Soil microbial communities from Loxahatchee National Wildlife Refuge, Florida, United States - Lox_Sample_2.2 | ecosystem: Environmental > Terrestrial > Soil > Wetlands | place: USA: Florida... | reverse complement strand
ACGGTCTGGTCGTCCACCGCGCTGCGGAACGCGCGCCGGATGTACTCAGGCCGGTCTCCGTCGTACACCGAGACCAGGAGCGAGAAGGGCTCGTGCATAGCCAGGAGACTTGCCCTCCATCCTTAGGAAAACCTTAGGGAAACAGACGTGCGCGCAGCACGGCAACGCCGGGAACATGGAACGAGCAGTCCAGGCCAGTGCCCCAAAATAACCCGGTATGTCGTCTGCACGTCGTCGGTCAATTGTACAGTTGCGTATCTCAGGCCAGCGCTACTTTACGAGGGCTTTAGTGCTGATTGCTAAGTTACCGTCAGTAACAAGCGTCCTCCCCCGCCTACACTCTGGGTCGCAGGCGCCACCACGATACGACACGCGAGGTTGCCCGAATGCCTAGGCAAGCCGACGACCAGGCCCGCAGCACGCCCGGCCCGGGACCCAGGGTCTTCCTGCACATCGGTGAGCCCAAGACGGGCACGACCTTCCTGCAGCAGGTCATGTGGCGCAATCGCAGCGAGCTAGCCGGACAGGGCGTGGTGCTGCCCGGTCATCACCCGCAAGACCACTACCGCGCCAGCCAGGATCTGCGCGGCATGCCCAAGCTGGCCTCCGACCCGGCCGGATCCTGGTCCGGCGAGTGGGAGATTCTCGCCCGCCAGGCGCAGCAGGCCTCCCGGGTCGCGGTCATCTCGCACGAGCTGTTCTCGGCCGCGGACGAGGCGCAGGCCGAGCGGGCCGTCCGGTCCCTGGAGCCGGCCGAGGTGCACGTGGTCCTCACCGTGCGGGACATGGCCACGCTGCTGCCCGCGGAGTGGCAGGAGACCGTGAAGCACCGCAACGCCCGTGGCTTCCAGGACTGGCTCGGGGACGTGATCGACCGGGAGTCCTACTCGGCCGACCGGCGGCAGTGGTGGTTCTGGCGGGTGCACGACACCCGCGCGATCCTCGACATCTGGGCCCGGCACGTGCCCGCCGAGCGCATTCACGTGATCACCACTCCGCCGCGTGGGTCTGACAACGGGCTGCTGTGGCAGCGCTTCGCCACCCTGCTCGACGTGGATCCGGCCAGCGTTGACATCACCCGCGCCCGGGCGAATTCCTCCCTCGGCCTGCCCGAGATCGAATTCCTGCGGCGGCTGAACGAGGTACTTCCCGACGAGGTCCCCGACTGGTTCTACATGTGGAACGTCAAGGAGGCGGTCGCGCACCGGGCCCTGGCCGCGCGGCCGCGCGACGGGCGCCTGGTCCTCCCGGCCGATCGCGACGACTGGGCCAGGAAGCAGGCGGAAACCCTCATCGCCGGCCTGGGCGACTCCGCCTACGACATCGTCGGCGCTCTCGGCGATCTCATGCCTGCGGGCCCCGCGGCCGCGAGCGAGCAGGGGTTGTCCCCCCAGGCAGGCACCGAGCCGGCCGAGCGGGTGCTCGACGCCGCGGTGCAGGCCGCGTCGGCGCTGGTCGTCAACCAGTACCGCATCCAGTTCCCGGCGGCGAGGCCGCAGCCAAGTCATGACCGGCAGCGCGGTCTGGTCGCCCGGGTCGAGTCGACGGTCGCGTCCTCGCCGCGGCTCAAGCGGACCGTGCGCGAGCTCAGCAGCCGGTTCCCGGCGGTGCGGCGGCTGCGCATCGTGGCGTGGCGCAGGCTCGAGCGCCGCCGGGCGGGCAGGAATGCCTAGCCAGCCCGGTCCGCCCCGGGTGATAGCGGTCGTGGTCACCTACAACCGGCGGCCGCTGCTGCTCGAGTCGCTCGCGGCGGTGCACGCGCAGAGCCGGGCCGCCGACGCGGTGATCGTGGTCGACAACGCCTCCACCGACGGCACCGCCGCCGCGGTGCGCAGGGACTTCCCAACCGTCGCGCTGACCGAGCTGGCGCGTAACACCGGCGGGGCGGGCGGGTTCGCCTGCGGCCTGGCCCTGGCCCTGGACAGCGCCGCCGACCTGGTCTGGCTGATGGACGACGACACGGTGCCCGAGCCGGACGCGCTGCGGGCCATGCTCGACGCCCGCGCGCGTCACCCGGAGCGGCCCCCGGCGCTGATCGCCAGCCGCGTGGTCTGGACCGACGGGCGTCCCCACCCGATGAACACGCCGCGGACCAAGCCGTTCGTCACCAAGGCCGAGCTGCTCAGCGCCGACGCGGCCGGGTGCGTGCCGATCCGCTCGGCCTCGTTCGTCTCGGTCCTGGTCGATGCCGGCGTGTGCCGGCAGCGCGGCCTGCCGCAGGCGGACTACTTCCTGTGGAACGACGACTTCGAGTTCACCACCCGGCTGCTGCGCGGGAACGTCGGCCTGCTCTGCCCGGCGAGCGTGGTGGTGCACAAGACCCGGGAATTCGGCTCGACCGACGCCGACCCCGGGCCACGCTTCTTCTACGAAGTCAGGAACAAGATCTGGACTCTGCGGGCCCGCTCCCCGCTCGCCCCGCTGGAGCGGATCCTGTACGGCGGATCGACGCTGCGCCGCTGGGCCCGGACGTTCGCCCGGTCCCGCGACCGCCGCGCGCTCGGCTGGTGTCTGGTCAAAGGCGTCGCCGCCGGGGTCCGCACCAGCCCGAGACCGACCAGCCAGGTGCTCGCTTCGGCCGGCGCCCCTCCCCCGCCCACGGCGGCGCCGGCTCCCGGACCAGCAGGTATTTCCGGGTAGCCGACTAAAGGCAGGGGTATCATACGTCTGTCGGTGGGGAGAGGGACCGGTAGAGCGGAGCGGGCAGGGGCATAACTCGATGGTTTTTGTCTTGGCCTTGGGTGCTGCCTTTGCCAACGCTCTGATCAGCGTTTTCCAGCGGAAGGGCATCGAAACCGCCCCCGCCAGCTCCACCCTGAGGCTGAGCCTGATCACCTATGCGCTGCGCCGCGGGATCTGGCTGGCCGGGTTCGCGCTGATGATCGTTTCGTTCCTGCTCCAGGCCCTCGCGCTGCACCTGGGCCGGCTGTCCGAGGTCCAGCCGATCCTGACCACCGAGCTGGTGTTCCTGGTCGCGGTGCTGGCCGCCTGGTTCGGCTTCACGATCACCCGCCGCGAATGGCTCGGCGCGCTGGCCCTGACCGGCGGCCTGGCCGGCTTCCTGGCCTTCGCCGATCCGGTGGACGGCACGCTGTCGCCGCCGTTCTGGGAGTGGGCCATCGCCGGCGGAGCGTGCAGCGGCGCGATCGTGGTCGCGGTCCTGCTCGCGCTGCGCGGCCCGCGCTGGTGGCGGGCGGCCATGTTCGGGACCGCGGCGTCGATCAGCTTCGCCTTCACCGCCGCCTGCACCAAGGTGGTATCCGGGTTCGCGGCCTCCGACGTGGCCGGGCTCTACCGGCACTGGCAGACCTACGCGCTGGCCTGCTTCGGCGCGCTCGCGGTGTTCATGGCCCAGAACGCGATTCACGCCGGCCCGATCGTCGCCTCCCAGTCCACGGTCGTTCTGGTCGACCCGGTGGCCAGCATCCTGATCGGCGTCGGGCTGTTCGGCGACAACCTGCGGACCAGCGGCGCCTGGGGGCCGCTGGAAGCACTCTCGCTGGCGGTCATGGCGGCCGGCGCGGTCCTGCTGGCCCACTCCCCGCTGGTGGCCGGGCTGAAGGGCGACAGCGACCAGTACTCCGAGCTGCTCTCCCAGCGCTCCCGCGGCGGCCGGATGACCGACGCGACCTGCCCCTCGCCCCCCGCTTAGGTCGCGTCCACGCTGAGCCGGCCGAGCCGCCTGCCCGCCTCGCGCAGCGTGGCCAGCTTCTTGCTGTAGGAAAACCGGATCTTGGAGCTGCCCAGCTCGGGCCGTGAGTAGAAGGACGAGCCGGGCACGGCGGCCACCCCGACCTGACGGGTCAGGGCCCGGGCCGTGGCGTTGTCGTCGCCCAGGGCAAGAACCGACGCGTCGGTCATGATGTAGTACGCGCCGGCCGGCGTGGCCTCGGGCCGCAGGCCGACCGTGGCCAGGATCTGCAGCATGAGGTCGCGCCGCTCGAGGTAGTCGGCAGCGAGCTGGGTGTAGTAGGAATCCGGCAGCCGCAGCGCCACCGCTCCCGCCTCCTGGAACGGCGTCGGCGCCCCCACGGTGACGAAGTCATGCACGCGGCGGATGGCGTCGGTCAGGTCGGGCGGCGCGATCGTCCAGCCGACCCGCCAGCCGGTGACCGAGTAGGTCTTGGACAGCGCGCTGATCGTGATCGTGCGGTCTTCCATGCCGGCGATGGTGGCCATCGGGATGTGGCGGGCGCCGTCGTAGACGATGTGCTCGTAGATCTCGTCGGTGATGGCCAGCACGCCGTAGCGCTCGCACAGCCGCGCGATCGCGGTCAGCTCGTCGCGGGTCAACACCTTCCCGGTCGGGTTGCCCGGCGTGTTGAGCACGATCGCGCGGGTCCGGTTGGTGAACGCCGCGGCCAGCTCGGCCTCGTCGAACGACCAGTCCGGCTCGCGCAGGGTGACATACCGCGGCGAGGCCCCGGCGATCGCCGCGGCCGCCCCGTAGTTCTCGTAGAACGGCTCGAAGACGATCACTTCCTGGCCCGGGTCGACGCAGCCGACCATCGCCGCGATCATGGCCTCCGTGGCGCCACAGGTCACGCAGACGTCCCGTTCAGGATCAACGTTCATTCCGTAATGGAGACGGTACTTCTCCGCCAGCGCCTCGCGGATGGAGCGCTGGCCCCAGGTGATCGGGTACTGGTTCTGGTCTGCTTCGATGGCCGCGACGGCGGCCCGCTTGACCTCGTCGGGAGCCGGGAAGTCGGGGAATCCCTGGGCCAGGTTGATCGCGTTATGCTGCAGCGCGAGCCTGGTCATCTCCCTGATCACCGACTCGGTCAGCGCGCTGGCCGTGGCCGAAGCCCGGGCCGCGCCGTGACCGTCAGCCTCGGCTGCCATGGCTCAAACCCTATAGGCTTCCGGCTGATGACTGCTGATCTGGCTGGGCCGCTGCGGGCGATCTGCCTGGCGCTTCCCGAGGTCACCGAGCGGCTCAGTCACGGCGCCCCCACCTGGTTTGCCGGCGGCAAGAAGTCGTTCGTGACCCTGTGGGCCGACGGCCATCACGCGGAGGATTTCCCGCACCTGTGGTGCGCCGGCCTGCCCGGGGCGCAGCAGGAACTCACCGCCGCCGAGCCGGGCCGGTTCTTCCGGCCGCCGTATGTGGGCGGGCGGGGCTGGATCGGCCTGCGGCTGGACTGTGACCTGGACTGGGCCGAGATCGCCGAGCTGTGCCAGGACGCCTACCGGGCGGTCGCGCCCGCGCGCCTGGCCACCCGCCTCGACGGCTGATGCCGCGGACCGTTCCATGATCGTGGTTGATTTTGGATGCCATGCCGGAAAAAGTCACCACGATCATGGAGAAGCTAGATCCGGCGCTAGCTTGTCTGTCATGACGACGGAGAACGACGCGGCGGATGCGCTGACCGCGCGGCTGCGGCGCGACATGGTCGGCGCGCTCGAGCTGCTCACCGTGTACCTGGGCGAGCGGCTCGGGCTGTACCGGGCGCTGGCCGCCGACGGCCCCGCGACCTCCACCGAGCTGGCCGGCCGGACCGGCACCGTGGAGCGGTACGTCCGGGAATGGCTGGAGCACCACGCGGCCAGCGGGCTGCTGGAGGTCGATGACCCGGCGGCCGGGCCGCTGGCCCGCCGGTACCGGCTGCCGCCCGCGCACGCGGCGGTGCTGGCCAATCCCGACGACCTCCGCTACCGGGCGTTCAACGGGGTCGAGATCGCGCGCGCCGCGCGGCAGTTGCCGGATCTGGCCGAGGCGTTCCGCACCGGGGGCGCGCCGCCTGCGCTGCCGTGGGCACCGGAGGGCCGGGCCGACTACAACCGGGCGGTGTACCTGAACCTGCTGGGAACCCAGTGGCTGCCCGGCATCGCCGACGTCGACCGGAGGCTGCGCGACCAGCCGCCGGCCCGCGTGGCCGACCTGGCCTGCGGCCCGGGCTGGTCGAGCATCGCGATGGCGCAGGCCTACCCCCTGATCAGCGTCGACGGGTTCGACCTGGACCGCGACGTGATCGCGGCCGCCCGGCTGCACGCCGCGCAGGCCGGACTCGCCGGGCGGGTGACCTTCGCCGCCACCGACGCCGCCGAGCCGGGGGGGCCGGGCGGCAGTGAGTGGTCCGGCCGGTACGACCTGGTGACGATCTTCGAAGCGCTGCACGACATGGCCCGCCCAGTGGACGTGCTGCGGACGGCGCGCGGTCTGCTCAACCCGTCCGGCTCGGTCATCGTCGCCGACGAGCTGGTGGCCGACGACTTCACCGCTCCCGCCCCCGAGCTGGAGCGCTACCACTACGGCTGGAGCGTGGTGGCCTGCCTGCCCGGCGCCATGGGCGATCCGCACACCGCGGCCACCGGGGCCGTGCTGCGCCCGGCCACGCTGCGCCGTTACGCCGAGCAGGCGGGCTTTTCCAGCGCGGAGATCCTGCCCCTGAACACCGACACCTGGCGCTTCTACCGGCTGGCGCCCTGACCCCGGTGTGGTGCGCTGGCCGCTAGCCCTGGCCGCCGAGGCGGGCCTGCAGGCGGCGCATGCCCCGCAGCCACCGCTCGCGGTCGCCCGCCCGCCGCTGCTCGTAGGTGGCCACCTCGGGGTGCGGCAGGATCAGGAAGCGTTCCTCCTGCACGGCCGTGATCACGGTCTGCGCCACCTGGTCCGGCGTGAGCACGCCGTCCACCGAGGCCTGCGGCGTGCCCAGGCTGGCGCGCTCCGGCGGCATCTCGGTGACCTCGCGGTGGCTGGTGGCGATCAGGTTGGTGCGCACCGCCTGCGGGCACAGGCACGACACCCGCAGGCCCTGGTCCCCGTAGGTGATCGACAGCCACTCGGCCAGCCCGACCGCCGCGTGCTTGGTCACCGAGTACGGGGCCGAGCCGAGCTCGGTGAGCAGGCCGGCCGCGGACGCGGTGATCACCAGGTAACCCTCGCCCCGGGCCAGCATCCCCGGCAGCAGGGCCCGCGCGGCGTAGACGTGCGCCTGCACGTTGATGGCCCAGATCCGCGACCACGCCTCATCCGGCACCTCCACCCCGCCGTCCACGATGATCCCGGCGTTGGAGAAGAACAGGCCGACCGGCCCGAACGCCTCCTCGGTGCGCGCGATCAGGGCCTTGACGTCGTCCTCCCGGGACATGTCGGCGGTCACGGCCAGGGCGCGGTCACCGCCGGCCTCGATGTCCGCCGCGGTCTGGGCCGCTCCCCCGGCGTCGACGTCGGCCACCACGACGCCGCGGGCGCCGTGGGAGGCCAGGGCCAGGCACAGCGAGCGGCCGATGCCGCTCGCGCCGCCGGTGACGACCGCAACCCGCTGGTTTATATCCACGTCAGTGCCCCCGCGCCATGGCCCGGGCGGCGTGGTCGGCCCACGCCGCGAGGTCGGGATCGGCGGCCAGCAGGTCGGCGTATTTCTTGCGCGCCTCCTCGCGTTTGGCCGGGATGTACTCGCTGGGCCACAGGCCGGGGTGCGGCTGGTAGCCCTTGAGCACGTTGCGGGCCACGGTGACCTTGTGTACCTCGTCGACCCCGTCCAGGATGGCCATGGTCGGCGCGCTGGCCCACATGGCCTGCAGCGGCGTGAGGTTGGTCGTGCCCAGCGAGCCCATGATGTGCAGCGCCCGGTAGGACACCTCGCGCAGCACCTTCGCGCAGGTGTACTTGCACGCCGCGATCTGGGTCCTGGCCTCGCGGGTGGTGGAGTTGTCGATGGTCCACGCGGTCCACAGCACCAGCAGCCGCAGCATGTTGATCTCGGCGTAGGACTCGGCGATCGCCTCCTGCACCATCTGGTGGTCGGCGATCGTCTTGCCGTGCGACTCGCGGCTGAGCGCGCGCTCGCACATCATGTCAAAGGCCAGCTTGACCTGGGCCACGGTCCGCATCGCGTGGTGGATCCGGCCGCCGCCCAGGCGCCGCTGGGCCAGCACCCTGGCGCCATCCTCGGGCCCGAGCAGATGGTCGGCCGGGACCCGCACGTCGTTGTAGCGGATGTGGTTGTGCAACTGGGGATACTCCATGATCTCCACGCCCGGCGCGTCCCCCGGCACCACGAACATGCCATTGGTGCACATCACGAAGATGATGTCGGCCCTGGCCCCGGCGCTGGTGAACCACTTCTCGCCGGTGATGATCCAGTGGTCCCCGGCCCGGGCGGCGTGGGTCTGGAACAGGCTGGGGTCGGACCCGCCCTGCGGCTCGGTCATCGAGTAGGCCGAGAAGATCTCCTGGTTCATCAGCGGGTACAGCCAGCGGCGCTTCTGCTCTTCGGTGCCGTAGGCGGCCAGCATCTCCATGTTCCCGGTATCCGGCGCGGCCGTGCCGAACACCACCGGGGCCGAACGGTAGCGGCCCAGGATCTCGTTCAGCAGCGCCAGCTTGAGCTGGCCGAACCCGGGGCCGCCGAGCTCACGGTCGAGAAACAGCGCCCACAGGCCGCGGTCCTTCACCTGCTGCTTGAGCGGGTCGGCCAGCGCCCTGGCCTTCGGGTCCCGCGAGTAAGCGGCGCCGGGGAACATCAGGTCGAGCGGCTCGATCTCGGTGCGGCAGAACTGCTCGACCCAGTCGAGCTGCGCCTGAAATTCCGGCTCGGTCGAGAAATCCCACGCCACAGCGTCCTCCCAGGCTCATCGCGGGTCCCGGTGCCGAGCTTACTAGAACGCGATTCTAAAAGCTGCTCCCGTCTTGGCCAGGTCATTGTCCGGCGCCTTCCGGGCCTTGGGCCAGCCGGCTGATCTGCTGGTTGAGGTAGCGCTGCTGCTGGAGGTTGGTCGCCGCCCGGGCCGCGGCCCGGTATGCCCCGAGCGCTGCGGCACGGTCACCGGCCATCTCGAGCAGGTGGGCGCGGACCGCGTGGAAACGGCGATCGGCGTTGATCCGGGAGTCGGCTTCGAGACACCGGATCAGCTCGAGGCCGGCCCGGGGCCCGGTGACCATGCTGACCGCGACGGCGTGGTTGAGCGCGACGACCGGGCTGTCGTCCAGGCGCAGGAGCACGCCGTAAAGGGCGGCGATCTGGGGCCAGTCGGTTGCCCCGGCACTGGCCGCCTCGTCGTGGACGGCCGCGATCGCCGCCTGGAGCTGGTACGGCCCGGTGGGCCCGCGCGGAAGGGCGGCGGTGAGCAGCGCGGTCCCTTCGGTGATGAGGCCCTGGTCCCACCGGCGGCGGTCCTGTTCCGCCATGGGAATGAGCGCCCCGTCCGGGGAAGTGCGGGCCCGGTGCCGGGCGTGCACGAGGAGCATAAGCGCCAGCAGCCCGCTCACCTCGGCGTCATCGGGCAGCCCGGCGTGCAGGGCCCGGGTGAGCCGGATCGCCTCGTCGGCCAGGTCGGCTCGCATCAGGACCGTCCCGGCCGTGGCCGCATAACCCTCGTTGAAGACCAGGTACAGGACCCGGAGGACTGCTTGCAGCCGCCCGGCCAGCTCGCCGGGGGCTGGGAGGGCGAAGGGGATGCCGCTGTCCTTGACCGACTGTTTGGCCCGGGTGATCCGGCGGGTCACGGTCTGCTCCGACCCGAGCAGCGCCCGCGCGATTTCCGCCGCGCTGAGCCCGCCGACCGCGCGCAACGTGAGGGCGATCTGCGACGCCGTCGACAGCGACGGGTGGCAGCACATGAACAGCAAGATGAGCGTGTCGTCCGCCTCGCCCGCAGGGCGCTCGTCCACCTGGGCGGGACCGCGCTCGGTTACCGCCCAGTCGGCGGCCGCGTCTTCCCGGCGGCGGCGAGCCTGCTCGGAACGCAGCATGTCGGTGAGCCGGCGCGAGGCGACCGCGATCAGCCACGCCTTGGGGTTTTGGGGCAGCCCGTCTCGTGGCCACTGCACCGAGGCGGCCAGGAGCGCCTCCTGGGTGGCGTCCTCGGCCAGGTCGAAATGGCCGTAACGGCGGACCACCGCGCCGAGGACCTGCGGCGCCAGCGGGCGCAGCAGGTCCCCGGCCTCGGCCGCGGACACCTAAAAGCGTCCTTCCCGCTCAGCCCTCGAAGTCCGGCTGGTGCTCGTCGACCGGCCTTACCTCGGCGTAAGCGCGCGCCCGGACGTGCTCGGGGCCGGGGCAGCTGCCCAGACGGGCGGCGATCTGGGTCGCCCGGTCGAAGCTCTCACATTCCACCACCCAGTAGCCGGCCAGAACTTCCTCGGCCTCGGCGTACGGGCCGTCGGTGACCACCGGAGCCCCTTCCTTGAACCGGACCCGGCGGGCGTGCACCGGAGCGCTCAGACCTCGCGTCTCGACCAGCTCGCCCGAGTCCAGCAGTTCCTGGTTGAACGACTGCATAAACTCCCCCAGCGCCGCCCATTCCTCCTGGGTCCAGGCCGGCTGCGCCGAGGGCTGCCCGGTCAGCTCCTGGTACTGCTGCTGTGAGGCGAAAGTCATGATCATGTACTTCACCGCAGAG
>Ga0335073_10016392_pt1 | contig 10350 bp, 9 predicted proteins | sample Lox_Sample_22_FD_207093 | JGI IMG/M metagenome (GOLD analysis project Ga0335073, IMG submission 207093) | Soil microbial communities from Loxahatchee National Wildlife Refuge, Florida, United States - Lox_Sample_2.2 | ecosystem: Environmental > Terrestrial > Soil > Wetlands | place: USA: Florida... | reverse complement strand
ACTCGGCCAGCGGAGCCATGACCTTGAATCCGGCTGCATTCGGATGCAGCCCATCATCGGCCAGGTCTTTCTTCATCATGCCTTTGTCGTCGACCATAGCCGAAAAATAGTCGAGATAAATAAGATTATTCTTCGCGCAGTAATCCTTCAGCCACTCATTCAGCGCCAGAATCCTCGATTGCGGGCGCTGCGCAAAAAAGTCGTTCGAGCGTTCCGTGTAGTTGTGCACCGGCAGCAGCGACGAATAAATAACCTTGATTCCATGCATCTTCGCCAACTCCGCAAACGACGCGAAGTTCGCCTCGATATCTTCGTTGCGCATCGGCCCCGTATTCCCGGCGATGTCGTTCGTCCCCGCAAGAATCACAACCACCTTCGGCTGCAAATCGATTACGTCCTGCCGGAATCGAACCAGCATCTGCGGCGTCGTCTGCCCGCCGATGCCGCGGTTCACATACGGCTTTCCGGGAAAAGATTCATCCAGCTTCCATATATCGGTGATGGAATCGCCGAAAAACACGACTCGGTCCTCACCCGTCTTCGGCGCGCCCAGTGCGGCATTCGCATCGCGATATCGAGCCAACTGACCGAAATCATCGGTGAACATCGCAATCCGCGACGCCCGGTACTGATCGAGCCCGGCAAAGCCGGTGGTAGGGATGGCAGGAATTTGAGCCTGCTGCTGCGCCGAAACAGCCAAGGAAACAAAAATAAAAACAAAGATAGATGCGATGAGATTGCGCAATTTCATAACCCCTCTTGAACAAGCCTTAGATGATCCGTGAAAATCGGTGAAAATCCGTGGCAAAGATGTGTCGCTCGGGTCCCTTACATGCCGTCATAGTTCGGCCCGCCCCCGCCCTCCGGCGGAACCCACGTGATGATCTGGTACGGATCCTGAATGTCGCACGTCTTGCAATGCACGCAGTTCGACGGATTCAAGCTGATCCGCTTCCCGTTCGGCTGGCTCGCGTCGTCGACCATCTCATACACATTCGCCGGACAGAAATTCTGGCACGGGCTGCCGTATTCCTTCACGCAGCGCGCGTTGCAGATATTCGTATCGTGAATCACGAGATGCGCTGGCTGATCTTCTTCATGCTTCGTCCCCGAGTGATAGAGGTCAGTCAGCTTGTCGAAGGTCAGCTTGCCATCTCCCTTCGCCGGGCCGATCAGCCCTGCCTCAGCACCGCCGTCTGTCGGCAGTTGCGAAAGCTTCTCCATCCGCTCATATCCCGCCACACCCGGATACCGGTTGCGCAGCCCTCGACCGCCCGTAACCATCTGCAGGCCAGTGTTGAACATTCCGGCAAACATGCCGTGCTCGAATCCCTGATGCAGATTGCGCACCTTCCACAGCTCTTCTTTGATCCAGCTGGCCTCGACTTTCTTCTGATACTCACCGAGCGCCGCGGCCGATGAATCATCTTTCTTCAGCGCCTCAAACGCCGTCTCCGCCGCCAGCATCCCGCTCTTGATCGCCAGATGAATTCCCTTCAGCCGCGCCGAATTCACGAACCCGGCCGAATCTCCCACGATCATCCATCCCGCGCCCGCCAGCGGCGGCACCGCCCACCAGCCCCCATACGGCATCGTCTTCGCGCCGTAGCGGATCATCTTTCCGCCTTCGAGCAGCTTCGCGACCCACGGATGCCGCTTGAATTGCTGCAGCACCCTCTGCGGATCAAGCCGCGGATCGGCATAGTCGAGCCCGGTCACAAACCCAAGCGAGACGATGTTGTCCTTCGATCCATAAATCCACGCGCCGCCGTACTCGCGCGTCGTGAGCGGCCAGCCCATTGTGTAGATGACTTCGCCCTTCGCGATCCGCCCCGACGGCACTTCCCACAGCTCCTTGATTCCGACGCCATACGTCTGCGGATTACGGTCCTTCGCCAGATCAAATTTTTCCACCAGCTGTTTCGTCAGCGATCCCCGCGGCCCCTCGGCAAGAATGACGACTTTTGCCTGCAAGTCATATCCCGGCTCGAAATTCGATTTCTGATGCCCTTCCTTGTCGACGCCTTTGTCATCAGTCCGGACGCCCGTGACGCGATCCCCCTCGTAAAGAAGTTCCGATCCCGCAAATCCGGTGAAGACCGTAATCCCGGTCTCTTCGACCTTGCCGCCCAGCCACTTCACGAACCGGTTCAACGAGACGACGTAATTTCCGTGATCGCGCAAAAACGGCGGAGTAATCGGAAACTTGAACTTTGATTTTTCGGTCAGGAAATAGACGCCCTCCTTCGTGACCTCGGCATCGAGGGGAGCTTCTTTTTCAAACTCCGGCAACAACTCGCGCATCGCCCGCGGATCGAGCAGCGCTCCCGAAAGGCAGTGCTGTCCAACTTCGCGCGCCTTCTCGAGCACGTAGATATTTTCTTTGCTGAGCGGCGCGTCAGGATGCGCGGCATTGTGCGCATCAATCAACTGCGAGAGGCGCAGAGCGCAAGCCATTCCCGCAGGCCCGCCGCCGACGATAACAACGTCGGCCGGCATCTGCGGACGTTCAACATCTTCAATCGGTTTGCGAAAAACGAGCATAAAAAAGTTTCAAAGTTTCAAGGTTTCACGTTTCGAGGGGTTGGGCTGCATTGGCCGCCTCTTCTTGCCCAATGACTCAATGAGGCGGTTCACCAGGCCAAGCACTTGATAACACCCCTGCATTAAAGACTCGTCCGAACTGTCCAGTAGCTTCAAATCGAAGGCAATCTCAAGTTGCGTCTTGAGTTCGAGTAGCGAACCTCGAGAATTCCCCAGGAACTGCTGAAACTCGCCAGGAGTAAGTCTTCCTTGCCCTTCAGCAATATTCGAAACGATCGAAACAGCGGCACGTCGAGTCTGCGACGTAAGACCGTAGGTTTCTGATTTTGGAAAGCCTTCTGTCCGCTCATATACCTGAACGGCAAGGCGCTGCGCCTTCTGCCCCGCGACTAAGTCGCGAAAGGAAAGACTCACGCCCGCCCCTATGGAAACCTTGAAACGTGAAACTTTGAAACCTTAGGCACCAGCTTTCACCCTCTTGATCTCTTCCGTCAGCGGCGGCACAATCTCAAACAAATTCCCCACCACCGCATAATCAGCGATCTCAAAGATCGGCGCCTCCGAATCTTTATTCACCGCAATGATCGCCCGCGAGCCCTTCATGCCCACGATGTGCTGAATCGCGCCGCTGATGCCCAGTGCCAGGTACAGCTTCGGCGCAACCGTTTGCCCCGATGATCCAATCTGCCGATCCATTGGCAGCCACCCCGAATCGCATATCGGACGCGACGCCGCGAGATCTCCGCCCAGCGCATCCGCCAACTGCTTCGCAATCTCGATATTTTTCTGCTCTTTGATGCCGCGTCCGACCGCAACGATAATCTCCGCCTGCGTCAGATCCACCGCCTGCTTCGCTTCCTTGAACACTTCCTGCGGCTTGTTACGAATCACGCCTTCGGCAATCTCAACGTTCACGGTTTCCACCGGGGCCGTGCTCGCCCCCGCTTCGGCCTTGTCGCCACGAAACGCGCCACTCTGAAACGTCGCAAACCACGGAGCGTCGCTGGCGAACGTCACGTCAGCCGCAAATTTTCCTTGAAACATCTGCCGCGTGAATACCAACTTGCCGCCCTCGTGCCGGAATCCGATGCAGTCGCTGATCACGGTCCGTCCCATGTCAGTCGCGAGCTTCGGCACGAAATCGCGCACCTGATACGTATGCGGCATGAGCACCAGCTTGGGCTGCTTCGCCGTGAGGAATTGCTTCAGCGCCGCCGCAAAAGCGTCCGGAGTATACGGCTCGAGCTTCGGAGACTCGACCGCATAGACCTTTGCAACTTTCTTCCCGGCAACCTCCGCTGCAATCGACGCGGTCCCGCTGCCGACCACGGTTGCTTCGAGCGACCATCCCGTAGCCGCCGCAATCGCCTGCCCGGCCGTGATCGTCTCCCACGAAACCCGATTCAACTTCCCTTCCCGCTGTTCCACAACCACCAGAATTGTCTCGGCCATAGATCCTCAAATTTTCAAGGTTTCAATGTTTTTCGTTGAGGTTGCTCGCTCGAAGCTCGAAACATGAAACTCGAAACTGTCTTGTCACAGCACTCTCAACTCATTCCTCATCTTATCCACCAGCTTCTTCGCAATCTCCCCTGGTGAACCCTCAATGTGTTCTGTCTTCTTCGTCTTCTGCGGAATGTAGAGCTTCTCAATCTTCTGCAGATTCTCTCCAACCGCCCCCTGCACGTCCGCAAACGAGACCTTTTTCAGCGGCTTGTTCTTTGCCTGCTTGATGCCGATCAGCGTCGCGTAGCGCAGCTTGTTGATGCCCGACTGAATCGTTAGCACCGCCGGCGTCGGCATATCGACAAACTGGAAGTATCCCGCCTCAAGCTCTCGCTTCACACGAATTCCGCCTTCCGTCCTCTCAATCTGCATGATGATGGTCGCGTGCGGCCAGCCCAGCAGCTCGGCCAGAATTACGCCCGTTTGCGCGTAGCCATAGTCATCCGACTGCAAGCCGGTAAAGATAAGATCAAACTGCTCATCTTTGATCGCCGCGGCAAACGCCTTCGCGGTGTTGTAAGCGTCGAGCCCGACGAATTTATCGTCCTCCAGATGGATCGCCCGGTCCGCGCCCTTGGCTAGCGCCTCGCGCAGCACCTGTTGCGCCCGTGCCGGACCACTCGTGATCACCACGACCTCGCCCTTATGCTTCTCGCGCTGACGCAGCGCCTCTTCCAGCGCGTACGCGTCGGGCTCGTTCACCTCATAGGAAACGTCTTCGCGGATCCACGTCCCGCTCTCATTGAGCTTCAGCGGCGCATCCTTCTGCGGCACCTGCTTCATGCATACCAGGATTTTCAAGAGAGTCTCTCCCCAGGCGCCCGGAGAAGATCCGGGCAAACATACGAGTATAAATGACGGCCATCCCGGCGCGGAAAGCACCTTGCCTGGACAACGCCTTGTGATTCGAATCACAGACTCCGCCGCCGCCCTCCGTCAGCATGGCCCAGATACACCTATGCCCAACGACTACTTCTCCGCTATGCGGCAGAGCATCATCGACGGCGCGCCAGATGTCGCCAGCGAACTCGCGCGTGACGCCATCGCCGCCGGAACCGCGCCACTCGACGCCATCAACAACGGATACGTCCCCGGCATGCACGATGTCGGCGAGCGATTCGCGCATGGACAAATGTTTCTCCCCGACATGATGGCCTCCGCCGAAGCCATGCGCGCCGCAATGTCCGTTCTCGACCCCGAACTCCGCAAACTCGGCACCGAGCGCCCCATGGCCGGAACCGTGATTCTCGGCACGACGAAGGGCGACATCCATGAAATTGGCAAGATCCTGGTCGGCACGCTTCTGACCGCTCACGGATTCCGGGTTCACGACCTCGGAGTCGATGTCGCTGGCGAGACGTTCGCCGACAAAGCGCGGGAACTCAACGCCGATATCGTCGGCGTCTCCGCGCTTCTAACCACAACCATGCGCAATCAGAAAAGCGTGGTCGAAGCGCTGGAAAAAGCCGGATTGCGCTCGCAAGTAAAAGTCATCGTCGGAGGCGCACCCGTAACCCGCCGCTGGTCCGAAGAAATCGGAGCCGACGGCTATGCCAAAGATGCGATGACAGCTGTAGCCCTGGCCCAGGAGTTGATGCAAGGAGTCGTATCAGGGCATGACTTCAGCGGTGCCTCCCGAAGTCAACAAGAACTAAAGAACGGGCTTTAGCCGCCCCCTATGCGACCGAAACTCCAACTCCTCGATACTCCGCTGATCGAACGCATCCTCGATGAAGCCTTCCAGCTCATCGAAGATCCCGGAGTCCGCGTCGCACCCTACGTCGAAAATCTTCTCCGCGTAGCAGGCATCAACGTCAAAGATGGCGTGGCGCACATCCCCGAAGCCCTCGCGCGCCGCCTCCTCGAGCTCGCCCCACGAGAATTTCATCTTTATAACCGCGGCGGAGACCCCGTGGTCCACTACGGCGGCGACGACATCCACTTCGATCCCGGCTCCTCCTGCCTCAATATTCTTGATCCGCAGACCCAGCAGCCTCGTCCCGCAATTTCCGCCGACCTCGCCCATCTAGTGCAGGTTGCCGAGGTGCTTCCGCAATTCGCCGCGCAGTCGACCGCGATGGTCTGCAATGACGTCCCCCAGGAAATCGGCGACTGGTATCGTCTCCTCGTCGTCCTCTGGTATTCGGAGAAGCCCGTCATCACCGGAGCCTTTTCCGCTTCAAGCCTGCATACGCTGATCGACATGCTTGCTCTTGAAGCCGGAGGCCGCGACAACCTGCGTCAACGTCCGCGCGCTGTCTTCGATGTCTGCCCGTCTCCGCCGCTCAACTGGTCCGAATTCGCATCGCAGAATCTCGTCGATCTCGCCCGTGCCGGAATTCCCGCAGAAATCGTGAGCATGCCGCTCGCGGGCGCAACCGCTCCGGTCACGCTCGCCGGTTCAATCACGCAGCATGCTGCCGAATGCATCAGCGGAATCGTCATCCACCAACTCGCCCAGCCCGGAGCCCCCATCGTCTGGGGAGGCGCGCCCGCCATCTTCGACATGCGCTCCGGAAAAACTCCCATGGGCGCGATCGAAACCGCGATGCTCGATATCGGCTGCGCGCAGGTCGGGAAGTATCTTGGCCTTCCCACACACGCCTACATGGTCGCTGGAGATGGCCGCCTTATCGACGCGCAGGTCGAAATGGAAAGCGGCATGTCGTGCGTGCTGGGGGCACTCGCCGGAATCAACATGATCTCCGGCGCGGGTATGCTCGACTTCCTCGCCTGTCACAGCATCGAGAAGCTCGTCATCGACGCGGAAGCCATCGCCTCGGCACAGCGTCTCATCGAGGGCGTCGAGGCTCGCGGAGATTCTCTCGCGATCGCGATGTTCGCGGGGACCGGACTCGCCGGAGATTTCCTGAAACTGAAAGAGACGCGCGCCCTCTTCCGCCGCGAGCAGCACTTTCCCTCCGCCGTCATCGACCGTGGACTTCCCGCGATGGAAGGTGATCCGGGCATCCTGGAGCGCGCCCGCCAGCGAGTAGAAGAATTGCTCGGCACCTACGAACACCACGCGCTTTCGCCCGAGTGCGAACAAGAGATGATCGCCTTCGCCCAACGCGAAGCGAAACCCTACGGTCTGGAAGGCCTTCCGGAAATCCTCAACCCAGAATTCGTCTCCGAACCCAGCCTGACAAAGTAACGCCAGCGCCGCCGGGAATAAGCACACGCCTTCCTTCGTGGAACTTCGTGCCCTTTGTGGTTGATTGGGTTTATTCGGTCAGCACAGTAGACTGCCCGGAAATGTCAAACCGCTTCCGGCAGCGCATGTTCTTGCAGGCCATCACGTCGTCTTTGCGCACCATGTACGACCGGAACTTCGCAAACCGCGCCCGGTCGCGATCGTCCGCGCGTCCCGATAGCTGACGCTTCTTGGTGCGCACAATCCACGTCACCTCATATTCGCCCGATTGATGGCAGTGGGGACAATTCAGAGTGGCAGGTTTCTTCTCTTGCTTCTCGTCAAAAAAATCTCGTTCTTCCATACGGCGCACTCGCGGCAAAACTCCAGCTATTCCAAATTATTGCACATTACGCAGTACCGGATTCGTAACCGCCGAGATTCGGGCTCAGGTTACACTCTATTCAAGTCGAGGGAGCAACTCGACCGCCTTGGCCAGAAAGAAGAAAAAAACGAAGCCTTTTCGCGCCGTCACGGCGGTCAAGGAACTGGCTCGCGAGCGCGTCGGCTCGCCCCCAGCCGAAAAGATTGTGATCGAGAAAAAAAAGAAGCCCGAAAAGCATAAACCGACGCTCGGAAAGCTTCTCGAAGATCTGTAGAAAACATCCGGAGAACCCATGCTAAACACCCAAAAAATCGTCGCCCTCGTGCCGACCACCGACGCCGCCCGAGCGCGCTCTTTCTATGTCGACCTTCTCGGCCTGCTGGTGATCTCGGAAGACCCATTCGCGCTCGTGCTCGACGCGAACGGAACTATGCTCCGCGTGACCAGCGTACAGAACTTCAAGCCGCAGCAATTCACTATCCTTGGCTGGGAAGTAGCCAACATCGATGACAGCGTTTCGCAACTGAACCAGCAGGGAGTCCGCTTCGAGAGCTATGGCATGGCTGGACAGGATGAGCGCGGGATTTGGAAATCGCCGAGCGGGGCTCGCATCGCCTGGTTCAAAGATCCCGATGGCAACGTTCTAAGCCTTACGCAGTTTCCCTGAGAGTATTTGCGCTTCCCATGATTGTCATAGAGCCGGCGCGCATGGTGGGCCCACCAGGATTTGAACCTGGAACCAACAGATTATGAGTCTGCTGCTCTAACCGTTGAGCTATGGGCCCGGATTGATCAAATCCATCATAAACCACGGATCACAGCACACTTCTTGCCTACCGATTCCCCGATACCTCGCTCCGGAACCGCCAACTGTGTCCTATTCCACAGCCCCTGCGTGTTATGCCCTACATTCCCGGAAAGACCATGTTAGACTGCCGGTTTTCAATAGCTTGGCGCGATTTAGTTTGGCTCTCTACTTGCCCTTCACTTGTTACCGGGTTCTGCAGGCAGACAGCTATTTAGGACGGGGAAGGCAGGTTGCAGTATGGGTGTCTCTGCTCAGGATAAGTATCAGCCCAAGTGCTGGCTGTCGCACCACTTCATCAACAAACTCTCGGTGATCATCGGAAGTTGCCAACTTCTGGAGGAAAAGGCGGAAGAGTCGGATCACCCCGACAAGGAATGCATCCAACGCCTGGCTGTAATCAAAGAAGTCGCGAAAGAAATGTCGAAGGAACTCAGAGACCACGAGTGCCAGCTCGAGGCTGCGATCAAAACACTCGTTGTCCGGGATCCATCAACTTCAATTGTGGCCGAAAAATAGTGAGCAGGCCGCCGATACTCTCATCTCGGCTGGGTCAAGTTTCGCGCCCATAAGCGCTCTAAACTTTCGCCGATTTCGCCAGTTTCCCCGCCAGCACCGATAACTCGGCCAGCGATGGCACCGACTCCGGCGTCGTAATTTTGCTCTCCGGCATCGCCGCGCCTTTGAACGCCTCGACCAGCATCTCGATTGCAAGGTCGGTGTTCGGGCGAATGAATATTGTCGCCGCCAGCGTCCCGCTGCGTACCCATGCCTGCCCGGTCTTCGGCATCCCGTCGCAGCCGGTGATAGGAATCTTCATCCAACGCGCCCGGTCCGGCTCGGCAATCTCGCTGAACGCCTTCCTCGCTCCCATCGCCATGCTGTCATCCTGCGCACCCACCAGGTCGATGTGACTCTCCTGCGAAGTTCTCAGCCGCAACCACGAACTGACGGATTTGTGCGCGCTCTCTTCTGTCCAGTTGGCGCGCATCGATTTCACCTGGATATTCGCCGGCTTGGTCGTCATCATTCCAGCCGTGCGCTCTTTCGCCGCCGAACTGTTCGCGGGCCCCTCGATGTACAGCAGCTTGCCGCCATTCGGAAGCAGCGCCGCAAACTGCTGCCCCTGAATTTTTCCCACCTCTTGATGGTCGGAGGTGATCCCGAAGATGGGCACCTTATACAGCCGCCTCAGTTCGAGAACGTAATCGACGTCATGATTCAGCACGACCCAGCCGATTCCCGCCGCCGCAGCCGCCCGCGCCACCTGCGGAAATGCGGTCCCGCCCGCCGGTTCGAACAAGATCGCATCCGGCCTCGCGGACGCGCTCTGCACGTGTTCCAGCAACTGCTGGCTCTGCGTCACCGCATCATTACTCGCGTGGATGATCTTGACCTCCACGCCCAGCCGCCGCGCCGCCTTCTCGGCCGCAGCCGCTTGTTCCTGCTGATAGTCGTTGTCGTTATTGGTGAGCGAGACGAGAAAATTAAGACGTTTCATAAAGTGGGCCCTATTGCGCGATGATAGTCCGCGCGGCGCACATCACCAACGTAACTTGGGTAACTGGGATGCGGATTCAATCCCTGCGTCTCGACCGGACCGGCGCCGTCGCAAAGTGGAAGCGGGGTGAAGGGTGTTCAGTCGTTCGGCAATTCGATAGGCGGAATGAAACGCCGCTAAGCTCCACTAGCCGCTTTCTTCGCCGCGGCTCCCTCGCCGATGAACGTCTTAAGCACAGTATCCAGCGATTCCCGATTCGCGTCCGTCAGATCGACGAAGCGGAAAGGCTGCATCCAGCCCTGCGTCGCCCACATCGGAAACAACATCTGCGCCTTGCTGCGAAGCGTGGTCTCGTTGATGTGGAAGATGATTTCTACCGTCAGTTTTTCATCCAGCGGCTTTTCCAGATGAATGACTCCGCCGGTAATCGAAAGCTGATGAATCGCGGCCCGCACCGCACGCTTGTTCGGAAGCCG
>Ga0335073_10016391_pt1 | contig 10351 bp, 9 predicted proteins | sample Lox_Sample_22_FD_207093 | JGI IMG/M metagenome (GOLD analysis project Ga0335073, IMG submission 207093) | Soil microbial communities from Loxahatchee National Wildlife Refuge, Florida, United States - Lox_Sample_2.2 | ecosystem: Environmental > Terrestrial > Soil > Wetlands | place: USA: Florida... | reverse complement strand
GAACGTGATCATGCAGTTGTCGTTGCCGGGCGTGGGTTACGGCGTGCTGGAAAGCCCGGTGGACAGCGGCAACGTCTACAAGCATCCGTTCAAGCGGGCCCGCACCACCGGCACCTACCTGGCGGTCGCGACCATCGGGACCGAGACCGACCGCCTGCTGATCCGCGCCGCAATCGACGGTGTGCACCGGCGGGTGCGATCGTCGTCGTCAAGTCCGGCGTCCTACAACGCATTTGACCCGAAGCTGCAACTGTGGGTGGCGGCGTGCCTGTACCGCTACTTCGTCGAGCAGCATGAATTCCTGCACGGCCCACTCGATGACGACGAGGCCGAGGCCGTTTATCAGGACGGTAAGCGGCTGGGAACCACGCTGCAGGTGCCCGAGCGGATGTGGCCGGCGGACCGGGTGGCGTTCGACGAATACTGGAAGCGCACGCTCGACGAGCTGCGCATCGACCCGCCGGTGCGCGAGCATCTGCACGGGGTGGCCTCGTTGGTCTTCCTGCCGTGGCCGTTGCCAGTGCTGGCGGGACCCCTCAACCTGTTCGCGACGACGGGGTTCTTGGCCCCGGAGTTCCGCGCGCTGATGCAGCTGGACTGGTCCGAGGGCCAGCAGCGCCGCTTCGAATGGCTGCTGACCGGCCTACGGATCGCCGACCGGCTGATTCCGCACCGCGCCTGGACCTTCGGCTTCCGGCTGTACCTGTGGGACATGCGCGCCCGCGCACGACGGGGCCAGCGGATCGTCTAAATGACCCGTTGCAAAGGCAGTCTCGCCGGGAGAGTCGCGGTGATCACCGGCGCGGGCTCGGGTATCGGCTGGGCCGCTGCCAAACGATTCGCCGAGGAAGGCGCCCGCGTCGTGTGCGCCGATATCAGTGGGCAGGAACGCGATACCGCCGAACTGCTGGGCGAGTCCGCCGTGCCGGTACGCGTCGACGTCACCAACGCCGCCGACGTCCAAAAGATGATCGCCACCGCCATCGACAGCTTCGGGCAGGTCGACATCCTGCTCAACAACGCCGGATTCGGCGGCCCGCACGCGGCCCTCGCCGACATCGACGAAGCGACGTTCGACACCATCCTGGCGATCAACCTCAAGGGCGTCTTCCTCGGCATGAAGTACGCGATCCCCGCCATGCTGCAAGCCGGTGGCGGCGCCGTCGTCAACACCGCATCGGCGTCGGGACTGGTCGGGTGGCAGGGCTTGTCGTGCTACGCCGCGGCCAAGGCCGCGGTGGTGCAGATGACGAAATCCGCGGTGCGGATCAATGCGATCTGTCCCGGCATGACCTACACCGGCATGGCCGGGGGTAAACCCGGCGACGACGTACCGCCGGGCGATTACCTGCCGACGCCGATGGCGCGCTGGGGCGAGCCCGCCGAATTAGCTGCAGCCGCGCTGTTTCTCGCGAGCGACGAAGCCTCGTTCGTGACCGGCGCCGCGCTGGCCGTCGACGGTGGCTACTCGGCCAGCGGCCCGCTGCTGCGTGGCGCGAGCAAGCGCAAGGGCCCGTGAACGACGGTATTAGGCTGTCCGTTATGACCTTTCCTGCACTCAATCACGTCGCGGTCACGGTAAGCGACATCGGCGTCAGCGGTCCGTGGTACAACCGGCTTCTGGGAACCGACCCTATCGCCGACGACCACGACGACGCCGGCTACCGCCATCAGGTGTGGTTGCTGGACGGCGGAACGCTCTTCGGCATCCATCAGCACGACCGCGGCGTCCCCGACGAAAAGTTCACCGAGCACCGCGTCGGGCTCGACCACATTGCCTTCGGGTGTGCCAACCGGGCCGAGCTGGAGAAGTGGGTCACCCAGCTGAACGAGCTCGGCATCGAGCACGGCGGCATCGTCGACGCGGACTACGGCTCGGGCCTGAGCTTCCGCGACCCGGACGGCATCGCCCTGGAGTTTTTCTGCCTTCCGGGATAGAGCCGCGCCCCTAGCGCACCGTGGCGAAAAACGCGCGCACGTCCTCGACGAACAGCTCCGGCTGCTCGAACGCGGCGAAGTGGCCGCCGCGCGGCATGTCCGTCCAATGGGTGATGTTGTAGACCGGCTCGCACCACGATCGCGGCGCGCTGAGAACCTCAGCGGGGAAAGCGGCGATGCCGGTGGGCAATTCGACACGGTCCATGTTTCCCCAGGACCTGAAGCTCTGCCAGTACAGGCGGGCGGACGAGGCACCGGTGTTGGTCACCCAATAGACCATCACGTTGTCCAGCAGCTCGTCGCGGCTGAACGCCTTCTCGGGGTGGCCGTCGCAGTCTGACCACGCCCAGAACTTCTCGACGATCCACGCCAGCTGCCCCACCGGCGAATCGGCGAGGCCGTATCCGAGGGTCTGCGGCCGCGTGGACTGCTGCTTCGAATAGCCCGTGCCCGTGTTGCGGTGCTCGGCGAGCGCGGCCAGGGCGCGTTTTTCTTCCTTCGTCGGGTTGGCCAGCGATTCCTTCGTCGGCCTGCCGATCGCCATGTTCAGATGAATGCCCGCGCAGTGGCCGCCTTGAAAACTACTATTGCGGCCGATCTGCGTGGTGACCGCCGAACCCCAGTCGCCACCCTGGGCGCCGTAACGGCGATAGCCGAGCCGCACCATGAGCGTGTCCCACGCCTCGGCGATCTTTTCCACACCCCATCCCGTGCATTCCGGCTTTCCCGAGAAGCCGTACCCCGGCAGCGACGGGCACACCACGTGGAAGGCGTCCTCGGCTCGTCCGCCGTAAGCCGTGGGATTGGTCAGCGGCTCAATCACCTTGTGGAACTCCACAATTGAGCCCGGCCAACCGTGGGTGATCACCAGCGGGAAGGCCTCCTCGTGTGGGGACCGCTGGTGGATGAAGTGAATGTCCAACCCGTCGATCTCGGTGCTGAACTGGTCGAACCGGTTGAGCGCAGCCTCGCGCGTGCGCCAGTCATACTCGTTGGCCCAGTAGGCGGCCAGCTCGCGGGTGTAGCTCAGCGGGATGCCCTGACTCCAGTCGTCCACACATTCGGCTTCCGGCCAGCGGGTGCGCGCCAACCGCGCCCGCAGATCGTCGAGAACATCGTCAGCAACATCGATCCGAAACGGCTTCACCCGTTCATAGTGCCGCCCGGGCATAACCAGCGAAACTCTGCCCCCAGAAATGCCGGCCACGGCGGCAACGCCGGCGCCCTGACCGGCAACAGGCCGGTGACCCACGTCATCCGCACCAAAGCCTTTGCGGCACTGACGTTCTTTGATAAGGGGTATCAATTGACCAATAACACAACGCGATTGGCCGCACTCCGTACATCGACCTACAGTCCGACTAGCGAGCCGGGATCAACTCGGTTGCGGGGCGGAATATTTCATAGCCGCCCACCGTTGCCAGTTTCTCGTCAGCTTTCACCCGGCCTTGCGCAGGAAGGAACGGGTATGTCGTATGTGATCGCGGCACCGGAGTTGCTAGAAGCGACGGTAGCGCAGTTGAAAAGCGTCGGGTCGGAGCTGGACGCCGCACAAGCGGCGGCTGCTCTTCCCACTACCACACTCCTGCCGGCGGGCGCCGACGAGGTTTCGACCGCGGTGACTGCGCTATTTGCCGGGTACGGCAAAGACTTCCAGGACCTGCGCGCGCAGGCCGGCACGTTTCATCAGCGATTTGTGCAGGCGCTGAACTCAACTGCCAAGGCCTACTCGGCCACTGAGGCGGCCAACGCCTCACCCCTGCAAACGCTTGAGCAAGACATGCTGGGTGTGGTCAATGAACCGACCGAGGCATTGCTGGGGCGTCCGCTGATCGGCGATGGGGCGAACGGCACGGCCGCGAATCCCAACGGCGGGGCCGGTGGTCTGCTGCTCGGCAACGGCGGCAACGGCTTCTCCCAGACGACGTCAGGGGTAGCCGGCGGGGCCGGTGGCTCGGCGGGCCTGATCGGAAATGGGGGCGCAGGCGGGGCGGGCGGCGCTGGCGCCGTTGGCGGCGCCGGCGGCCTGGGCGGCTGGCTGTTCGGCAAGGACGGGGCCGCCGGAGTCGGGTCGGCGTTAAACGCAACCGTCCCACTGACGCAGGTGACGACGAGCACCGGAAACCTCGGGTCCATCGCGGGTCAGGTGAGCGTGTCGGTAAACGGCGGAAAGACCATCCCGGTGACGGTGGACACCGGCTCCGCGGGTCTGGTCATTCCGATCAACGACATCGGACTGCAGCACCTCGGTCTGCCCACTGGGTTTCACACGTTCACCTATGGCACATCCCAGCAGAACCTGACCGAATACGCGATCAGCTTCAACACGACGATCAACTTCGGGAACGGAATCGTCACTGCGCCAACCGAAGTCAATGTCCCCATCTTCTCCGTCGAGCACCTGAACCTGAGCCTGATCAATCCCATGACCATTGATCTACCCTTCGGGTTGTCGCCGATTGAGATCAGCAAAATACCTTTGACGATCGCCTATCCCGATATCCCGCCGTTTACCCACACCTTCCCGGTGGGCGGTTCCGGCGCACAGGGGATTTTGGGTGTCGGGGCAAGCGGGCTGGAACCCAGCAACCCGGTGACCACCGCCCTGCCAGGCCAACTGAGCGACGGCGTGCTCATCAACGCGCCCGGGCATTACCTGGAGTTCGGGCCCAACCCGCTTACCCCCGGCGTCTCAGTTCCCGGATCGCCGATCACCACGCTGGACGTCCAAATCAACAACGGGCCACTGACCACCGTGACGGCGGCCATTGATGCCGGTGGACAGTACGGCTCCATCCCATCGTCACTGGTTCCGAGCACCGTCCCGGTGACCTCGCCCGGACTTCCGGTGTCGTTCGGTGAAGCCCTGCCGCCCGGAACCGAGATCTCGGTCTACACCAGCAACGGCCAGACACTGCTTTACCAATTCACCACGACCGCGACCCAAAGCCCGGTGGTCACGCCCGGAACACCTTCGGCCAGCAACATTTTCAATACCGGGTTCGTGCCGTTCATGGATCAGCCGATCTATATCGCGAACGGCCCCAACGCCGGCAGCCCCGGAATCCCGGGAGCATTTGCCCCGAACGTCGGCACGACGATCTTTGATCTTTAGCGGCAGCCCAGCGTCTCGCGACCGCGATACCTTGGCTCGGCTCTCGAAGTACCCAATCCGTGGGTTCTGAGACCCAGGGGCAGACCCCGTCAAAACTGCCGTGGTCTGCCACGCCGGCGGTAGCAATCCCTGGAATCTGCGGAAACCCGGGCGTCTGCGTGGAGCGAGCTCGTCGCGGCCGATCCGGCGACGGCTCGAGTCTAAATACTCAAATTTAGTAAATCAGATCTAGATCATGCATTAAGTACGTAATACTATCTTATTATGAGTTATTGGTTTGCTCATCGCTCCGCCGCCCGGCTGCGGGGTGCGGGACGGCCTCAACCGCCTGCGGCTGTTTCGGGCGATCTGCCGCGTCCGGATTGGCAGTTGTTGTCCGCGACCACGGCGGGCGGCGCAGCACAATGACAGAAAGGCGAAGTCAAATGGCAACATTCACTGGGAAAACTGCTGCCCGCAGGATCTTGCCGCTAGCCGTACACGGCCCGCTCGTCGTGGTCAGTGCGGTGGTATTAGCGACGTCGGTCCACGCTGCCCCCACCTGGATGGCGGGAGCGGTGATCTCCAACTCGACGAGCGCCAAGGCGACGCAAGCGTTCTTCTACACCAACGCCTATACCGAGTCTGATGCCGAGCAGCATGCGATGGCGATCTGCCAGGCGAAGTTTCCGACCGGCTGCCAACTCGCCGGAAGTACGACAACCTGCATGGCTGTTGCCGTCGGCCAAGGCAATGATTACGCCGTCGCTTACGGTCCGACTGCGCAAACGGCGCGAGTGCTGGTGGCGACGAATATCCACAACCGCATCAGCCCGGCCGTGCATTGCAGTTGGGAATGAGAGAAGATCGCTTCTTGCGGCGAATCTGTCGTACCAGTCCGGAGCGCTCGTCCTAAATTGCGTTAACGCTCAGCGCCTCGCCGTTAGTTAAGCCGCTCATCCGTAACCGGCGCCCGGACAGCAGCGACTGCATGACTTCGCCTGACACAGGCCGCGAGAACAGGAAACCCTGCGCCCGGTGACATCCATGTTCTATCAAAGTCATTGCGGCAGCTGGGGTCTCAACGCCCTCAGCGACCAGTTGCAGGCCGAAAGCCTCAGCGAGTACGAGGATTGAGCGAACGATCGCCAAGTCACTGGCGTTGGTGTCCAACTCGCGCACGAACCCGGCATCGATCTTGAGCGTATCGATCGGAAGTGATTTCAGGTGCGACAGGACGGCGTAGCCGGTGCCGAAGTCGTCGATGGCGATCTGGACTCCCACCTCCTTCAACTTCGCAAGGGTTTTTCCTGTGGTTTTGATGTCGCCAACCAGCGCTCGCTCGGTGATCTCCAGACACACCGAATTGGCGTCGAGGCCAAACTCATCGATGGTGTCCGCTACAGAGCGGACGAAACCAGGGATGACCAATTGACGAGGCGAGACGTTGATGCGCAGCGTGACGTCTTGTCCCACACCTTGGGACCGCCACCGGCTGAATTCTGCGCAGGCACTTCGCATTACCCATCGGCCCAACTCGCCGGCCAGGTTGGTCGACTCGGCTACACCGATGAACGTATCCGGGAACAGGAGCCCGCGCGTCGGGTGCCGCCAACGGACGAGGGCTTCGGCCCCCAGAATGACGCCGGTCAGCAAGTCGACTTCGGGCAGATAATGCAGCAACAAAGCGTTGTTGCTGATGCCGGCTTGTAGATGGATCTCAATATCGTTGCGGAAGACAACATTACGGGAGATGTCGTCGGTGCATAGCGCGACCTGGTTGCCGCCCGCGCGCTTTGCCGTCAGTGTGGCCTCGTCGGCGCGACGCAGTAGATCCGCGGTGTTGTCGCGTCCCGGCCTGCCCGCCGCCATCCCGATGCTGACGGAGGGAGTGACCACATCGTTGCCGATCTTCAGGGAAGTGCGCAAGGTCGTCTGGAGCCGCTGCGCGAGCGATTCGGCAGTCTCGGTGAGCATCGCCCGGTCTGGAATGACGAGGAACTCGTCCCCGCCGATCCGACCGATAGCGCCCAACCCGCGCATGCTCTCCTGAAGCCGTTCGGCGAATACCTGAAGGTAGAAGTCGCCAGCGGCGTGGCCGAAGTAATCGTTAATCGACTTCAGTCGGTCGAGGTCGAGATAGAAGACCGCGACGGGTCCGGGGCATCCCTCCGCAAGTCTGGCGGAAAGGTGGGCGATAAGCGATCGACGATTGCGCAGGCCGGTCAAATCGTCATACTCAGCCAGGTAGCGAAGTCGTTCCTCGGCGCCGATGCGCGCCTGGAGCTGGGCAAACAAGGAGGCAACCGCCCCAAGCGTGGCTAACTCTTGCTTCGTCCACTTCCTGCCACGAGAGTGGACGAAGCCAAGCACGCCAGTGGTCACCTCCTTCGAGACGAGCGGTGCGGTGGCCACCGAGGGCGTCGCGACGCGGTGTCTTCCGGTGATCTCGCGTCGGAACGTCTTGTAAGCGTGGTTTGTCGAGGCCGGTGGCCGAATCACCACAGGTTCCGTGGGCTGAACGACGAGCGGATCCTTGCCGTGCGCGCAAGGGGCGAAAACGTCGTCGGCGCTAGTGAAGTGGACGATCGGCACCGGATCGGCGTCCGGACGGCCGGGTCGCGGTGGCCATTCGGCGATCAACTTCGAGGTCCGGGAAGTTTGGTCGTTGTGGCGCAGGAAGCCCGTGTCTGCGTCGAACCGGCGGACCAGTGTCGCCAGTACCTGTTCGCTCACGTCAACAGCGGTGAAAGTATTAGCCTCCATCAGCTGGGCGGCAACCGAAGTGACGAACTTTAGATCGGGCGGCACGGTTGCTCGTCTGCCGCCGTCGCGACGGTCGCAACTGCTTCTGGGACGTCACCAAAAAACTCAGCACAAACCACCCCGGGCTTGTGCGGCAGGGCCATCATGGACTCCTCGAACATCCAGGTGGTTGTCGTCATTCGCAAACGCGGCGTCCAATCGTTTCTGCTGGTGGCCGCGCATTCACAACGCTACGACCGTCGCCACTAAGCACGAGTGACTATAGTCGCTTCAGCGCAAGATCGCTTGGACTAAGCCAGGTCATGTCACCAAACTCAATTCTGGCGTCCGCACCTGAGATTCACTCTTGCCCACTTGGCGGACTATCCACAACGCGGGCTACTCTCGGTGCCGGCCTCGGCGGGATTTCCGCATTGTCAGCGTGACCCGACTGCGGCTACAAAAACGCTCGGTTCCCGTATCGGTCGAGCGAAACAAGTTCCCCGACCGGTCGACGTGTCGTGGGACCGTACTTGCCCATCGGCCAGCCAAGCGGAATCACCGCGCACGGAGTCACATTTCGCGGCAATCCCAAGGCGCGCCTGATCAACAGCGTGCTCCACAGCGGCGCGGTGATCAGTGCCGCACCCAGCCCGGCCGCGCGCGCCGCCAGCAACAAGTTCTGTATCGCGGGATAGATGGAACCATAGGCGCTACTTACACCGACCGGGGGCCACGGCGCGACGAAACCCTTCAAGCATGCCACCACCACCACGGGGGTGTCGTCGAAGTGTTCCGCCTGCCATCGCACCGCTTTCAAAATCCGCAGCATCTTCTCGTCGCCGCGGCGCTTGACGGCACGGTTGTAGACGGGCCCGAAGGCTCGCATGGCGGTGCGATTCAAACGGCCAAGCTTCGCGACGACTTGGCGGTCCTTGACGACGATGAACTCCCAGTTCTGCGCGTTGGAGCCGGTCGGCGCCTTCATCGCCAGTTCGAGAATGTGCAGGATGAGCGCGTCGTCGACCGGCTCCGGCTTCAGTCGACGAATGGCGCGTTGGGTCCGCATCGCCTCTTCGAGGGGCATGTTCAGCGGTTCTTGTTGGGTCATGACCACGATTCAACACGCCCGGCAGGCGAAGATAGGACGATGCGTCCCAGGTTGACCGCTCGGGTGGAACACGCCCGGTCGCTTCCGGTTTTGCTCTGGCAATTCGCCGAGCCCCGGCTGTCCATCTCGTCGGGTCCCCTCGGCGGCGGCATCGGCAACCGGGACTTTGCGGTCAACGCGACGGTCCCACTGGATTACGACCGGACGGATCCGGACCGGCATCTGAGGGAGATCGGTATTGCGCTCGGCGTCGTCGGCACCGGCTGCGGGCTGCTCACCGCAGTCGACGTGACGCGGCACCACCTCGCCGCCGACGGCGGCGTGCACGCCGCCGCAACCGTCGGGCTGTCCAGCCCGGCCTGGGCGGCCGCGCCCGACGGGCACTTCCGCCGCGAGTCGCCGTCCGGTGACGCCTATCGAGTGGGAACGATCAACGTCGTGGTCGCGGTGCCGGTGCGGCTGTCTGAGGCGGCCCTCGTCAACGCCGTGGCGACCGCCACCGAGGCCAAAGCCCACGCGCTGTACGAGACCGGGATACGTGCCACCGGGACCGCTTCGGACGCGATCGTGGTGCACTGCCCGACGAATGGGACCGCGGAGACCTACGGCGGGCCACGCTCGACGTTTGGCGCCCGGATCGCACGGGCGGTGTACGCGGCCGTACTCGCCGGCACCCGGTTGTGGATTTCCGGGCCACCCCACCGGGGCCGCGACCTCTGAACGAATGTGGCACCCCGACCGTGATCTCAACATGCGTGCAATAGTTTCTGGGCGACCTATCGCAGTGCCAGCACGTTTGCCTCGCGCTGCGACGGGTAGCCGCACCGAGTAGCCTTTTCCTAGCAACTTCGAGTAAAGGTCGTGATGACATTTCTTCGAACCTGACCCCCAAATTTGAGATGGCACAGGCGCACTACGACCTGTCTGACGATTTCTTCCGGCTTTTCCAAGACCCGACCCAGACGTACAGCTGCGCGTATTTCGAGCGGGATGACATGACCCTCGAAGAGGCGCAGCTGGCAAAGATCGATCTCTCACTCGGCAAATTGGGCCTGGAGCCCGGGATGACGCTGCTCGATATCGGCTGCGGCTGGGGGGCCTGCATCAACCGGGCGCTGGACAAGTACGACGTCAATGTCATCGGTCTGACGCTGAGTAAAAACCAACTCGCCCATGTCCAGTCGCTTCTCGACAAGAACCCGAGCAAGCGGTCGAAGTCGGTGCAATTGCGCGGCTGGGAAGAATGGGACGGCAAGGTTGACCGGATCGTATCGATCGGCGCGTTCGAGCACTTCGACTTCGACCGCTACCAGGATTTCTTCGACATCACGTACAAATCGATGCCGAGCGACGGCAAGATGCTGCTGCACACCATCACGATCTTGACCGCCAAAGAGATGACGGCGAAAGGTCTTCCGCTGACCTTCGAACTGGCCCGCTTCACCAAGTTCATGCTCGAGGAG
>Ga0335073_10016390_pt1 | contig 10351 bp, 9 predicted proteins | sample Lox_Sample_22_FD_207093 | JGI IMG/M metagenome (GOLD analysis project Ga0335073, IMG submission 207093) | Soil microbial communities from Loxahatchee National Wildlife Refuge, Florida, United States - Lox_Sample_2.2 | ecosystem: Environmental > Terrestrial > Soil > Wetlands | place: USA: Florida... | reverse complement strand
GCACGGGTCGGGTTAGGTCGTGCTGGCTCGTTCCCGGCTTCGGCCGGGGGCTGGGCGCAGGCGAGCCGTTCGAGTGCTTCGGAAATGGACGTGGGATAGAAAGTGCTGCTATCGCTACCGTGTTCGGTTCGTCAAACGGGGCGGCGGGTTCGTTCGGGGTTCCGGGGCCCGTCCGTGGGTCGGCGAGCAGCGCTGCGACGATGCCGGGTGTGCTGCTGGTGATGGATGCGCGGATGGTGACCTGTTTCATCTGGGGCCGGTAGAGGACCTGGATGCCGAGTGCGGCGTACAGGGCCTCGCGGACGGGGTCGGGGGCGGTGGCGAGGAAGCCGGGTGCGTAGGGCAGTTCGGCGAGGAGGCCGGGGTCGTTGTCGCTGGCGGCCTGGGCGGTGACGGTGTCGAGCTGGGCGTGCAGGGCGGCGGCCGCGCCGTGGAGTTCGGTCCAGTGCTCGCGGATGCGGGCCCGGTAGGCGGCGGTGGCCGGGGTGGTGTCGTCGCCGAGCTGGGCGAGCTCGGCGATGAGCCCTTTCTGGGCGGCGTCGTTGCGGGCCAGGCGGCGGGTGAGTTCGGCGGCCTGGGCGTCGCGGCGGGCGGCGGCGTCGGCCGCGGTGGCCGGGAGCAGCTTTGCGAGCTGGGCGGCGCGGTCGTGGCCGAGCACGAACTGGTCCAGGAACCCGGCGAGGGCTTCGGTGATCACGTCTTCACGGAGCGCCGCCCGCACATGGCCGGGGCATTTGCGGATGGCGTGCGGGCTGCGCCGGTTGTTGGGGCACACGTAGTAGACGTAGGACTGGCCCGGGCGGCGGCCGGGGCGGGTGGCGCCGCTCATCCGGTGCCCGCACTGCGCGCACCGCAGCCGCGACCTTAGCGCGTACCGCCGCCCCGCCCGCACAGTCGGCACCTCCGGGTCCCGGACTCCTTCATGGTCGGCGCCGACCTTCTGGGCGGCGTCCCACAGTTCCCGGGAGACCAGGGCCGGGTGGGAGGGCTGCGCGGACCAGGTCCACTGGTCGCGGGGCACCGGGCGGATCTTGCGCTGCCCGGGGCGCAGGCTCTTGCCGGTGTTCTTGGTGCGGCCGTAGACCATGTAGCCGGTGTACTTGGGGTTGGCCAGGATCCCGCCGACCGCGACCGGGTGCCAGCCGTTGCCCTGCGGGGACGGTGCCCCGGCGGCGTCCAGCCGCAGCGCGATCGCTTCCCGGGACAGGTTCTCGTAGACCCGCCACTCGAAGATCTGGGTGACCCACGGCCCGGCCTGCGGGTCGGCCGCCAGCCGGGTCCTGGTCCGGCCCTGGCCGGCCTTGACGGCGACCGGGTGCGGGGTGCGGTCGGGCCGGTAGCCGTAGGGGGTGCGGCCGTTGTTGTACCCGGCGATCGCGGTCTCCTCCAGCCCCTTCCTCGTCTTGGCTTTCAGCTGGATCCGGTACCACTCGGCGACGCCCTGCTTGACGCGGCGGACGAGAACCGTTGTCGCGTTGAGGCCGGTGATGTCGGCGGGCTCGTCGGTGGCCAGCAGCGGGATCCCGTGCCCGCCGAGCCTGCGCTCCAGCTTGAGGGAGTCGTAGGTGTCGCGGGAGGCCCGCTCGATGTCCTCGCACACCACCACGCTGAAGCGCGGGTTCGGGGAGGCGGCCTCGGCGAGCAGGTCGGCCATCCCGCCGTCCCGGGGCAGCCCGGCGTCGGTGAGCACCCGCCAGGCGTCGGTCTGGGAGCGGGCGTCCAGGCTGGTGGCGCCGGATTCGACGTCGGAGTAGACGGCGGCGATGTACCAGCCGGGCGGCAGCCAGCCGCTGATCGCACGCAGCTGCCGGCGGGCGGAGGCGACCGGGTCCTGCAGGTCGGCGGTGGAGGTGCGGGTCAGCGCGGCGACCGCTACCGGCTGGGCGGCGGCTGGGTTCTGCAGTGTCGGGTCCATGCCAGGAGCTCCCTGATTGCCTCGGCCTGCCGCTCATCCAAGGCGGCGGCGTGCTTTCCGGTGACGATCTGGATCTTGAACCGGACTTTGACCCCGCCCGGCCTTTCATCCTCATCTATATTGTAGCTGATAACCTGCCCAGAATCCATTAAGATATCCGGATTCACGCCTTGTTTCTGCTGGTCAGAATCGGTTTGGTGAGAATTCGCCATGGTCTCCGCTGATCCGTGAGAGGAGTTCCGGCTGCCATTCGACTGGCAGCGTTTTGCGTTTGGCGGGATGCCGGGAAACGTTCTTTCTGCTGGTGGTGTTTTGCTTTTGCTGGCGCTTTTCGCGCAGGGGGGTGGCTGGCGGGTCATCCCGTCGCCGTCGGCCGCCCCGCAGGGGTAGCGGGCCGGGACGCGGCTGTCAAGGCTCTGCCTTGATGGCCGTGGCCCGGTCTGCTAGGTTCGCCCCGGCCGATGGCCCGGGGATGACCCGCCCCCTGCCCCAGCCCGTGACTACCCTGGGCTCGTGCACCTGCGCCCGGCTCATCCTGGAGCCCGAGGCCCCGCCGGAGGCACCTGCCCTTGACCTTTCCCTGGCAGCCGCCGCCCACGGTCAGCGGCCGGGCGGCGGCGCGAGGTCACCGCGGATGGTCAGCGCCCACCACAAGAAGCTGCCGGTCACGACGGCGGGCGCGGACGGGGTGCCGGGGATGACGGTGACGGCGAGCAGTGCGACAGTGGCGGCGGTCAGGGTGCGGGCGGCCAGCCGCGCGGGGCGGCCGTGCCGGATCCGGGCGGGCAGTGCCGCGGCCGCCCGCCAGGCTGGCATGCCAGGGGCAGCCGGCCCGGGTTCGGGTGGCGGGAGCATGGCGGCGGTGAGGTCGGCGAGGGCTTCGCTGCGCCCCCAGGAGGTGCGCAGCTGGGTGTAGGCGGCGGCCGCGGCGGCGTAGGCGGCCGGGTCGCCGCCGTCGGCCCGGTCCGGGTGGGTGGCGGCGGCGATGGCCCGCCAGGCGGCGCGGACCTGCTCATCGTCCAGGTCAGCGGCGGCGGGCAGGTGCAGGGCGGTGAACGGGTTCACGGGGCTCCTTGCGGTCCGGGGCCGAGCACGTCCTCCAGCCGGCCGCCGGGCCGGGCGGGCAGCGGCTGGGTCGGGTGCTCTCCGGCGGGCGGCCGGGTCGCACGATGGGCGCGCGGCGGCGGGACCACCGTCGCGCGGGCGGCGGGCAGTGGCAGCAGCGCGGGCCGGGGGCGGGCGACCTGTATGTAGACGGCGGTGCCGCGGCGGATGTAGCAGGCCTGCCCGGTGTCCAGGGTGCGGATCAGGTCCGGGTCGGCGGTCCACGCGTGCTGGATCCGGGTGGTGCCCTCCTGGCCCCAGCCGGCGCCGATCAGCTTGTGCGCCGATTCCAGCACCCGCCGCGTCCCGGCCAGGGCGACCAGGGGTTCGGGGTGCGGGGTCTGCAGCAGCCACAGCCCGCCGTCGGCGGTCGCCGCGATCCGGTACCGCTCATCCTCATCGCGGCCGAGTCCTTGCCAGGACTGGGCGGAGACCATGACGCCTAGGCCGAGGGACCGGCCGCGCTCGTACAGGTTGGACAGCGGCACCCGGCGGGACACGGCGCTGTAGTCGTCGGCGGCCAGCAGCATGGCGCGCGGCGGGGCGGTGCGGTCGGTGGCGGCGTGCGCGATCAGCTCGGTGATCGCCATCGCCTGCGCCTCGGCCACCGACGGCTCGGCGGTGCCTTCAAGGATGAAATACCAGGCGTCCGCGTCGGGCAGTCGGCCGGGGCCGTCCAGCGCCGGGCCGAGCCGGGACAGCAGCGTTGTATAGCGGAGCTGGATGTCGCCCAGGTGCGGTCGGGCCGCGCGGATCCAGCCCAGCTCGCCCGGCCGCCCTTCGGCGTAGGCGGTCTCCAGCCAGGCCGGGTCAAGCCGGTCCAGGAACTCCGCCGCGCACGAGGGCGGCTGGCCGGGCGCGCCGCACGCGAGGGTGAGGACGGCCTGGGTGACGTCGGCGTAGTAGGCGGCGCCGCCGGTGCCGTGCTCGGTCAGCTGGTACAGCAGCACCGCTAGGTCCCGGGCCGGCAGGGCCCACAGCGACAGGGACGCCTCATCCGGCGCCCGCGCCGCGCAGCACCTTACGGGTCCGGTCGGCCTTGGCCCGGGCATCCGGGCCGCCCTTGCAGTCCAGGGCGGCCAGCAGCGGCCGCGGCCGTCCCCGCCGGGCAGCCGCCAGCGCGCAGGCGTACCAGCCCGCCCACAGCCGGATCATCAGGTTCGTCTTCCCCGACCCGCTGCTGCCCACGATCACCATGTGCCGCGCGAACATGCCCGCGGGAACCGCGAGCACCGGCGCCCACCGGGTCCCGGTGGCGCGGATCACCGGGCCGACCGGCACCGTGCCCGCCGTGGTGGACAGCGGCACCAGGCCCGGGGCGGCCAGCGCCGCGCGGGCAGTAGCGGCCTGCCGGCGCCACTGCCGGGCGTCGAACGCGGCCGGCGCGAACGCCGACCGTCCGGCCAGCCCGGCGTGGATCGCCCAGATCCGCCACGCCCACACCGCCCCGCCGGCCGCCAGCCCGGCCGGCACCGCCACCGGCACGGTCACCAGCACCGCCGCCAGCACCCGGCCGTGCCAGGCCAGCACGGATGCGTGCTGCCAGTCCCGCACCGGCGCCAGCGCCACCGCCTCCCAGGAGCGGAAGCGCAGCGCGGCGCCCGCCAGGTAGACCACGGTCATCGGCAGCGACCAGGCCGCCGCCCGGTACAGCCGGGCCGGCGGCCACCCGCGCAGCCACGCCGCGCACAGGCTGAGCGCCGCGATCAGCGTGACCGGCCAGGCCAGCAGCACGACCGCAGCGACCGTCGCCGAGCGCGCCAGCCGCAGGAGCTTGCGGATCAGCCACAGCACCACCAGTACCTGCAGCAGCGACAGCACTTTCACCGGCGCGGCACCCCCGGCAGCAGCGCGCCCGGCGGCAGGTCCCGGACCGCGACCCGGGCTCGCTGCGGGCCGGGCAGGTTTCCCGCCGCCCGCAGCACCACCGGGCGGGCCGTTCCAGCGGCCAGGTACACCACCTGCGCGTACCCCGGCCGGGACAGCAGCCCCGTCATGATCCGCGCGGTCCGCGCCGCCGGTTTCGGCGTCAGCTCCACCTCTACCGCCCACACCTGCCCCGCGTACGGGCTCGTGTCGAGCGACGGCCAGTGGATCTCGGCGTCCGCCACGTGCGCCGCCCCGGCGTTGGACGGCAGCGCGGCGCGCAGTTTCCGCTCCGGCCGCCACCATGCCTGCCCGTCCTGGTAGGCCTGCCCGGATTCCAGCCACAACCGGGCCGCGAGCACCGCGCGGATATGCGCCAGCCGCGATAGCGCCGGCGGCCGCGCCGGATATGAAAGGCCGCACGCGGTCATCCCCGCGGCGGTCAGCCAGCACCACGCCGGGCCAGGGCCGAGCGTCCCGGTCGCCGCATACCCGGCCCGGCGCCACCGGGCCACGATCCCGCGCAGCCGGGCCGGCTGCACGCCCAGCGCCGTGGCCAGCATGTCATAGGGGACGGCGTACTGCTCGGCACACAGCAGCAGCCCGGTCACATCCCGCCCGGACAGCCGCACGCTGCCAGCGTCGGAGCGGCGCAAAGCGGCCCGCTCCGGGTCCTGCTGCACGGCTAACACCCGCTCACCACCCTGGTCAAGGCCGGCAGTCGCGACCCCGCCTAGCCGCCAGGCGGGGATGGCGCCCATCGTGGCACACCGCCACCCCCGCCGGGAGCACCCCGGCCCTTACCATCCCCTTACGGGCCGCGACCGCCCGGCAGCGCGGTGAGCGAACCCGCAGACTCGCTCCGGCTCAGAGAGGAAACCACCCTCCGTTCGGGATAACGAGCCAGACCAGCTCACGCGGACGAGGCCGCTGCGTCCCGGCGCCTGCCGTCGCCGGGACGCCTAGCGCCCTGATCACTCGCTACGCACGTCAACCCGTGCATGACAGCTCATGCTAAGCCAGTACAGATCCAGCCGGTCTGACCCCTAACCGCGGGTCGCCCGCGAAGGCCTGCACATGCCGAATCGGAGAGCAGGCGTTCTCGTATGCTTATGCACTAACTTGGATAAAGATGGCTAGCGGATGTCCGCAGCGCCCGAGGGGAACGACGGGCGCTGCAAGAGCACGTTCAGCAAGGCTTAACTCACAATCTCAGCAGGGTGCTCGCGCGGCGAAGCTGTCAGCCGCCCATCGTGCCGATAATCTAGGGAGGCTGAAACTTCGGTTCAGTTCGAGGAACAGAGCGCATGCGCACTGCAGTAGAATGTTGTTTTGAGCGGAAGGTAACGCGAAGCCCTGCAGTAGCGCTGGAGGTACCGGTTGGCGGAACAGCAGGAGTGGCGAGGCGGGGACGACCTTACGCTGGCTCCAGGTGCTGCAGGTCTGCGACTGCTCGGGCCAGCGTTCGCCCAGGGCACGGGTGTTGACCGTGTCTTCGCCAAAAGTATAATGTCGGAATTTCCCAAGTCGTCCATCGCGGGATTCGCTGCAGCTAGCATTTCGTCGCAGGTTCTAGAATCGCAGGCCCGGATCGCTGATTCCTTTCGGTCTGCAATTGCTGACTCGATAGGGCGCTCCGCCATAAGTTCTGTTTTTGCTGATTCAATCTCAACGTCAATCTTTGGGCTTGACCGTTATCTCGAAGATTTCAAGTCCAGTGCCATGCTTGCGTTTGCTTCGAGCCTTAAATCCCCACTAGACGGTATGTTTCGCAGTCAGTTCTTGCAGATCACGTCGGCGTTGGAATCGGTTAATCGATTTGCGCTTAACGAGATTTACCTTGTGATCAGCTCGGGACTGCGCGACACGCTGATCCGTTACGGGCAGACCCAGGCCAACTTCGCTGAAGTTGCCTTCCGGGCAGAGATGCCCCCACTGCTGCGGGGTGCAAGTCTTGGCCCGGGGAATATGTATGACGCCTACCTGGACAGCTTGCCTGCCCGGCCGATAACCAGAAGGGCTGCGGTGGCCCAACACGCTGGGAGCGTACAGGCGGGACTCGTCATTGCCGAGGGCCTGACTGCCCCGGGCCTTCGTGTCACCGAAAGAGACACGCTCGCAGGCAGCCTCGAGGACGGAGTGCTTGAACCCTGGCTGTCAGGTCCCTCCGACGCCCGGATTGAACTGTTCACAGTCCTTGAAGCCCTAGAGTCGGACCTGCCCGACTGGCTTAGGGGCGCGTGGGACGACATCGTGCGCGACGGACCGAAGGCTGCATCCAAAGTCGCCAACTGCGCAGTCGAATGCATAGACAGGGCACTCCGTGCAGCCTCGCCCAATCCGGAACTTCTGTCCTGGCTTCAGGGGCGTTCAGTGGCCGGCGAACTGCTTCACGATGGCGCGCCCACCCGACGCGCCAGAGTGATGTTCATAATGAGAGACCGATCTGCAAGGGATACCAGGCTGGCGGCAGCGCAGGTAGAAGCACTAGTCAGCCTGATCCAGAACGTGGTAGCGGATATGCAGTCGGTGAAGCACGGCGAGGCGCCAACAATTGCAGTCATGCGTTGCTGGCTTCTCGCTGCCGAAGCGGCGCTCTCGCAGTTGTTCCTGCAAGTGTGAGTCGGCGGGCAGTCGCTTCTCGCCAGAGTCTCTGCTGGCTGCAGGTTTGCTGTCAAGGCTGCAGTCGGCGATAGAAGTTCTGCGCGGATGTGGCTGGCAATAATCGGCTAAGTCTCGTTTGATCGCTTCCGCGCTTGCTGCCACTCGTTGTATCTCTGCTTCATGGTGCTTGCGTCCCATGTAGGAAGTCCACTGCCGAAGGGGAGCAGATCTTCGTAGGTCTTTCGCAATCGCTCAGGTGCCAGCAAGCCAAGTTGCACGGCGGCTATCAGGAGGTCCTCGACTGCCAGTACGTCGAGGCCTTCGGAGCTTGCGAGAGTCTGGCCACCTTGGTCATCGATGACGACGTATACCTCGTGACCTGCGTCGGCAAGCACCTTGGCGTGCCCGATGACGACTGCTTCACCGAGGTCTCGACTGACAGACAAGGCTAGCTGGGTCGAAGTCCCGCGGACTCGCGCCACGGTAGCAACCACGTCTGACCGGATATCGCTTGGACTAAGTTCATCAAGAATCTGGACCCGCGATGAGGATCGCAGACGTGGCCATTGAGCCTGAATCTGGCCCATCCGCTTACGGAGTACTTCCCGTTCCACTTCTGCCGGAATCAAGATCTCCATACCAAGACCTGTCAGAATACTGATGAGTAGACTACACTTACCAGCTGCACAGAAGTAGACACAGCAGACAGCGTCTATTATGCTAATCAGACGGCTTGGAGCGTCTTCTGCTGTGTTGTCCTCATTCTCACTGACTGTCATGAGGCAGACCGGCCCTCGGCGCTTTCCCGCGCCTGGGCGCGCTCCACCAGCGCCCCAATGTTAGCCCTCCGAACTGTCGGTTTCACGAAGACGCCAGCATCGGTCAGCGCCTGCTCAATTTGAGAGACGGAACGATCCTGCAGTTTCGCTAGGGCGCCAATACCAAGTTTGCCTTCTCGGTATGCTTCGATGGCACGATCGAGTATTCGCCGCGGGACGCGCGATTGCGCGGCCGCTGCTTGATCGCTGTCGAACTGTGGTCCCCAGCCATAGCGGTAAGCCCAGCGTCGGCCAGTCGGCAGACCCACGTCCTTGAGATCGTGAGGAAGCAGCCCCATGCGGTCGAGTTGAATGCGCGTTGCCTCGGGACTAGCGCCGAAATGCCTGGCTAGCAATGCCATGATCCGCTCATCAACTCGAGGCTTACCGCCGGTCTTAGCGGTGTGGCCGAGCCATGCTCGCACCCCCTCCTCGGGAATGAGCAGATGACGGGCGAATTCGTCGCAGAGTACTTCCCTTGGCGATCGATCATCATCTATCGCGTCGACATGCGTCTTGTCGCCGAACAACAAGTGCCCCAGTTCGTGGGCCAGGGTGAACCGCTGCCGCTCAGCCACATCAGTGCTGTTGACCAAAACGACGGAGGTAGCTCTTGCCGGATCAGTCGCACAGATCCCTGCCACCCCTGACGGGAGAGGAAGCGTACCGACATCAGCGCCGGTCAGATGCTCTGCAGCTTCCACAAGGTCGGCGATCGGCCCGCTGCCAAGTCCCAGCGCCGCTCGCACCTGTTCGGCGGCGGCCCGGCCACGCTCTTGGACGTTGCTGTCTGCAGCGACCTCCAGCGTCATAGGCGTAAATTCCTGCTGCAAATGCGGCACAACCGCATCCAGTCGGGCATCGAGCTTGAGCAATTCGATGCCCTGGGCAAGGGCTACCCGCAGACCATCCTCTGCAGGCTTGCTCGTCCTGCCAGCCGCCAGCACGCGCGCTTCGACTGCGGACCCATAAAGAAGATCGTCCAGGCCAACATCCAACGCCTGCGCCAGCCTGTCAAAGTCGGCGAGTGTGAGGCTCGTTCGCTTGCCTGTCTCCACCCGATGCAGCGTGGACTGGGAAATTTCAGCCCTCGACTCAAGATCGCGCTGCGATAGCCCAGCTCGTTCCCGTGCAACCCGCACACGATCGCCCACGGCGAACAAGTCAACATCCATGACCGGACCCTCCTACTGAATCAGACTATACACTGCTGATTCAGCCAGGTCAGCCGTCAACTAGGGTCGCGAGGGAGTGGCCAGCTTCTGGGGGACAACAGCTTCGCTCTGCCAGGCGCCGGCAAGTTACATAGCCATGTATCGCCGTCGAACTTGATGACGCCCGTCGCTGCCGCTGCGCGAGCGGCATCGAACTGACGCATCTGCTTGAGGTCACCGAGTTGCGCGTCAACTGTTCCGCCACTCTGGTAGTTGCTCGCAGTGCCCTTCCGTGAGTCGGGTCAGGACACCGCGCACTGACGGGCGGGGCCACATCATGCGCGCCTTTCCCGGTTTCCGGATTCCGGGAGCGCACTAGCGTTCCGGTGCGGGAGCCAGGTTCATCTGGCCAGCATTTGCCGGTTCCGCAGGACGCAGCGAGGTTGTGGCCACGCGCAGCGCGGTTGGCGGCTTTGATTTGACTTTCGGTTTTAGATCTTGACTTTGACTTTGGCGGCGGAGTGGAGTTGGAGGGGTCCCTGACCTCGCCGCCTCGAAGGGGGGGTGAGGTCAGGGACACCGGAGACGGAACGCAGCCGCCCCCGCCGCAGGCGGGAAGGGCAACACGAGGCTGGGAGGCCCACAGCCCACGAACGCTCAAGCGCATTGGTGAGCGCAGAGTGTACGGACGATGGATGGCACCTGCAGAGCCCAGGCAAGGTCATCTACAGCGACGAGAGCCGTTGTGGATCATTAATGGCCAAGGTGATGTTGTCACGACTAAGATCCGACCTCCTCGGCTAACGACGGCGGAACTGACCATGATCTGATCATCAGAAGATGCGAGTGTGACGCGATCGAAGGTCATGACTCAATGGCGCAAAGTCAGC
>Ga0335073_10016389_pt1 | contig 10352 bp, 7 predicted proteins | sample Lox_Sample_22_FD_207093 | JGI IMG/M metagenome (GOLD analysis project Ga0335073, IMG submission 207093) | Soil microbial communities from Loxahatchee National Wildlife Refuge, Florida, United States - Lox_Sample_2.2 | ecosystem: Environmental > Terrestrial > Soil > Wetlands | place: USA: Florida... | reverse complement strand
TAGGCGTAGCAGATGGTAGAGCCGACGAACGTGAAGCCGCGCTTTACGAGATCCTGGCTCATGGCGTCGGAGTCGGCGGTGCGGGCCTGCAGGTCCGTGACGCTGCGCAGGCGGGTCTGTTTTGGGCGCCCATCCACGAAGCGCCAGACGTAGGCATCGAAGCTGCCGAACTCTTTCTGCACGGCGAGGAATGCCCGTGCGTTGCGGACCGTGCCGTGAATCTTGAGGCGATTGCGCACAATCCCCGGATTTTCCAGCAGGGCGGCGAGTTTGCGAGCGTCGTATCGGGCGACTTTGCGCGGATCGAACCGGTTGAAGGCGGCGCGATAGGCGGCGCGTTTCTTGAGTATGGTCGACCAGCTCAAACCGGCTTGCGCGCCTTCCAGGATCAGAAATTCGAAGTGCGTGCGGTCGTCATGCACCGGCACTCCCCACTCGCGGTCGTGATAGTCGATCATCAGCGGGTCGGAGCCCGCCCATGCGCAGCGGGCCAGAGAGTTCATCGAGCCTCCAGAGCGGCCTGGATGCGGCCGCTCAGCGTGTCGACAAACCGCTCCGGGACGAAGCCGGCCAGATAGCTGAAGACGTGGCCGTGCGCGTCGAGGACGATGGTCGCCGGAAAGGTCTTGACGTTCATGGCGCGGTCCAGGCCGGCGGCGAAGAAAACCTCCTCCGTCCAATGTTGTTTGGCGAGAAAGGTCTTCACGCGGGTCCGGTCCTCGTCGGCATTGATGGAAAGAAAAGTCACGGCCGGGTTGTCGTGGAAATGGTCGCGCACCTGTTGCAGGAGCGGATGCTCTTCGCGGCAGGGGATGCACCAGGTGGCCCAGAAATCGAGGACGACAACTTTGTCTTTCAACGACGCCAGGGAGAGTTTATGGCCGTCGAGCGCCTCCAATGTGACCGCCATCGGATCGGCATTAGCCGGGTGGAGCAGCGCCTGATTGCGGTCGTAAGCGTGCAGCACGAGATCGCCCAGGCCGGTTTCGGAGCCGTGAAGCTGGCGGTAGAGCTTGCCCATTTGGGCGCGGTCTCGGGCACGATCGGCATCCGTGGCGCGCGGGTCGGAGATGGTGAAGGCGTCGGCGAGCGCGAGAATGGCATCGTTGATTTTGCCGAGGCGCTCGGCGGCGCCGGCGATTTCACGGGCGGCTTCCGCAGATGGATGGGCGGCGAAGGCGCGACGCCCAATGTCGAGAGCTTCCTGCGAATGGCCAAGGACTTGATCGGCGCGCGCCTCCAGGACCAGACCGTGGGCGATACCGTCGGCGGCATTCCGGGCGCGGTCGAGTTCCTGGAGCCGACGGGCATAGCGAAGGGCCCGGGTGGCGCCATCGGGGGTGCCGCCTTCGATCAAGGCTTGCGCGACGGCATCGAGAATCGGGAGGTCGTCGCCCTGGCGGGACAGCACGCGTTCGCCCCAGAGGATGGTCTCCGGAGCGCGATGGGCTTCGATGGCGGCGCGGGCAGCGGCGCGCTCCAACTCCGGGCGGCGCGGCGAATCGGGATATCTTTCGAGGTGCTGTTCGATGGCGCGCAGGTACTCGATGGGGCTGGCGCCGGCTTCCGCCAGGGCGGCGTTCAGCTCCTTCTGTTCGTCGGAGACTTGCGCAAGAAGGGCGGGACCGGCGAACAGGAAGAACAGAAGCGCGGGCGCGGGCAGGCGGATTGCCCACCCGCCGCAGGTTGCCAACCTGCCCCACATGCTCACTGCTGTGGTTTCATGGCGCGGATGCCCTCGGCGATTTCCGAAGCGCGTGCGCGCGCGGCGTGCATGAAGTTCTCGTTGGCGATGATGCGATCGAGCAGCGGCAGGAATTGTTCGGGCGCCACGATGCGGTCGCGTTCCAACGCGGATTCGAGCAGCGTCAGGGCATTGACCACACCCAGACGGTCGTATTTGGCAGTGCGTTCGAGCTCGATGCGGTGCTGCGCCGATTCGGCCATGCGCTCGAACCAATCCTGGAGGGCCTGGGCGTCCTTGGATTCGGAGTAATTGTACTTGACTTCGGTCTTCTCGCCGCCGTTCTCGAGGCGGAAGGTCTTGGTGCCCATGAACGCGACCTTGGCGGGCGACGCGAGGGGGGTCTTGAAGAAGCCGAGTTTCTCAGCCAGACCCCAGACTTCCTGCACGGAGTCCGCATCCAGCTTGAATTTGATGGGAAGGTCGTCATCCGGCGCTTCCTTGTATTCGGTATCGCCAGCCTTGGTGACGGTGACCTGGAAATAGGCAGGAGTGCTGCCCGGAAACTCCCGCGAGTAAAAGAGCCGCTGATCGCCGGCCAGCAAGGCGGCGGCAGAGGCTGCCAGCGCCAGGGATAAAAGGGGGAGCCGCATCATGCGCGCACCAGCCTCCGTGACGTGGATTCGCGCGTGGCGTGACAGATAGCGGCGGCCAACGCATCGGAGGCGTCTTCTGATTCGACGGCTTCCGGAAGGCGCAACAGCGATTGAACCATCAGCTTCACCTGGCACTTCTCCGCCCTGCCGTAGCCGACGACGCTGGTCTTGATTTCCAGCGCCGAGTATTCGGCCACCGGCATACCGGTTTCGGCCGCCACCAGCAGGGCCACACCGCGCACGTGAGACAGCTTGAGGGCCGTCTTCACGTTGACCGCATAAAAAACCTCTTCCACCGCGGCCGATTCCGGCGCGTACTCGCGGACGAGGCCGCGCAACCCCTGAGCAATCTCCAGCAACCGGTGTTCAAAAGGGGCTTTGGGGGCGGTGCGAATCACCCCCGCCGCCAACATGCGGTGGCGCGAGCCGTCGCTATCGATCACGCCGTAACCGGTTCGCTCCGAGCCGCAATCGATCCCGAGGACCCGCACCTTGGTTACCCGAGGGCCTCCAGCTCCTTCTCGTCGATATCGAAGTTGGAGTAGACGTTCTGTACGTCGTCGTGCTCTTCCAAAGCGTCGTTGAGGCGAAGCATGGCGCCGGCGTTCTTGCCTTCGAGCCTGATGAGATTCTTGGGCACCTGGGCGATGCTGGCTTCGGTGGGAGTGAGACCGGCCGCTTCCAGAGCCTTAAGGATGGCTTCATGGGCTTCCGGAGCCGACAGGATTTCCCACTGGTCGCCATCGCCCCTGAGATCGTCGCCGCCGGCTTCGAGCACGATGTTCATGAGATCGTCCTCGCCGATCTTGCCGGAGGGGATGAAGATCTGGCTCTTGCGCTCGAACATCCAGGCGACGCTGCCCTGCTCGCCCATGTTGCCGCCATTTTTGGAAAAGACATGGCGGAGTTCGCTGACTGTGCGATTGCGGTTGTCGGTGGCGACGTTTACCAGAACCGCGGCGCCGCCGGGGCCGTAGCCTTCGAACATCACCTCTTCGATTTGTCCGCCTTCCAACTCGCCGGTGCCGCGCATGACGGCCTTCTTGATATTGTCGGAAGGCATGCTGACGGCTTTGGCGGCTAGAATGGCGGTTCGTAGACGCGGGTTGCCGTCGGGATCGCCGCCGTTTCGCGCGGCGATGGTAATTTCCTTAATGAGGCGCGTAAATGCTTTTCCGCGCTTGGCGTCGAGTGCCGCCTTTTTGTGTTTGATGGTGGCCCATTTTGAATGGCCCGACATGTGAACCTCACTGGGTAGGCCCGGCCGCACACGGACCGGGAGAGAAATGTCTTATGATTTCAACCTTTTGAGGATAGCAGAATCGCCAAATCGGCTCAAGGCAAAGGGCAGGCATGTCAGGGCAAAGTAGAAATATCCCCTCGCCGGCAAAGGGCGGGGGAACCGGCATTCGGGCAGCGGCAAAGCGGCGGATGAGAGGGTGGTGCGAGCGATGCGGCGGCCGGGTTGGGCGAGGATCCCGAGGGAGTGGCAAGCAGGTGGAAACCGTGCGAATCGCCCGGTTTTGGTTTGAAGATTCGTTGCAAGAGAAGGGAGTTATGCGGATGCGACCGGGCGATTCGCACGGTTTTGAGTTTCCGCGGCCGCAAAGCACAATTTGGGTCGCCGAATGGGCACGGATAAACTGTGGTTCGAGCAATTGCGGGCAAGGCCGTCATCTCCTGCATCCGACAACAGAATACACGGGAGGCCTGCCGGATTTCCGCCATTTAGGAGAAACGGCGTTGATTTTACTGGAAATATATTTTTTGAAAATCTGTCAAGGCAAAAGTTCTCGTCCCCAGTTTTCCCTTTCGGGGTCCCGAACTCCTCCCGTACATGCGAAATACCGCGAGGCGGTTTCGTGCCATAAGAGGACGAGGGAAAATCGACTCTCGATTCGCGGACGACTGCCGGCGACGGCACGTCGCGGAAGGCTGTTGTCAGGCGCGAAGGCCGAGAGCGGGCCGGCCTGGTTCGGAGATACTAGGACAGATGAGTTTCGAAGCGGTAGCCGACAACCTGCGGGAATCGTTTCGCATCATCGCCGCCAGCCGCGCGGAAGGAGAACTGCGCGAACTGCGGGGGGTGAGCATCGCGTCGGCGGGAGTTGCCTTCCAGATGTTCAATGCGGCCTTTCTCTCTTCGCCGGTGTTGACGGAGATGGAGTTGGAGCAGCGTATTCTGACGCCGGCGGTTCACTTTCAGCAGCGCAACCAGGAGTGGTCATACTGGGTGTGCGAAGACTGGTTGAGCGCGAGACCGCGGAAGCGCGCGCTGAAGGTTTTCGAGCGGCTGGGATTGCGGCACGCGGTGGACCTGCCGGGCATGGTAGCGGAAGCAGTGGCGCCGCGATCGAAGGCGCTGCCGGCGATCGAGGTACGGCGGGTGGGAGACGGGGTAACGCAGAGGGCATTCTGCGGCATCGGGTCGGTGTGCTTCAACGTTCCGCTAGCCTGGTTCGAGGAAGTTTTTTCGAGCGCGCGGGTTTGGGAGCGGTTTGAAAGCTACGTGGGGTATGTGGAGGGCGAGCCGGTGTCGACGGTGTCGCTGGTGGAAGGCGGCGGCGGGATCGGCGTGTACAATGTCGCGACGCTGCCCGACCGGCAGCGGCACGGGTATGGAGAGGCCGTGATGCGGTACGGGCTGGAGCGGCATGGGAACGGGCGAGTGATCCTGCAATCGACGCCGGCGGGATTGAGGTTGTACGGGCGAATGGGATTTCGGAGGGTAACGTCGGTGGCGGTGTATTCGACGTAGGGGCCGGCGGTAGACGGGGGCGGGTTCCGGATTGCACGCGGAAGAGGCGGATTACAAATCCGCCGCAGGTTACAAACCTGCCCCACATAAGAACGTGCGGAGGCCGAGTGATCCTGCAATCGACGCCGGCGGGATTGAGGTTGTACGAGCGGATGGGGTTTCGGATTGCACGCGGAAGAGGCGGATTACAAATCCGCCGCAGGTTACAAACCTGCCCCACATAAGAACGTACAAAACCTTAGCGGAGGGCGCCGGTGGCGATCAAGGCGTCGAGGGCGGCGAAATCTTTGTGGAAGGGGCGGTCGGATTCGATGGGCGGGGAGACGGAGCGGATCTTGGCGCGGTAGGACTCCAGTTCGGGGCTGGATTTCAAGGGCGCGAGGAGATCGAGACCGCGGGCGGCGGCCAGGGTTTCGATCGCCAGGACGGCGCGGGTGTTGCGGACCACGCGCTGCAGCTTGACGGCGGAAGTCATGCCCATGCTGACGAAATCCTCTTTGTTGCCGCTGGTGGTGATGGAGCCAGGGGAGGCGGGAGTTGCGAGGACGCGGTTCTCGCCGACAAGACTGGCGGCGGTGACTTGCGCCATCATGAGGCCGGATTCGATGCCGGGCTGGGCGGCGAGGAAGGCCGGAAGCTGCTCGTTGAGGTAGGGGTTGACGAGGCGATCGATGCGGCGCTCGGAAATGCCGGCCAGGGCGGTGAGGGCGACGGCCAGGAAGTCGAGCTGGAAGGCGAGCGACTCGCCGTGAAAATTGCCGCCGGAGAGGATCTCTTCGCCGAAGACCAGGGGATTGTCGGTGGCGGAATTGAGCTCGATATCGAAGACGCGGCGGGCTTCGGAGAGAGCATCGCGCACCGGACCATGGACCTGGGGAGCGCAACGGAGCGAGTAGGCGTCCTGAACGCGGCCGCATCCGGCGTGAGAGCGGCGGATCTCGCTATCTTCGAGCAGGCCATGGAGGCGCGCGGCGGTAATGAGCTGTCCCGGGTGGGGGCGGACAGTATGGAGGCGCGAGTCGAAGGCGCGCGAGGAGCCGCGAAGGGCATCGAGCGAGAGCGCGCAGATGACATCGGCGGAGTCGGCGAGAATTTCGGCGGCTTCGAGTTCGAGACAGCCGATGGCCAGCATCGCCTGGGTGCCGTTGATGAGGCTGACGGCCTCCTTGGCGTGGAGGTCGATGGCCTGGATTCCGGCGCGGTTGAGCGCTTCGGCGCCAGAGAGGATCGAGCCTTGGTATTCCGCCTCGCCTTCGCCGATCAGGACCATGGCGATGTGAGCCAGGGGGGCGAGATCGCCGGAGGCGCCCACGCTGCCTTGCGACGGAACCAAAGGGGTGACGCCGCCGTTGACCAGTTCGCACAGGCGCTGGGCGACAACGGGGCGGATCCCGGAGCAGCCCTTGGCGAGGCAATTGGCGCGGATGATCATCATGGCGCGGACGACGTCGCGGGGCAGCGGGTCGCCGACGCCGACGGCATGCGAGCGGATGAGATTGCGCTGCATCTGATCGAGCTGGGCTTCGGAGATGCGGACGTTGGCGAGCAGGCCGACGCCGGTATTGACGGCGTAGATAGGCGCTGCGCCGGAAGCCAACCGCTCCACGAGATCACGCGCGGATTGCATGCGAGCGAGGGCAGCGGGCGCCAGGGAGACGGCGGCGGTCCGCGCACGGGCGGCGGCGCACACCTCGGAGATGGTGAGGGACTGACCGTCGAGAATCATGATTGGCGTTTCCGGCGGTTGGAGACGAGCTGCTCGATGTTAACCAGCTCGGTGGGATAGTCACCGGTGTAGCAGGCGTAACAGAATTCGCCGCGGCTGTCGTCGACGGCCTTGCGGAGGGCGCCGAGGGAGAGATAGCCGATCGAATCGGCCTCGACGAAGCGGCGGATTTCCTCGACGTTGTGGTTGCTGGCGATCAGCTCGGATTTGTCGGGCGTATCGACGCCGTAAAAGCAGGGCGAAATGGTGGGCGGGCAGGAGATGCGGAGATGGACTTCGGCGGCGCCGGCCTGGCGGACCATGCGGACGATTTTGCGGCTGGTGGTGCCGCGCACGATGGAATCGTCGACCAGGACCACGCGCTGGCCTTTCAGCAGATGGCGTACGGGATTGAGCTTGAGTTTGACTCCGAAATCGCGGATGGCCTGAGACGGCTCGATGAACGTGCGTCCGACGTAATGGTTGCGAATCAAGGCCTGGCGGTAAGGCAGACCGGATTCGGCGGAATAGCCGATAGCGGCGGCGACCCCGGAATCGGGGACGGGCACAACGAGGTCGGCATCGGCCGGGCATTCGCGGGCGAGAAGACGGCCGAGATTTTCGCGCGACTCGGCGACGGCCCGGCCGAAGACCAGGGAATCGGGGCGGGCGAAGTAGACGTGCTCGAAGACGCACTGGGCACGCTGCTGAGCGGGCGCCCAACGCTCGCGCGTGAGGCCTTCGGGGCCGACCATGATCATCTCGCCGGGTTCGACGTCGTGGAGATAGACGGCGCCGATGAGATCGAAGGCGCAGGTCTCGGAGGCGAAGACGTAGCACTTGTGGCCGCCGGAGATTTCCATTTCGCCGACGGCGAGCGGGCGGAAGCCGTGGGCGTCGCGGGCGACGATGATGCGGTCCTGGGCGAGGAAGACCAGGGAGAAGGCGCCTTCGAGCTGGAGGAGGGCGTCGCGAAGAGCGGCGTCGAGGGTGCGCTCGGAGGATTGGGCGACCAGGTGGAGGACGATTTCGGTGTCGCTGGAGGCCTGGAAGACGGCGCCGCGGCGGGCGAGTATGGCACGCAACTCGGGCGCGTTGGTGAGGTTGCCGTTATGGGCGACGGCAATCTTGCCTTTATTGCAGGCGACGGAAAACGGCTGGGCGTTGAGCAGGACGGTATCGCCGGCGGTGGAATAGCGGGTGTGCCCGATGGCGAGTTCGCCGGAAAGGGTGGCCAGAACCGGCTTGGTGAAGATGTCGGCGATGTGGCCCATTTCCTTGTGGGTGTAGATTTCGCGGCCGTCGGAGGTGCAGATGCCGGCGCTTTCCTGTCCGCGGTGCTGGAGGGCGTAGAGACCGAGATAGGCCAGATTGGAAGCCTCGGGATGGCCGTAGATGGCGACTACGCCGCACTCGTCGTGAAATTTATCGGGCATGGGTCTCCTGGTTGGGGATTGGACCGAACGCAGGCTGCCAGCCTGCCCCGCATAGAAACGGCTCGCGCACGGGCAATCGGTATGCGCTTCAGGGCTTCTGCGGCGAGCGAAGAGGCGGGTTGAAAACCCGCCGCAGATTGAAAATCTGCCCCACATAAAACCTTACACATGGAAGGCTCGGTCGTAGGCGGACTTTAGCGAGGCGAGGTCCCAGGCGCCCAGGGTTACGGTTCGTTGACGGATTTCCAAGCCCTTTTCCATGGTAACGCCGATCTGCGGGGCGTCGATTTCGTACTTCTCGGCGATAGCGGCGACCTCGGCCGGATGCGAAGTCGAGATCAGAATGCGGCTGGGAGCTTCGTGGAAGAGCAGGACTTCGGGACGAAGGTCACTCGACAGATCGATCTGGGCGCCGACTTCGGCGGGTCCAAAGCAGCACTCGGCGAGCGCGACGGCGAGGCCGCCATCGCTCAAATCGTGCGCGGATTCGGCCAGGCCGTCGGCGATGATCTTGCGGATGGCGAACTGGACGCGCTGCTCGGTTTCGAGGGAAAGCTCGGGCGGCAATCCCCAGAGCTGGCGGTGGAGTTCCTTGGCGTATTGCGTGCCGCCGAAATGGCGCTCGTCCGAGGCTCCCAGGCCGCCGAGGAGGATGATGGCGCGGCCGGGGTTCCTGAAGGGGATGGTGACGGGCGGGGCGGTGGGCAGCAATCCGACGATGCCGAGCACGGGCGTGGGATAGATGCCTTCGCCGAGGGTCTCGTTATAGAGGCTGACGTTGCCGCCGGTGATGGGCGTGTCGAAGAACCTGCAAGCCTCGGCCATGCCTTCGATGGCCTCGACGAGCTGCGCCATGATCTCGGGCCGCTCGGGATTGCCGAAATTCAGGCAGTTGGTGGCGGCGACGGGGCGGGCTCCTACCGTCGAGAGGTTGCGGCAGGCTTCGGCGACGGCGAGTTTGGCGCCGGCGCGCGGGGAGAGGCGGCAATAGCGGCCATTGCCATCGAGCGACATGGCGACGGACGTGCCGGTCTCCTTGATGCGAATGATGGCGGCATCGGCGGCTTCGGAACTGGCGATGGTATTGGTGCGGACCTGGCGATCGTACTGCTCCCAGATCCAGCGCTTGGAAGAGATATCGGGGGCGGCAAGAAGCAGCGGGAGATCCTTCTGGATATCGGCGATGTGAGTGGACGGTTCCGGATGATCCGGAATGGCGGGGAGGGCGGCGGTGGGCCGATCGTAGAGCGGGGCTTCGTCGGCGAGCTCGCGATTGGGAATTTCGGCGACGATTTCGCCATGGTGGCGGACGCGCAATTTGCCATCGCCGGTGACGACGCCGATTTCGGCGGCTTCGAGCCCCCACTTTTTGAAGACGGCGAAGACTTCGGCTTCGCGGCCCTTGTCGGCGACGAGGAGCATGCGCTCCTGGCTTTCGGAGAGCATGATCTCGTAGGGGGTCATGGCGGCGGCGCGCTGCGGGACCTTGTCGAGCTCGATTTCGATGCCGACTTCGCCGCGGCTACCCATTTCGCAGGTGGAGCAGGTGAGTCCGGCGGCGCCCATATCCTGGATGCCGACGATGGCGCCGGTGTGCATGGCCTCGATGCAGGCCTCGAGGAGGAGCTTCTCCATGAAGGGGTCGCCGACCTGAACGTTGGGACGCTTCTGCTTGGACTCTTCGGTGAATTCGGCGCTGGCCATGGAGGCGCCGTGGATGCCGTCGCGGCCGGTGCGCGCGCCGACGTAGATGACGGGATTGCCGACGCCGGCGGCCCTGGCGTAGAAGACCTCTTCCTTCTTGCAGACGCCGAGGGCGAAGACGTTGACGAGCGGGTTGCCGTCGTAGCAGGGCTCAAAGATGGTTTCGCCGCCGATGGTGGGGACGCCGAAGCAGTTGCCGTAGTGGGCGATTCCCGACACGACACCGGAGAGGATGCGGCGATTGCGAGCACCGGTTTCGGGGTCGTCGAGGCGGCCGAAGCGGAGGGAATCGAGGACGGCGACGGGGCGGGCGCCCATGGTAAAGATGTCGCGGAGGATGCCGCCGACGCCGGTGGCCGCGCCCTGGAAGGGCTCGATGAAGCTGGGATGGTTGTGCGACTCGATCTTG
>Ga0335073_10016388_pt1 | contig 10353 bp, 8 predicted proteins | sample Lox_Sample_22_FD_207093 | JGI IMG/M metagenome (GOLD analysis project Ga0335073, IMG submission 207093) | Soil microbial communities from Loxahatchee National Wildlife Refuge, Florida, United States - Lox_Sample_2.2 | ecosystem: Environmental > Terrestrial > Soil > Wetlands | place: USA: Florida... | reverse complement strand
GCCGTTCACCAGGAGGTCGACGGTGCCGCGGGCCCGCGCCGGGATGAGTTCGTCGATGGCGGAGTTGATGGCCGAGTACTCACCGCCGATGCCCATGCCCGTGAGGAAGCGGAAGGTGAAGAACATGGCGACGTCGCGCGAGGTGGCGGTCAGGACGGTGGCCGCCAGATAGAGACCCAGGGTCACGAGGAAGAGCCGCCGCCGCCCGAGGCGGTCGGTGAGGTGGCCGAAGAGCAGGGCTCCCACGCAGGCCCCGGCCACATAGACGCTGGCGGCGTCGCCGACCTGGGCCGTGGTGATGGTGATCCCGCTTCCGGCCTTGGTCAGCGTGCTCCCGACCGCTCCCACGATGGTGACTTCGAGGCCGTCGAGGATCCACACCGTCCCCAGGCCGACGAGGACCATCCAGTGCCAGCGCGACCAGGGGAGCCGGTCGAGCCGACCGGGAACGTCGGTCTCGGTGGCCCCGGCCCCGTCGCGCCCTTCGTCCTGGCCGACCGCCCCGTCGGCGACGCGTTCGATGGCCATGCGGCCCTCATACCCGCGCCACCGACCCGCGTAACGGCGCCGGCCCGAGGCACCGGGGGCCGGGGATGCGACTCACTCGGCGATGCCGTCGTGGCCCTTGTTCGTGGCCGTGGCCAGCACGGCGGTGAGCACGCGGGCGCTCACGCGCCCGGCGCGCTCGGGCGTGTAGTGGGCCAGGCAGTTCGTGGCGAAGCCCGACAGCTGCAGGGCGAAGGCGTCGACGACCCAGCCGGGTGGGCGCCCCTTCCCATCCGCCAGCCGCCAGGCGTGCTGGGCGACCTGGGCCGCGAAACCGGCCCGGCGCCGGTCGCGCTCCTCGGGCGAGACACCGGGCTGTGCGACGTGGAGATCCCAGAAGGCACGCCCGATGATCCGGGTGTTGAGGTCGTGCAGGGTGGTGGCGGTCTGCTCCAGCCAGGCGTCGAGCACCACGCCCGGGGGTGGTGGCCCGGGCAGGAGCCGCTCGTAGCTCTCGAGGATCTCATCGACAGCGGCGGCCAGGAGTTCGGTGTGCGTGGTGAAGTGGCGGAAGACGGTGCGCCTGCTCACCCCGGCCGCCAGGGCGATCTCGTCCACCGTGGCGTCGAAGCCGCTCCGGGCCAGGGCCGCCACCGCCCCCCGCACGATCCGGGTCCGGACGACGGCCCGGGTCTCCTCCCCGAGGGTGGGTCGGTGGTCGCCGTGCGCGCCGTCGCTGCCTCGCTTCGCCACGGTGTGACGAACCCCCTGACTCGACCGCCGGCGCCGCCGCGCCCCCGGGGCCGCCGTGCTTGACATCGTAACACGCCTATGTGACACTCATGGGTGCCAGATGAGACACTCCAGGGCGCCACACCCTCAGGGCGGTGAGGGCCCCTGCCCTCCCCCCGGTGCCATGGTCTGCTCACAGCCGTTGCTCATCCACAGAGACGGGACCGGGACCTGCGCCGCCCCCGGGTGCCTCCACTCGACCCTGGCCGAGGCGGTGGTCCGGCACCGGACCGTGGTCAATTGCCAGGCGGTGCTCGGCCGGCGCTGCGCCGTGTGCCACCGCCCCGCCCGCGGCCCCCTGGCGGGGATGGCATCCGGCCGTGCGGTGGAGCTCTGTCCGGGCTCGGCGCTCGTCCACGCCGACCTCGGTCTCGAGTGCTCCGAAGCGGCGTGTGTCACCACCGCCGAACGCGGATCGTGGCTCGCCCGCCACGCCGACGTGCGCAGCTGCAGCTCGCTGGCGGGCGGCTGCCCGACCTGTGGCGGGGACCTGTCGCCCTGAGGTTCCGCCCCGGCGTGGTGCTCCCCGTCCCAGCCTCCCGTGGCGCCGGTGTCCGGTCCGGCCGTGGCCCGGAGGTCGCGGGCGGGGTCGCGGTACAGTCGGGTGGGGCGCGCCGGGTGCCCCGAGGTGGGCCATGGACGATCCGGTGATCGACGGATTCGTGGACGGCTGGGATCGTCACGACGGTCGCGCCATCGCCGCCGCCATGACCGCCGACGCGGTGTACGAGGTCGTCCCCCAGGGTCGCATCTTCGGACCTGACAAGGTCGAGGAGCAGGTCGGCTTCATGCACAGCCTGTCGTCGGACTTCTCGATGCGGCAGGTCTCGGCCGTCCACGAGGGTGACTCCCACGCCGTGGAATGGGAGATGTCGGGCACCAACGACGGCCCCTTCGAGCCGTTCCACCTCCCGCCCTCGGGGCGCCACTTCACCATCCGAGGGGCCTGGTTCCTGCGGACCGCAGAGGGCAAGGTCCAGCACTGCCGGGCCTACTGGGACTTCGCCAGCCTGCTCCAGCAGATCGGGGCCCGGCCGACGGGGGAGATGGCGTGGCAGCTGGCCGTGTGGGCCGAAGAAGCCCCCGACCAGGGCTAGCCCCTCGATCCCGCCAGGGCCGGTGTGCAAGACTTCGGCGGGTTCGGGACCGGCCCCGCGGCGTGGCCGGGGCGGTCGGGCCGGGCGGGGGAGCGTGTGATGGACCACCGGGTGGCTCGTGGTCGGCGAAGGCCATTGAGGAGCAGCGTTGCGGTGCGCCTGCTCACGGCCACGGCCGTCACCTCGCTCGTGGTCGGCAGCGCCGCCGTCCTGAACGCCGTGACGGACGCGTCGGCCCAGGCGGCCACCTGGGTCAGCCAGTCGCTCCCCGGCAACGGTGCCGGCTCGTTCTCGGGCGTGACCTGCCCCTCGTCCACCCACTGCTGGGCCCTGGGTTTCGACCCCAGCGGCTCCGAGGGGGTCGTGGACGTCACCACCAACGGTGGAGCCACGTGGGCCCGCCAGAGCGTCCCGTCGGGCACCGGCCCCCTGGCGGCCATGGCGTGCTCCTCGACCGCTGCCTGCGTCGCGGTGGGCACCGACCCCACCGACACCTACGCCCAGGTGCTCGTCACCGCGAACGGCGGCACGACGTGGAGCGAGCAGACCCTGGCCAGCACGCTGGGCCCCCTGGCGGGCATCGCCTGCCCCTCGGCCTCGGACTGCGTGGCGGTGGGCTCGGACCCCACCGATACCGAGGCCGAAGCCCTCGTGTCCTCCGACGGAGGCGCAACCTGGACAGGGGCCACGGTGCCGAGCGACGACGGGCCGCTGTCCGGTGTGGCCTGCGTGGGCGCATCGACGTGTTGGGCCGTGGGATCGGACCCGACCGACACCACGGGCGTGGCCGTGGCCAGCACCGACGGCGGCGCAACCTGGAGCGACGAAGCCGTCCCCGGCGGCACCGGTCCCCTCTCCGGTGTCGCCTGCCCGTCGGCGTCGCACTGCTGGGCCGCAGGTGCGCTTCCCGGCCTGAGCGAGGGCGAGGTCATCGCCACCACCACGGGGGGCACGGCGTGGGCAGCCCAGACCCTCCCGACCGGCACCGTCCCGCTCGTGGCCGTGAGCTGCGTCTCGGTCTCGGACTGCTGGAGCGTGGGCGCCTCGGTCACGGCCACCAGTGGCCAGATCGTGGCCACCACGAACGGGGGCGGTGCATGGGGGACCCAGACGATTCCGGGCGGGGCAGGCCCCCTCTACGCCGTGACCTGCGTCTCTGCCAGCGCCTGCTGGGCTGGCGGCAACGACGCCACCGACACCGTGGGGGTGGTGGTGGGAAGCGCCAACGGGGGCGCCACCTGGACCGTCGAGTCGTCGGGCGGGATCGGGCCCGAGGCGGCCATTTCGTGCCCGACGACAGCCGACTGCTGGGCCGTGGGGAGCGACCCCACCGACACCGTGGGGCAGATCGTGGTGACCACCAACGGCGGCGCCACCTGGAGTGCCCAGTCGGTCCCGGCCGGCACAGGTCCCCTCATCGACGTCGACTGCACCTCGTCGGCGGACTGCTGGGCGGTGGGGAGCGACCCGGACTACACCGTGGCCGTGGTCCTCGCCACGACCAACGGGGGCGCCACGTGGAGCGCCCAGCCCATGCCCGGCGATGCCGGTCCCCTGAACGGCGTGGACTGCATCAGCTCGGCCGAGTGCTGGGCCGTGGGCGTCAACGCCGCCGACACCAAGGGCGCCGTCCTCATCACCACCGACGGCGGGGCCAAGTGGAAGGACCAGACCGTCCCCGGCGCGGTGGGATCGCTGGCCGCCATCTCCTGCCTGGGCATCTACACCTGCTTCTCGGTGGGGGCCAACCAGGCCGACACCGGGGCCGAGGTCCTGAGCACCACGAGCGGGGGCGGGACGTGGAGTGCCACGGCTCTCGCCGCCAGCACCGGTCCCCTCACCGGCGTGTGGTGCGTGACGACCACCGTGTGCGAGGGCGTGGGGAGCGACCCCACCGACACCTATGCCACCGCCGTCGGCACCACCAACGGGGGCGCGTCCTGGACCCTCCAGTCGGTCCCGGCCGGGGCAGGACCGCTGGCGGGGGTGCGGTGCCTCTCGGCCTCCAGCTGCCTGGCGGTGGGCACCGATCCCACCGACAGCGACGCCGAGGTGCTCGGAACCGCCAACGGCGGCGCATCGTGGACGGCCCAGACCGTCCCCGCCACCGCCGGCCCCCTGGGGGGCCTGGCCTGCGCCTCGGCCGCGGCCTGTTGGGCGGCCGGCTCCGATCCCACCTCGACGTACGCCTCGGTGATCACCACGAGCGGGTCCTCGGGTCCGCCCCCCACCACGACGACCACCTCCACCCCGACTTCGACGACGTCGGGCGGTGCGACCACCACCACCTCCACCTCGACCACCTCGACGAGCACGACATCGACCACCACGACCACCACCACGCCGACGACGTCGGTCACCACCACCCAGGTGACGCCGGCCCAGGTGACCCTGGGACCGTCGGGGACCGTCACCGACGACGTCACCGTCCAGGGCGGCCCCACCTACGGCCCCCCCACGGGGACGGTGGCCTTCTACGTCTGCCAGAGCGGGACGTCACCCTCGCTCACCGCCGCCCCGTGCCCGGCGGTGGGTGCCAACCTCCTCGGCACGGCGCACGCCACGGCCGGCTCCGGGGACGCCTCGCACGCCACGTCGCCCGTCACCACCCCCACCTCGGCCGGTACGTGGTGCTTCTCGGCCACCTTCACGAGCAGCTCGAGCTACCAGTCCTCGTCGGACAACACGACCTCGTCCGACCTCGACCCGGCCGAGTGCGTCCTGGTGGGGGCCTCGCCATCGGTGACGGCGAGCTACGTGTCGGCCGCCTCGATCACCCTCGGGCCCTCGGGCACGGTGGACGACGCCGTGACCGTGAGCGGCAACGTCGTGGGCGGAGCCCCAAGCGGCACGGTGGCCTTCTACCTGTGCCGGACGAGCACGGCCTCCACCCTCAGCCCCGGGACGTGCCCGGCGGGGACGACACCCGAGGACAGCGGGGAGACCCTCGTCGCCGGGGCCGGTGACAACGCCAGTGCCACCTCGAGCTCGGCTACCCCCACCGGCGCCGGCACGTGGTGCTTCTCCGCCGTCTACGGGGGTGACGCCAATTACCTCTCGTCCTCCGACAACACCGCCGCCGACCCTGCCGACCCCGACCAGTGCGTGCTCGTCACCTCGGCATCGTCGTCGGTGGCCGCCTCGGTCTCGGCCGCGACGGTCACCGTCGGCACCGGGGTCTCGGCCCGGGCCGTCGTGACCGGCAACAGCGCCGGTGGCCCGCCCACCGGGTCGGTGGCCTTCTACGTGTGCGGGCCGGAGACCGGGCCCTCGGTGTGCGCCTCGACCGGTTCTGCCGAGGGCGTCCAGGCCCTCACCGCCTCGGCCGCCACCGCCTCGGCCGCCACCTCGTCTGCCTTCCGCCCCCCGGCCGCCGGGGTCTACTGCTTCGCCGCCGTCTTCGAGCCCTCGGGGCCCGACTACACCCCCTCGTCCGCCAACCGGACGGGCACCGCCGTGCCCGGCGGTTGCGTCCGGGCCGTGCTGGCCGCCTACGCCTTCACCAGTGGCGCCAGCAAGACGGTCACGGCCGGTGAGGGCTTCACCTTCCAGGTGGCGGCCTACGGCTCCCCCGCCGCCAAGATCACCAAGAAGGGCCACCTGCCCAAGGGCGTCCACCTGGTGGACAACGCCGGGGGCGGGTCGGCCACGCTGGAAGGGACGCCCGGCACCAAGCGGCTCGGACCCTTCGTCGTCACGTTCCGGGCCACCTTCGGCACGGGGAAGGCCAAACACCTCGCCACCCAGGTCTTCACCCTGACCGTGGTCCGCTGACCGGGGGCGTCCCCCTCCGGCGGCCCGCCTGACGCCGGCGTCACGTTGCACGTGGCAGTCCAGGGTGTCATCCTGACACCCGGGGGGGCCATCCGAGGACGTGGGGTCCGGCGAACCCGCCAGCGCCGGGCCCCACCCCTCCTCGGCCCGCTCCGGGCCGGCTCCGGGCCCCGGGAGAGACGCCGAGGCGACCGGCGCGTGGCGGGACGGTGACGTCCTCGTCACGGGACGGTGACGTCCTCGTCACGGGACGGTGACGGCCCTGCTCAGGGTGCCGGCGCCACCGTCGTCGGACCTCGAAGCGGCTTGATCGGGAGTTGACATCCCGTTGGCGACGGGGTGACTCCGTGCCGCCATACTCACAGCCGGGACCAGTCGACCCGACGGCACGACGAAACCCGGCACGCCAGCGGCACGGCCTTCTCGCAGATCGGCAGCACCATGGACGCCAGCACCGCCCGCCCGAACCCCGGTCACGCGGCGATCTCCGACAACTCGCACCCCGGTGACGGACCACGGGGGGGCGGGTGCCCTGCCTTCGCCTCGGAGGGGGCCGAGGGCCCAGCCGACACGCTCTACTACTGGGACTACCTCGACCTCGACCGCCTGCTCCAGGCCCAGCGCCCCAAGAGCGCGGTGGCGGGGGATCCGCAGCACGACGAGCACCTCTTCATCTGCGTCCACCAGACGGCCGAGCTGTGGTTCAAACAGATCCTGGTGGAGTTGGAGTCCGTCCTCGCCATCTTCGACCGTCTCGGTGGGGCGGAGGAGTCGTTGCCGTCGGTGCTGGCCCGGCTCGAGCGGATCGACCAGATCGTGCGCCTGCTCATCGTCCATCTCGACGTGCTCGAGACGATGACGCCGCTCGACTTCCTCGACTTCCGGGGATTCCTCGTTCCCGCGTCGGGGTTCCAGAGCGTCCAGTTCCGTCTGATCGAGAACCGCTTCGGCTTGCGGGCCGACGACCGGCTCAGGGTCGAGGGCCAGTGCTACGCGGCCACGCTGCGCTCCGACCACGCGGCGCGGGTCGAGGACTCCGAGGCGGCCCCCTCGCTGTTGGACCGGGTCGAGTCGTGGCTGGCGGCGTTCCCCCACGTCCGGACGGCTGCCTTCGACTTCCCCGCCGCCTACCGCCAGGCAGTGGTGGCGCTGCACGAGGGGGAGCGTGCCCGCATCGCCGACGGTCTCGCCGGCCAGGACGTGCTGCGGCGCAAGCGCCTCAAGGGCTTCGACAGCGGTGCCCGCAAGTTCGAGGCCGTCCTCGACCGCGCCGGCTGGGATGCGGACGTGGCCCAGGGCCGGCGGCGGCTGTCCTACGATGCCTTCATGGCGGCCCTCTTCATCACCTCGTATCGGGACGAGGCCCGCCTGCACCTCCCGTCGCGGGTCCTCACGGCGCTCGTCGACATCGACGAGTCCTTCACGGTGTGGCGCCAACGCCACGCCCTGCTGGCGCACCGCATGCTGGGGCGCCAGACCGGGACGGCCGGCAGCGGCTACGCCTACCTGGACGAGACGGCCAAGCGCTACAAGGCGTTCAAGGACCTGTTCGACATCTCGACCTACCTGGTGCCCCGGTCGGCCCTCCCCCCGCTCCCCACCGACGCCCGCCATGCCCTCGGGTTCCGGCACGCCTCCTGACGTCGTCTCCGGGTCCGGCTCCTCGGCGGGCCCCGGGACGAGGGAGTCGGTGCGGGCGCGCCTGGCGTGGAAGCTGCGGTCGGTGGCCATGTCTCCCCGCGTCCCCTTCGAGCTGCGGTGCCGCATGGAGTACTGGGCCCGGCGCCGGGCCTGGCCAACGCCCATCCCCACCACCTTCGAGCAGAAGCTCCTGTGGAAGATGGTCCACGACCGCCGCCCCCTGCTCACGACCTTCGCCGACAAGGTCGCCGTGCGGGAGTACGTGGCGGAGCGGATCGGCCCCGAGGTCCTCACCGAGCTGTACGCCGTGGTCGAGGATCCGGGCACCCTCGACCCCACGGCACTGCCCCGGGAGTTCGTGGTCAAGCCCAACCACGGGTCGTCCATGGTCTGGATCGTGGCCGACTGGGGTCCCGACACACCCCGGGTGGCCGAGAACACTGCCGTGGTCCCGGGCAACCAGGTGACGACCAACCGCGACTCGCTCGACTGGGACCAGCTGGTGGCCACCTGCCGCCGCTGGCTCCGCACCGACTACTCCGACGGCTCACGGGAGTGGGCGTACCGCAACATCCCCAGGAAGATCCTGGTGGAGGAGCTCCTGGGCGGAGCGAGCGGGATCCCCGCCGACTACAAGTTCTTCGTCTGCAACGGGGTGGCCCGGCGGGTGGAGGTGCACGTCGACCGCTTCGACGACCACAGCGTGTGCTTCTTCGATCGGGACTGGTCCCAGGTCGAGGCGGACATCGACTTCCCCATCACCGATCCCCCCCCGCCCTCACCTGCCACCCTGGACGCCATGCTGGCCATGGCCGAGGCGCTCGGGCAGGACACGGACTTCGTCCGGGTGGACCTCTACGACCTCGCCGGACGGATCGTCTTCGGCGAGCTCACGAGTTACCCCGGTGGCCTCTCTGCCGGGCGGTACTACCCCGAGGCCACCGGCCTGGGGGAGCACTGGGTGCTGCCCCGGCGCTACCGCTGAGGCCGGTCGCCCGCCACGGCCCGGCGTCCCCCCTCACGCCAGGAGCTCGTCGAGGGCCCGGGGACGATCCCCCACACGGGACCGTCCCGCCGATCGACTCGCCGTGCCCCACGCCCGGGAGCGCGACGTAGCGGACGGGATCCCACCCCCCTGGGCCCGGTCCCGGTCTCGCTCGCTCAGGGCGGGGGGGACGGCGTCGTCGTCGAGCCCGGGCACGAGGGTCTGGGGCGCGCCGAGGGGGAGCAGCTCGGCCGGGAGGCCTGCCGGTAGCGGTCCGGCCGGGCCCCCGAGGATCCCCGGTCGCCCGTACTCGACGGTCAAGGCGACCCAGCCCCGGGCCACGACCGACCCGGCCACCCGGCGCATGAGCACCCTGGTGGAGGCGCCGCGCCAGAACCCCCCGTGCAGGAGGACGACCACGGGCCGGTGCGAGCCGCCCCCCTGGGTGTCCACAACTCGCCCACCGGGGAGCGCCGGCGTCAGGTGCGGGTGATGCGCAGGGCGAAGTAGAGCACGGAGCCCACGAGGACAGCGGTGATGAGGAGGATCTCCGTGGTGTGGGAGAGATGGATCGTCGCCATCGTCACCGCCGATCGTGCCGGTCGTCGTCTGCAGCCATATCGGTCGGATCGACGCCGGACTTGAACCCGTGCCGGCCTCCCGGTGCCGGGCCCGGGATCGGGCCGGGCCAGGGTCAGGGGGCAAGACCACGTGGGTGGCCACGGCGCTGACGACCAGGGCCCTCACGGCGGCGCCACGGGACCGAGGAGGCCGGGGGCGGCGTCCCCCGCTGCCGTCAGGGAGGTGGCACGGAGCGGACTCCACGGCGCCGACGGCGGGGATCCCCGGGCAGGGCCGAGGCGACCGAGAGGCGGCAGGCGGCATTCGCACCCCTCGACGCGGCGCCGCGGTCCGAGGCCCGGCTCGAGCCAGGCAGGAAGCCGGGTCCGGGGCCAGGCGCCCGACCTGCCCGGGGATGAACGCCATGGCGGCGACGACCGCCAGGATGCCGAACGCCGACACCACCGCCCGGGGGAGCGGCACCCGCCACGGCCATGGGCCGCCACCGCACTAGTCGTGGTCCCTCACGCCGAAGCGGGTGAACACGGTGAGGGCACCGATGACGAGGGCGACACCGGCCCCGAGGTAGAGGACGTCGACCCCGCTCTGGAAGTCGACAAGGACCTCGGTGAACGAGACCGCTGCCACCAGGACGACCATGGAGATGACCCTGAGCTTGAGATCGTTCAGGTCCCGCATCACGAGCCAGCCCGGGAGCACACCGCGCCGGTCCTCCACGTCGTCACGGGCCAGGAACAGCTCGTAGAACCCGAGGGCGCCGATCAGGGTGGTGGCACCCACCAGCGAGACGTCGACCAGGAGCACGAAATAGCCGACGTTCTCGCGGACGGGGAACGGGTGCGCCACGACGTGGCGCACCGAGTCGACGAACAGCACCACCCCGTAGACGAAGGCGCCCACCGCCACGAGCAGCAGCAGGACGACCGGGATGGCGATGAGGTAGCGGGTGCCGGCCAGGATCCTCTCCAGATCTGGTGCCCGCCGGCCCTCGTGCCC
>Ga0335073_10016386_pt1 | contig 10353 bp, 11 predicted proteins | sample Lox_Sample_22_FD_207093 | JGI IMG/M metagenome (GOLD analysis project Ga0335073, IMG submission 207093) | Soil microbial communities from Loxahatchee National Wildlife Refuge, Florida, United States - Lox_Sample_2.2 | ecosystem: Environmental > Terrestrial > Soil > Wetlands | place: USA... | reverse complement strand
GGAAGCGGACGGATTCGCTCGACGATTCCGGCCCGCGGCTCGGTCGGCAATCCGCGCATCAGCCAATCCGCCTTGCCGCGCAGATAGTGATGAACGCGCGTGAAGCCAAGATACTCGAGCTGCGCCGCAGCCCGCGCGCTGAGGTCTCACAATGAATCGCGGCAATAGACGATTATCGGCGTTTCGCGCGCGAGCTTTTGCCGCGCCTCGCGGAGCACTCTGCCAAGCGGCATATGAATCGCGCCGGGAAGGTGAACGGGGTTGTACTCATGAGCCGGCAGCGCGTCCACGACCTGCGCGCCTTCGGTAATCAGCCGCAGCACTTCGTGATGATCGATGCTGCGCAAGTCAGTGCCTCTCAGATCGCATCGCCATCAGTGACTCTAGAACCGTCGCTACGATTGCATCACCGGATCCCTCGGCCACGCGCGCCGTATCGACTTCGTAGCCGCCCTGCGCGTAAGCCTCGCGCGTCGGGATGTATCCGATCAGGTCGTTGCAGTAGCCCGCGACGAAGGTACGGTCGAAGAGCGGATTTGCCTTGAGCGCGAGGCCGAGCTCGACAAACAGCTCGCCGGGGATTCCCGCAATCGCGAGACCGCCGATCGTGATCAGTGTCAGCGTGGTCGAGATCTCGCGCCGCGCCAGATCGACCCGGCGATCGCGGCGGTTCTGCTCTTCGAGGCCCTCGATCGTGGCGAGCTGCGTGAGCGAGAGTTCATGCTGATCGCGCAGTCGTTTCAGCTGGATACCCTCGCCGCCGCGATGGTTGTTGAGTGATGCTTCAGTCTGCGCGGCGCAGCGCCGTGCATCGGCGATGAGGTCATCGAGCGGTCGCAGCTTGAGAGTGATCGGAACGCGGCGGAACGCGACGGGCGCATCCTCGATTGCTTGCGCCCCGCCGACCGCAGCGAGCACCGCGCGTCCTGCGGCAGTACCATGCTCGCCTGCGACTTCGAAGCTGCCACGGCCGCGCGGATCGATGTTCCCGGTGGCACCCTGCAGGAAAATCGTGATCGCGCCTTCGCCTTCGGCCGTCGATTCGATCTCGTCGGCGGCGAAGCCCGGCCAGTCGCGCGAATAGAGCAGGTTGTCCTCGCACAGCACGACGGCGTGGCAGGGATAATTGAAGATGATCACGATCGGTGCGCCGTCATTGGCATACACGCCGAGCGCGAGCGCCTCGGGATCGGCGACGCCAGCGTAGTTCGGGGCATTCTGAATCGACCCGTCAGCGCGCCGCAGGCGCCGATTTGTTCCGAGTGTGAAACGTGCGCCGGCTGCTCGAATCGAGGCAAGCTCGAGTCGCTCATTGGCTTCGACGACGGCGCGCGCAATCTTGTCGGGCAGCGCGCGCTCCCACTCCAGATCGCGATCGTCGCCTGCTTTCGCATCAGCCGCAGGCGTCGCGAAGATGTTGAAAAGCGGGGCCGAGTGCGTGTGCGTTGCGCAGATCATGATCGCGTCGGCGGCGATGTCCGTCTTCGCCGCGATAGCCTCGCGGATTTGATCGGCAATTCGAATTCCGATCGCGAGAACATCGACGCTTACGATCGCGATTTTCGTAGCGCCGTCGGAAATCACCACCGCCTGCGCGGCGAGATCGTCGTGGACGCCCGAGGCGCGCCCGATGCGCCGGCCGTATCCCGCCATCGCGATTCCCAGTGGAGGCTCGAGCTTGACGCGCGCCGCGCCGGCCTGAAGGCGGCCCATCGTCGTCACGCAGCGCGCTCGAGCCGCGCGGTTTTGAGTTCGCGCGCATGCGCCGCGACCTTGGCGGCGGCCGCGACTAGATCGTCAACGTCGCGCTCATCGCCGAGCAGGCATTCGTGCGGAATCGCGACCATCGCCTGCTCGAAGAGCTGCTCTGCAACGGGACATTCGGCGGGCGCATCGGGATCCGCGCCCGCCAGCTCACACGCAACGCGGTACGGTTTCACTTCGCGAGGGAAGAGAGCCGAGCGATAGACCGGTTCGTTGCCGACCCCGGCCGGGATGCCCTCGGCGCGCAGCGCGCGCACGAAACGATTTCGCGACACGCCCAGCGCGGTTTCATCGACCATGAAGATGAAGGCGTAGATCACTTCGCGCGTGGTGCGCGGATCGCGCGGGATCGCTTTGAGTCCGCGAATCGCGTCGAGGCCCTCACGCAGGCGCGCTGCGTTGCGGCTTTTCGTTTCGATCTGCTCAGGCAGGCGCGCGAGCTGGGCGATAAGCACGCCGCATTGCCATTCCGTCATGCGATAGTTGGCGCCGAGGAGCGGCTCCTCGAATGTGTCGCCCGGGCGCCGCCGGCCGCAGTTGATTAGCGACTGGCATCGCTGCTCGAGGGCGGCGTCGTTGGTCGTGATCATCCCGCCTTCGCCGGCGGTCATCGGTTTCGTGGTTTGAAAACTGAAACATCCGAGCGCGCCATGCGCGCCGACTCCGCGCTCGCGCCACGCCGCTCCGGGGACGTGCGCGCAATCTTCGACGATTGGAATTCCGTGTGCGCGCGAGATTTGCGCAAGCGCATCGAGATCGGCGAGCGTCGCGCCGTAATGTACCGGGATGATCGCCTTGGTGCGGCGCGTGATGAGTCGTTTCACGGACTCGGGGTCGATACACACAGTATCAGCGCGCACATCGGCAAAGACCGGGCGCGCGATACAAGCAACTGGAGCATAGGCGGTCGCAGCGAACGTGATCGCGGGAATGATTACTTCGTCGCCGGGGCCGATGCCGAGGGCTTTCAGCGCGGCTTCCAGAGCCGTCGTGCCCGATGTCGTCGGAATCGCGAAGCGCGCGCCCTGAAACGCGGCGAACTGCGCTGCGAACTCGGCGGCCTTGCGATTCGGCGACGGAAACCCGCCCCAGCTTCCCGCTTCGAGGACTTCCGTAAGCTGTTCGCGTTCGCGCTCGTCGAAAGTCGGCCAGCGTGGGAATGGCCGTTCACGCAGCGGCTTGCCACCGAGGATTGCAAGTTGAGAAGCCACGAGTACCAGAATATCGCGGCAGCATCGTCACCGGAAATCTTATCCGAAGATGGAAGGAAGGCGATCGGACCATGGCGCCGCCTGCTCGATCTGGGTCGCCAGCCTCAGCAACAGATCTTCGCGTCCGTAGGCTGCGACCAACTGGATGCCGAGCGGCATTGCGTCAGCCGTCATATGCAGCGGCAGCGAAATCGCGGGATTGCCCGCCACGTTCCAGGGAATCGTGAAGGGACTCATGATGGCCTGGCGGCGGCCGCTCTCGGTCGCGTGATCTCCCGGTTCGAGCTTGAACACCGCGATCGGCGGAGGCGGCGTTGCCAGCGTCGATGTAAGCAGGATGTCAAACCCCTCGCTCCACCACCGGGCAGTCGCACGCGTGAAGTCGTTGACCCACTGCCGCGCGAGCAGGAGCCTCACGGCGGAGACGTTCCTTCCGCGCTCGATGAGCCACCACGTCCACGGATCGAAGTCGTCGGCTAGCAGAGGGCGCCCGAGGATCTTCTCCGCTTCGACCGCAGTGAGAGCTTCGCTGGCCGCGACCAGGACTCCCACTTGCTTGCCGTTGTTCTCGTCGTCGAGCACCGCGGGATGGTTTTGTTGGACGCGATGGCCGAGCGATTCGAGCAGTTTCGCAGTGCTGCGGACCGCGTTTGCGCACTCGGAGTCAATTCCGGGATGAAAGCTGGGGGCGCGATCCATAAAACCGATCTTGAGCGCTCCCGGGGACGTGCCGGGTTCGAGACGGAAGGGGCGTACCGGCGTAGGCGCGGTGAACGGATCGCCCGCGCAGTATCCGCTGATAACGTCGAGCGCGGTCGCTGCGTCGCGGACTGAGCGCGCGACCACGCCATGCTCGCCGAGTCCGTGCCAGATATCCGCGTGTGCGGGGCCGTTCGAAGTACGCCCGCGCGAGGGCTTGAGGCCCACGAGTCCGGAGAATGACGCCGGGATACGAATCGAGCCGCCCGCATCGTTGGCGTGCGCGATCGGAACCATCCCCGAGGCGACCGAGGCGGCCGCGCCGCCGCTCGATCCTCCGACTCCGCGCTCGAGATTCCACGGGTTACGCGTCGCGCCCCAAGCGGCGGTTTCGGTCGCGAGCGACGGACCCCATTCGGGCACAGTAGTTCGCCCGAGCGTGATTAAGCCGGCGGCGTGAAACTTCTCGGCGACATGCGCCGTCGAGCGCGCTTTGAAGCCGATATCTTTGAGCGGTTTCCATCCCCAGCTGGCAGGCTCGCCCGCGACCATTTCGCCGAGGTCCTTCAGCAAGAACGGAACGCCGCGGAAGATCCCGTCGGGCAGCTTGCGCTGATCGGCGGCCTCGGCGCGCGCATTGTCGAAGCGCGGATAGATGACGGAGTTGATTTGTGGATTGAGCCGCTCGATGCGCTCGATTGCGGCTTCGACCAGCTCGGACGGCGACGCCTGGCCCGAGCGCACCAGCTCAGCCTGTGCGCACGCGTCGAGCCTCGCGATTTCAGAAGCGTGGGTCACGTCGAATTCAGGTAGCGGCGCGTGGGGACGCCACGCGCCGTAGCTGAATCCTACTTCTTGTCCACTTCCTGCAGGACGTGAACTTCGGGGCGGCCATCGAGATGAGGGCCGATCTTGCCGCCGAGTTCTCTCATGTGCGCGGTCTTGCCGTGCGAATCGACCGCCGCCTGGTCGGTGTACAGCTCATAGAAAATGAAGGTGGTCGGATCCTGCACCGACTTGTGCAGAATGTACTGCAGCGTGTTGGGTTCGTTGGCGCGGACCTGTTTGATCATTTCCTTGAAGGCGGCTTCGACCTGGGCTTCGCTGCCGGCCTTGGCCTTGATTTTCGCGACGATAGCTACTGACATTGGTATCTCCTCGAGGTCGGGATTGCGGCTGGCGGGAAAATCTCTCCGCGGCCACCTGTGACTCGAAAGCTCGTCATATCGACAGCCGGGCGGATTTTCAAGGCGAGACTTCCGCTACGATTTCGCCGTGCCGTCCGGACTCGCTACCACGACCACGTAGCCGTCAGCGTCGCGCAGCCACATTTCCCAATGATTCGGCGCCGGATTGATATGCGGCTCGAGGACGAACTCCGCGTCCAACTCGCGTGCCCGCCCGACGGCCGCATCAAAGTCATCCAGCTCGAACCACAGCAGGACGCCGTGTCCGTGCGGAGCCGCGTCGGCATTGATGAGATTTGGATGATCCTCCTCGTCCCAGGCATGAATCTGAAGGATCAACTCGCCGCCGCAAAACAACCGATCGTATCTGTCGCGATGGCGGTGTTCCGAAAGCGCGTCGAGGCCCAGCAATTGTTGATACCATCGGCTGCTTGCCCGGACATCGCGAACCGCAATCAGAGTCTGAGAACGAACTTTCGCTCGTCGCACGGTTGATTCCATATCTTACGCTCCTCAATACCCCTACAACGGTAGGACGGGCCAGAACGTTACGTCGAGGCTCTTTTCTCGGGGCGCGCGCTCGGTTAACAACCATCACGGCGCCCCGCGCGCCAATCGGTCCGCGACAGAGAGGCAATCATGCTGGGTTTCGAGATCACCGACGAGCAACGCGAGCTGAAGGCGCTGGCGCACAAATTCGCCGAACAGGAGATCATCCCGCACGCGCGCGAGTACGACGACAAGGAAATCTTTCCGCGCGACGTCGCGCAGAAGGCCTTCGATGCGGGGCTCATCAACTTCGGTGTGCCTGCCGAGCTGGGAGGACCGGGGCTCGATATCCTGACGACGTGCCTGGTCGGCGAAGAGCTCAACTACGGATGCGCCGGGATCACGAACTCGATCGCGGCGAACGACCTCGCGACCTTGCCGATCGTGATCGCGGCCAACGACGAGCAGAAAAAGCGCTACCTCGGCGCGTTGACCGAGAAGCTCTCCTTTTGCGCGTTCGCGATCACCGAACCCGGCGCGGGTTCGGACGTTGCCTCGATGAGCACGACGTATCGGCGCGAGGGCGACGAGTTCGTGCTCAACGGCACCAAGCATTTCATCTCCAACGGCTCCGTCGCCGACTGGATCGTCACCTTCGCGACGTCCGACAAACGCCTCAAGCACAAGGGCATCAGCTGCTTCGTTTTTCCCTCCGATACTCCGGGAATCACGCGGCGCCGAATGCACGGCAAGCTCGGGCAGCGCGCGGCCGACACGGCGGAAATCTTCTACGAGGACGTGCGCATCCCGGCCAGCGCGATGGTCGGGCGCGAGGGCGAGGGCTTCAAGTACGCGATGGCGACCTTCGACAAGAGCCGCCCCGAGATCGGCGCGATCGCGGTTGGCGTGTCGCAGCGCGCGCTCGACGAATGCCTCAAGTATTCTAAGCAGCGCAATGCGTTCGGACAGCCGATCGCGAACTTCCAGGCGATCCAGTTCATGATGGCTGACATGGCGATCGAGATCGAAGCGATGCGCCTGCTCACGTACAAGGCCGCATGGCTGGTCGATCGCGGCGAGAGCCCCAACGTCGTGTCGAGCTTCGCGAAAGCTTTCAGCGCCGACGCGTGCATGAGAATCACGACCGACGCGGTGCAACTCTTCGGCGGCTATGGCTACATGAAGGAGTATCCGGTCGAGAAGCTGATGCGCGACGCCAAGCTGTTGCAGATTTACGAAGGCACGTCGCAGATTCAGCGCGTCGTGATCGCGCGCAATCTGCTCAGGGAGTAGCGTTCGGCGAGTCCTGATCGTGATCCCTGGTCGCGTCGGTAGGATGCGGCAGCGGAGGATCCTGGGTCGCGGGCTCGTTGCCGGTCACGGCGCCGACGAGGTTGCCCTTATGATAAACCTCGACCTCGCCGGTCGTCGGATCGGGGAAGAGGTTCCAGTCATCCGGCGGCGGCGACTGGGGCCCCTGCATCACGACCGATGGAACCGCCTGCGGCGGCGGAGGCTGCGGAATCGGCGACGGTGACGCGTAGCATCCCGCGAGCGCCAGCGCCGCGGCCGCCGCGATACCGCTTAAGATGGCCTGACTTTTTGAAAACGAGTTCATTCTCGCCGGCAGATCTCTATATTCTTCCCGGCGGATAGCTACCGCAATAGCGGCTGACGTTACAGTCTAGGTTGGCTCTTCGCGGAACATCGCGGCTGCGATTCGCCGGACTATCGCGCGTGGGGCGAGGCGGGTTGATTGCGCCATCAGGAAGTTCATTAGGCCGTTGATGCGGACCGCACGGCCTTGCTTCGCTGATGCGATTCCCTGCGCGACTACTGTTGCGGCATCCATGTATGCGAAGTCGGGAAAGGCCGCTTCTGCTGTATTGGCCACGGCTTGGAACTCGGTGCGTGTTGGACCCGGGCATAGCGCGAGGACTGTCACGCCGGACTCGCGCAACTCGCTTGATAACGCCTCTGAAAAACTCAGGACGAACGCTTTCGTCGCGCCGTAGGTCGCCATCCACGGGACTGGTTGGAAGGCGGCGGTCGATGCGACGTTGATGATCGTGCCGCTTTTGCGCGACGCCATCGCCGGTGCGAATAGGCGGCACAGCGCGACGAGCGCGGTGACATTCAGCTCGATTTCCTCGATCTCGCGCTCCATCGGCAGCTCGCAGAATGTGCCATGAGTGCCGAAGCCGGCGTTGTTCACGAGGTAGCCGATTTCGAGGCCCGCAGCGGTGACATCGGTGTGGAGCTGAGCGAGGGCTCCTGGGGCTGACAAGTCGGCGGCGAAGATTGCGACCTTCTTTGCGCCGAGCTCACGAGCCTTCAACGCGACTGACTCGAGCCGATCCTTGCGCCGCGCGACAAGTGCCAGGTCGTGGTGCTCGCGCGCGAGCTGGTAGGCGAACTCCTCGCCGAGGCCGCTCGATGCGCCGGTGATGAGTGCGGTCGTCATGTCAGGCGCGGATGAGGCCGAGCTCTTCGCGGAAGTTCGTGATCGTCTTTTCGAGGCCCGCCCGCAGCGGCGTGCTCGGCTGCCATCCCAGGACCTTTTTCGCGAGATCGATATTCGGACGCCGCCGGACAGGATCATCGGGACGCGCCGGCTTGAGCACCACCTTCGATGAGCTGCCGGTCAGACTAATCGCGAGCTGCGCGAGCTCGTCGATCGTGAATTCGTCGGGATTGCCGATGTTCACCGGTCCGATGTGCTGCTCCTGGTTCATCATGTGCACGAGCGCGTCGATGATGTCGTCGACGTACGCGAACGAGCGCGTCTGCTTGCCGTCGCCGTAAATCTCGAGCGGCTCGCCGCGCAGCGCAGCGACGCAGAAGTTGGAAACCACCCGCCCGTCGTTGATCGCCATCCGGGGCCCGTAAGTATTGAAGATGCGCACGATGCGGATGTCGACGTTGTTCTGCCGGTGATAGTCCATCATCAGGCATTCGGCGACGCGCTTGCCCTCGTCGTAGCAGGAGCGCACGCCGATCGGATTCACGTGCCCCCAATACGATTCGGTCTGCGGATGCTGCTCCGGGTCGCCATAAACTTCGCTGGTCGAGGTCAGCAGGATTCGCGCGCGCACGCGCTTGGCGAGCCCCAGCATGTTGATCGCGCCCATCACACTCGTCTTGATCGTCTTCACCGGGTTGTACTGGTAATGAACGGGCGACGCGGGGCAGGCGAGGTTAAAGATGCGATCGACCTCGAGCAGAATCGGTTCGACTACATCGTGGCGCACCAGCTCGAAGTTCCTGTTGCCGATCAGATGCGCCACGTTCTGGCGCTTGCCGCTGAAAAAGTTGTCGAGGCAGATAACCTCGTGACCGTCTTTCAACAGCCGCTCGCATAGATGCGAGCCGAGGAATCCCGCTCCACCGGTTACCAATGCACGCACAGCAGTATTCCTCCCGCGCCGCGCTTTAGCGGCGGTTTTCGCGCGCGATCGCGAGAACGGTTTCGATTACGTAGTCGATATCCTCGTCGCTCATCGAATAGTAAATCGGCAGCGACAGGCAGCGGCTGAATATGTCTTCGGCGATTGGATAGTCACCCATCCGATAGCCATACATCCGCTGATAATAATGCATCGTGTGCAGTGGGATGCAGTGCACCGAGCATCCGACACCGCGCTCGCGCAGCGTTTCGACGAATTCGTTGCGGCCGATACGCAGAAGCTCCGGACGCAGCCGCAGGATGTACAGATGCCATGCGTGCTCGACGCCGGGCTCGACGTATGGAACCTGGATCGAATCGACTTCGCGAAGAGCCTCGCTGTAGCGTTGGGCGATCTCGGTGCGGCGGCGCTTGAAATCCTCGGCGCGCTTCAGTTGCGCGAGTCCGATCGCGGAGTGCACGTCGGACAAGTTGTACTTGAAACCCATGTCGTGGATTTCGTAGTACCACGAGCCGCTCTTGTCGTAGCGCTTCCAGGCGTCCTTGTTCATGCCGTGGAGGCTCGCGACGGCAATTTTCTCCGCGAGCGCATCGTCGGCGGTCGTGATCATGCCGCCCTCTGCCGTCGTGAAGTTCTTGGTCGCGTAGAAGCTGAAGCAGGTGAGGTCGCCGATCGTGCCGACCTTGGCCATCCCGCGGCCTTCCATGTAGCGCGCCGAGCCGACGGCGTGGGCAGCGTCTTCGATGACCTTGAGATTGTACTGCCGCGAAATTGCGAGAATGCGATCCATGTCGCAAGCCTGGCCCGCGAAATGAACCGGCAGCAGCGCGCGCACGTGCTTGTGCTTGCCGCTTTCGAGCGCCTCTTCGATCCGCGCGGGATTGATATTGAAGGTGCCGGGATCGACGTCGACGAACACCGGCCGCGCGCCGAGATAGCCCATCACCTCGGCGGTCGCGGTGAAGGTAAATGGCGTCGTGATGATCTCGTCGCCGGGCTGGATGCCAATTGCCCATAGCGAGAGATGCAGCGCGCCCGTGCAGTGCGAGAGCGCGAGCGCATGCTTGGCGCCGATGTACTCGGCGAACTCCTGCTCAAAACGCTTGGTCTTGGGCCCGGTCGTGATCCATCCGGAGCGCAGCGCTTCGAGCACTTCGCGCTCTTCTTCGGGGCCCATCGCGGGGCGGTGAAAGGCAACCTGTCGCATCGTATGGTCGTTGAGTTCCCGTTGCGTAGTGGAATCGGCCGTCATTCAGGAGCGGTGAGGGAGGGGGCTCGCGCGCACAGAGAAAACCGGATAAACACTTCGTTCGATCATCTGGCTCCTGGCGCACAGCGAAGTATAGGGGATAGCCGGAAATCGGAGCAAGTTGGCATTGAAGCGCGCTGGATGGCTTGCGTGCGGGGGCGTGGCGCTCTGGTACCTGTTCGCGTGGGCGATGCTGCGGCCGCTCGCCGACGCGCCGGTCGCAGATAGCTGGCTCTACGGCGAGGCGGTGCGGCGCTACCTGCAGACGGGCGAAGTCCGTTTCGCCGGGTACACGCAGGCGATGCCGATCGCGCAGGTGTACTACGGCGCGGCCTGGGCCAGGCTCT
>Ga0335073_10016385_pt1 | contig 10353 bp, 9 predicted proteins | sample Lox_Sample_22_FD_207093 | JGI IMG/M metagenome (GOLD analysis project Ga0335073, IMG submission 207093) | Soil microbial communities from Loxahatchee National Wildlife Refuge, Florida, United States - Lox_Sample_2.2 | ecosystem: Environmental > Terrestrial > Soil > Wetlands | place: USA: Florida... | reverse complement strand
GACTGCTCCACAGCGGGATCAGCGGCCCGTACGCGCTTGCCCTCGGCGGCGAGGAGTACCAGCGCGTGGTGGAGGGCGCCGAGCACGGCGGCTACCCGCTGTTCGAGCACCTGCGCAAGATCATCGACGGCCCGATCGTCTGGGCCCCGGGCGTCGGCGGCGCGGTGCTGGTCAGCCTGCGGGGCGGTGACTTCCTGTTCGAGTCCGGGCAGGACCTGTCAATCGGCTACGACGGTCACGACGCCACGACCGTGAGGCTGTACCTCGAGGAGAGTTTCAGCTTCCACGTCGCCACGCCGGAGGCCGCGGTGCCGCTCGCCTGACGCCTGACCCCTGAAATACCTGCATAACACGCCAATCGGCCGCCTCCGGCCTGACCGTGGCGTGCTATGCGTGCCCCACATGCGTAGTACGCCACGGTCTAACCAGATCGCGCCGATTGGCGTGCTGCGCAGGTTTTCGCCCGAGTGGGGTCGATCCGAGCGCTGAACCGCCCGCGCCCCTCTCCAGGTGCCCGCCGTCAAAACAACCGGCCGCCCGCTAACCCCACCCGACACCGGCGACCCACCCCCAAGAACGCCTAGCCCGTCGTCCCCGGCACCAGCGACCCGAGCAACGTCTGCACGCCCTCGGCCACGGTCAGCACGAATTCGCGACCGACGTCACCCGGCGACTCGCCAGCCGGCCCGGCCGGCGGTGCGGGAGCGCCGGCGACGAAGTGCTGGGCGACCACCGGCGCATAGGTGGCGTCGCGCGGATTCTGGTCGTCGCACGGCGATCCCGGACGCGCCGCGGTGGTCTCGGCGACCGCCGGGCTGTCCCCGCCGGCGAAGTTGTGGAGCACGCACCAGGCCATCCGGGGCGTGCCGTAGCCGCTCGACCCGAGCAGCCCGGGGTTGAGGTTGACCAGGCCCGAGTCCCACCCCACGTTCTGGTTGTTGAAGTCGTAGTAATAGACGCGCGCGATCTGACTCGACTCGCTCGGGAGCCGCAGATACCCCTCGGCCGCGAGCGCCTGCGCGGTCGGGTTGCCGTTGAGACACGCCAGCCACGTCCCGTCGTCGGCCGGGTTGCCGTCACCGCACACACTGGTCACCGCCGCCGAGTGCGAGTTCGTCAGCCACACTCCCGCCTCGGTCAACCAGATCTGGGGATCGCTCGGATACACCCGGTCGATCACGTCGATCGCGCCCTGTGCGCTCGGGAGGCCCGAGGTCGCCGGAGGCAGCGGATCGCCGCCGTTGAGCGCGGCGTAGTCGACGTCCAGGTAAGGGTGGAGCGCGATCGCGTCGGGTGCATTCGCATAGATCCGTGACAGCTCTCGAAAGTAACCACCCAGGTAGTAACACGACCTGGGAACGCAGCTCGAGGTGTTGAAGTTGAAACCGCCGGCGAGCAGCGTTTGACCGGCGGTCGGGTCCGCTCGCTTTGCGTCGAGGTACCAGTACGCCGCGGCCTGCGCGCTCCCGCCGTGGCCGTTGCCACCCGACGGCTTCACCGCCGGGCTGCCGAGCACACACTGATCCTCGGTCGCCACCCATGTGCCATTGCGCGCCGTGCAGTTAGGCCCGCCGCCCGCGATCGAGTCTGGGATGTACGCCGAGTCGGGCTCGTTGAACACCTCCCACTGGGTGACCCCGGGTTCGGCTCGCTCGAGTCCGCTCAGCCCGCACTGATACCCGCTGTCGGTCGGCCAGATGTCGTCGGTGGAAGTGTTCAAAGACGTCGTGAGCGCGACCAGCACGTGACCGACGCCGACGGCGCGCGCCGCCGCGGAGACCTCGTCGGCGTACACGGCCGCCGGCGTCCCCGGACCGGCCGGCGACTTCTGGCACGTGCCCGCGGACAAGCTGCCCCTGCCATCGTTCACCGCATCCCACGGGACGTACAGGCGCGCGTAACAGACCGCACCGGACGCCGCGTCCGCGCACGAGCTTCCCCCGAGCAACTCGGTGAAGTACGGGTCGCTCTGATACGTGAAGGTCGGCGCCGCTCCCGCCTGGACGAGCCCGTCCAGGTTGATTCCCCAGCCAACCGCGAGCGCGCGCGCCGGCGCCACCGATGCGCCCGCGACGACCACCATGCACACGATCCATACCCGCGCTCGCACGCGGACGTGACCGTAGCGGAGGCGCTCGCTCGGCACCGTCAGTAGCCGCCGAGCACGGCCGCGAGCGCGCGCAGCGACGACGTCGCCGCCAGCGTCCGCTTCGCGTCCGCCCTCGGCAGCGCGGTCAGCGCCTGCGCGAGCGCGTCCCCCCAGGCCCGCTCCTGTTCCGCGCGGTGCGCGAGCGCCGCCGCCGTCGGATGAAGCCGGACGATGCGACCGTCGCCGGGGTCGCGCCGGCGTTCCAGCAGCCCTCGCGCCTCGAGTGCGCGCAGCGCCGTCGACACGTTTGCCGGCGCGAGCCGCAACTCCCCCGCGGCCTCGTTCACGCTCAGGCCGGGGCGCCGGACCAGTAGCCGCATGATCTCGAGCTCGGATGCGGGCAGCACCTGGCCGGGATCCGACTCGCGCCCGATCGTCCGCGGCAGCAGCCAAGCCAGATCGTGGAGGACGACGGCGAGGTCGGTGGGCGTCTGCTCTTCCATCGCGTCGCGCCCGATGATAGGCTACGTCAATACCTATAAAGCTATAGCTATCGTGGCAGGAGACTCGACGTGCACGCGGTGCAACAGCAGGTCGTCCCCGGGTTCAACGGGCGCGTCGTCGGACCGGACGCGCCGGATTTCGACGCGGCGCGTGCCGTGTGGAACGCGATGCACGACCGCCGGCCGGCGCTGATCGCCTGCTGCGAATCCGCCGACGACGTTGCCGCCGCGATCGCCTACGGCCGCCACCGAGGCCTGTGCATCGCCGTGCGCGGCGGCGGGCATTCGCTGCCCGGCTTCTCGACCGTCGACGGCGGGATCGTGATCGACCTCCGGGCGCTCAACCACGTCAACGTCGACCCGGCGACCAAACGCGTCCGGGTCGGCGGCGGCGCTCTCCTCGGAGACGTCGACCGCGGTGCCCAGGCCCACGGCCTCGTCGTCCCCGCCGGCGTCGTGTCGCACACCGGCGTCGGCGGGCTGACGCTTGGCGGCGGCGTCGGCCGGCTGATGCGCCGCTTCGGGCTGACGATCGATTCGCTGACCAAGGCGACCGTCGTCCTCGCCGACGGCCGGATCGTCATCGCGACGCCCGACGATCACCCAGACCTGTTCTGGGCGCTCCGCGGCGGAGGCGGCAACTTCGGCGTGGTGACCGAGTTCGAGTTCCGCGCGTACCCGCTTACCGCGCTGCCGATCCTGGCCATGTTCCACCCGCTCGACCGCGCGCGCGAGATCCTTCAAGCCGGCGAGCGCCACATGAGCGACCCCGACGCGCCCAACGAACTGCTGTGGACGAGCTTCATGCGCCGCGGCCCCGCCGAGGCGCCGTGGATGACGGCGGCGCTCGAGGGTTCGCCCGGGATCATGTCTCTGATCGAATGGTCGGGCCCCGAGCAGCAGGGCCACGACCTCCTTCGCGAGATTCAACGCGAGCTCGAACCGCCCGCCGGCGAGCTCGCCACCGTCCCCTACCTCGCGATCCAGTCGATCACCGACGAGCTGCTCGCTCCTGGAACCCTCCACGCCTATCTCAAGGCCGGATTCGCCGCCGAGCTTACGGACACGATGATCGACCAGCTAACCGACCGCGGCGAGAAGGTCGGCTCACGCCTCTCGGTGATCGAGGTGCTCGCCCTCGGCGGCGCGATCCGCGACATCCCAAGCGACGCGACCGCGTTCCCGCACCGGGACGCGAGATGGCTCATCAACATCGCCGGTCAGTGGCGGGAGCCGGACGCCACCGCCGACGAGATCGCCTGGGTCCGCGACACGTTCGCCGCACTCGAGCCGCACCTGAGCGGTGGCGCGTATTCCAACTTCATGGAGGACGACGACGCCGAGGCCGCCACCGCCGCGTACGGTTCGACGCTGACCCGCCTGCAGGGGATCAAGGCGATATACGACCCCGACAACGTGTTCCGCCTGAATCAGAACATCGACCCCGCCCCACCCGCGCCGCGATGAGCGATCGCCAGGTCATCGACGAGCAGCGCGAGCTGTGGAGCTCGAACCCGCGCGACTGGGCCGAGATCGCCGAGCCGCAGAACCGCACGCTGTTCGACGAGCTCCTCGACCGCACCGACACGGGAGCAAAGACCCGCTTGCTCGACATCGCGTGCGGCTCGGGCTACGCCGCCGCACTCGCGGCCGTCCGCGGGGCGACGGTCACCGGCATCGACATCGCCCCGGCGCTGCTCGAGATCGCGCGCGAGCGCACCCCTGACGGCACGTTCGTGGTCGGCGAGATGGACGCGCTCCCGTTCGGAGACGAGCAGTTCGACGTGGTCACTTCGGTCAACGGCTTTCAGTTCGCGCTCGACCCGGCGACGGCGTTCGCGGAAGCCGCGCGCGTCCTCGTCCCCGGAGGCCGGCTGGCCGCGGCCACCTTCGCCGAGCCCGAGCGCAACCAGGGCACCGCGCTCCACCTCGCGATGAAGGCGCTGGTCGACGAGCCGGCGGACGACGGCTATGTCCCTTACGCGCTGTCCTCGCCCGGTGGACTCGAGACAGCCCTCGAGGGCGCCACCGGGCTCCGGCTGACCAGCGTCGGCGAGGTCACCCTCGCCTGGACCTACCCGGACGCCGAGACCACCGTGCGGGCGCTGCTCGCGTCCGCCGGCGGCGCACGATCCGCCCGCGCGGTCGGCGAGCAACGCGTACGCGAGGCGATCGAAGCCGCGCTCCCGCCCTTCCGGGATCCGGCCGGCGCGGTGGCGATCCGCAACGTGTTCCGTTACGTGGTCGGCGTCAAGCCCTGAGCCGACCGCGCTGCCGCGCCGGCCCGCTGTGCATACGGCTCAAGACCCTCGATCGCGCGCGCGATCGCCCAGTTGTGGTTCCAGCGGAACAGCGGCCGTAGCACCGGCGTCAGCGCGCGCAGCAGCTTGCGATCGGCGTGAACCTGCCAGTCGAACCGGACGTGGGTCCCGCCGGCAGGCCTCGGAGTCAGCGTCCACGTGCCGCGACCACGCAGGTCACCGTCGACGTCAGCCGTCACCCGGTGGGGCGGGTCGAGCTCGGCGATCACCGACCGGGTGTGGAGGTGGTACGGCAGCCGTCCCTTGAAGTGCTGGCGGGACTCCGCCCCGACCTCGAGCATCCCGTCGGACTCGACATCCAGGTACACCGGGCGCCACCACCGCGGGTAGCTGCGGGCGTCGGCGAGCGCATCGAACACCGCGTCGGGCGGCGCGGCCACGTCCCACTCGTCGACGAACAGATACGGGGCCATCGGGTGCGCGAGGCCGATCACGAGCCCGGCGATCGCCCGTTGGGTCCGCAGTGACGGCTTCGCCGCGTGGCCCGTGTCCGCATAGTCGAGCACGAGCTCGGCCCCGGCGACCGGACGCGGAAAGCCGGTTCGCGTGATCTTGCCTTCACGGCAGAGCTCCGCCAGCCGCTCGAGGAACGCCTGCGTCCGGCCCGCGGGGCGGACCTCGATGCGAACCACGCCGGGGCCGGCGCCGACCGGCAATTGCCTGTGTGGCGTGCCGGCGGGCACCTCGATCGACTGCCCCGCGGTGAGCACGTGCTCGCGGCCGCCGATCACCATCTTCATCGTCCCGGACACAACCTCGAGCCGCTCGGTCTGTGCGCCGTGCACATGAGCCTGCGACAGAAAGCCCCGGGGGCGGCCGGTCACCTCCATCTCGAGCACTTCGCCGCCGGTGTCCGCGCCCGTGCGCAGGAACCTGACCGTGAGCCCGAGCTGCTTCATCTCCAGTACGTCGTTGGCCATCTTCGTCGTCACCTTTCGAGGATCTTCGCGCCCCACGCGCCCCGCGTCTGATGGCGTATTCGTAACCACCGGAGCGCCGGATCACAATCAGCTCGATGTCACAGCCCGGCGCGAATCCGACAACTAACGGCATATGAGCACAGCAGCGAGCGCCAAGGTGATGATGCTCAGGGACTCCTCCCGAGCGAATGCGGCAGTTCCCGGCGGCCCGTCCGGCTCGGCGCTCGCCGAGTTCGAGCAGGTGTACCGCGCCAACGTCGACGTCGTGACGTCGTACTTCGCTCGGCGCTGCGCCGAGCCGCAGATCGTCGCCGATCTGACCTCGGAGACGTTTGTCCGCGCGGCCGGCGCGTTCGGCACCTTCGATCCGGGCCGGGGCTCGGCCCGGGCGTGGCTGTTCGGGATCGCCACCCACGTCTTCGCCGGGCACTGCGCCCAGGCGGCCAACGGGCGCGACGCCGTCGCCCGCCTGGCCCAGCGCAGGCCGCTGGACGTGGACGAGATCGAGGAACTGGCCGGCAAGATCGACGACGAGCGGGCCGGCCGGGAGCTGATCGGGCGCTGCACGGAGCTCCCCGAGCTCGAGCGTGCTGCGGTCGAACTGGTCGACCTCGCCGGGTTGACCCCGAAGGAGGCCGCGACGGCGCTCGGCGTCTCCCGCGTGGTGCTGCGCAAGCGTCTGTCCCGGGCGCGGGCCCGGCTGAGAAAGGAGCATGAGGGCGATGGGTAAGTTCGAAGATCGCTTGTGGCGAGACCTCGTGCGCAAGCACGGGGCGGATCTCGCGCAGAGGGAAGGGCCGGCGGCCAGGACATCAAGGCACCCGCGGGCGCGGCCGCGCCTGCTCGCGGGCACCTCGATCGGCCTCGCCGTGGCCGGAACCGTGGCGGTGCTGGTCCTCAGCGCCGCAAGCAGCCCGCCGGCGTTCGCGGTGAGCCAAAACTCGGACGGGACCGTCACCGTCAGCCTGCAGAAGCTCGCCGCGGTTCATCAGGTGAACGCCACGCTGGCCGCCATGGGCGTCCGGGCGAGACTCGTCGTGGTGTCGACGGGCTGCACGGTCAAGGCGCTTCCTCCCGGAGCGGTGCGGGCGATGCAGCTGGCGAGGACCATGGCCGGACGCGCGGCGCCGCAGGCGGCGATCACGCGATTCGATCCCAGCAAGATCCCGCCGGGTAAGACCCAGGTGATCCCCGCGTACGGAGTCGCCGACACGGTCCACGTCGCCACGGCCCAACTGATCCAGGGCAAGGCGCCCGTCTGCATCAGCACGATCGTGGCGCCCGCGTGCCAACCGGGAAAGATCCTGCCGAACGCCCGCCTGACCCCGGCCAACCCGGCCGACTTCCACGAGAAGGCCGCTCAGCAGGCGCTCAAGCAGTTCCTGGCGCGCCACCCCGCGACCGCCCACGACACCGGCAACTCGGGCAACAGCGGCAACAGCGGCAACAGCGGCAACAGCGGCACGTCGACATCGACCGCCAAACCGACGCAGGTGCCTGCCCCCGGCTCCGTCGTCGACTGCTACATCCGTGTCCCTGCAGGGCACCCACCTCTCACCGGTAACAGCGGCAACTCCGGCAACTCGGGCACCAGCGGCAACAGCTGACCCCCGGCCCCGCGAGCAGACCCACGGGCCGTCCTCCCTCGGCCCGTGGCTGTTCGTCGGGGCGGCTGTCGCCTGGAACCTGCTGAGCCTCCGGGCCGAGACGCTCGCCGTCCCGTATCTCGACGACAGCTCGGTCCACGAGCAGATGGTGCGGTTCGCCACCGCCCAGTTGCGCGCCGGCCACCTGCCGCTCGACAGCTGGTTCCCGTTCCTGAACCTGGGCTCGCCGCAGTTCCTGCACTACCAGAGCCTGCCGGCGATGCTCGCCGGCCTGGCGGGACTCCTGATCGGTCCTGACGCGGCGTTCCGGTGGACGCTGTACCTGCTGCTGTCGCTGTGGCCGGTCAGCGTCTATCTGTCCGCTCGGCTATTCGGCGCGTGCCGATCCGCCGCCGCCGCGGCTGCGGCGATGTCGCCGTTCCTGGTCAGCGCGACCGGGATCGGCTACGAGCAGAGCGCCTACGTCTGGGCCGGATACGGCGTCTGGACGCAGCTGTGGGCGTCGTTCACGCTGCCGCTGGCGTGGGGGTTCAGCTGGCGGGCGATCCGGGACGGCCGCAATCGGTTCGCGGCGGTCGCGCTCGTGTCGCTGACGATCGCCCTGCACTTCGAGACCGGCTACCTGGCACTGCTGCCGCTGCTCGCCTGGCCCCTGGTCGCTGGGCGCGGGGTCGCCACCGGCGCTCGCCGCGCCGCGGCCGTCGCCGTCGGGTCGCTGCTCGCGGCGGCGTGGGTGATCGTGCCGCTGCTCGACCAGCGCCCCTGGGCCGCCACCAACGAGGCGCTGCGGGGAACCGCGCTGGTCAACGGCTACGGCGCCGCACGTGTGCTCGGCTGGCTCGCGTCCGGACAGCTGCTCGATCACGGGCGGATCCCGGTCGTGACGCTGTTCGCGGCGATCGGCGTGGCGCTCGCGGTCGCACGCTGGCGGGCGGATCCCGGCTCGCGCGCGGTTCTGGTCGCGCTGGTCGCGTGCCTGCTCCTGTCGTTCGGACGGGCCACGTTCGGGTCAGTCGTCGACGTGATCCCCGGGAGCACCGACATCTTCTTCCGCCGCTTCATGATGGGCGTCCAGTTGGCCGCGCTGCTGCTCGCCGGGAGCGGCGCCGGCTGGTGCGGCGCCCGCGCCTGGAGCGCCGCGGAGCGGTTCGCGCTCGGCCGGCGTCTGCCGCCGCACGAGGCGCTCCGCCGCCGGCTCGCCTGGCGCTGGACGAACCCGCGCATGGCGCGCGTGCGGAGCACGGCCGCGGCGCTCGCGCTGGTCGCCGTACTCGCGCCGGCATGGCTCGAGCTCCGTTCGTTCGACCACCGGAATGCCGGCCACATCGCGGCCCAGCGCCGGGCGGACGCGACCCAGGGCGCTGAGCTCGACCAGTTGATCGCGCTCGTGCAGGACAACGGCGGCGGGCGCGTGTACGCCGGGATACCGTCGAATTGGGGGGCCAGGTTCACGGTCGGAGCCGTCCCGGTGTTCAAGTACCTCGAGAGCCGCGACGTCGACGAGGTCGGTTACACGCTGCGGACCGCGTCGCTGATGACCGGCCCCGAGAACCACTTCGACGAGCGGGACCCGTCCGACTACCAGCTGTTCGGGATCCACTATCTGATCCTCCCCGCCGGCTCGCCGGCCCCGATCTCCGCGGATCTGGTCGCGGTGTCCGGTCCGTATTCGCTGTGGACGACCCCGAGCGCGGGCTACCTCCACGCCGGCACGATCGTCGGCTCGCTCGCAGCCAACCGGACCGACCTGGGCGCACGCAGCGCCCGTGTGCTCAATTCAACGCTCGCCGAACACGGCAATTATTTTGATGTTGATTTCGGTGCTCGCCCGGCCGCCGGGTTGCCATTGCCCGGACCGTCACCGCCAGCGACGGCGCCCGGCGACATGACCTCCGAGGACGACGACCTCGCACAAGGGGTCGTCACCGGCTCCGTCACCATGCGCCGGGCGGGAATCGTGGTCCTGAGCGCCTCGTTCGACGACGGCTGGACGGCGACCGTCGACGGCCGCGCCAGCGCCACGAGGATGGTCGCGCCGGCGCTGGTCGCGACCGACGTTCCCGCGGGCACGCACACGGTCCGCTTCCGCTACGGGGGGTACTCGGGCTACCCGGAGCTGTTCGCATTGTGCGCGCTGACGCTCGCCGTGTTCGCCGGCGCCGGCGCGCTGCGCCGGCGGGCGTCGAGATCGACGCCCTAAGACCCGCCGATCGTGTTGTCGAGGCGCCAGGTCTTGCCGCCGTCTTTTGAGACGTATTGCGTCGCGACGCTGCTCGCGCCGCTCGTCTGGCCGTCGACGAAAGCCACCAGATGGCCCTTCGGGTTCTTGAGTACCGCGACCGGGAGCCCGGTGAACGTCGCGCGATACCAGTGCGCGCCGCCGTCCGGGGTGGCATCGATCACCTGCCCGCCGCCCCAAGCGAAGATCTTCTTCGTGCCTCCGGCACCGATGTACGCGACCGCCAGCGGGGCCTGAGCCGCGTTGAGGTGCAGCGCCGGGCCGTTCGTCTTCCACGTCTTGCCGCCGTCGGTCGTCGCCGCCGGATACTGCGCCTGGCCATTCTGGACGAGCGCGTAGCCGCGGTTCGCGTCGATGAACACCCGATTTCCGTAGACCTCCGAGGCGGCGACTTTGGTGCCGGGGGCGAGCGTGCCGGAGGGCCGGCTGATGAGCGTCCCGGTGACGGTCTGCTGCGGGCCGGCGGCACTGGCGATCGACGCGCCCGCGCCGAGCGCCACTGCGCTCACCACCAGTAACGAAACGACGATACGCATGAAACCTCCCCTTCGACGGAGCCCCTTGGTCGGCGCAGCCTAATGCAGCACCAGGCGGAGCGCGATGATCAGCAGGCCCAGCAGGGCGCCGAACAGCGTCTGCAGCACGAGCTCGCGTCCCGACACTTTGGCCCGCAC
>Ga0335073_10016383_pt1 | contig 10353 bp, 7 predicted proteins | sample Lox_Sample_22_FD_207093 | JGI IMG/M metagenome (GOLD analysis project Ga0335073, IMG submission 207093) | Soil microbial communities from Loxahatchee National Wildlife Refuge, Florida, United States - Lox_Sample_2.2 | ecosystem: Environmental > Terrestrial > Soil > Wetlands | place: USA: Florida... | reverse complement strand
GCCCATTCGATGTGCGGGCATAGCGCCGGGGGCGCGGAATGAACGTGCAGCACGCCGCGAACAGACACCTGACCTCCCTGCCAGACGGACGAGGTTCGTCTTCCCCAACGACCTCGGCTCCGCCGACAAGGCGCGCGTGCCCTGGCTGCTGCTGCAGCCCTTCCATTGTGCCGCACGGCCGCCGCCGGCACCAGCATTCCCCGCCACGCCGCGTGTTCCCAGCCGAACTTCACCCCTTGATGCCGACATGATCTGATATGTGCGTGGGCCCGCCACACAGCGCAGCCGATCAGCACCGTACAGCCGATGGGCTGCCCGGCCGCGACACAGCCGGCTTGCTGTTCGCCGCCGAGATGTACGGCGTCCAGCTCGACCAGCTCGCCGCTTTGCTCGGCGTGGGCGAGGCACGCGCCCGGGCGGTCGCTGCGCGCTGGCGTGGCCAGCGGTGCGCCGAGTCAGCGCGGCTCGGCCCAGGCGGCTTGTGGACGTGGGTGACCAGGACGGGCCTGGCCACGTGCGGGCTGCCGTACACCGCGGCCCCGCCGGCGTTAGGCAGGCTCGCGCACATCAGGGCCGTAACGGCGGTCCGGCTGGCGCTCGAGGCGGCGCCCGGGTACGTGGCGGGCGGCGGCTACTGGCGCAGCGAGCGCAGGCTGCGGGCCAGAATGGGCGGCCGGGTCGGGTTACGCCAGCACATCCCGGACGGTGAGGTGCACTGGCCGGACGGCGCGCCGGTGCCATGGGCCGGCGAGTGCTGGGCCATCGAGGCCGAGCTGACCCCGAAGACCACCAGCCGGACCGTGGCCATCATGCGGGAGCTGCTGGCCAGGACCGGCGACTACGGCTGCCCGGCGGCCGAGGTCAGGGCGGCCGGGCCGCCGCGGCACGCGCGTGTGATTTACGTCTGCGCCCCGGCGGCGCGGCCGACCGTGGCCAGGGCGCGGGAGGCCCTCGGCAGTTCCGGCGCGCGCATCGAGATCCGGCTGCTGCCGCCCGGTGCCGCGATGCCCGCGCCGGCGCGGTACACGGCCGCGCGGGCTCGCCCCGGCGCCGCGATCTCCCGGGCCGCCACACCACCCTCGCACCGCGGGGCAGCCTCGTGATAGGGCGCTGGCTCAGCCTGATCGCGGTCCGAGCGGCGTTACGCGCTCTTGGCCGACTGCTGCGGGTCGCCGTCATCACGGCGCTGCTCATCGCCGCTGCGCCAGCGTCCGTGGTGGCCGCGATCGGCGCCGCGCTCGCGTGGCTGCGCGGCTGGCAGCCGGCCCGGCTCTACCGGGCGGCGCTGTGGTGCCTGCCGATGGTCGCCGTCTGGCTGGCGGCCACCGCCATCGCTTCGCGGTCCGCCTCGGTCCTGGCAGCCGCGCCGTATCACGCCTGGCTTTCCCTGTGGCACGGCGCGCACCCGGCCTCCCCCGCCGACATTGCGGCGATCGCGCCCGTCGCGATTCCGGCCGGCCTCGCCGCCGGGGGCCTGGCCTGGGCCTACCGGATCCGCTCGATGAGCACCGGGACCGCGGGGCTCTCCCCGGACGCGGTGGTCTCGTTTGACCTGAGGCAGTGGCGCCATCAGGCCCGCAGTGCCCGGGCCAGGATCGCCGCTCCCGGTGCGATCCCGCTGACCACCCGCGACGGGAGCCTGGCGGCCGGCGCGGTGATCAGGGCCGTCAACCACCCCGGCGGGCCGATCGCGAGCATCCCGTACCCGCGGATGCGCTCGCACCAGGTGGTGATCGGCACCACCGGAACCGGCAAGACGACGCTGCTGCTGCGGCTGTGGGCCGGCTTCATGGCGACCGCGCTGCGGCGGCACGCGGCCGGGCAGGGCCGGCTGCCGCTGCTGGTGGTGCTGGACTGCAAGGGCGGGGCGGACGCGCGACGGATCGCCGACCGGGCACGGCGGGCGCTGCGCCTGGCCGGCGCGAGATCCACGGCCATCTGGCCGGACGAGGCCAGCCTCTCGCTGTGGGCCCTTCCCCCGGCGCAGCTCATCACCACGCTGGTCGACCTGATCGAGCACGGCACCGGGGCAGCCGCCTTTTACGCCGACGTGATGGAGGCCGTGGTCGCGCTCGCTGTCGAGGCGCCGGGGGGACCGCCGGCGAGCGCGGCCGACTTCCTCGCCCGCCTCGACGCCGGCTGGCTCTCTGCCGCGTACTCATCCGGCGGGCACGAAGCCGACCTGGCCCTGATCCGTTCTGCGGCGCGCCAGGCCGGCGACATCGGGCTGCGGTTCCGCACGCTGATGCGCCGGCTGGGCGGCGGGCTCGACGGGCCCGGTGGGTTCGGCGACGCCGACGCCTGGTACTGCATCCTCGAGGGCACCGCTGAGATCAGCGTCGCCGAGGCGCAGGCCCGCGCGATCGTCGACATCCTGGCCACCTACGCCACGGCTGGCAGCCAGGACCGGGAGATCCTGCTCGCGGTCGACGAGTTCGGCGCCGTTTCCCGCAGGCTCCCGGTGTGGCAGCTCTACGAGCGCGCCCGCTCGCTCGGCCTGGCGGTCCAGGTATCCGCCCAGTCCTGGGAGAGCCTGGCCGCCGGGGAAGACGAGCGGTACCGGATCGCCGCGACCGCCGACGGCGGGATCTGGCTGCTGCGCACCCCGCGCCCCGAGCCGGTCGCCGCTCTGGCCGGAACCCGCACGGTCACCGAGACCACGCGCCACCTCACCGGCAGGACCCCGGTCTGGACCCACCGGGGAACGTCGCGGCTGCGGCGTGACCCGGTCGTCGACCCCGCCCGGATCCGCTCGCTCGACGTCGGACAGGCGGCGTACATCTACCGCGGTGGTGTCACCTATATCCAGGTGAAACGGCTGGTCACGGCCCCCGCTGCGGTCACCCCGGCCGTGACAGCCCCGCCGCCGGCCCAGCCAGCCACGCCGCAGCAGCGGCGTACTGCGCCCGCCCCGGCCCGGGCGCGACGCCGGCTGCCGGACGCCAGTTCGCTGCTGGACGAGGCCTTTGGCGCGGAGCCCGCCCCATGAAACGCCAGCCACCGGCCGTCCCGTTCCGCGTACTGGGCCTCGAGCCGCGGCCCGGCCTGACCGACGACGAGGTGCACGCAGCGTGGCGCAGAACCGCCAGCGCCACCCACCCCGACCGCGAGGACGGCGGCGACCCGCAGCGCTTCGCCGAGGCCGCCGCGGCCTACACGGCGCTGCGCACCAGGTTCGGCCGCGGCGAGGCCCTGGCCGACCTCGGCGCCAGAACGCCGCCGGCCACGACGGGCGGCTGGCGTCGCGTGGTGGCCCGTGTTTCCGGGTCCCGGGTATCGCGCGGGCGGCCCGCACGGCTCATGCTGCGCATCGCCGCCGCGGCCGCGGCCAGCGCGGCCGCCGTCGCCGCCGCGGGCCTGCACCCGGCGGCTCCCGCCCTGGTCACCGGCGTGGCCACCTGGCTCGTGCTCACCGCCCGCCACGACCTCGCCCCGAGACTGAAGGGCCCGAGACAATGATGTCCGGCTCAGGGACGGCGGGCGCGATAGATTGCCCGCCGTGACCGAGTTCGGACTCGCCGCCTGGCCACCCTCACTCCCGATCAGGACCGAGAGGCTCGTGCTCCGCGGAGCCGAGGCCCGGGACCGTGCGGTATTCATCGATCTGCTCGCTTCCGCAGAGGTCCACACCTACCTCGGTGGCCCCCGGGCGCGTGACGAGCTCGAACGCGAGCTGCCCGAGACGCCCGGGCCGGATCGTGGCGTCTGCGTCGTCGAGCTCGGCGGAGCCATGATCGGTCAGGTCATTCTCCGGCGGGCAACGGGGGAACGGGGCGCCGGGCAGGCCGAGCTGGGCTACCTGTTCCTGCCGGAGGCGTGGGGATTCGGCTACGCCGCCGAGGCGTGCGCAGCGGCACTCGACTGGCTGGACAGCGCGCTTCCCGGGGAGCCGGTGGTGCTGTTTACCCAGACCGCCAACGAGCGCTCGATGCGCCTCGCCGCGAAGCTCGGATTCACCGAAGCAGAGCGGTTCCACGCCTGGGACGCCGAGCAGTGGTTCGGCATGCGACCCCCGGTCACGCCGTCCAGTTGAAGCCGCTGGTTATCCCTTCACGAAGTACCAGCTCTGCGGGTAGATGTTGAGCAGCGGATCCGTCGGGGTCGCTCTTGACGGCCGACACGAAGTAGTCAGGCGAGGCCATCCACAGCACCGGGACCTGGGCGCTTATGTAGTCCTCGTACTTGTAGAAGGCGCTGAGGCCCTGGGTGTGGACTGCCTCTCCTCACTCACCTGTGTCTGGCCGCTGGCGTACTGCAGCGTGAAGGCCAGCTTGGCTCCCGCGGGCACGCCTGGCCCGCACTCGTTGGCCGCGCTTCCCGGCCTGGAGCAGGTCGATGTCCCGCTGGGCCGGACCGTCCAGCCGTGGTCAGCAAGGAGGGTACGCGCGGACGCCGGGTCGTAGGGGCACGGGTCGGTGGCCTGCTGATGCGACAGGTACACGCCGGACGGCGCTCCCGGCACCGGCCCGTAGTCCGGCACACCGTATCCGTGAAAGACCGCCTTGGTGATCTCGGCCTCGTTGATGAGGTGCTGCAGCGCCTGGCGCACGTAGAGCTGCCGGAAGATGGGGCCGGTGGTCGGCTGATTGAAGTTCAGCGGAATGTAGTTGAAGGCCCAGTCCACCCACGGCACGACCTTGTATCCGGCGCTGGTCACGCGGGATATCGCGGCTATATCGCTGAAGGGCACGTACCCGTAGGACAGGCCGGCTCCCGACAGCAGGGAGTTGAATTCGAGGCGAGCACCCGGGCCCTGGCCCGCTCGGTGACGAGCTTACGAAGCCCCGACAGGCCGATCGCTCCGGCCGAGCCCGCGTCCACCCACGTCGTGACGCCCGACCGGGCAGCGACCGGATCGGGATCGATCCCCCAGAAGGTGGCGCCCCGGAAGACGTGAGTGTGCAATCGACAAGGCCCGGGACCACCAAGAGCCCCGTCGCGTCAATCGTGGAAGCAGCGTCGTGCGCAGGAAGGCCGGACCCAATCGCGACGATCTTGCCATTGCGGACCTGAATGTCGACGAGGCCATCGAGCCCGGAACCGGAATCGAGAACTCTTCCGCCCCGAATGGTCCAGTCGTTCTCCATCAGCCCGTCCCGGCGCTGAAGTGACCAGCCTCTGCTAGGCCGATGTCACTCATGGGCACGCACACACTAAATTATGATTTACTCTATTTTGGAGCTTAAACTGCGCGGGACTCTGCCTACAAGTGCCATTTTCTGCACAGAAACGTTAAGCATTCGTAATGGCTTGAACATTGGGCAGCCCGGCAAAGGGGCCTGCATTCCCTGATCAGGCCGGCATGTACCGCTCGAACCAGGTCACGAGGCGGGTCAGGTAGTCGGTGACGGCGGGGAACTGGCGGACGCCGTGTCCTTCCCCGGGGTAGATCACCAGTTCTGAGTCGACGCCATGGCCGATCAGTGCCTGATAGAACTCCCGGGCCTGCCCGGCCGGCGTGCACCGGTCCTTCGCGCCAGCCGTGAGCAGGGTCGGCGTCGTGGCCTTGCTCGCGTGCAGGACCGGACTGCGCGTGTGCACCTGGCTGCCGGCGTCCTCGGGATCGGCGTCGTCCAGGAACCACAGCCCCCACCGGGGGATGTTGGTGGTGAACGTGAAGCTGTACCACTCGGTCACCGGCGAGCCGGCCACGGCCGCCTTGAACCGCTGGTCCTGGGTCACCAGCCAGGCCGACATGAACCCGCCGTAGCTGACGCCCATTGTGCCGATCCGCTCCGGGTCGGCGATCCCGCGCTCGATCATCGCGTCGATTCCGGACAGGTAGTCATGCGTGTCCGCGCCGCCCATGTCGCCGACGACCGCGGCGGCGAACTCCTGGCCCCGCCCGGAGCTGCCGCGGGGGTTCGGGAGCAGGACGGCGTATCCGCGCGAGACCAGGAGGGGTATTTCGTGGTGACCCATCATCCAGCTCCGCTGATAGGCCCCGATCGGCCCGCCGTGGACGTTCAGCACCAGCGGAAACGGCCCATCTCCGGCGGGCGTGCACAGGATTCCTTCGATCACCGTCCCGTCCGGTGCGCTCCAGGCGACGTTCGCCGCGGAGCCCGCGACCGACCGGATGTACTCGGTCCCGGCGTGGGCCAGCGAGGCCAGCACCTCGTCGGCGCCGCCGCCAACGATCGCGATCTCCTGCGGGACGTCGTAGTCGTCGCGGACCACAATGACCCGGCCGTCGGAGGTGAAGGCGCCGGACGGGTAGAACCAGCTCGCCCACGACTGCCCCGACGCAGCCAGATCCTTGGCGATGACCGTCTCCGGCAGCGGCCCGGGCCCGGTGTCGGCTATCCCGGCCACGCTGTCCAGATGACGCTGGCCGAAGTATCCGATCCTCGTGCCGTCGATCCACTGGACCGCGGTTACATCCGTCCCGGCGGTGTCCACGGCGCACCGGGTGCCAGCGGCCAGATCCAGCAGGATCAGGTCACCGGCCACGATCCACCGGTCGCTGCACGCGGCCTCCACAACGGCGGCCCTGCTGCCGTCGGGCGTCCCGGACGGCAGCCCGAGCTGGACGCCGCTGCGCAGCAACTCGGTCGCCTCTCCCGTTGCGATGTCGAGCCGGCTGAGCACCGCGGAGTACCAGTCGTCCTCGCCGGGCTGCGCGCTGGTGATTGCGAGCACGTGCCCGGGGCCGGACCAGGCCGCCTCCCAGACGTTCAGGCCCTCGGGAGAGACCCGGGCGAGCTCGCCGGAGGCCGGGGTGCAGATCCACAGGCTGCGCCATGCATCCTCCGGCGTCCCCGCCTCTACCTCCGGGTACCAGGACGGCAGCCCGGGCTCGCTCGAGCCGGCCGTTCCCGATCCCTGTGCGTCGGCCATCTCCGCCCCGAGCCCGGCGACCCCGAGCAGGATCCGGGTGCCGTCCGGCGACCACGCGAGGTACTCGACGGTCCCGGGAACCGCCGGTGCCGGCCGGGCCTCGCCGAGCTGCCCGCCGTCCAGCAGGTAGAGCTGATACACCTCAGCCTTGGCCCGGTCGGACAGGAAGGCCAGGCACGACCCGTCCGGCGCAAGCCGTCCGGCCTTGGCTGACCCGCCGCCGGAGGTCAGCACGCGCAGCTCCCCGTCCCGCACCTGGTACAGGGCGGTGCGCGGCAGCCCTTCGAGTTCGTCATAGACCGCCCCGGTCATCACCACGCGGCTGGCATCAGCCGTCGCAACGAGGTCGGTGACACGATGCGGCCTGCCGAAGGCCGGCTCGTGCAGCCGCCGCAGATACCCGGCGACCTCGGCATACTCTGGCGATTCCCGCAGGTCTTTGCGCATAGTCCGGGATGATCTCACGTATCGCGCAGACGCCGCCATCTCGGGCACATCCGCCCACGGTAGCCGTTGCCGGCTACTCCCCCCGTGGTACACGCGCACCCGGCGCCATCCCCGCTGACCAGGCAGAAGTCACTTCCTGGGCACGACGACGGCGGGCCGCCCGGGCGGCAGCATCGCTGGTATGGAAACAGCATCCTCAGCAATCATCCAGGCACCTCCCGACCGCCGCCGGTGGCTGATCCTGGGCACCGTCGGCATTGCCCAGCTCATGGTCGTGCTGGACACCGCGATCGTGAACATCGCGCTGCCGTCCGCGCAGCGGGCCCTGAGCTTCAGCACCGTGGACCGGCAGTGGGTGGTCACCGCCTACGCCCTGGCGTTCGGCAGCCTGCTGCTGCTCGGCGGGCGGCTCGGCGACCTGATCGGGCGCAAGATCACGTTCCTGGCCGGCGCGCTCGGCTTCGCCGCCGCTTCGGCGGTTGGCGGCGCTGCCACCAGCTTCGGCATGCTGGTCGCGGCCCGGGCCACCCAGGGCGCGTTCGGCGCGCTTCTCGCGCCCGCGGCGCTATCGATACTGTCCACCACGTTCAGCGACCCGAAGGAGCGCGGCAAGGCGTTCGGCGTCTACGGCGCGATCGTGGGCGCCGGCGGCGCGATCGGCCTGCTGCTCGGCGGCGTCCTGACCGAGTACCTGTCCTGGCGCTGGTGCCTGTACGTGAACCTGTTCTTCGCCGGGCTCGCGGCGGCGGGAGGGGTGCTGCTGCTCAGGCACGAGCGCGCCCACAGCGGGCCGCGGCTGGACCTGCCCGGCGCCGCGCTCGTCTCGGCCGCGATGTTCTGCCTGGTCTACGGCTTCTCCAACGCCGCGAACCACAGCTGGAGCACGCCATCCACGTACGGATTCCTGGCCGCCGGCGCGGCGCTGCTGGCCGGGTTCGCGCTCTGGCAGGCCCGCGCGGCCAGCCCGCTGCTGCCGCCGCGGGTGGTGCTCGACCGCAACCGTGGCGGGGCGTACCTTGCCGTGCTTATCGCGGGGGCGGGCATGTTCGGCATCTTCCTGTTCCTCACGTACTACATGCAGCAGACCCTTGGCTACTCCCCGGTGGTCAGCGGCGTCGCGTTCCTGCCCGTGATCGCGATGGTGGTCGTGGCCGCCAACGTGTGCAACGTGGTGCTGCTCCCCAGGCTCGGCCCCAAGCCGCTGGTCACCGCCGGCATGCTGCTGGCCGCGGGCAGCCTGGTGTGGCTGACGAGGATCGGCGTGCACTCGAGCTACGCGGCGGACATTCTCGGCCCGATGATCGTCGCCGGGGCCGGATTCGGCTTCACGATCTCGCCGTCGATGAACACCGGGACGTTCGGCGTGGCGCCGCAGGACACGGGCGCGGCCTCGGCAACGCTCAACACCGGCCAGCAGGTCGGCGGCTCGATCGGCACCTCCCTGCTGAACACGATCTTCGCCAGCGCGGTGGCGCGCTACCTGGCCAGCCACCTGAGCCCGGCCACCCTGATCCACGGGCGCCCGTCGCCCGCGGTGACCGAGCTGTCGCTGATCCACGGATACACCACCGGGTTCTGGGTCGCGGCGGCCATCTTCGGTGCTGGCGCGCTGATCTGCGGGACGCTCCTGCGCTCCGGCCCGCTCCGCGCCCCCGTGCCCGCGACCGCTGCCGCCAGGACGGAGCCCGTTCTTCAGCGGTGACCGGGTGCGCGCTGCCGGCCGGCCCAGGTGTAGGCGATCGCGGTGGCCACCGCGGTCGCCGCGCCGGCCAGGTAGAGCTGCTGGTAGGTGGCGAAGCGGATGGCCAGGGCGCCCAGCGCCTGAAGGGGAGCCTGGGGGCCGAAGAAGACGAGGGTGACGGCGGCGGACACCCGCCCCTGCAGTTCCGGCGGCGTGCAGCGCTGGGCGAGGCTCAGCAGGGCAAGGAACAGCCAGGGCAGCGCGAACCCGAGCACAACCGAGCCGCATATCGCCAGCGGGAGCCAGCCGGCGGCGCGCATCGCATTGCCGAGAGCGAAGTTCGCCATTCCAAGGATGGCCAGCCACCTTTCGCCGGCAGTCCGCATCAGCCGGCCGCTGACCACGCTCGCGGCGATGGAGCCCGCGCCAAGCGCGGCGCTGAATACCCCCAGGAAGCTGGGGGGCTCGCGGAGGCCCTGGACGAGGCTGTACTGGGCGGCGACCAGCACTCCCGAGAAGCTCATGGGCACCGACGCCGCCGCGAGCAGCCGGCACAGCTCCGGTGTCCGGCGGATGTGACCGAATCCGGCCATCAGGTCGGCGCGCCAGTGCCGCGGCTGGGGCACCGGCCTCGGTTCCCGCAGGCGGATCCGGGCGAGCATCAGTGCCGCAAACACGAACGTGACCGCGTCGAAGACGCTCACAATTCCCCCGCCGACCAAGGCGAACAGGCCCGCGCCGAAAAGCGGGGACACGAGCCGGCCGGCCTCCTGGAACCCGAGACTCCACCCGTTGAGTTCCTGTCGCCGCTCCCGGGACAGCATCACGGCAAACAGCGCGTTCTCGGCCGGTCCGGAGAGCGTCAGGTGGATGCCGTACCAGGTCATCACCGCGAAGATGATCCAGGCCGATCCCGCCCCGCTGACCGCCAGCAGCGGCAGGACCAGCGCGGCGGAGACGAGATTGAGCCACACAAGGAACCGGCGGCGCCGCACCCGGTCGGCCAGCAGTCCGGCCAGTGGCCCTGCCAGGGACGGGGCATAGACGCACACGGACACCAGGGCAGCCTCGCTGCTGCTGCCGGTGAGCGACTTCACCCAGATGCCCGCGGCCAGGGAGAGGGCATTGCTGCCGATCACCGACACGGCCAGGCCGGCCAGGTACAGCCGGCCGTTGCGGCGCTCCGCCCGGGCAAAGTCCTCGCTGGCCGAGCCTGCGCCGACCGAGTCCGCGCCGGCAAAGCCCGCGCCGGCAAAGCCCGCGCCGGCAAAGCCCGCGCCGGCAAAGCCCGTGCCGCCACGCGCCGGAACCGCCGCGTCCCGGTGCCCGGATTTACATTTACTGCGGTTATTAATTAACCATATTCCTCGTCCCGGCATAGGCCG
>Ga0335073_10016382_pt1 | contig 10353 bp, 9 predicted proteins | sample Lox_Sample_22_FD_207093 | JGI IMG/M metagenome (GOLD analysis project Ga0335073, IMG submission 207093) | Soil microbial communities from Loxahatchee National Wildlife Refuge, Florida, United States - Lox_Sample_2.2 | ecosystem: Environmental > Terrestrial > Soil > Wetlands | place: USA: Florida... | reverse complement strand
TGGCCGGGCTTCAACGACGCGAAAGCCTCATGGAGCTTAAATCGTCATATCGATCCCCGCTGCGGCAAGACTTTCGAAGATACTTTGCACCTCTTCTACGAACATAACGAGCCGTCTCATCCGATTCCGTTCCTCTTGATCGCAACCTGGAACGACTATGAGGAAGGAACCGCGATTGAGGGCGGATTGCCGCATTGCGGCGGATCGAAGGACGTCTCTGTAAATGGGCAGAGACGCTGAGGAAGAAAACCGCCCTTAGAGACCAAGGGACCCCGTCCGGTTCTCTTCAACATCAGAGTCCGCCCCCACTCACGCTAGCTTCCGCATCCAGAAGCTGGAGGGCCAGACGCGATCTCCGTCGCGGGTTGGAAGGAAATTTCGCTTCTCTTTTTCCATGTTCCGATAACTGTGGAGCCAGTGCGGGAAAGCCTCTTCGAGTTCGGTATTCGCCCGGCTCTGCATATAGCTGCTGCCCCACAGCACTTCGAAGTGGTGATTGAACATCAGCAGTGCCTGCAGCAGATATTGCTCAGACCAGAATGCCAGATTATGGAGCACCGCCTCCCGCGGATAGTCGCCCGGGATGAAAATGTCGTGCGCGTGAATCAATACGCCTCCGGCAACACGCGGAACAATCTCCAGATATTCTCGAACGACGTCGCTCCCGATTCCCACTATATGGCTCGAGTCAAGAAAGAGGAAGTCGCCGCTCTGGAGACTGAGAAAAATGTCCATATCTACGTTCTGGATGGTTTGCGTAATCAAATGAACACGGTCGCTCAGCGCCTTCTTCGGAAAGCGATCCGGATGGGGATCAATGGTAACAAGGTCACCGCGCACGCGATCCAGCTTGAGATTCATGTCGAGGGCGGCCGCCATCACGCGGCTGCTGTAGCCGCCTCCAACTTCGACGATTCGCCGAGGCTTGTAATGGCGCACCAGGCAATAGGCAATCTCTGCGTCGACGGTTTCGAAAAATCCATTGCTGTAGCTGTAATTAACACTGAAAAATGGAGACGAATCTGATTCCCACTCTGCCTTGTATTGTGGAACCACCGTCCGCAAGAACTCTAGTTGCCGGTCAAACGCCAGATCTAAACCGACCGGCTCCTCCTCGGCAGGCCACTTTCGGGCCTCTAGCTCGCGGAAATCAGGCACCGGCCAGTAGTAGTGGTTCGGACTCACTGTGATCCCAATGCGCTGGAACATGCGAAATGCATTTCGCATCCAAGCCAGCGCAGTCTCATTTTCGCGCAGCTTCCGCGCAAGACCGAGCAGCGGCTTTTGCCCGGAGGGTTCCTCCTCTTCATTCTCGCGTTTCGTTGTCATCCCGTGAACAGATGGGAAATGAGCGGGGGAGCGGACTATCGGCTGTTCATTCGACGGCATATTCCTCCACGTGATGCTGCTAGGGAAGCTTGGAACTTCCCGACTTTGATGCGATTTCCGGGGAACATGGCGGCAGAATCTTCACCAGAAACCAAGTGGTCTGCGAGTCCCTCAAAAAGCAAACAACCCTCGCCAGTCTAGGCGTCAACTAACAAATTCCGGCCACAAGCAATTCATGAACGCGTTTTCTCCGATAGAATCATCCACTCTGTGAGACGCAGGCTCATCATTGAGGTGCTGTTCATTCTGTTTGTTTCTTCCTTGAGCTCTGCAATCACGCGGCATTACTACATTGCGGCCGAAGATGTCCCCTGGAACTACGCGCCGAGCGGCCGCAATCTGATGAACGGCAACGCCATTCCGCAACCTTTGAGTTTGAAATTGGAGTGGCCAAAGACGCGCTTCATCGAGTACACCGACGCCACCTTCACTACCCCCAAAAGGCAGCCTGAATGGCTGGGAATTCTCGGTCCGATCATACGTGCGGAAGTTGGTGATGAGATCGTCGTCGAATTTTTGAACCGGGGGCACCGCCCACACGGCATGCATCCGCACGGCTTGCGCTATGACAAGAACAATGAAGGATCGCTTTACCTTCCCTTTGGCACCGGCGCACAGGTTGCTCCGGGCGCGCGATTCACCTATCACTGGTTCGCAACTCCCAGCAGCGGACCGGGCCCCGGGCAGTTAAGCTCGATTGTCTGGTGGTACCACTCGCACGTCGATCCTGGTGTTGAAATCAACGCGGGGCTATTGGGGCCGATTATCGTTACCGCAAAGGGGAAGGCGCGGCCTGATGGTTCGCCCAAAGACGTCGATCGCGAATTTGTGGCTTCTTTCATGATCTTCAACGAACTGGGCAACAAGCCGCAAGGCCAGTTCTACTCGATCAACGGATACGTTTACGGAAATCTTCCCGGCCTCACCATGAAGCTGGGAGAGAAGGTGCGCTGGTATTTGCTTGGGATGGGAAACGATCTCGATCTGCATACTCCGCACTGGCATGGGGAGACCGTCACCGACGGTCGCCGTAATACTGATGTAGTTGAGTTACTCCCCGGGAGCACGTCGACGGTTGATATGCTGGCCGACAACCCTGGCAGCTGGATGTTTCATTGTCACGTGGAAGATCACATGGAGGCAGGAATGATGGCGGTATTCACGATCTACGCACCGCCATCCAGGCATTGTCCTCTCGCCATCACGAATGGCGATCTGTGGAAACATCCTGAGATGTCCTCTCTAACGATCAAGAATGTAGGCACGAAGCCAATTGCCGAAGTCACCCTCACTTCGGAAATGCTTTTATCGCCCCAGGATCTACGGCGCCCGTACAACTTTTCGTGGTCTTCCAACCACACGATTCTTCCGGCCCAGGAACAAACCCTTGAGAAATCAGGTGTCCCGGTGCCGGGCGCGCAGGCCGTTATGGGTTGGATCTTCTTTCCAACCTTCATCAAATACACCGATGGAAGCAGCTGGCGGCCAGAAAGTGAGGGCGAATGCTTTCAGGCCATCTGGCGGGATTCGCAGCATCCCGACTTGGAAACGTTGCCTCCCCGCCAGTTCGAAATGAATCCGGACTAACGCCAATCCCACTCGGCCCGCCTAGAAGCACTGGAAATTCGGTGTGACCTGGCCCGCCATCAGATGGTTCGATGTAGAAATGTTCGACAAAACCCAGACTGGAGGAAGTTTCGCATTTCCGCCCGTAGCGTTTTCATACAGGCGCCAGCGAACCCATCCATAGCTGTGTTTGATCTTGTCAACCGGATTAACGTCTGTGTCTACACCGTAATCAAAAATCTCTCGCGATTGACACGAATTAATATTCCCCGAAACGCTGCAGCTGTAGTGGTATTCGAGTGGCAGAGTAGTAATCGAAAACGTCTCCGCCGGCGTAGCGCGGTGATCGGTTATCTTCATCTTCTCCGTTGTGGCCAGCTTTAGAAACGAATACCCAAGATCTTGTCCGGGACTTTGTAAATCCTGATCGACATAGGTGTAGTAGTTCGTGTTGTTCGGTTGAGTTGTAGGCGGAGGGTTCCAGAATGTACTGTTCGCTCCACCGGGCGATGCGCAACGCGCGCTCCACCGCATTGAGAAATCTGAGGTGCTGTTTCCGCTGCCATTGTTAAATTTCCTACAGCTTCTCGGATCGTTCCAATGGTTCGAGCCTTCCCAGCTTTGAAGTTCAGTTATCCATTGGTACACATAGTTGGAATCGTAGAGGTTGATATCCCACGGATTGCCTTGCGGATTCTTGGTGTAATAGAGCTTATTCTGGCTCTGATCCCACATGGTGTATATGTACGATGACGGCAGCCCGCCGGTGATGCCCTCCATGTGATATCCGGTCGCTAGACCCGGATCCATCATCATCACGCTCAACACGTCCCAATATCCATGACCTGCCGGACAGCTGATGGTCGATTGAATCTGACCGAACGCCTGGGGGCTGGCCCAGCACACCGTCAACGCCAGCAGCACCAATCCGATCACATAGCCGTGAACTCCTGCACGGCGCTCCCGACCTTTGCGATTCACGATCGCTCGATCAGTTACACACGTATCGCGCAAAAACACTGGCGCGCGTTTCATGATTCATTCCTTATTGAGTTGGAATTGGGTCGAGCTCCTTACACTATCAGGCAAGTCGTGTCAATCCGGTAGATCACGGAAGTACTGAACCCGGGCTTTGTTTCGGCGGTCGGAATGGAAAGCTCGCCAACCTGTCAGCCTTGCATGCACATCGTAAGGGCGACGATATGGATCGCCAGCCAACCACCACCTTCAAACTGCTTTCCTGCCTCTTGTTCGGGAATCAGAAACCTCGTTTCGACTCGGGACCGGCAGCGTTCTCACCTGACGACAATTCTCAGGAACTCCTGGAGCTCGCAACTTCTCACCACGTTATCCTGCGCACATTCCCGGCCCTGCTCGAAATTAGCGCCACGGAAGGACGATTTCCCACTCAATGGATCGAACATTCGATCGCGCAGGAACGAGCACGCATCGAGGTTGCGATTTCTTTTCTCCCGCAGATTTGCCATGCACTCGAAGAAATCGGGGATGTGCTGGTGATCAAGTCATTGGATCACTGGCCAGATCTTGGCAGCGATCTCGACCTCTATACCAATGCTGAAGGCAACGAAGTCGTCGCGGTAATGCGAGACTGCTTCCGCGCGCGCGTCGCAGACCGCAGCTGGGGCGACCGGCTCGCCAACAAATGGAACTTCATCATTCCAGGCCTGCCCGAACTTGTGGAAGTGCATGTTGGCCGTCTGGGCCAAACCGGCGAGCAAGTCGAGATTGCCGATTCTCTGGTCGTACGGGCAAGGCCAAAGCAGTTCGGGTCCAGGACGTTCCGAGTGCCCGCGCCCGAGGAGCGCATCATTATCAGCACTCTGCAGAGAATGTATCGGCACTTTTACCTTCGACTCTGCGACATCGCCGATACGGCGAACCTCATCGAGTCCAACATCATCGATTATGTGCATCTCGAATTGTCCGCCCGCGCCGCCGGACTTTGGGAGGGAGTCGCCTCCTATCTGTCGATGGTGAGCCACTATGTTCAGTCTTATCGAGGAGCTGGGCTGACTTTGCCGGCCTCGATATTACGAGCTTCGCGGGTCGGATGTGATGATCTCGGCTTTCGGCGCAGGTTCTTGCGCGTGCCGCTTCTTCCTCACGCCGCCGCCTTTTACACTTCAGAATGGAAGAACTTACTGCTGAAAGGTGAAATCGAAAACACGTTGCGACTGAGTCTGCTGCCCGGTTTGGCCATCGCGGCTGCCCTCGAATTCAAACTCTCCGGCAACGATAAAGGTATCTGGTAGCCAACCCCGTTCGCCCGCTCAGTTTCACACGATCAGTGCGATGTCGATGGAGGATAATATCCGCTCTTAGTTCGCACGATCAGCTTTCCGTATGCCGGAGCGTACGCCTCTACTCGGATGGACTGAAACTCTGGCTTCGAATTCTGATTTCGCGGCTTATAGGCAATCAAGTATTGGCTTCGAATGTCGTGGGCAATCGTGCGCGTGAGATCGTCGACTTGGTCGAGCGTCGCTGGAAAATATGCGGCGCCTCCGGTCCCATCAGCCAGTTCTTGCAAGTCTTGCCGCGCTCTCGCTTCCGTTCCGCCCAATAATCCTACTGCATACACCACAGGACCGTTTGCCTGCTGCAGTTTGCGGGAAGCCTGCTCCAGCGTATCGCGGCTCATATTGTCCTCGCCGTCCGTGATGACGAGGAGCACTTTCTTGTCCACATGAGCGGTATCCAGATGCACGGCTGAAGCCACGACGGCATCGTAGAGAGCGGTGCTTCCCTTCGTCGAAACTTGTTTCAAAGCCACCTGCAGCAGGTTTACGTCAGAAGTAAAGTCCTGATCGAGGTAAGGATTGTCGTTGAAATTCACGACGAAGACTTCGTCATGAGGGTTGCTCGCCCGCACCAGATTCATTACCGCCTGATTGACCTTTGCTCTCTTGTCTCTCATCGAGCCGGAGTTGTCGATGACGATCCCGATCGCGACCGGAACATCCTCCCGCCGGAACGAAGTAATCGTTTGAGGCTGACCGTTTTCAAATACTGAGAATGCACTTCGATCGAGCCTCGGAACTAGATTTCCATGCTGATCCGTGACCGTGGCGTGCAGGAAAACTTCCTCAACCTCTTTCTTGAATACGAACATTCCACCCTGGTCGCTGCTGCTGGGTTCTTGCGCAATCGGTTCGGGCGTGATCGATCCGGAACTCTCGCTCGCGGGCAAATGATCGCGACTTTCAGAAGCCGGCGATTGCGCGCCAGCTTGATTTCCGATAGCTGCCGGTGCCGGCGATGTTGGGTTAGAAGCCTGACCAAACGCTGCATAGGAAGCGCATGAGAGCAGCAGCGCTCCACATAGCCCCAGCTTTCTCCACCACAAAGCGGATACCTGCATAGCTCCTCCATGCTGGCTTTAGATGCATTCTTTTCGATTTCTGAAACGCAGGATCCGCCACCAGCGTCTACAGGAATTACCGGATCTTTTGTAGGAGTCTCCGCGACTCGTGACACCTAATGGTTGCTTTCACTTCTGCCTCCGTTCGTGTGTTCCTCTTTGTGGCCGAAGTCGAGACCGAAGTGCGGCTCACTGCGCGTCCCAGTGATTTTGAAAGGGATTTCCGTTCCCGCTCCGTCCTTGTGGAAAAAGGGATCGACGGGTTTCAATAACACAGATTTCCATCCAGTCGTCATCTGCGAGAGTTTAGCGTCGAGTCTTAGCGTTCCGTAGAAATCAAAAGTGTTTCCGTCGAGACTGTACTTGCCTGTCACTTCCGCTTGCGTTCCCTGCACTTGAAACTGCAAAGCTGCAAAAGACATGATTCCCTCATCGAGGCTGAATCTTCCTTGAAGGTCCGAGGGAATTCTTTCATCGGGGTGTTCATGCGCTTCTCGCGGCCTGCCTTGACTGCGCCAGCTCAATTCGTCAATACGCGTCTGAATCTTGTCGCTTGTGAAGAAACCGTTGCTGATGTGGAACTGCCCCGAAAGTTTCAACCGGTCCGCCAGATCGGCCGGTCCCGGCGGCAGACTAAGCCTCGCATCCATACCCACAATACCTGTCATGAGCGGAGGATCCGTTTTCACTCCCAGCGTCAAGAGATCTTCAATCGTGGCATGTCCCAGAACCACATCCAACTCAATGTCGTGAGTTCGCGTCCCATCGACCCGCGCAATCTTGCCCTTGGCTGTAAAACTTGAATGCAGAACCGTCGCCTGCACCGGATCCAGATATGTGTCCCCGTCCGTGCCGTCCACAATTGCGTGAAACGCAGTGTGCAGTGGCACCCGATGGCCGCTGACTTCAAGCCGGAAATCAGGAGTATCGGTCTCGCCACTCACTTCGATCCGGCCCAGCGTTCCCGCATATCTGCCGGTAGACGAAAGAATCCCAGCGATCCCCTTGAGGGTTCCAAGGTCGGCATGACTGAAGGTGTATTCGCCGCTGACGGCCGAATCGCGCGGGCTCTTGTCATCCAGCGGGCCAAATTCACCAACCGAATGAATATCTCCAACCGGTTTCGGATTCACCAGCGTGGCGTCGAACTTTAAAGGCTGACCGGGAGCAAGTTCTCTCATCTTCAGCTCTCGAATATCAAATTCGAGTGGTGGCTTGTCCGCTCTTTCCGTATTCACCACAAGCTTCGCATCGTCACAGATTAGCCGGTCAACCGCAATGTGCATGCGCCCCGAGCGTTGCCGGACGATCGCTTGCTGGCGATCTTTCTTCGGCGGAATATTGACGGTCAGGCCCGTGACGTAAATCGTATCCACATGCATGGGGTCTCGGAATAGATCGATGAGCCCCGTCTGAAAGCGGAATTTCCCAACCCGCAGAAGAGGCTGAACTCCTGGCTCCCACGGATTCGGGTCGGTGGTGCCGTAAATCTCCAGCCCCGCTCCTTCTACATGAAGGCCGTTTGCGATCCAGACGTTGAGTTCGGCCAGCTCTACCCGGCTATGAAATCGTGCCGCTAACGTTTCGACGACTCGACTTCGCAAGATCGGGTTGGCGCGCCGGATCGCGATTCTTACAGACACTCCGGCGATCGCAAGCACGCCGACAGCTATTCCAGCGATCCATTTCTTCCATGTTCGCGAACGCCCCCGCGAGATCGACCTTATCGGTTGATTCCCTGCCGCCGGAATTGGACGAGGCGTCGCCAATTTGTCGTTAGATCGGTCTCACGGCAAATCTAAGGCTATGCGTCTGAATTTACAACGCAACATAGGGGAGAAGCTGTATTGCCGGGCAATCACGACTCCATCACACTCAATCCTGCAAGACGATTTCGCGGCGCGCCGCCTCGAAGACAAGTTTCGGAGGATCCTTTGATGAAATACTTGCTGTTCGTTTCCATTCTTCTTCTTGGCACAAGTTGGGCTGTGGCGCAAAGTGATTCCAGCCAGCCCACCTCGCCTCAGACCAGCTCCGGACAAACTGCTACAAGCTCTGGCGGCGAGACCACGGTTCAAGGCTGCCTCAGCGGTTCCAGCGGCAACTACACGCTCACCGACAAGGGCGGACAAACCTATCAACTCACCGGTGACACTTCAAAATTAAGCGAGCACGTCGGACACGAAGTGAAAGTGACCGGAACAACGCAAAGTGCTTCCGCAACTTCCGGAAGTTCTGCCACGACCGCGAGTGCAAACGGACAAAGTCTCCAGGTCAGTTCGGTCAAACATATTTCGAAGACTTGTGAAAGCGGCGGCATGTCTCACTAATCAGTCGCTTCCCCCCTCGAAGCCCAGCCCGTGCGCTGGGCTTCTTTCATTTGCCGGAAACTCAATGCTCTCCTTCGCAAACTAGCATGCAAAAAGAAGTCCCGGCAGGTCGCCGGGACTCTTAGACGTTCGTCTCAGTTACGAGGCGCGGCGCTGTCGGTCATTGTGTTCTTCTTCCTCGTTCTGACCCTGGCCGCCCTTTTTCTGTTGACCAACCTGTCCGGGTTGTCCACCCTGCTGGCGTTCTTGTCCATGCTGACCGGACGGGTTATTTTGCTGGCCGGGTTGGCCTTGCTGACGGTTCTTCTCGAAATCGTCTGCCATGAAAGTACTCCTCCCAATTTGCAGTGCACGGCTTCGCGCATTGCGATTTGATTATGTTTCTGTGGGTTAGTTGCCCATCGAGTCGCAATAGGTTGGGGATCAACACCAATCTCCCCCCGCCTCTCGGCTATACACGTAAATGACTGAAGAAATAAGGACCCTTCCGTACATACATCCTCTTCTTGAGAAGTTACGTTTAAGCAGCATCGTGACGCTTAGAAAACCTGTGGCCTTTGGAGGGATTCGACATGAGCATCTGGACGATATTATTCGTGATCCTCTTGATTGCATGGATCGGCGGCTTCACAGTGTTCCATGTCGCCGGCGGGCTGATTCATCTGTTGCTTGTCTTTGCCGTCATTTCTTTGATTCTCCATTTTGTAATGGGACGTCGTGCTGTCTAACAGGACACGTTCGCGGCCGTTACATGATTTCCTGGGAGAGGCCCCTCCTACACGACGCAGTCAGCCAACGCAATTCCTGTACTTTCTATTTCTTGAACAACTTCTCGGCTGCCATAGGTTTCTAAGCCGACTGGTTGCAGGAATCCGCTTCGAGAAACGGCATCCTCCGTGGATCGTTGTCTGACTCGAAACGTAGTAGAGGTAATAAGACTCCCAACCAGGAGAAAGCACATGCGAAAGGCGTCTTTTTGGGCGCTCTTGTTTGCGGCGATAACACTTCTGATGTCGAGCGCGTCGTTCGCGCAAGTCAGAATCTCAGTCTCGTTCGGCCCACCTGCTCTCCCGGTTTACGAGCAGCCCGCATGCCCGGGGGATGGTTACATCTGGACTCCGGGCTATTGGGCTTGGAGCGATGAAGACGCCGACTACTACTGGGTTCCGGGCACGTGGGTCCTCGCACCAGAGGCTGGATATCTCTGGACGCCCCCTTACTGGGCTTGGTCCGATGGGGCATTCGTTTTCTATGACGGATATTGGGGCCCGCACGTTGGCTTCTACGGCGGTATCGACTATGGCTTTGGCTATTTCGGCACCGGCTTTGAGGGCGGTCGCTGGGAAGGCGGACACTTCTTCTACAACCGGTCGGTGAATAACGTTAACGTCACCGATATACACAATGTTTACAACACGACGGTCGTCCACAACTCCACCAACCGCGTGAGTTATAACGGCGGGAACGGAGGCGTCGTGGCGCGTCCCACCGCTGAAGAAGAAGCCGCCGGCCGGGAGCGCCATATTCCACCCGCTGCCGCGCAAGTCCGGCAGGCTCAAACTGCAAGAGGAAATCCGGAGTTCCGGGCCTCGGCAAATCACGGCAAGCCGCCCGTCGCCGCTACTGCTCGCGCCGGGGAGTTCACTGGACGTGGTGCTGTGCCCGCCCGTGAGGCCGGCGCACCGT
>Ga0335073_10016381_pt1 | contig 10354 bp, 7 predicted proteins | sample Lox_Sample_22_FD_207093 | JGI IMG/M metagenome (GOLD analysis project Ga0335073, IMG submission 207093) | Soil microbial communities from Loxahatchee National Wildlife Refuge, Florida, United States - Lox_Sample_2.2 | ecosystem: Environmental > Terrestrial > Soil > Wetlands | place: USA: Florida... | reverse complement strand
GCCGAGCCGGTGAGCCCGAGATCTGCTAGGGCCTCGCCGCGGCCGTACCCCGTCCGCAGCATCGCGTAGGCGGCAGCCGCCGCGCCGAACCTGGCTGGGTCGCCGCCGTCCTCCCGGTCCGGGTGCGTCGCGGCCGCGATCCGTCGCCAGGCCGACCGGACGTCGTCATCGGCAACATCCGGTCGCGCCTGCAGGCCGAGCAACGCGAACGGGTCGTCGCTGGCTGGGCCGGTGGCGAAGGGGTCAGTCATGCCGTGGGCCGAATGCATCGTCGAGAACCTCGCTCACATCAGGCAGCGCCATCCCGCCCGGTGCTACGCCGCCAGGCATGCTCGAGGCTGCGAACGGCGCGAGCCCCCACGGCGGCTGGCCTGAATCCCCGAACCGCGCGGCCGGGATCCGCGCGCCGGCGGCGGCCGCCCCCACGACCGGCAGCGGCACCGTCGGCGATTCGCCGGCCGCGCCGGTCCCCGCTGCCCATTCCGTCGCGCCCCCGGTCCCGGCGCCCCATCCGGTCGCCCCTCGGACGCTGTCGGCGGCGCCAGCGCGGACGGTCGCGACCGAACCCTGCCCGATCGCCGCCTGCTGGCCGGTCAGCCGTTTGATCTGCAGGAACGTCACGCCGCCGCGATAGACGTAGGCGACCTGCCCGACCTCCAGCCGCCGCACCAGGTCGCCGTCGAGGACCGGGGTCAGCCTGGTCCGCGACAACCCGTCGCCGGACCAGGCGCCTGCCCCGTCGAACCGCCGGGTCGTGTCCACTCCCGGCTGCGTCCCCGCTTGCGCCACGATGGCGTCCGGCCGGGGCGTGCGCAGCAGCCAGATGCCGCCTTCGGCGGTCGCGGCGACCCGGTTACGCTCGTCTTCCGAGCCCGCCAGGCCTTCCCATGACTGCGCCGAGACCTGAACCGACAGCCCGAGCGAACGCGCCCGCTCGTACAGCTGCCAGATCGGCAGCCGCCTGCTCACGGCCGAGAATTCGTCAACGCAGAGGAGGATCTCGCGGTCGCCGTCGAGCGCGTAGAACGCCAGAAGGTCGGTCAACGCCCGGGCCTGCGCCTCGGCCACCGCGACCTCGGCGGTGCCCTCGAGCACGCAGTACCAAGCGTCCGCGTCGCCGTAGCCGGCGCAGCCGTCGAGGCCGCCGCCCAGCCGCCGCCACAGCGCCGCGAACCGCAGCTTAACGTCCTGGAACGCCTTCGCCGAGGATCGCGCCGTCGCCACTCCAGCCCCGTCCCCGATCGCGCCGTACACCATCGCGAGCCAGTCCGCGTCGAGTCGGGCGAGGAAGTCGGCCGAGTTGGCGGGCGGCCCGCAGGGCGCGCAGACCGCCAGCGAGACCAGCGCCTCCATCACATCGCTGTAGTAAGCGGCCCCGCCGGTGCCGTGCTCAATCAGGTCGAGCAGCGTGGTCACCAAGCGGGCGGGCGGCAGCGTCCACAGCGACAGCGGGGTCTCGTCCGGCCAGATCGCGGTGGAGCGCGCGCCCGCGTCGCGCAGCACCCGGCGGGTCCGGTCGGCGATCTTCCTCGAGGACGCGCCGCCCTTGCAGTCGAGCACGACCAGCAGCGGCGGACGTCCGGCCCCGGCCGCGTGCCTGCGCAGCCCGGCCGCCATGAACCCGGCCCACAGCCGCAGCAGCAACGTGGTCTTGCCGGTCCCGGTCGACCCGATGACGACCTGATGGGAACGGAGCCGCTCGGGCGGGATCAGCATGCCCGGCCCGGCCCGGTGCCGCACGGTGCGAATCGTCGCGCCCACCGCCACCCGCCCGTCGGCCGACAGCAGCGGCAGCGAGCCGGGCGCCGCGATCAGCGCCCGCGCCGACCTGACCTGGTGCCGCCACTGCCGTTGGTCGAAGGCGGCTGGCGCGGCCGGCGTGAGCCCGCCGGTCCCCGATCGCATCCGGAAGATCCGGTACGCCCAGCCGACCCCGCCGAGCGCGAGCCCAAGCGGCACCGCCAGCGGTGCCACCGCGACCACCGCGCGGGCGATCTGGCCGTGCTCCATGAGCTGCCACATCCCGGTCCACGCGCGGTACGGCGCGGCCGCCGCCCGGAACCAGAGCGCGCCCGGCCCGACCCCTGGCGGCAGCGAACCGAACCCGGATCCGCCTCCCACCGTCGGGGCGCGCTCCGGCCACACGGCGACCGCGATCAGCCAGGCCACCGCCATCGGCAGGCACCACCGCGCCGCCGCGTACAGCCGCCGCGGCGTCCACCCGCGCCACCAGGCGTAGCCAGCGGCCCCGGCAGCCACTACCGTCACCGGCGCAACCGCCACTGCCACGGCGGCCGCCACGATCAGCCGCAGCAGCCACCCAACCCCACGCCAGGCGGCCCACCGCACCGGGTGCCGCGCCGCCGACCCGTGACGCCTGCTCACCCGCCCACTACACCACCGCCCGCCGCCAAACCACCAGAAATCACCCCTTACGGTCCAATTACGCCGCCGCCTGCGCCGTGCCGCCGCCCACTGTTCCCCTGGCCCCAACCACGCCCACGCCCTCCGGCGCGCCGCGGCGCCGTGGATCGATCCCCGAATCCGATAACAGCAACAAGCGCGCAGCGCAACGCTCCACCGGCCCCCGCGTTACCGGTGCTTGGCCCACCAGCGCCGGAACGGAACTGGGTGCGTGGCCCCCAGAGCCCGAACGGAACCGGGTGCGTGGCTCCCCAGGCCAGAACCGATCTGGGTGCGTGGCCCCCAGGGCCGGATAGAGCGGCCCCGTGGCCCCCAGGGCCATAACGGCCGGGTCGCCCGAGTGATAACAGCAAGAAGCGCTCGGTCTTTCCGTGGTACGCCTAAAGATCTTGGAAACTTTGATCAGCGCGGAAGAAATGCACGTTATATCCCTACAAACCTTCCAAGATCTTCTCGTCCGGAGCGTATTGGCAAGATAACAGCAAGAAGCGCCCGTCGCTGGCGCTCGGTTCGGGCGCGGGACCCGCGTCCTGTGGGGGCGGTGCCTGCTATAAGGCGGTGCCTGCTATAGGAAGGCGTCTGCGGGGAGGTCGCGGACTTCGATGCGGGCGGCGAGCGGGCCGAGGGCGGTCCGCGCGCGGAGCACGGTCGGCCGGGCGGCGGGGGAGCACAGGTAGACGACGCGGTGGTGCCTGGGCGGCCGGCCGGGGACGGAGACGTCGGCCGCCGGGCAGCCGTAGTCGCCGGTGCGGAACAGGATCTCGCGCATGATCGCGGTGGTGCGGGCGACGGTCTTGGGCGTGAGCTCGACCTCGATCGCCCAGCACTCGCCGGCCCAGCCAATCGGCGTCCCGGCCTGGCCGCACGCACCGTCCGGCCAGTGCACCTCGGCGTCGGGCAGGTGCTGGCGGGTGCCCGGGCCGTGCCTGGCCCTGATCCGGCGCTCGCACCGCCAGAACGCGGCGGCGGCGCGATAGCCGGCGGTCGCCTCGAGCGCTATGCGGGCGGCGTTCACCGCCCTGATGTGCGCGAGCCGGGGGAGCCCGGGCCGGGTCGCCCGGTAGCCAAGGCCGCAGGCGGCGAGGCCGGCCCTGGTCACCCAGAGCCAGGGCGCACCCAGGCTCAGCCGGTCCGTTTCCGCGTAGCCGAGCTGGCGCCAGCGCGCCGCGGCCGCCCGGGCCGACCGCTCGTCGCCGGTGAGCGCGGCCAGCTGGTCCAGCTGCAGGCCGTACATCTCGGCTGCGAACACCAGCGCGTCGACGTTCCGCACCGCCAGCCGCGCGGTCGGCGGCGGCACGCCCTGCCGCGCGGGCCCGCCACCCGGCACGCGCCCGCCACCTTGCGCGGGCCCGCCCGCCGACGTCGGCCGTCCGGCAAGCGCGGCCGGCGCAGTTGGTGACACCTTGTCATCGTTCGTCATTAAAGCGTCATCGTAGTGCGGCAGCCCCGACCGCGCGGCCGCACGGCCAATGAAGAGACAGCCCACCCACCCGCCGTCCTCCGGATAACAGCAACAAGCGTGAGCGGTGAAACGACGGTCCGTTCGACATATTCGCCTTCTCCTTGCGGTTTTGAATTGCACGCCAGAAGTCACACTGAGACTACTCAATCATGGGCCCTACCTGCTGGTTTGGCCACAACGAAGGGGGGCGTAACGTTGCGCCGTGCGGGCTGGAAGTGCCTCACCGGAGGGTGTAGGTTCGCGGGAAGTGCCTTATCAGCGGAGGTTTTATGAGCATTCTGGGCACGCGGGTAATCCGTACGGAGGATCCGCGGTTGCTGACCTCGGGCGGCGTCTACGTTGACGACCTGCGCGAGCCCGAGCTGGCCGGGGCGGTGCGGGCCACATTCGTCCGCTCGCCGGTCGCGCACGCTCTGATCACCGGGATCGACGCCAGCGCGGCGCTCGAGCAGCCGGGTGTGGTCGCGGTGCTGACGGTGGCGGACATGACCGACCTGCCGGCCCCGCCGCCGGTCGAGCCGCCGGCCGACGACGCGCCGCCACCGGAAGGGCCGGTGCCGCTCGGGCCGCCGTGGTCGGAGCCGTTGCTCGCGGTCGACCGGGTCCGGTTCGTGGGCGAGCCGGTCGCGCTGGTGCTGACCGACTCCAGCTACGGCGGCGAGGACGCGGCCGAGCTGGTCAGCGTCGACTACGAGCCGCTGCCGGCGGTCGCGTCGATTCAGGCGGCTCTCAGCGCCGACAGCCTGCTCTACCCCGACGCGGGCACCAACATCTGCACCGCCGGGCGCGGCGAGGTCACCGACGACTCGATCTTCGAGGGCTGCGACGTCGTCGTCGAGGGCGACGTCGTCAACCAGCGGGTCGCCTGCCTGCCGATGGAGGGCCGGTCCACCGCCGCCGCCTGGCACGACGGCAAGCTCACGGTCTGGACGTCGACCCAGAACGCCCAGATCGCCCGGCTGATCCTGACCGCCATCGGCCTGCCGCCGGACGCCATCCGGGTGGTGGCGCCCGACGTCGGCGGCGGGTTCGGGGCCAAGATCGGGGTCGACCGCGAGCAGATCATCATCGCCTGGGCCGCCAAGCACGTCGGCCGGCCGGTCCGCTGGGTGGAGACCCGCAGCGAGAACCTGCTGGCGATGACCCAGGGTCGCGCCCAGCGGCACCACATCAAGATCGGCGGCGATAGGGAAGGCCACATCAAGGCCTACCGCCTCGACGTGGTCCAGGACACCGGCGCCTACGCGCGGATGTCCGGCTTCCTGCCGATGCTGACCAACCTGATGGCGCCGGGCGTCTACGACATCCCCGCCGTCCAGGCCGGCTACAAGGTGGTGGTCACCAACGCCACCCCGATCGCCGCTTACCGGGGGGCCGGCCGTCCCGAGGCCGCCGCCACCATCGAGCGGGCCGTGGACTGGTTCGCGGCCGAGACCGGGGTCGACCCGGCGCTGGTGCGCAGGCGCAACTTCATCCAGCCGGAGCAGTTCCCGTTCGTGACCAAGACCGGCGCGCCCTACGACACCGGCGACTATGAGGCGGCCCTGGACAAGGTGCTGGCCGCCGCCGACTACGAGAGCCTGCGGGCCGAGCAGCGGCGCCGCCGCGCGGCCGGGGACACCAGGCAGCTCGGCATCGGCCTGGCCTCCTACGTTGAGATCACCGCGGCCGACGGCGGCGCGGGCGAGACAGCGAAGGTCGAGGTCCACGACGACGGCACGGCGACCGTCTACACCGGCAGCTCCGCCCATGGGCAGGGGCACCACACCGCGTTCGCGATGATCGTTACGTCCGAGCTCGGCATCCCGATGGACAAGATCGAGGTCATTCACGGCGACACCGACCTGATCCCGGATGGCATCGGAACCTACGCCTCGCGTTCGCTCCAGCTGGGCGGCTCGGCCGTGCAGAAGGCGGCGATCGAGGTCAAGGACGAGGCGGCCAAGAAGGCGGCCGAGCTTTTCGAGGCGTCGGAACAAGACGTCGAGCTCGACTCCGACACCGGCCTTTGGCGCATCAAGGGCGACCCCGACAAGTCGCTGACCTGGTCCCAGGTCGCCACCGCGGCCGATCAGGGGCTGATCGTGGCCAACGTGCGGTTCACCGCCGACCGGCCGACGTTCCCCTTCGGCACCCACCTGTCATTGGTCGAGGTCGACACCGAGACCGGCAAGGTCACGCTGCTGCGGCACGTCACCGCCGACGACGCCGGGCCGGTGCTGAACCCGATCCTGCTCGACGGCCAGCGGCACGGCGGCATCGCCCAGGGCGCGGCCCAGGCGCTGTGCGAGGAGATCCTCTACGACGCCGACGGCAACCCGCTCACCTCCACCCTGGCCGACTACGCGGCGATCACCGCCGCCGAGCTGCCCAGCTTCGAGCTGGTGCGCAGCGAGACGCCGACCCCGGTCAACCCGATGGGCGTGAAGGGGATCGGCGAGGCGGGCACGATCGGGGCCACCCCGGCCGTGCACAACGCGGTGATCGACGCCGTGTCGCACCTCGGCGTCCGGCACATCGACATGCCGATGACGCCGGAACGAGTTTGGACCGCTATCCAGGAAGCGAGCACCCAGTGAAGGTCGAACTGACCGTCAACGGCAAGGACATCACGGCCGACGTCGAGGACCGCACGCTGCTGGTGCACTTCCTGCGCGACACGGCCGACCTCACCGCGACCAACATCGGCTGCGACACCACCTCCTGCGGCGCCTGCACGGTGCTGCTCGACGGGGAGTCGGTCAAATCCTGCACCGTGCTGGCCGCCCAGGCGGACGGCCGCGCGGTGACGACGCTGGAGGGGCTGGCCGGCGACAGCGGCGAGATGCACCCGGTCCAGCAGGCATTCCACACCGAGCACGGCCTGCAGTGCGGCTACTGCACGCCGGGGATGGTGATGGCGATCGTGAGCCTGCTGAAGGAGAACCCGTCGCCGACCGAGGCCGAGGTCCGGGAGGGCCTCGAGGGCAACATCTGCCGCTGCACCGGTTACCACAACATCGTCCAGGCGGCGCTGACGGCCGCCGCCGCGTCGCGCGGGGAAGGGGCGGGGCAGTGATCCCACCGTCGTTCACTTATGTCCGCGCGTCGTCGGTCGACGAGGCGCTCGGGCTGGCGGCCGAGCACGGCGAGGACGCCAAGTACCTGGCGGGCGGGCACTCGCTGCTGCCGATGATGAAGCTCCGGCTGGCCTTCCCCGAGGTGCTCATCGACCTCGGCCGGATCACCGAGCTGAGCTACGTCCGCGACGAGGGCAGCTACGTGGCGGTCGGCGCGCTCACCAGGCACCACGACGTGGCGACATCGGCCCTGCTGCAGGCCGACATCCCGCTCCTCGCGCACACCGCCGCCGAGGTTGGCGACCCGCAGATCAGGCACCGTGGCACGATCGGGGGCTCGGTCGCGCACGGCGACGCGGCCTCCGACCTGCCCGCGACGCTGCTCGCGCTGGACGCCACGTTCGTGATCAGGGGGGCCGCGGGCACCCGGGAAGTGCCGGCCGCGGAGTTCTTCAAGGGCATCTTCGAAACCGCGATCGAGCCCGGCGAGCTGCTGACCGAGATCCAGGTGCCGAAGCCGGCCGCCCCGGCCGCGTGGTCGTTCCAGAAGTTCACCAAGCGCAAGATCGACTGGGCGATCGTCGGCGTCGCGGTCCAGGGGTCTTCGGTGGCCCTGATCAACATGGGCCTGACCCCGCTGCGGGCGTCGGCGGTGGAGGCCGCGCTCGCCTCCGGCGCCTCGATCGCCGACGCGGCCGCCCGCGCGGCCGAGGGCACCTCGGCCGGCAGCGACATCCACGCCAGCCGGGCCTACCGCGAGCACCTCGCCCGCGTCCTGGTCCAGCGCGCCCTCGAGGAGGCGGCCAGCCGCTCGTAAGCCGGTCCTCGGCCGCTCCCGTCACGCCGGCGCCTGACGCGCTGGTCAGGCCCGGCGTGACGTGACGCCCCCATTCGGCGGACAATGGAAGCGTGAGGTTGCGCAGCGTGCTCGCCCGGCCTTTCCGGCACCCGGTCCTCCTGCTGGCGTTCCTGGCCGGCGGGGTGCCCGCCGTGCTGGTCTTCCCGGGGCCGAGTTTGTCCTATCTGGCCTGGTTCGCCCTGGTGCCGGGGATGGTGCTGTTCACCCGGGCTGGCACCACCAGGGAGGCGGTGGCCCGCGGCTGGTGGTTCGGCGCCGCCTACCTGATCGCGATCCTGCAATGGATGACGCCGGAGATCGGCCCGGGCGTGGTGCTGATCGGCGCGGTCTTCGGCGGCATGTGGGCGCCGTTCGCGGTCGCCGTGCACCGCCTGCTGCGGCCGCCGGCGTCGTGGCGGGCCGCGCTGGCGGCGCTGATCGTGGTGCCGAGCTGCTGGCTGATACCCGAGTGGATCCGGTCCTACCAGGGGCTCGGCGGCCCCTGGGGGCTCTACGGCGCGTCCCAGTGGCAGCACCCGGCGGTGCTCGCGCTGGCCGCGATCGGCGGGACGTGGCTGGTGAGCGTCGCGCTGCTGCTCGCCAACACCGGCCTGCTGCTGATCCTCGGCGCCGTCGGCCCGGCCCTGCTGACCGGCGCCCCTCCGCCCGATACCGCGCCAGCCGAAACGCCGGCCGCCGAGACGCCGGCCGTCGAAACGCCGGCCGTCGAAACGCGGGCCGTCGAAACGCCGCGGCCGCAGCCCGCGCGCGGCCGGATCGCGCTCGGCACGCTGGGCGTCGCCGCGTTCATCGCCGCGGCCGGCGCCGGCCCGCTCGCGTTCGCGCTGACCCCGCCGTTCCCCACCGTCCGGCAGCTGACCATCGCCCTCGTCCAGCCGGGCGCCGTCAGCAGCCCCATCCAGCGGGTCAACGCCTCAGAAGCGCTGACGGCGCAGTTCAGCGCCAACGGCAGGCTCGCGGCCGAACATCCCAGCCTGATCGTCTGGGGTGAGTCGAGCGTCGCCTACGACCTGACCACCGACCCGTCGCTGCTGCATCAGATCGAGCGGCTGTCGGCGCAGGACCACGCCGAGATCCTCGCCAGCCAGGACTCCGACGTCCCGGGCCCCAGCCCCACCCCCAGCGGCGGCAGCGACAACAACGCCAGCGGCGGCCAGGAGAAGGTCGCGGTGCTGGTCAGCCCGTCCGGCATCCAGGGTGAGTACGTGAAGACGCGGCTGGTCCCGTTCGGCGAGTACATACCGTTCCGGCACCAGCTCGGCTGGCTGACCGACATCAGCAAGGCCGCGTCGAGCAACATGATCCCCGGCACCGGCGCGCACACGCTGACCGTCACCAGCACGCCGGACGGCCAGCCGCTCAGCATCGGCGTGCTCATCTGCTTCGAGTCGGCGTTCCCGGACATGTCCCGGGTGGAGGCCGACCAAGGCGCCCAGGTGATCGTCTACCAGTCGTCGACCTCGACCTTTCAGGGCACCTGGGGCCCGGACCAGCACGCGTCGCTGGCGGCGCTGCGCGCGGCCGAGACCGGCCGCCCGGTCGTCCAGGCCGCGCTGACCGGCGACACCGTCGCCTACGACGCCCGCGGCCGCGAGCTCGCCTGGCTCGGCCAGGACGGCAGCGGCGTGGTCACCGTCCGGCTGGACCTGCCCGCCGTGGCCGACCGGACGTTCTACGACCAGGCAGGCGATTACGTCATGTGGACCGGGGTGGCAGTCACCGCGCTGGCGGCGCTGGTGCTGCTGATGCGAAGCCGCGGGATTCTTGGAAATACCACTGGTGTCGTTCGTGGCGCTACGGCAGAATATGACGAAGATACCGGGCAACCCGTGCGCAGCAAGTAAGCAACTGAGCACGGGCGCCGCTCGATGAGATTCAGGTCGCAGGGGAAGGCGAACCTCGTCTCAAGGAGGCACCGGTGTCGGTTTACGGCGTTCTGCAGGTCCATTCGGCCCCCCCGGCGCTGTGCCCGCACATTGAGTGGGCTGTCGCGGGGACCGTCGGATCGCCTGTCAGCATGCCCTGGGTCAGCCAGCCCGCTGCCCCAGGGTCTCTTCGTGCTGAGCTCACCTGGAAGGGTCAGCCCGGCATGGGCGGCGCGATCACGTCCGCGCTCGCAGGCTGGAACCGGCTGCGCTTCGAGGTGACCGAGGAATCGTCGCCCGGGTGCGACGCCGTGCGTTACAGCTACACCCCCAACCTGGGCATCTTCTCCGCCACCACCAGCGCCAACGGCGACATCCTGGTGCCGGAGGACAGGCTGCGGGCCGTCCTCGCGCTCGGCGCCAACGGCACCTCGGCCCTGGAGAAGGAGATCGAACGGCTGCTGGGCGCCGCCTGGGACAACGAGCTCGAGCCCTTCCGCCGGGCCGGCGACGGCGCCCCGGTCCGCTGGCTCAACGCAACCGGCTGAGGACCGCCCCGGCCATGCCCGCCTTCTCCGCATCCGACGTCCCTGACCTGTCCGGTCAGACGGTGATCATCACCGGTGCCAACAGCGGCATCGGCCAGGCGGCGGCGGCCGCCCTCACGGCCAAGGGCGCGACCGTG
>Ga0335073_10016380_pt1 | contig 10354 bp, 5 predicted proteins | sample Lox_Sample_22_FD_207093 | JGI IMG/M metagenome (GOLD analysis project Ga0335073, IMG submission 207093) | Soil microbial communities from Loxahatchee National Wildlife Refuge, Florida, United States - Lox_Sample_2.2 | ecosystem: Environmental > Terrestrial > Soil > Wetlands | place: USA: Florida... | reverse complement strand
CATGTACGTGTTGAAGACGGCGAAAGCGAGCAGGATCCAGGCGATGTCGTGAGTGGCGTACGCGGTCGTTGCCGGGGCACCCGGCGCGACCTTGATCGCCCAGATGCCGAGACCGATCCAGAAGGCGCCGTACGAGGAGAACGCTGTCGCGCCGAACACGTTCCGGTTGCGGAACTCCCACATGCCAGCCAGCAGCTGGGCGAGTCCGCCGTAGGCGAACGCGTACCCGAGCCAGGCGTCGCCGGTGGCGTTTCCGTTCATCCAGTGGGCGTTAGCGGCCGAAAGCAGGAACGTGGTAAGCGCGAACGCGGCCAGCCCGAGCGGGGCCGGGTCGGCGATGGGACTGGCCGCGGTAGCAGCCGGTTGTACGGCAGTACGGTCTTCACTAACACTCATGTTGCCTCCGATGTTGGGGCCGCCCCCGGTCACGGTGGCCTGCTCCCGCCGCCTTCGACCGGGTGCATATCTGTTTTCTTCCCTCCTGGCCCACAGGGACCAGATTGAAAGTTCTGCTAATAGCGTAACGCGCTGGTAACCCATCTCGCGAGACCCAAATAACTTGATAATCGCGTTTCCCGTCAGAAACCGCGTGAGCCCGGCGCGCGTGGCCAGCACGATCACCCGGTCGCCCGCCGCGAGCAGGTAGCCGTGGTGCGGTGACCAGTGGAATCGCTGCGCGCCGCGCACCTGCAGCGCTAGCACGCGCGCCAGGCGATCCCGCTCGAGCTCGGCCAGCGCCCGCCCGGCGATGTCCGAGCCGGCCTCCACCCGGACGTCCGCGATCAGCAGGACGTGCCGTCCCACCGCGATAGTGCGCAGCACCAGGTGCTCGAGGAGCGCGGCGGCGAAGGCCGGCGCCGCCATGTAGGAGACGCTGCGCGAGATGACGTTGCCCAGCGTCTTCTGCACCCGCTGGGCGAGGTCATCGTCGCCGAGGCGCAGCACCAGGCGCAGGTCTTCGCGCATCGCCCGCGCCTGCAGCGCGGTCTCCAGGTTGACCATGTCGTTGCTCGTCACAGAGACAAGTGCGGCGGCGGTCTCGAGCCCCGCCGCCTGCAGCTTCTCTTCCAGGTAAGCCTCGCCGATCACCATCGGGAGGCCGAGCCTGCGCGCGAGCGCGACACCCCTGGCTTCCGGGTCCCTGTCGATGCAAGCGACGTCGTAGCCCAGGTCATGCAGCTCGCCGACCACGCGGGTGCCGACGTTGCCGAGGCCGACGACGATGACGTGACCGCCGCGCGGCCGCGGCTCGCCGCGGATCTTCCCGGTCAGCCTGGCGCCGACGATGATCGCGGTCACGAGCGGGATCAGCGCCATCCCGTCGAGGGTGAGAACCACCTGCGAGAGTTTCTCTGGGCCGCCGAGCTTGGCGTTGGTGAGCGCCGAGCCGGTCAGGTCCATCACGGCCAGGTAGACCGAGTTGCTCGCCGGGTAGCCGGCGACGAGCAGCAGGCAGAAGCCCGCGATGACAGCCGCCAGCAGGATGGCGAAGACCACCGCGAACTTGTTCCATACGAGCCGCCACGCCATGGCGGCGGACGCGCGCACAGGGTGCCGCCGCCTGGTCAGCGGATCGCGCGGCGTGCCGTCCGCGACGGCGAGGACGAGGCCGCCGCCGCTGCCGCCGTTTGACGAAGCACTGTCCGGCGACACGGGCGGCAGCTCGTCCGGCGGTATCAACTGGGTGGTGCCCGCCGGGTCGTCGGGCACGTCGAGGCCGCAGACCGCGTGGCCCGCCGGCACGTCGGCGTGGCGCGCCACGTACAGCGTGCGGCCGGACACCCGGACGTGGCTCGGGGTGGGGGAGCCGAGCGCGGCGGACACGAACGACGGCGCGGCTGTCTCGCTGCTCGATAGCACGGTGCAGTCGCGGAAGAAGCCGCGGATGTGCTGGCCGAGTCGCCGGTTGAACGCGGCGACGACGATGCGCAGCCCCGGGTTGAGCTCGTCGGCGCGCAGCGCGGCGTGGAAGTTGACGAGGTCGTCCGAGCCCACCAGGGCCAGGCCGCGTGCCGTCGCGATGCCTGCCGCCACGAAGGCGTCGCTGGTCAGCATGGGATGGCTGAGCACGGTGACTCCGCCAAGCGCGGTGATCTGCGGCCCGTAGTTCTTGGCCGGATCCGGCAGGACGACAACGACATCCTCGTCGTAGCGCGAGGTCAGTTCTGAGGCGATGCGGTAGGCGAGTGAGCCGTCCCCGCAGACGATGAAGTGGTTCCCGGTCATGGGGAGGGCGGGCATGGGCAGATCATAATGAAAGTGACCGGGTATTCTTAAATTCTCAAGGGGGTTCCGGCGATGGTGAACGACCACTCGATCCGAGCGTCAGATGTGGATCGGGAAGTCGTCGTGGCCACGCTCAGAGACGCCTACACAGCGGGCAGGCTGACCCTGGAGGAGTTCGACGAGCGGACCTCCGCCGCCTACGTCAGCAAGACCTGGGGTGACCTGCGGAAGCTGACCGAGGATCTGCCGTCCCAGCCAGTGCTCGGCTCCGACGTCCCCGGCCGCCGGCTGCCCTCCGCCCCCGCCTTGCCCTCGCATCCCGAGCGGAACAGCGGGACGGTCCCCCCGGTCCGGCGCAAGCCGCGCGCGATCGCGTTCCTCCCGATCGTGACGCTGTGGCTGGTGCTCGCCCTCGCCAGCAGGAGCGCGCACGACGTCGTCGCCCCCACGGTGGTGCTGATCATGACCATTGCGCTCCTTTCGTTCGGGCGCCGCAGGTTAAATCGCGTCGCATTCGGGCAGTAGCGGGCAGCTACCTAAGCCAGTTCTTGTAAAGTCGGTGCGATGCATGTAAACGGCCGCGTCGCCCAGCCGGTGGCTGATGACGTCGCACAGCAGTCCGCGGGCGCCCGCAGCACCAGGGCGGCCGCCTCGCTGGGGCGGCTGATCCGCGCTCACCGGCCCTTCGTGATCGTGCTGACCATCGCCGTGGCGCTGCGAGTCGTGGTCATGCTCGGCTACCCGCCGGCGATGTTCTTCAACGACTCCTATAACTACATGACCGACGCGGTCACGAAGACGCCGGACGTCGTGCGGTCAAATGGGTATCCGCTCTTCTTGTGGGCGCTCCTCCCGTTCCACAGCCTGGCGCTGGTAACCGGCCTGCAGGCCGTGATGGGGCTCGCCATAGGCGTCGGCATCTACGCCGTGCTCCGCCGCAGGGGGCTGCCGTGGTGGGGCGCGACGATCCCGGCCCTGCCAGTGCTGTTCGACGTATTCGAGCTGCAGCTCGAGCACATGATCGCCGCGGACGTGCTCTTCTACACGCTGATCACGGCAGTGCTCGTGCTGCTGTGCTGGTGGGACCAGCCGCCGCTCGTCGTCGCCGTGCTCGTCGGCCTCGGGACCGGGTACGCGGCGACCGTGCGCTCGGTGGGAGAGCCGCTGCTGGTGATCATCCTCATCGGCATGCTGGCGCGCCGCATGGGCTGGCGCCGGATCGCCGCCACCGCGGTCGCCGGAGTGGTGCCGATCGCGGGCTACATGTTCTGGTTCCACATCCACACCGGCCAGTACGCGCTGGACGAGTCGACGGGCACGTTCCTGTACAGCCGGGTGAGCAGCTTCTCCAACTGTGCTGTGATGAAACCGCCGGCCGATCTGCAGGTGCTCTGCGACTCGAGGCCGCCGTCCAGGCGCCCCGACTCGCAGGAATACCTGTGGTCGAACAAGACCCCGCTTGAGAAGCTGACCGGCAAGGACAACGTGTACCGGTTCACGCCGAAGATCGAGTCGCTGACCATGCGGTTCGCCGAGCGCGCGATCCTAGCCCAGCCGCTCGACTACGCGCGGGTCGTGGCCAAGGACACGCTGACCACGTTCGGCTGGTCGCGGCTGAATGAGAACAACGCCATCGGGAACCTGGAAGGCTCGGGCACCAAGTTCCGCTTCGACAGCGCGGCCGACATCATACCGGTGCCTGGCTGGGTGACCGGCAGCGGCACCAACGCCGCAGCCGCGCGGGACTTCGGCGGCGCGAGCTACGGGCAGACGTCGGTGATCCAGCCATGGAGCTTGTTCCTGCGCGCGTACCAGAGGGTCGTGTACCTGCCAGGGACGTTCCTGCTGCTGTTCGTGGTGACCGGCGCCGCCGGCGTGGTGCTCGGCATCCGGCGCCGGACGCGTGTGCCCGGCACCGGCTGGGGTGGCCTCGGTCTGCTGCCCTGGCTGACCGGGGTGGCACTGCTCGTGCTGCCGCCGATGACCGCGGGCTTCAGCTACCGGTACGCGCTGGCCGCGGTTCCCGCGATCTGCCTCGCGGCAGGACTTGCCTTCACTGGTCGGATAAGTTTCATAACCTGGCTACGTGACCACGGCCTGCTTGGAAAGGCCCAGCCAGCTCGGCCTGACGGAGGCCAGCCCGGGCCTGACGAAGGAGGCATCCCCTGAGCCTGAACGCGCGAGAGCTGCGCACGCTGAGCCGGATAGCCGACGAATTCGCGAAGACCGCCCCGGCGCTGGTGTCGTTCCTGCATATCTTCAACCGGCTGACCTCAGGCGAGGACATGCCGAAACGCCGCCCGCTGCGACGGCTGCGGCGGCTGCGCAGAAAGCTGTCCACGACGGCGCTGACCTGGATGTTCGTGGGGATATGGAGCTGCGTCACCGCCGGAATGCTCGCGTTCGCCCTGGTCATGACCTACACAGGCCAGAGCACCGCGGCGGGTGCCGGGAGCTCGTGCTCGGCGTCGTCGGTCCTGCTGCCGGCGTGCGGCAGCCAGCCGAAGGCCCCCGGCAGATAGTCAGTCCTCCGCTTTACCGCCTTGACTCGTGATGTAGTCGCGGACTTGCTGCGGCAGGGACTGGCCGGTGACCTCCAGCCAGGCCTGTTCCAGGGCTGGCAGGCCGAGCTCGCTGGTGAGCCTGACAAGGGATGAGGGCCCGGACCCGGTGAGCGGGCTGGGAAACTCTTCGAACAAGGTCACGCACCGGATGTTCCACGTTAGCGCCTGTGGGGCCTGGCCCCGGTCTTCGGCAAGCAGGCCGAGCTGTCCGTAGCTGCTCGCCATGCCGTGGCGATTGCCGAGTTCTTCTTTGATGGCGAGGGATTTGCGGTACCAGTCCTCGGCCTCATCCAACCGCCCGCGGGCCTGCGCGATAATGCCGAGATGGTGGTAGGTGATCGCTGTTCCGGGACGGTCGCCGAGCTCTTCGCTGATAGTAAGGGACTTGCGGTACCAGCTTTCGGCATCCTCCAGCCGCCCGCGAAGATAGGCGGTGTTGCCGAGCTCGCCGTAGCCGAGCATCATGCCGGGGCGATTGCCGAGCTCATCTTTGATGGCGAGGGATTTGCGGTACCAGTCCTCGGCCTCATCCAACCGCCCGCTGGCCCGCGCGGTGACACCGAGCTGATGGTAGGTGATCGCTATTCCGGGGCGGTCGCCGAGCCCTTCTTTGATGGCGAGGGATTCGCGGTACCAGTTCTCGGCCTCATCCAGCTGTCCGCGGAAGAAGGCGGTGTTGCCGAGCTGATGGTAGGTGATCGCTGTTCCGGGGCGGTCGCCGAGCTCTTCTTTGATGGCGAGGGATTCGCGGTACCAGTTCTCGGCCTCATCCAGCTGTCCGCGGGCCTGCGCGGTCATGCCGAGCTGGTGGTATATAACGGAGATGCTTTTGCGGGTCCAGTCGTTTGGCGGCTGATCCTGCAGGTAGGAGAGGATCTGCTGATAGGTTTGCGCGGCAAGGTCCGGCCGCCCGGCCACCGTCTGCCGGGTGGCCCGGTGAGTGGTGGTGTACAGCCACAGCGTTCGAGCGCGTTCGAGTGAGCCCCCTTCGGGGCCGGTGGTGGCGGCCAGGATCCGGTCGGTCCAGGCGGCTATCTCCTCGCTGAGGCCGCGGGCATCCCAGTACTGATCCAGCCCCCGGACGATCCCTTCAGCATCACCCCAAGCGTGGTGGTCCAGGGCGTGGCCAAGCATTGCCCCGAAGGTCCGCCGTTGCAGCCCGATAACGGTGTAGGCCAGCGCGGCGTCCCCCGAGCCGATCTGCCTGGTCAGCCATCGGCTGACGCCGGCGCTGGCAGTGCGCAGGGCCTGCTCGCAGGCGTCCCGTTCCAGCTCGTAGCTGTCAGAATCGTCTGCCTGCCATCCGGCGGCGAGGTAGCCGGGTAGCGCCGGGTGGATCCGGTACATGCCCCGGCCGATGTCGGTGAGCAGCCCGACCCGGGCCGCGTCCCGCAGCACCGCCCCCCATTGCTGCTTGCTGGTGTCGGCGAACCGAGCCGGGACAGTCTCGGCGGCAGACATAAGCATCAGCAGGTTCTCTTCGGCGATGCCGTGGAACAGGCTGACAGCCGGGAGCAGCCGCCTGGTCTGTTCGGCCAGATGGGTGAAGGAGTAGGTGATAGACGCCCCCAGTGACGACAGCCGACCCGGGCCGGCGTCATCCCCGCCGGGGAGCGGAGTGGTGCCGCGCAGCCCGGCCAGCAGCTCAGCGGGGTCAGCGGCTTCCAGGCGGGGGAGGGTGAGTCGCATCGACAGGGGGTGGCCGTCGAGCCATTCCAGTAGTTCCCCGAACGGCCGCTGCCCCCGCCGCCGCTGCGCTGCGGGGAACGGGCCTAGCAAGTACCCGGCATACTGGGCGGCCTCGGCTCGGTTCAGCCCGCCCACTTCTACCCGGCGGACCTCGCCAAGCCAATCCTCACGCGCCCGGCTGGTGACGATCATCGTACTCTTGGAGTGGTCGCGGACCCAGGTCAGGAACTCCCGTAGCTGGGCGCGGTCGGCCTCGTCCAGCGGCGGGGTCACCCCCGCCGGGTCGGGCATCTCAGCGACGGTCTCGAAGTTGTCCCACACCAGCAGCACCCGCAGCTGCCTGAGGAGCTGTTTGAGCTGGGCAAGCCGCTGCGCGGGGTCCAGGCGTGCGAAGTCGGTGCCGAACACGGCGAGCCCGATCCCGGTGATCACGCCGTCCAGGCCGAAGGACGCCACGCCGGGCTCGAACGAGTGCCAGAACACCAGCCGCGGGTCATCGACCCCGCCGGTGTCCCGCCACCACCTGGCGAACCCCTTGGCCAGCTCCGTCTTCCCCGCCCCGCCGGGACCGGTCAGCACCACCACATGCTGTGACCGGGCCGCGGCCTCCAGCTGATAGAACAGGTCATCCCTGCCCACGAACGCACCGACCGCCACCAGCGGATCCTGGGCGACCGCAGCCTCTTCGGCAGGGGCGGCGCGGATCTGGTCCAGCGCCTCATCCAGCGAGGGCGCCTCAGTCGGTCGGCTGGTCCGGGCGTCGGGGAAGCGGACCTCCGCGCGCATGTAGTGCACTGGGACCAGCCAGTCGGCCAGCGGCATGTCGCCCTTCGGGCTCGGCCGGTCCGCACGGGCGAACAGGCGTTTCCGTCCGATGGTCACCGCCTGGCCCACGCTGTGGCCGGCGAACAGCGACTCGTAGAACGCGGCCATGAACTCCGCCGCCGCGACCGCGTACACGCTGTAGGCCATCGCCACCACCGAGGCGCAGCCCGCTTTGAGCAGCGCGGTGGCCACTGACGCTTCGAGCTCCTTGCCGACCGCACCCGACTGGCAGGCGTTCAGCACTGTCACCGGCACCTGCCCTTCGGCGAGCACCGCCGCCACCTGCGCCGCGCTCACCAGGTCGCTGCCGCCGCCGGCCTTCTCGAATGCCAGCACGCCTTCATCCGCCCCGGTGGTCATCATCGCCGGGCGCCCCCCGGGTGTCCCGCCTCTGAGACGGTCGAGCATCGCCCCGTGTCCGTCGAAATGCACCACGTGGTACTGCTTCCCTGCCTCGGCCGCCCGCCGCACCGCACCGGTCAGCGCGTCGAACGTCGGCGGGCGCAGCACAGTCAGGTCGACCTCGCCGCAGACGGCGTCCAGCCGTTCCAGCAGCGGCCGGGCCACCATCTGATAGCTCACATCCTTGGTCCCAGCCGGGCGGGAGATCACCATCAGGACCCGCAGCCGCCCATCCGGCACCTGCACCGTCTCCGCGCCCTCCGCCACCCGCAGACTCCGCGAGATTCCACCGGCCCCTAGCGCGACCGGCCCTGAGCCGTCGCGCATCAGCTCCCAGGGCAAGGCGAGCAGTCCTGGTTCGGCCGACCGGAACACGACCTCCAGGCCCCCGTCCCTGGCGCGCTGGTAAGCATCACGGGCTGGGCCGGGCCCGAACACGGCCGAGAAGACCGCATCCCCCCAGCCGGTGAGCTTGCCCCGCACCTCCGGACCACGGTCCTCCCACACCCCGAACGGCGCCAGCAGGTAATCCTCCAGGTACCAGCGCAGATCCTCAAGCGCGTCCGCGTCCAGTGGCCACGCGAGCGGGACAGCGGACACGGGCTCCGGCATTCCGCCGCCCGGCCACCACAGAACCCCCGCCTGACCATTGGTGCCCAGGTCTATTACCAGCCGGTCAGCCACGTCCCCACCCCTGTCAGATAACCGCAAAACAGGCCATCCGCCACGCGCCCGCCAGCAGCCTACCGCCGCCACGAAATGACAGAAACGCATTACACACCGAAACCGAGAAACGCGGAACAATCGTTGCTTTACCGCCGCCGGATATGACATTTCCTTAGACGGGAACCACGGGCCCGTTCCGGATGACGAAAAACGGGACGCGGCGAAACGGGAACCTTGACGCGACGGTTACTGGTGCGAAGGGCCGGTTAGTGCGCTCCCGGGCGGCCCAAGTCAGCGGGGAGCTTGGCGGCGGCGGCCTCGTCGATGAGGAACAGCGTCCGCTGGCGGCCGCGGGCGCCGGCCGCCGGGAGCTGGACCGGACCAGGGCCGGACAGCGCCAGGGCGACCGCGCTGGCTTTCTCCTCTCCAGAGGCCAGGATCCACACCTCGCGAGCTGCCTGGATCGACGGGAACGTGAAAGAGATGCGCACCGGCGGCGGCTTGGGGGAGCCGCGCACCGCGACGACCGGGCGATTGTCGTAGACGGCGGGCATCCCGGGGAACAGCGAGGCCACGTGACCCTCAGGGCCGATGCCGAGCATCAGCACGTCGAAGGACGGCACGGGAGCATGGTCCTCGGGCCGGGTCGCGGCCGCGAGCTCGCTCGCGTACCGTTCCGCGGCGGCTTCCGGGTCGTCGCCGTCCCGGCCGTCGGGGCCCGGCATCGGGTGCACCCGCGCCGGGTCGGCGTCGATACGGTCGAGCAGCGCGTCCCGCGCTCCGGTCTCGTTCCGCTCCGGATCCCCGGCCGGGACGAATCGCTCGTCGCCCCACCAGAAGTCGACGCGCCGCCAGTCCACCGCGTCCCGCGCGGGCGCGGCGGCGAGCTCGGCGAGCACCTTGGTGCCGATGCCGCCCCCGGTGAGCACCACATGGGCGTGCCCGGCCGCGGCGACCGCGTCGACCAGCCGGGTGACGCAGCGCGCGGCGGCGGCCTTGGCGAGCAGCGAGCCGTCACGATGGACGAGAACCTCCGGCGGCGCGCTCAAGAGACAACGCGCTCGTCAGGCTCCGGCGCCTCGGCGGGGCCCGTCTCGACGCCGCGCTCGTCCAGGCGGTGCAGTGTCTCGGCGTAGACCTCGTCGGGGTCGAGCCTGCGCAGCTCCTCTGCGAGCAGTTCCGCGGTCTCCCTGCGGTGCAGCGCGACCATCCGGTCCGGCCGCGACGGCCAGGCCAGGGTCGCGGTGCGGCCGTCCAGGCGGCTCACCGTGATGTCACCGGCCGCGGTGGCGAAAGTGACCTTCGTGATGCCGGGACCGCCAGAGACCGACCGCCGCATCGGGATGTCCAGCCGCAGGTTGAGCCACGCGGCGATGAGGTCGGCGGTGGGATTTCCCGCCTCCGCCTCGACCTCGCCGGCCTCCACTGGCGGATGCGGCTGGTCGAGTATGGCGGCGAGCAGCGACCGCCAGGGCGTGGCGCGGGTCCAGCCGAAGTCGGTATCACCGGGCTGGTAAGCGCGTGCCAGGGTGGCCAGCACCGCCTGCGGCAGGTCCGCGGCCGCCGAGTCGGTCACCCGCCGCTGGGCGAGCGCGCCAAGCGGGTGCTTGGCGGGGATCTCCGGCGCGGTCTCTGGCCACCAGGTGACCACGGGGACGTCGGGGACGAGCAGCGGTGCCGCCACGGAGTCCGCGTGCTGCCCGAGCGGGCCGTACATTCGCAGCACGACCGTCTCGCCCGGCGCGGCCTCGCCGACCCGGATCTCGGCGTCTAGCCGGGAGTCCGCCTTGGGGCGGCGGGTGATCATGGCGAGGACGCGGCACGGGTGCTCCCTGGCTGCCTGGTTGGCCGCCCGGATCGCGTCGTACTGCCCCTCCTCGTCGGTCACGATGATGAGCGTGAGCACCATGCCCAGCGTCATGCCGCCGAGCCGCTGCCGCGCCTCGGTCAGCGCGTTGCTGATCGCGCCGGTGGTCGTGTCG
>Ga0335073_10016379_pt1 | contig 10354 bp, 8 predicted proteins | sample Lox_Sample_22_FD_207093 | JGI IMG/M metagenome (GOLD analysis project Ga0335073, IMG submission 207093) | Soil microbial communities from Loxahatchee National Wildlife Refuge, Florida, United States - Lox_Sample_2.2 | ecosystem: Environmental > Terrestrial > Soil > Wetlands | place: USA: Florida... | reverse complement strand
AGACTGGGGCGCAGGCTCTGCGGCGGGTCAGTGCGCGGGAAGCTGCGGGTTGCGGCCGATCGGACACGAAACTCCCGTGCCCTGCAGCCCGCAATAACCATCCGGGTTTTTTGCGAGATATTGTTGGTGGTAACCCTCGGCATAGTAAAACTGCGGCGCGTCGCGGATTTCCGTCGTGATGGCGCCCACTCCCGCAGTGCTGAGCCGGTTCTGGTAGGCGCGCCTGGATTCCTCGGCAGCCTGTCGCTGTTCGGCGTCGGTGGCGTAAATGACGGAGCGGTACTGGGTGCCAACATCGTTCTGCTGGCGCATGCCCTGCGTGGGGTCGTGCGATTCCCAGAAGGTCTTCAGCAGGTCCTCGTAGTCGATCTTGCCGGGATCGTAGATGACGCGCACCACCTCCGCGTGCCCGGTGAGGCCGGTGCAGACTTCCTCGTATGTTGGATTCGGCGTGAAGCCGCCCGCGTAGCCAACCGCGGTCGAGTACACGCCCGGGAGCTGCCAGAAGAGGCGCTCGGCGCCCCAAAAGCAGCCGAGGCCGAATACGGCCTCTCGCAGACCCGCGGGAAACGGCGCGACGACCCGGCGACCGTTGACGAAATGCGTCTGCGGCACCTCGATCGGCGTGCCGCGGCCGGGCGGTGCGTCCGCGGCGTCGGGCATAGTGATCTTCTTGCGGAGAAGGGCCATGTTCGAGCTCTCCAGGGGTGGCATCCCGCCGCGCGATCGACTCGCACGGCGCCCCTCGGATTGTGGGGCCGCCCGCGGCCAACGCAAGGGCCGGCCGGCAGTCCGTGCCCGAGGCTCTCAGTTCGACATCATGACGGGTAGTCGCAAGTGCGCGAGCAGGTCGCGCGTGACGCTGCCGAGCAGCATGTCGCGCAGCCACAGATGGCCGTGCGCCCCCGCGACGAGCAGGTCGGCTCCGGCGAGGCGCGCCCTTTGCTGCAATGTATCGGCGATCTCGGCCGGCGCCACGTCGGTGAGCTGGACGCAGTGAGCCGAGATGCCGTGGCGCCGCAGATGCTCGAGCAGCCTCGGCAACGGCAGCGAGCCGTGCCGCCCGATGAAGTCTTCGGGATTGATGGCGATGACCGTCGTACGCTCGCTGCGCTCGAGAAGCGGCAGCGCATCGTTGACCGCGCGCGCGGAGGCGCGGCTCGAGTTCCAGGCGACCGCCACATGGGCTCCGAGCGTCGTCAGACCACTCGCCTGCGGCACGAGCAACACCGGCCTGCCGGAGACGAACAGCATCTCCGCGGAGAAGCGATATCCGGCCGAGGTGCTTGCCGCGGGGATCTCGGCATCGAGGACACAGAGGTCCGCGTAGCGAGCGTACTGCGGCAGTACCCGGCTCGCCTCGCCGTCCGCCAGGCGCCATTCGATCTCGATCCCGTACTGTGCCGCGACGTGCTCGACCTCCGCTCGCGCCTTGGCGGCGGATTCGTCGATCGAGGCTTCGGCGTCATGATTGAGCTCCTGAACCTCGCCGAGGGGACGTCCGGCGAGCTCCGCCGTCTTGCGGTGGGCGAGCTGCGCCGGGTTCCACTCCCGGACGTAGAGCGCCGTCATGCCGCTTCCGTGGCGGCGGGCGAGGTCGGCCGCGAGCTGCAGGTGCAGCGAGGAGCGATTGGTCTGGTCCAGCCAGACGAGCATGTCTTTCAGTGCCATGTTTCAGGGATCCTTGAGCGGGTCGTTGCGGGCCAGGGTGTCCTTGAAGATGGCGAGGACCGCCGGCAGCGGCCGGTGAATGGACGGCACGTCCTGGAATCCCTGCCACCCGCCCCCAAGGTCGCGATAGACTTCGATGAATTGACCGTCGACGGACGCCTGCGTCGCGACGTATTGCTCCTCGATCGAGTACTCGGCACGCTCGGCCTCGACGACGTTCAGGTAGTCCGTGAGACCTCTGTTGTATCGCTCGGTCGCGAGCGTGACGGCGTCGCGGCTCGCGACCAGCGCATCACCGAGGCTGCCGACGCTCTGCTGATCAGCCCGGAACCGCGTGACCGAGGAGTCGACCTCGCGCACCGCCTCCTCGATGGTCGCCTTGTATTGCTCGAGCGCCGCCCGCGTTCGGAAGTTGGCGATCTGTACCCGGGCGTCGAGCTGGCCGAAGTCGAGCAGCGGCCATTCGACGCCCGGTCCCGCCGACCAGATGTGCTGGCCGAGAGTGGCCCCGGCGAGCGTGCCCTGCTCGAATCCGATGGCGCCGGTCGCAAAGAGCTGCGGGAACAAGTCCGCCGTCGCGATGCCGATCCCGGCGTTCGCGCTGGCAACCTCACGCTCGGCCTGCTCGACATCGGGCCGGCGGCGCAGCAGATCGAGCGGCAGCCCGGGCGATATGGCGGTGGGCACACTGGGGATCATGCGCGGCATCGAGAGCTCGCGGACGAGATCCTCCGGGTATTCGCCGAGAAGGGCCGCGATTGCATACTCGCCGGAGCTCACCTCTGCTTCGACGATCGGGATTTGCGCCTCGACCGTGGCCAGCTCGCGTCTGGCGAGCATCACGTCGAGCTCATTCGTGATGCCACGCTGGTAGCGCTGATTTTCGATGTCGAGCCCCCGCTGCAGCACGCCGGCAGCAGACTGCAGCACCGACTCACGCGTCTGCAGCTCGCGTAAATCCACGTACGACTGCGCCACGTCGGCTATCACGGACACCAGTACGGCGTTGCGCGCATCGGCCGCGGCTTGTGTGTTGTAGCCAGCCTGCTCGATCTCGCGGCGCACCTTGCCGAAGACGTCGATCTCCCACACCGCATCGAAGCCGCCGGCCGTCGTGATGTTGGTCAGTCCACGTGTATTGGCCGCGGAGTGCAGCGGCTCACCGACGCGGCCGCGTGTAAGATCGTTGCCGGTCCCCCGCCCGAACCCGGCGCTCGCGTCTGCGACCGGCAGCACGCTGCCCGTGAGGCCCGCCTCATAGAGGCGCGCCGCCTGCAGCCGATCGAGCGCGATGATCACGCTCGGGCTTCCCGCGGCGGCCCGCTGGACCAGCGAGTCGAGCTCGGGATCGCCGAGTGCCTGCCACCAGGTGCTCAGGTTGGTACTCGGCGCAGTGGCAGGTGCGCTCTTTGACTGAGGTGCGCCGGCGAGCGCCACGTACCGTCCGGGCAGGCGCATGCTCGGGGTGTGGTAGTTCGGCCCCACCGCACACCCCGCAAGGGCCGAGGCGGCGAGGAGCATGACGGCGCGTAGCGCCCGGCGGCCGCGGGCGACGGAGCCGCTCATGGCTTGGCCATTCTCACGACCTCACCGTTGACGAGCGAGTCCGGCGGATTGTTGATCACGCGATCCGAAAGGGAGAGCCCGCCGAGAACACGCACGTCATTGCCGAGATCCCGGCCGAGCGTGATCCGCTTGAGCTGGACCCGTCCGTCAGGTCCAACCACGCCCACCTCCAGGTCCGACTCGCGAAAAACGAGCGCCGTCGTCGGAATCGTGAGCACGTGCGGGTTGGGGGGAAGATTGAAGTGTACTTCTGCATAGGTGCCAGGCTGGAGCAGGTCATCGACGTTTGTCGCGTGCAGCTCGACAAGCAGCGTGCGCGCGGTCGGATTGATCGCCTGGGCGGTGGTCGCGACGACCGCCTTGAATTTCCGGTCCGGGTACTGCGGCAGATCCAGGTCCGCGGTCATACCGGGCTGGATCGATCCGGACATCGCCTGCGGAACCTGGACGAACACCCGCATCTCGTGAACGTCGGCAATCCGGAAGAGCTGCGGCGCGTCCCCGGAGCCTCCGCCGCTGCCGGCAGTAATGAGGTCGCCGATATCCGTGTTGCGCGCCGTCACGACACCGTCGAACGGCGCCGTAATGTCCCTGAACCGCTCCAATGCCTGCAGCCGGTCCACCGCCCCCTCGTCCGATTTCACGTTGGCGAGCGCGGCATCGTACTGAGCGATCGCGCTCTCATAGTCCGCCTTTTTCGCCTCTCTCTCCTGCTCGGAAACGACGCCCAGGGGAGAATCGCGCCAGCGGGCATAGGTCGTCTGCGCAAACTGCATATTCGCCTTGAACACGTTCACCCGGGCGCGCGCGGCATTGAGAGTCGCCTTCGCGGCAGCGAACTGTGCATCCAGGTCCGGCGTGTCGATCACCGCGAGAACCTGGCCCTTCTTCACGTGCGCCCCGTAATCGAAGTACCAGCGCTTCACGTACCCGCTCACGCGCGCATAGATCGGAGCCGCGTACCAGGCCTCGATGTTACCGGGCAGCACGAGCTGTGAGGCGTGCATCTCGGGCTGGGGGAGTACGACCGCGACGGTCGGAGTCGCCTGGGCGGAGGTCCACCTCGCGACCTCGTGGGCCTTGATTTCCCGGATCACGATCCCCGCGATGGCGATCGCAACGGCAAGCGTCGCGGCGATGATACCCATACGCCGCAGCTTTCCCGGCGGGAACGGGATGGGCCGCGTCGCATTGCCGGCCGCCAGCGGATGCGCAGCCTCGTTTGTGTCGCTCACTCGGCTCTCCTCATGGAAACTGGGTCAGGACAACAGCGCGCTCATCTCACGCGGCTGCTGGTGATGGTGCTTGCGGTGCAAGACGCTGAAGACCGTGGGAACGAAGAACAATGTCGCCACGGTGGCAACGATGAGGCCTCCGATGACGGCGCGTCCGAGCGGCGCGTCCTGCTCGCCACCTTCACCGAAGGCCAGCGCCATCGGTACCATTCCGACGATCATGGCCAGCGCCGTCATCAGAACCGGCCGCAAACGGGTGACGCCAGCCTCGAGCGCGGCGCTGGCAGCGTCGAGTCCGTTTGCGAGCCCCTCGCGAGCGAAGCTCACGACCAGAATGCTGTTGGCTGTCGCGATGCCCATGCACATGATCGCGCCGGTCAGCGCAGGAACGGACAGCGGCGTCCCGGTCATGAACAGCATCCATACGATGCCCGCGAGCGCGCCCGGCAGCGCGGTAATGATGATGAACGGGTCGGTCCAGGACTGGAAGTTGACGACGATCACGAGGTAGATGAGCACCACGGCGCTCACGAGCCCGACGAAGAGTTGGCCGAACGCGGTCTGCATCGTCGCAACCTGGCCGCTCATCTTGACATACGATCCCTTGGGCAGGTCCTTGCGCGTCCGGTGCACGATGCGCTCGATGGCGGCCGCGACGCCGCCGAGATCGCGGCCCTGGGTCGTCGCATAGATGTCGACTGCCGGCTGCACGTCGTAATGCGTGATCACCGCGGCGCTCGCCACGGGAACGATTTTCGCGAGGCCGCCCAGGTACTCGGGAGTGCGCCTCGTATTGGAGGTGATCGGCATGTCCTCCAGATCCGACAGGGTGTCCATCCGGTACTGGGGCATCTCAGCAACGACGCGGTAGCGAACGCCGTTCTTGGGGTTGAGCCAGAAGTTCGGCGACACCTGGCCGCTGCCGGAGAGCGATACGAGCGTGCTGTTGGCCACGTCACGCTCGGTGAGCCCCACTTCCGAGGCGAGTGTCCGCTGCACGTCGACGTCGAGCTGCGGGTGATCGAACACCTGCTGGATGCGGGCATCGGCGACGCCAGGGACGCGACGGATGCGCCGCAGCAAATCCGAGGCATACGCGAAGTTGGCCAACTGCTTCTCGCCGATCACCTTCAGGTCGATCGGCGCCGGCTGGCCGAAATTGAGGATCTGCGAGACGATGTCGGCCGGCAGGAACGAGAACGTCGTGCCGGGAAACTCGCGCGGCAATTCCGTTCGCAACGTCTTGACGTAGGCGGCGGTCGGCGCGTGATCGGCGCTGAGCGTGATCAGCATGTCGCCGTCCTCCTGCCCGACCGTGCCGGTGTTCTGGTATGCCATGTTGATGCCGCTGGCGGGCAGGCCGATGTTCTCCGTGACGTTGGCGAGCTGGCTTGGCGGGATGACCCGCCGCACGGCGTGCGCGACGTCGCCGAACAACTTCGCGGTCTGCTCGACGCGCAGGCCGCCATGGCCGCGAATGTGCATCAGGATCTCACCGGAGTCGACGCTCGGGAAAAAGTTGCGGCCGAGAAAAGGCGCGAGGCCGAAGGAAAGCACGACACAGGCGAGGAATCCCACGATCAACGCTCGCGGATTCTCGAGCGCGGTCACCAGGAGCGATCGATAGAGCTCGCGGAAGCGCAGAAAGCGCGCCTCGAAGGCGATCTGGAAGCGCTTGAGCGAGGCGCCGACCCAGCCCGATGATCGTGCGGCGGACGCCTCGTGACCGGCGTCGCTCGTATGGGCACGGATCAGATAGCTCGCCATCGTGGGCACGAGCGTCCGCGAGAGCAGGAACGAGCCCGTGAGGGCGAAGACGACAGCCATGGCCATCGGCCTGAAGAGGTACCCGGCCACCCCGCCCAGCTGGAACATCGGCACGAACACGATGCTGAGGCAGAGCAGCGTGACGAAAGCCGGCACGACGATCTGCTGCGCACCATCGAGAATCGCAGGCACGACCGCTTTGCCGAGCTCGAGGTGGTAGTTGATGTTCTCGATCGTCACCGTGCCGTCATCCACCAGGATGCCGACCGCGAGGGCGAGGCCGCCGAGAGTCATGACGTTCATCGACTGGCCGCACCAGGAGAGCGCCACGAGCGCGAAGAGGATGGCGAGCGGAATCTCGATGAGGATGATGATGGTCGAGCGCCAGCTGCCGAGAAACAGCAGGATGAGGAGTCCCACCAGCACCGCCGCGATCACCATCTCGCGCACCACGCCGGAGACCGCGGCGCGCACGAACACCGATTGATCGTTCACGATGTCGAGGTGCAGACTGGAGGGCAGCCCCGCCTCGACCCGCGGCAAGAGCTTCTTGATCTGCGAGATGATGTTGAGCGTCGAGGCCGCTCCAGACTTCAGGACGGACATCAGCACCGCGTCCTGCCCGTCGACGCGGACGACATTCGACGGCGGCGGCCCGCCGTCATGCGCGTAGCCGACATCGCGCAGGTATATGACCGTACCGTTGACCCGCTTGACCGGAAGATCGTTGAGCTCGGAGCGTCGCAAGGGGTCCGCGTTCAGCTCGACGTTCCAGTTGAACGGGCCCATCTTCACCTCGCCCGCGGTCGGCGTGAGGTTCTGACTGTTGAGGGCGTCGACCACGTCCTCGGCGGACACACCCTCGGCCTGCATTTTCTGCTGGTTGAGGTCGACCTGGACCCCCCGGACCTGGCCGCCGTACGGTGAGGGCAGCGCCGCACCGGGCACGGTCTCGAGCTGCGGGCGGATGAAGTTCTGGCCGAAGTCGTAGAGCTGTGCCGGGCCGAGCGAGTTGCTCGAGAGCGCGAGCTGCAGGATCGGCACGCTCGAGGCGTCATAGGCGAGCACATATGGCGGAGTGGTACCCACGGGCAGGAGCTTGATCACCGTCTGGGAAACCGCCGTCACCTGCGCGACCGCGTTGGCGATGTCCACGTCCGGCTGGAAGAAGATCTTGACGATGCCGTAACCGTTGTGGGAGTCGGACTCGATGTGCTGTATGTCGTTGACTTCCGTCGACAGCGTGCGCTCGTAGAAGTACACGATGCGCCCCGACATGTCCGTGGGCAACATGCCGGCGTAGCTCCACACCACGCTCACCACCGGCAGCTTGATATCCGGGAAGATGTCCGTCGGCGTGATGACCGCGGCGCGCAGGCCGAGGAGCACGATGAGCAGCGCAAATACCACGAACGTGTACGGCCGCCGCAGGGCGAGCTTGACGATCCACATGGTTTACGCGGCTCCTTGGGGTAAGTGCGACTGCTCGAGCTCGGAGGTGGGCAGCGGGAAGCGGATGCGGAATCGGCTCCCTTGGTCGGGAGTGCTCTCCACCTCGACCGCCGCGCCGTGCGCCGCGCAGATCGACTGGACGATGGAGAGGCCGAGGCCCGCGCCGCCCTGGTCCCGCGAGCGGGAGCGCTCGACCCGGAAGAAGCGCTCGAAGACGTGCGGCAGCGCCTCGGGCGGCATCCCCATGCCGGTATCGGAGACCTCGAGCAGACCCAGTCCGTCGTGCGATGCGACCCTGAGGCGCACCGTGCCGCCGTTCGGCGTGTACTTGATCGCGTTGTCGAGGAGGTTGACGATGACCTGCTTGAGCCGGGCGCGATTGCCTTCCACGATCACACGCTGAGGAGCGTCGCAAGCGACGCTGATGCTCTTGTCCTCGGCGAGCAGGCTCATCTGATCGGCGGTGGTCGCGACGAGCTCGGCGAGATCGAACTTCACCCAGGCCGCGCTCGCCTCGCCGGTATCGAGACGCGACAGGGCGAGAAGTCCCTCGACCACCGCCGCGAGCCGCTCGACCTCCTCGAGCAGGCTGGCGAGCATCTCGCGCGTGCCGCCTGATGTCTGCGGATCGGCCGCCATGCTCTCGAGCTCGCCGCGCATCACCGTGAGCGGCGTGCGCAGCTCATGCGAGGCGTCGGCGACCAGGCGCTTGGAGCCCTGGACGGCCTCCTCGAGCCTGCTGATCATGTGATTGAGTGAGAGCGAGAGTCGCTCGAGCTCATCCCCGGTGTGCTCGACCGGCAGCCGCTCGCTCAAATTGTGCTGGGTGATTTCCTCCGCCTTGTGCGCGATCCGCACCATGGGCACGAGCGAGCGGCGCACGAGCAGGAATCCGCCGACCACGGCGATCGCAATGCCGATCGGCAGTCCGGTGGCGAGCGCGGCGAGCAGCCGCCCGAGCGCCGCGTCGATCGGCGCGGTTGGGGCGCCAACCTCGACGGCATAGCGTGTGCCGTTGGCACTGCGGTGGATGACCGTCCCAACGACGAGCGACGCCCCGTCCGGCAACCGGACCTCGCGCCAGGACGGGGATGCCGGCAGCCGTCGCAGGGGCGCAATGTCGGGCACGAAGCGCCCGTCACGCGGCTCACCCGACTCAAACAGGACGGCGCCGTCGCCGCGTGTGATGCGGATGAACCGGCCGTTCGCCTCCGGCGCGTACAGTGTCTCGACCGACTTCGCAAGCGCCGGCTCGTCCGAGCGGCTGATGCCCTTGAGCAGCGTGTCGGAGATCTGCTGCGCGCGGCGCATCTGGTCGTCGCGCATGCTCGACTGGAGGTCGTTCGCCACAACGGCGAACATCACGGCGCCGAGCAGCAGGAAGACGAGCGTGAGCAGGCCCGCGTACCAGGCGACCAGACGAAAGCTCAGCGAGCGGGTATTCACGGCTCGGCGCCCTCGCCCAGGTAGTACCCCGCGCCGCGCATCGTCCGGATCAGCTTCGTCGCGAACGGGTCGTCCACCTTGGTCCGCAGGTGCCGGACATACACGTCGACGATGTTGGTGAGCCCCTCGAAGCTCTGGTCCCAGACGTGCTCGATGATCATCGTGCGCGAGAACACCCGCCCCGGATTGGTGGCGAGATACTCGAGCAGGGCGTACTCCTTGGCCGTGAGCTCGATCTTGCGGCCCGCGCGCCGCACTTGTTGGCTGAGTCGATCGATCTCGAGGTCCGCGACGCGCACGACGCTCGAGCGGCTGACCGGACCGCGGCGCATGAGAGCCTTGACACGCACCATCAGCTCCGCGAACGCGAACGGCTTGGTGAGGTAGTCGTCCGCCCCCGCCTCGAAGTGGCGCACCTTCTCATCAGTCGCATCGAGCGCGGTAAGAATGAGGATGGGCACGTGATGATTGCGTCGCCGCGTGCGTCGCAGGATCTCCGCCCCGTCGAGCCCCGGCAGCATCAGATCGAGGATGATGAGGTCGTACTCGTAGGTCTCGATCATCTCCCACGCGGCATGCCCGTCGTACGCGACATCCAAAGCGTAGCGCTCCGCGCGCAGTGCGCGCGCGATGAGGTCGGAGAGCTTCTTCTCATCTTCGATGACTAGTATTCGCATGGGTCGGACTCGCAGCGACAGCAAACCACGCCACGGTTAAAGGGAGGCGGACGGAAGATTAAATTCCATTCAGGTGGGGCGTGGACGCCCGCTGAGCCGGCTGTCGTCGTGACCCCGGTCACGTCCTTGCGCCCGATCCGGCCGCACCTTAAGCTTCCGCGCCCATGGGCATCAGCCAACCCCAAAACCTGCCGGCGCCGCCCCTCGAGAAGCAGCGCCCCTACGGCATCCGGGTGAGCCTTCCGCCCGGCGATCCGTTCCGCAAGATTCTCGGCCCCGAGTGGCACCGCAACCACTGGTACCCCAGCCCCGCGGAGCGCGATGCCGCGCTCGTGGAGATGAGCCGGCGCCACCAGTACTCGCGGGCCGGAGACAAGCCGTCGCTCGTCTTCGACAAGATCGAGAATCTCGCCGAAAGCCGGGGATTATAGCCTCCTAGTATGAAGCGCTGGATCCGGGCGTCCTGCCCGGCCCAGCGCGCCGCGGCCAAAAAGCGTGGTTTTTGCCCGCGGCTCCGCCACCTGCGGCGGCGGGGCACCT
>Ga0335073_10016377_pt1 | contig 10354 bp, 9 predicted proteins | sample Lox_Sample_22_FD_207093 | JGI IMG/M metagenome (GOLD analysis project Ga0335073, IMG submission 207093) | Soil microbial communities from Loxahatchee National Wildlife Refuge, Florida, United States - Lox_Sample_2.2 | ecosystem: Environmental > Terrestrial > Soil > Wetlands | place: USA: Florida... | reverse complement strand
CGCTTCATCCACAATGATCACGGCGTCGCGGCCAACCAGGCCCGCATGAATAGGCCAGGATCGCGGACCGTGGCCGCCATAGGCTCGGAAAAGAAGGCGCGATCCGATCTGGTCGACGGTAGAGAGCACCACCGCTGGCTGGGCCGGAGAGCGCGCCCAACCATCATCGGCGGGAATGCCTCCGCGGAGCGCGGCCACCGCCAGCGGCTCCTCCCCGCCGAGATCCAGCAGAGATCGCGCTACCTCATAAAGAGCATCGCTTGAGGAATGCAGCGATTGACGCAGCCGCTCCCGGATCGCTTCCGCCCTCAACGTAGCCTCGTCCACAACAACGCGCCTGTCTACTACGAAAATAATTCTTCGGCGCGCCGCCGGGGAGCCGGCTGCAAGTCCGAGGACAGCCAGATCGATCAGCGCCGTCTTGCCGCTCGCGGTCGGTAGCTTGACCAGCCGGGGCCAATGCGCGTCGCTAGCTTGCTCGGGACAAAGCCATCGACGGAACAATCTTCGTTGCCACGGGAACGGGGCCGCGCCGCGGTTCAGCGCCGCGAACCAGCGATCAAAGCGCGAAGGGTCAAGCCTCATCCGGCCCCTCTTTGAGCGGGCGGAACAGGCCGTATCCCTGATGGCGTCCCGCGCCGACAAGAACAGGTCCCGCTACAGATTTTGAAAACACCAGCCGGACATGCGCGTGCGCTCTTCGCGGCTTGCCGGCGCGGCTGGCGAGCGGCGGGAAGCGCTGCGCCGGGGGAACGCCGAGGATCCAGGCTACCGGCGCGACGGCGACCTCTGCTGGTTCTGGTAACCCGGAGATCGCGCAAGCTTCCCGGATCAGAGCCGCGGATTGCTCGCCCCACAAATCGCGCGGATATTTGCCAAATACGAGCGGCGTGACCGTGGACCAGATGCGCGAGGGTTCACGCCACGTTTCGGAAAGAAGACCTTTTCTCGTTTCGGCCGCATCGCAGCGTTCCAGCCCCCAGACGCCCAGATCGCCAAGCGTCAGCGACTCGACCCGGCCAAGCGCGCGGAGGCAAGCTCTTCGCTCCTCCGCAGCCAGAGGCCCAGGCAGCGCCGCCGCGAGGCCGAGCAGATGAGAACGCGCGTAACGATGGCCGACATCGGGAAGGGGAAGCAACGCCAGGTGCGCGCGCTGGCTAGGCTTGGGCGATTCGGACGTGCTATCGGGCGCGTGCCCGCTGATGATCTCGCTGACCGGCTGATCCGCCTCCTTGAGAATCGCGTTGCGCCAGACCGCAATCACCCTGGCGGCGGCTTCGAGAAGAGGCGAAAATCGGCCGGAGGCGAAGCGGAACATAACAAGATCCTGATGATGCCCGCGCGCAATGCCGGAATCGTCGCTTGGGGGTCCGTATGCCTTCCAACGTTGCGAAATTCCTGGATGGCGTTTTGCTTGATAAGCCTCGTGAAGCGAAGCCAGCCGTCCGCTGGCCGGGACGCGGAGCATCTCGGGACCGTCGGCTCGCGGGGTCCACGTGACGGCAGAATTGGGACTGGAATCCAACACATCCACGGCGACCAAGCAGGAGGAATGCCCTAAGCTCGCGATAGCCCGCGCGAGTTCAACCAAGTTGTCGCGATGTTCTGAACTCGGCTCCGCATCCGGCCACCACAACATTACGTTGTCGTCGCTCACAGTTGCCGTAGGGATCCGCCGCGGCTTTCGGTCGCGCCCAATCGCGGTGCCGGCGATCGGCTGCGCCGGCTTCTTCTTTCCTTTTGACTCAGTGATGATTGGGCTCCAGTTGTCGTTTACTGGGACAAATCGCTGGCGAACCGTTGCACCAAGCACTTGACCGCAACGAATCAGCGGCAGAGATCGCTGATGCAGTTCTTCCAGCCAGCAAAGCGCGGCGCGCGCGCGCTCGGTTTGGCCGAGATCGCCCCAGGCCTGCGCTAGGGCGCAGAACAGCCGGTCCGGGTGCGGCGGCCATTCGATACGATCCTTTTCGCTTCCCGTCCGAACGTCCGCCGCCGTGACGGAACCGCGCAGATAGGTGATCCGGAAACCGAACATTCTAATCTCGTTCTTCCGTCGCTAAGCGCCGGCTCAAGGCCACGGCTTCCGCCAGCTCTTTGGCCGGCCATAATGTAAGGCACCCGTGCTCCCACGGCGGCTCGCTCTCTCCCGTTGGCCACGGCAGCTCTGCCGTTCTCGCCTTTACAGCTTGGTCAAGCAGGTCTGCCGCGTCTTTTGCAGAGAGCGTGAATGGATCTTCGCGGCCTGGAGAAAGAAGGCTGAAGACCAGTTCACGTTTGGGAATCAGATCGCAGCGCGAGCGTAAGCTGAATCCCGAGGCCCACTGCCGCGCGACCGCGCTCAGCGCCAGAGCTGCAAGGACCGTCCGCGCATCGATATTCGCAATCGCTTGCTGTTCATCGGAAAGCCCCTCAACGGGAAAACGCAAGCGGCGCAATGCAGGGAGCGATAGCACAGTGATCTGGCGGGCTTCACGGACGGTCACGCCGCCATGGTTGTACTCGCTCTCGTACTTCTTCCGGTCCTTCGGCGGCACTTTGAGAGATGGCGTGACGTTCCCCAATCCAACGTTTGAAAGTTTTGCATTACCGTTCCCCTTCTCGACGGGCGACCAGGTCCCATCCTTTTCCAGTTTGATGGGAAGATCGTCTGCGGCCACCGGCAACAATGGATCGATCCGGCTTGCGGGCCTTCTATCGTCGTCGGTTGCGCCGATGCCGATGATTTCCGACACCAGCGCGCGCGGGAATTTTTCGCCTAAACCGCCGCGAGCGCCATGAGAGTCCCACATGCCGAATATCAACGCCGTCGGGCAAAGACCAAAAATCCCGGTGGCGTCGGCCGAACTTGCTTTATCGATAAGACCGCCGGTCTTGCTCGCCTTAGTGGGGTCCTTCGGATGCCGGAACCGCTTGCGGTTCCCGTTCTCCTCGATTTCGCTCGCAAGAAAAATCGCGTCGGCGATTCGATGAGGAGCCTCTAGTGCGCTGAATTTGCCCGCCTCCGCTGCACTGCTGCCGACGAAATCGATTTGCACCAATGGAAACGGTTTCTTGCCCTTATGCGCGCCGCGATGCCAATCGAGCAAAGCCAACTCCAGGCGATTGGCTTGCGACTGGACAGAATCGAGCAGGACGCAGCGGACCGGCAGCCCCCCAACTATGCGCGTCTCATACGCATAAACGCCGCCCTGATACGTTGGAGGGAAGAGCTTATCGCCATCGCCGCCAGCCGGAACAAGATCGGTGACCGCGCGAAAGGCCATTGCATTTCCTGCGATTGCGTCGCGGAGCTTGGCATAGTCGAGAGGAGCAGGGGATCCATTTTCTTGAGGTCTAGGGGTCATTTTCATTCTCCGTTGGCTTGAAACGTGAAATTTTACCGCAATTCAGAACCGAAAGGGGAGACTTGGCTGCGCAAGTGTGTTCACAATTTCCGGCGAGCTCTGCGCTTAAGGAACCCGAGCATTCGATCAGCTTGGCAGGAACGCGTCAGCTTAGCAGACTTGGTTTCCGCACTTTCTTGGCGACAGCTACGGACCTTCGCCGCCGTCATTGCCGTCCACCGCGGCCGCGCCGCCTCCCCCACCGCCTTTCGCGCCGCCGCGCTCATCCGGCGCTTCTTCTTGACCGGCGCGTGCACTGGGAGCGGCACCGTCGCTGGAGATGGTCGCTGCTGGCGGCCACGGCACCGCGGGGATGGATGCAGGCCATTGATCGCGCCGATCAGGCAAATTGTAATACCGCGGCTCCGGCCGCTGCCTACCGCCCTTCGCTCCTCCGCCATCGCCTTTCGCGCCGCCGCGCTGATCCAGTGAGAAGCCTCCGCGCTTCTTCCTAACCGGCGCCTGAAAGCAAGGTTAATTAGCGCCGACCCCGTTCCTCCTCAGCTTGCTCGCGAGCACCAAAGCAAGCTGTTCCATTTGATCTGCCGAAAGATCCTCGATTTCTTGCGCCAGATTGGAATCTAGTTCCCCGGCATCAAACCTTCGCAGGAACTCGAATGCGTCGAACTCCGGCATCATGGTGGCTGTAGTCCTCCATTTGCGAGCCGGGGAAGGCTCTAAGATTTTATATTGCCGACGGGTCAGTGTCAATTTGCCCTGAGCTATGCCTCGGCTCTCGCGACATTCTTGGCTGCAGTTGCAGGCTTCGCCGCTGCCCCCCGCGCTGGCCGCACCTCCCATCGCCCTTCGCCAAACCGCGCATCCGGCGCCTCTTCGTGACCGGCGCTGCGGCCGAAGCTGCGCCGTTCGCGGAGGTGGTCGCGGGTGGACGGCTGCGGCGCGCAGGAGGACACCATAGTTGCTGGACGTGAATCGCGTGGGCGACGTCCGGAAGGCTTCGGGCGAATAGATTTTGATGTTGATGGGCAGGATCCAGTTGCGGGAGCTGTTTACGTTGGAACAGAACGCCCAGTACTGTTTAATCTGTAAAATTTCGTTGCCGCACCAAGAATCACATCCTTCGGGTGTATAATTTGCTGAAAGAACCACTTGAGGAGCGAGGAAAAATGAAAGATTCGCGGAGGCTTACCTTCTTGCTGAGCTTGATGCTCTCGACGGTCGGGGCCCGCGCAGATACTATCTTAGTCTCTAATACTGGCAGCGGCACGGTCGGCGAATATACTACGTCGGGAGCCACGGTGAACGCCTCGCTGCTTACTGGCTTCAGCAGCTTGGGTAGCCTGGCCGTGTCCGGCGTGGACTTGTTCGTCGTGGACGGTAGCCCGGTCAATACGATCGGCGAATACACATTGTCGGGTGCCACGGTGAACGCCTCGTTGATCTCCTCCGTCACCAACCCACACCAAATTGCGGTCTCTGGCTCGGACCTCTTCGTCGCAAACGGAGATCCGGCGGACACGATCGGCGAATATACGACCTCGGGGGCTACGGTGAACGCCTCGCTGATCTCGGGGTTCAGCGGCCCCCCACATGGCGTTGCCGTGTCTGGCTCGGATCTGTTTGTCGCGACCGCGCCCGGCAGCACTGGCACGATAGGCGAATACACGACCTCGGGGGCTACGGTGAGCGCCTCGCTAATTTCGCTATCGAGCAACCCAGAGGAGATTGCGGTGTCTGGCTCGGACCTGTTTGTCGTGAGCTTTGCAAGTGGAACGGTAGGCGAGTACACCACCTCGGGGGCGACGGTGAACGCTTCCTTGATCTCGGGGCTGGACGAGCCTTATGGCATTGCCGTGGATGGCTCAGACCTGTTTATCACGATCGTTGGCAACGGCACGATAAGCGAATACACTACCTCGGGTGTTTTGGTGAACGCTTCGCTTATCTCAGGGCTGGACGAACCGACGGGCATTGCAATAGAGGTTTCCACGACGCCCGAGCCCGGCAGTTTCGCACTGGTACTGCTGGCTCTTGTCGGGTTACCATTTTGCTGGCGAAAACGCGCCATCGCTTAATCAAACGTTTCGGATGGGCGGCGCACACCGCTCCATCGGCGCCAACCGCCAAACCTGTTTATGCGGAGGTCGCCATCCGTTCCTGCGGCACCACAAGAGCGGTCGTGCAAGCTAAATCCAGCCTTGGTCCCGTTTCTTTGGCAGCAGGTGCCGTCTTGGCCGCCGCCCACCGCCGTCGCGTCGCATCTCCCATCGCCTTTCGCGCCGCCGCGCTGCGGCCAAAGCTGCGCCATTCGGAGGTACGGGCATTTGGGGTAACGTTTTGGGCTACCACACGCGCTAATATCTCTTCAGCCGATTCTTGATATTGCGCGCCAGCTTCTCGATATCTTCGGCGTTCTTCATTGCCCTCACTGAAATGACGTACTTATCACCGTTTTCCAGTTCCGTCTTCAGGTCCAAGGCAAGCTTGGCCAGTTGGCGGAGTCCTCCAGGTTCTTCCTGTAATCGTTTGTGACGATCTGCGTTTTTCCGTCGGACAACGTAGGGTCAGGTGATGGATCATCCAGGGGGTTTCCGCAATAGCCGGATGGACACGGGTTCGGCGCTTCGTATCTGTTGTTGGGGATTCGTGGCGGTTGCGCGAAACACCCACAGAACAAAACCAGCATTAGACATAGCCGTTTCATCTGGAATCTCCGTTTTGGCTTTCCGTACCACGTCATTCTATACCCGAGGCCTCGGCTGGGTACCGCCGATGCAGCCGCCGCCCTTCCATGAGAGGGTCGGCCCTTGTCAACACTTTTTTTTCTCGACCTGTCCACCATCGGTCGTCGGTAGAGTAGGAGGGGACCGAAAAGGTGCCCCTCCCCTCGTCGAACCGGAGATGCAGATTTCCCACGTCCGGCTCTCCTGAAAGCTTCTCGCCTTAGGCATGCGCAGTTCCCGATAGACGGATGAGCCCCAGCTTCGCCAAGTGCTGCAACCACCGTTCTCCGTGCGGAACGCGGTAGGGTCGCTGGCTTCGCCGTTGCAAATGTCGGAGCAGACGGTCCCGAACGTAGCGCTCGATCTCACAGTAAGTACTGGAGGGATACCCGAAGGAGAAGTAGTTCATCCAGCCTTTCAGGTGCCGATTCAGCTCTCCGATCAGGACCGGAATAGGCTTATGGCATTGATGACGGTTCGTCATTTCATGCAGCTTTTCCCGCTCCCGCTGGACCGCCTTCCTCGACGGGAACACATTCAGGTATTTTCGATCGCGTCCTTTCAGATCGCGGTCGTATCGGAATGTATGTCCCAGAAAGTTCAGACTTGCCCCTTCCTCTCGCAGGTCCACCACCCGCGTCTTTTCCCGATTGATCTCCAACTGGAACTTTCCTTCCAGCCGCGATTCGATAAACTCGATGGTTGCCGATCCCATCTGTTTCGCCAGAGCCACAAAATCATCGGCATAGCGCACCAGCTTGACATCGGCCCTTCGCGCCGGCCCTTGCGGGCCGTGAAACAGAGCGTCGAACCAGTGCAAGTACAGGTTGGCCAGCAATGGCGAGGCTACCCCGCCCTGCGGCGTTCCTTTCTTTGGCCGGCTCCATTTACTGCCTCCGCCCTGCTCCTCACTCCGTTCCACGACGGGCGCCTCCAACCACATCCGGATCAACTTCAGGACCGACCGGTCCACGACCCGCATGCGTAAGCACGCCAGAAGTTGGGAGTGCGGAATCGAATCGAAATAGCCCCTCAGATCCGCGTCATACACGACTTGATATCCAGCCTGTAAATGGCTGCGTATTTCCGCCAGCGCCTGGTGTGCTGAACGCCCCGGCCGGAACCCATACGAGCAATCCAGGAAATCTGCCTCAAAGATCGGCTCCAGGATCAACAGGGTCGCCATTTGTACTACCCGGTCGCGCACCGTCGGTATGCCCAACGGCCTCAGCTTTCCATTTGCCTTCGGAATGTAGACGCGTTGCACCGCCTGCGGTCGGTAGGTTGTCGTGCGCAGCGAATCCTGAATCCCTTCCAGGAATCCCGCTGCGCCTTGGTCTGACATCGTGATCTGTTCGATCGTGACGCCATCCACTCCGGGCGCGCCCTTGTTGGCCCGCACCCGTTCCCACGCCGCTTCCAACACATCCATCCGGTAGATCCGGTCGTACAGTGCGTAGAACCGGAACTTCGGTTCCTGCTTGGCCTTTCGGCCCAGTTTCCGTCTCAGTTGAGAAACTTTCTCTGGCAGTCTTGGCTCTTTCACCGTTTCCGGCATCGCCTTGGCTGCGGCTGCCCGAGTCTCCGTAGTGGGATTTTCATCCAAGCGGATTTCTCCTCCTCTTACAGATTCATGCGTCCAGTAAGGCCCCTTTGCTCCACGGGCGTTACCCCGCTTCTCAGCTCATATGGGCCTCTCCGACTCCCTACCGGGCCGCCCCGCGGTTATGTATTCCCACGGCGCGTTGGTCGCTTTCGCTCCCGCCCGACAGGGCCTCCCAGGCTCCTCGGCTAACCTTTCCACGCGCGCTGTCCCCAACCACCCCGGAAGGTCCGATGGCTGCCTATGCCTGTTGCTTCACCATCGGTCTGTCTGGCTTCATCCAAGTCGGGAGGACTGGCCACCTTCGTATTCCTATCGAGGCCGAATCGGGTTCACTTGCGTTACGGCTCGCGTGTTCGCCTCGCAAGTCCGCCAGCCCCATCGCTGGGACTCACGCTTGTTTGGCTACATGCTGAACAGGCAATTTACATGGTGAACTCCTTTCAGTTCACAAGATCAGCCAGGGTTTTCCTGGCGTACCCGACCGACGGGAGGCGCCACACGCTCGCCCCGGTAAGAAGGGGTTTGCCTTCTTAGGAAAGGTTTTGATTTTCTTCCGCCGGTTCGCCCTGCTTCCATTCGCACTCTCTGCAGCAAGTTCGTTCGCTACGGGTGCCTGTTTGATGTTCTCAATCTCAAAAACGGGTGCTGCTATCTGATCCTCGAACTCGCTTTCTCCGTTTCCGGAGAAAATCCGTTCCGGCGCGGCGTCGCAGTCACCCGAACCCGGCGAAAACTCACAAATTCTAGGCCGCCGCGCGCTGCATCTCGCGCGCCCGGCTGTTCCGCAACGGATCGTACACTTCCCCCGTCACCCACAACCGATGCAGCAAAATTCCCAGCTTGCGCGCGACCGCAACCAGGGCCCGCTTCTTCGCGTTCTTGCCGCCGCGCTCGGCCAGCTTCAACCCCCAGCGCTTCAGATCCGTGTCCGGCCCGCGACGCGACAAAATCCAGTGCGCCGATTGCACCAACATTTTGCGTAGATACACGTCGCCTTCTCTGGTGATGCCCAACTGCGGTTGCCGCTCGCCCGACTCGCTGCGCTTGGGCCGCAAGCCCACGTAACATCCGACGTCGCGGCTGTGGGCGAAGCGCGCGCGATCTTCCAAAGTCAACAGGAACGTGAGAGCGATCAGATTTCCGACTCCGCTCACCTGCGTGAGGAGTTCGGTTTCCGGATACTCGGTCCGGGCGATCTGCTCGATTTTGCGGTCGCTGTCCTTGATGCTGGCGGTCAGCGCCGCTACTTGCTCCAATAACGGCCGCAGCGTTTCCCGTAGCCTTTCCGGCAGTGCCTGGGCCCGCTCCGGCGACATCTGATCGGCATCGCATTTCGGCAGCCGCTCGCCAAACGACTTGGCCAGGCCGCGCGCCGAGTTCACCAGCGCGGTACGCACTTCGACCAGCGCCGCGCGCACCCGAATCACGGTCAACACCTGCTGCGCCTCATCGCTACGATGCCGCACCGGCCGCAACAACTGCGGATCGGCCCGCGCCAGCCGCGCCAGCGTCTGCGCGTCCAGCCGTCATCCTTGCGGCTGCTTGCGGTGATCAACTTCAGCTGCCGCGCGTTGGCCACGTAAACCTCATGACCCAGATCGCGCAACAACCGGTCCACCCATCGCGAGTGCGCTCCGACTTCGATCGCGACGCGGCAGCGCGGCAGCTTGCCGAACAGGGCGAGGATCGCTTGGCGATTGGTCGCCACGGTTCCTTCGCGCACCTCGTCGTCGATCAGCGCGCACCAGCGGCTGGTCTTATCGCCCAGATCAATGCCAATCGTGATTGGCTGGGGAACGGTCTTACGTCCCCGCGGATTCTGGGTCCGAGTGTTATTCTTCTTCATGGCCGGTCTCCTTTTGCACTTCGAGTGCGCATCATTGGGAGCTTACCGCATCCCGCTGGGGCCGGCCCTCTCATTCAATCTGATCCGGCGAGGAGCTTTTTTCGGCGCCAGCTTCGCAGGCACGGATCGCAGCCCATCTTACTCTCGCCGTCTCCGCGATCGCCGGCCCGCGGCAGTGATCCGCGCTTCTTTCTGACCGGCGCTGGGACTGCACCAGCGGAAGCCACATTCGTCCGCGCGCTCGCTAGTGGACGGCCGCCGCGTCGCGCTGGTCCCGGCGGGCCTACCACGATCCAGCGCAAGGAGTATACTCCGGCCTAAGGAGGTAAAGCCATGAGCTCAGCGTCAAAGAGGAACACTGCTGCTGCCACCGCGACGGAACAAGTCGCCGTTGCGCAACTGGCGCACAAAAAGATTGCACGCCTCGCGTACTCCTACTGGGAAGCGCGCGGGTGTCCGGAAGGCTCATCTCAGGAGGATTGGTTGCGCGCTGAAGAGGAGCTTCGCCGACGAAAGACCGCGTGGGCCGCCCTGAAGGACAAGCCTCGTCGCGGCAGGGTTGCTCGGACCAGTTCGCGAACAACCCGGACCGTTGCCGCAGTATAAGTGACGCGGCAGCTTTGGCACCCGCAATGCCTTCGCCGCCTTTATCGCCGCCCACCTCCGCCGCGCCGCATCTCCCATCGCCTTTCGAGCATCCGCGCTGATCTGGCGAGGAGCCTCCGCGCCACCGCTTCCATGAGAGGGTCGGCCCTTGTCAACACTTTTTTTTCTCGACCTGTCCACCATCGGTCGTCGGTAGAGTAGGAGGGGACCGAAAAGGTGCCCCTCC
>Ga0335073_10016376_pt1 | contig 10355 bp, 11 predicted proteins | sample Lox_Sample_22_FD_207093 | JGI IMG/M metagenome (GOLD analysis project Ga0335073, IMG submission 207093) | Soil microbial communities from Loxahatchee National Wildlife Refuge, Florida, United States - Lox_Sample_2.2 | ecosystem: Environmental > Terrestrial > Soil > Wetlands | place: USA... | reverse complement strand
GACTACCACGTCATCGTCGGCTAGGAGGCTGGTCGCGCCGGCCACCGACTCGAAGTACGGGACGTCGAGTCTCTCCAGCGCCTCAATCTCCCGCTGGAGCACGGGCCACGTCGGCGGGCGTTCGCTGGCGCCGATGTACGCCCTGCTCAACCGTTCGAGCTGGAGCGCGCGCTCGTCCGGGTCGCGAAGCGCGGCCAGGTCGAGTGCTTCGGCTTGCAGCACCACGTACGTGCGCGTGGGGCGAACCACCACCCGGCGCCGGACGCCGCGGAAGCGCTCCAGGCAGTCCCGTGCCCGGATCCGGACCGCTGGACGCTCAAGGGCGGCCAGCGTCTGCGTCAGCCCGCCGACGAGGTCATCGCGATAATCGGCGAGCGGATTGGTATCGCCGTCCCCGACCGGAAGGCACGCGGGCTGCCGGGGCTCAACCTCCCGTTCGCCCCACACCATGTCGTCGCTGTTCGTGAAACACCAGGCCGGCCGCCGGACCAGCGGATCCCGCACGGGAACTCCGAGGGCGCTGATGTCGATGGCGCGTGCGTGCCCGACGGAAATCCAGGCTGGCAGCATCCCGGTTCGCAGAACCGAGTCGGAGATGCTGTCGACCGCCTGCGATGGCGCCTCGGCGGCCGCCTTGTCGTCCGCTGGATAGGGGAAACCGTCGAGCAGGGTCTCCGCGTCGATCAGGACCAGCTGGTCGCCGGCCGCGATCATGTTCTCCCAGTGGCAGTCGGTCGCGCCCAGCACGTAGAGGATCGCGAGCACCCGGCCGGCGTTCCGGTAGAAGCGGGCCAGGCCGTCAGCGCCGTCGGGCACCTCGGCCCGGACGTGCTCGATGTATCCGTACTCGGACCGGACGAGCACCTTCAGCGTGCGGAGCGAGCCGTCCGGGAGAGCGGAGCTGACGCATTCGACGAAATCGTGGTAGCGAACCTCGATGTCCACCGGCCGCGGCTTGTACACCACCCGCGATCCGTCGCTGAAGCCGATGATCACGACCCCGCGGCCAGCGCGGTGCGGGTCGCTCAGCCCGGTTCCGAGCGACGTGACCAGTAGATCGCGGTGAATGCCGAATTCTTCCTCAATGGCCGCCCGGTCGCCGGCTAGCCGGGTCAGCAGTTCGGCGCACGCGGCGGCCCAGTTCTCCATCACGGTCGCGAGCAGCCGGCCAAGCACCGGGAACCCGGTCAGCAGCGGCGTGAAGGCTGTCTCGAGCTGATGCCGGCAGAACCGTTCGTAATTCGCTGTGGCCGTGCCGGGCGCTTGCCCGTCCGCGATGTGCGCCCGCGCGATGTCCATCAGCGTCCGCGCACCGCAAAACTGGTGGCCGAGCGGTCGCGAGCCGAGCTCGCTCAACCTGTATAGCAAAGCCCGGCGTAGGTCAGCGGCCGCCGGCTCGGCAAGTCGAGCCGAATCGGCGAGGTCTCGCAGCGGCGCCCACGACGCCTCGGTCACGGGCTGCCAAGCGTGCGCGAACGGGATATGCCGGTTCTCTTCCGCGGCTCGCGGCGCATCGCCCGACGTCAGGTCCAGGATCCCCAGGAAATCGGCGATCCAGGCCTGCGCCTGATCATCAGCGGCGCCGCGTTCGCCGCCTTCGCCTAGCAGGGCGCCCCATGACATCCGACGCTGCCAGCCGCCCGACCCGTACGGATCGATGACGGACTGCCAGCGCTCGATCGCTGGCGAGGGGGTAACACGGGCGTCGGCGGCAGCTAGCAACCGCTGGTCCCAGCGCCGCCCGCCCCAGCTCAGCGCGGCCCGGACCTCGTCCGGTGCCTCGTTTGGCATAACGGCGGCGACGGGCGCGTCACGACCGCCCGTCAGCGACAGCAGTCGGTCGTGCCGAAGCAGGTGCGCTTTGTGTGACAGCAGTCCGTGGTGCCATGGCAAGTGCGATCCGTCGCGCGCGCGGCGATGCCGTCCAGGTCCTCATCGGTCAGTTCGTCCGCGGGCGTCATCGGCCAGAGCGTGAAACCCAGCGACCCGACCGCGTCCCGGAACGCGTCAGCGGACGTCACGTTCGCGAGGCGAGCTCGCAGCTGTTCGTCGTCCCTGACGCGCGTCAGTAGCGCGATCACATCTTCCTGCGACATCCGGTCTCCTTCACTTCCCGCCCGATGGCAGGCACGCTTGACGGGCCGCCATGACTATTGTGCGGCGACCAAGCGGTTGTGGGCTACACAAATGGGCAATAGCCGGACGAGTCCGGACAGCTTACCGAAGCAGGCTGGTCTCGAAGAAGTGGGTCGCCCAGGGGTTGTCGTTGTAACGGGCGACCCGGCGGTAGCCGGAGCGCTCGTACATGCTGATCGCCTCGGTGAGCGCGGCGTTCGTGTCCAGCCGGAGGGTGGCGTGGCCGAGGGCGCGGGACACCTCTTCGAGGTGGCGCAGCAGGCGTGAGCCCAGGCCCGCGCCGCGCCAGTCCTCGTGTACCCACATGCGCTTCAGCTCGCCAATGCCGGGGGCGATCGTCTTCAGGCCGCCGCAGGCCACCGGCTCGCCGTCGGAGCCGGCCACCACGAACAGCCCGGTCGGCGGGACGAGTGCCACGGCATCCACGTCCGTTTCACCGTGTGCCGGCTCGAATCCGAACCGGCGGCCGATCTCCGCGAAATAGCGGCCGACCACCTCCCGGCCCACCGGGGAAGCCGGATCGGCCGGGTCGAACGTCACGGTCGCCGCGCGGACCAGCAGGTCGGCCTCGGCGAGCGCGCGCGCCAGGCGCGCCCGCTGCCGCGGCGCGAGCGGGTCGACGAGCAGCCGGGCCTGCTCGTCGGAGCGGCGCTCGAGTTCGGCCCAGCGGTCGCGGCCCGCCGCGGTCAGCGTGACCAGGCGGCGGCGCCGGTCGCCGGGGTCAGGCGCGACCTCGATCAGGCCGTCCCGCTCCAGCCTGCGCAGCAGGCGGCTGAGATATCCCGAATCCAGGCCGAGCCGCGCGCGCAGCGCGCGGGCGGTCGCGGGCGCCGCGCCGATCTCGAACAGGAGCCGGGACGGGCCGAGCGGCATCCCCATGCCGAGGAAGGAGTCCTCGAGGACGCCGATGCGCTGGGTGTAGGAGCGGTTGAACCGGCGGACGACGGCGACAGGATCGGTCACGATACCTGACTTTAGTCAGGTAAATGCCCGACGTCCAACGGGACGTGCGGTTCTTGTGGCCGTCCCGGTAAAAGCCGCGTGGGCGCTTGTCGCGCCGTCCACGGTCGCGGGCGAAGGGTGGCAGGAGGCACGGCTCGTTCGGGATCATGGGGTTACGACGACGGCGACCCGCGGCGTCCAGGACTACCCGCATGAGGACAACAGGCATGATCATCAAGGACGAGCTCCAGCTCACCGAGGCCGTGCTCGCGGAGACCGGGCGGGCGGACGACCCGCGGTTCCGGGACATCGTGCAGGCGCTCATCCGCCACCTGCACGATTTCGCCCGCGAGGTGCGGCTGACCGAGGCGGAGTTCGACGCCAGCATCAACATCGTGGCCCGGCTCGGACAGCTCACCACGCCGAGTCACAACGAGGTCCGGCTGATGGCCGGCAGCCTCGGCCTGTCGACGCTGGTCTGCCTGATGAACAACGGCACCGAAGAGCAGCCGACCTCGGCGAACCTGCTCGGGCCGTTCTGGCGCGCGGGCAGCCCCGTGATGCGGAACGGCGACTCGATCGTCCGCTCCCCCACCGAAGGCTCGCCGCTGTACTTCAGCGGCACGGTGGTGGACACCGCCGGGAACCCGGTGGCGGGGGCCGAGGTGGACGTCTGGCACTGCGCGGCCAACGGACTGTACGAGAACCAGGATCCCGCGCAGGCCGAATTCAACCTGCGTGGCAAGTTCTACACGGACGAGGCGGGGGGCCTGGCGTTCCGCAGCATCCTGCCGTCGGGATATCCGATACCGCGGGGCGGGCCCGTCGGCGACCTGCTCACCGCGCTCAAGCGGCATCCGTTCCGGCCGGCGCACGTGCACGCGCTCGTCTACAAGCCCGGCTACAAGACGATCACCTCGCAGATCTACAGCCACGATGACCCCATGCTGGACACCGACGCGCAGTTCGGCGTCACCGGGCCGTTGATCGCGTCGTATGTGCGGCATGACGACGAGCCGGCGCCCGATCCGGACGTGCACGAGCCGTGGTACTCCCTCGACTACACGTTCACCATCGAACCGGGCGAGGCCTGGCTGCCCACGCCGCCCGTGTCGGCGAAGTCCGAGACGCCGGCGGCGGGCCGGGCGTCCTAAGCTGGCGGATGCGGCCGATATGGCGGGACTGGCCGCGAGCACTGTTGATTACAGTGCGGTCTACATGGCCGATGATCAGCACGTCGCGCGGGCAAACATGATCAGATTGGACCAACCGAAAACGCGGTTGGGGGGCAGTCGAGGAGGACCTGAAATGACTTATGAAAGCTCAACCGGGGCCGGCCGGTCTACCGGCAAGACGGCCGCCGTGGCGATCCTGGTGGTTATTGCCGTGCTGGCGCTCGTGGCGGGCGCGATCTACTTCGCCGAGCCGGCCAAGTCGCTGCCCAGCGTCATGGGCGCCATCACCACCGGATCGCGGGCGACCGAGCACCGTGACCTGCGCGGCTGGGTTTCCATCGTGGTTGCCGTGGTGCTCTTGGTGGCGGCCTGGTTCACCGCCAGGATGAAGGGCTCGGCGCAGCGGTAAGGCTCGCCGGTTAAACGCTTGCCCGTGGCCGGGCGGGCGGCACGAGCCGCCGTGCTCGCCGTCCGTCCGGCCATTTGCCGTGTCGCGGCGCGATTTACGCGGTTCACGAGTAGGCGGGAACCCAGATGGAACACAAGATCCGGACGCCGGACGGGCGGACACTGGCCGTCCAGGACCGAGGCGACCCGGCGGGCAAGCCAGTGCTCGTGCACCAGGGCACGCCGAACTCGCGGCACCTGTATCCGCCGCACGTGACGGACGCCGCCGCCCGCGGACTCCGGCTCTTCAGCTATGACCGGCCCGGCTACGGCGAGTCCCACCCGTTGCCCGACCGGACCATCGCCGACTGCGCCGCCGACGTCACCGCGATCTGCGAAACGCTCGGCTTCGACCGGATCGCCGTGTGGGGCATCTCCGGAGGCGGCCCGCACGCCTTGGCGACCGCGGCGCTGCTGCCTGGCCTGGTCGCCGCGACTGCTTCGCTCGCCTCCCCGGCCCCCTTCCCGGCCGAGGGCATCGACTGGTTCGCGGGCATGGGCGAGGACAACATCGATGACTTCAAGCTGTTCATGTCCGACGAGGCCGCGGCTCGCGTCAAGATGGGCGAGGACCGGGAGCACCTGCTCGCCGTTACCGGCGCGGACCTGGCGGCCTCGTGGCAGACCCTGCTGACGCCAACCGATGCCGCCGTCCTGACCGGGGACTTCGCCGACTACGTGGCGTTCTGCCTGCGCGAGGGGCTCGCGCCCGGGGACCAGGGCTGGTGGGACGACAGCCGGGCGATGGCCATCCCGTGGGGCTTCGACGTCACCGACATCGCGGTGCCGACGATGGTCATGCACGGCCGCGAGGACCATTTCGTGCCGTTCAGCCACGGCGAATGGCTCGCCGCGCGGATAGGCGGAGCCGAGGCGCGACTGCTTGACCACGACGGCCATCTGACGCTCATCGAGACCCGCGTCCCCGAGGTTCACGCCTGGCTGGACGGCTTCCTTTAAGGCCTTTAAGGGCCGCGAATGAGGCGGCGAGAGACGGAACCACGGCGCCGGGCGTCGCGTCCCGCTTCTTGCTGTTATCTTTCGGAACAGTCGATCGGGACCGCTTTGCCTGGCAGATGACCAGGTTTCTCGACCTGCGGCAGTTCTCGGCCTCGCTTAATGGTGGAACTGGCCCTCGTGTCCTGGTTCACGCGCGCCGACTGGGGCTGGTGAGGTGGGTGGGGTGAGGAGGGTACTGCGCGTGAGGGTGCGGGCGCCGATGGCCAGGGCCAGCAAGCCCAGGATCTCGGCGGTGAGGGCCAGCGGGGTGTTCCGGACCTGCTCGTCGTACAGGAGCACGCCGAGGATCGAGGCCGTCACCGGGTCGAAGAGCGTGATGCCGGGCTGTGAGGCGGCCAGCGGGCCGGCCGCCATCGCGTGGGCGGTCAGCAGCATCGCCGCGGCGCCGGTGGCCATCAGGGCGTAGGCCGGCCACGTCGTGAAGATCACCGCCGGGCCGCCGGTGACGCGAGCGCTCAGTTCCTTGATGATGGCGGCGACGAAACCCCAGGAGATGCCGGTGGCGATGCCCAGGCAGGCCGCCCGCCAGGCCGGCGACGCGGCGTCGACGCGCGACGTCGCGATGACCACGCTGACGAGCAGCACGATCGAGATTCCCGCGGTCCACCACGCCGCGGCGGGCGCGTCTGACCGGCCGCCAGACGGTGCCGCCGCGGCCAGGAAGACAGCGACGCCCGCGGACATCGTGGCCGCAGCCAGCCAGTCGCGCCACGCGATCGTGCGCCGCCGTCCCCGGCGTTCATGAACACCGCTTCCGAGAGGACCGGCGCCCGAAGCGGTGGCCCGCGGTGCAGCCGGGGGGTTGCGCATGACCAGGTAGCCGAACACCCATAGCAGTTCGATTGCCAGGATCGGCTGAACCAGGGCCAGCGGGCCGAAATGAAGGGCAGTTACCTGGCAGGCGAAGCCCGCGAGCATGCCGGCGAAGCCGACCAGCCAGACGGGGCGCTGCGCCAGCCGGATGACGAGCAGCGGGTCGAAGCCGCCGGAGCTCGCGTTGCGCCTCGCGGGAGCCCGTTCCCGTTCCGCCCCCTGGTGGAGACTGACGGCGCCGAGGCGCTGGCAGACCGAGGAAGTCGCCGTGCAGAGGCTCGCCGCCAGCGCGAGCAGGATCGCCAGGGTGGTGTGGTCCATGACGACCCGGTGCGCGGCGCGGCTAGCCGCGGTCGAGGCGGGACTGGAGGTCGTCGAGGCGGGCGTGCAGCAGCGCGATCTCGGCGGCAAGGACCGCGTACGGCTGCTCCTCGGCTTCAGCGGGGGCGCCGGAGGGGGCTCCGGGCAAGACTGCGGGTGGGGCTCCGGGCGCGGAGCCCGCGTTGGCCGCGGCCGGAACCGGCACCGTCACGCGGACGGGACCGCCAAGCAGCGCGGTGAACTCCGTCAGGGTCAGTACGCGGCGGCCCGCGGCGCAGCGGTCGCAGAGCGGGATCAGGTGGCGCCACCCGATCAGCCCGCTGCCCGCGTCCGCGAGCAACGTGCCGGGGCTTCCGCAGTCGCACCGGGACTCCGCGATCGCCCGGACGCGCTGCCTGCTGTAGCGCAGCCCGCGCTCGTAGCAGACGCACCTGCCGGACGCCGCCACCTCGAGCAGGATCGCCTGCCGGTTCTCCGTCGCGCATGACAGGTCGCGCGCGTCGCTGACGGCGTGCAGACAGTAGAACCCGCAGCCGCACCAGCGGCGCGGTGGCAGGTGCCGCGAGTTCCACACGCAGGACGCCTCGGCGATCACGCCGTACACGAGGCTCGCCCCCATCGTGAGGCCGGCGAACCCGGTCCGCGTGCCGTCCGCCGACAGCACCGCGTGGGCCAGCTTGTACCCGGTGAACGGCTTGTCCGGCAACTCACCGCGCCGCGGCGCGGAAGGGACCGTCCCGGCGCCCTCCCGGGACCGCCCGGAGGGCCAAGCAGGCAGGCGCGCCACGGTTACCGGAGGCTCTCAGCGGAACCGGACGGCACCGTCAGCCGACGGTGACAGCCGGCTGGGGCGCGGGAGTCGGCTCGGCCAGTTCCGGCTGACCGACTGTGAGCTCTTCAACCACCGTCGTTTCGGTGTCGGCGTCCTCGACGTAGCCCGCCGCGATTTTCTTGCCCAGCCGCATGACCGTACCTCCTTGGCTATTGCTGTACCCCTTTCCGGGTCACTCCCACACCTTCCGTGCGGTATCGACCACCAGGTCCAGCTTGCGGCGCTGGTCCTCGTGCGTGATGAGGTTGCCGAGCGAGCCGGACGCGAAGCCGCACTGCGGGCTGAGCGCGAGCTGACTGAGCGGCGCGTAGCGCGCGGCCTCGTCGATCCGCCGCAGCAGTTCGTCCTGATCCTCCAGCTGGCCGGACTTCGTGGTGACCAGCCCGAGGACCACCGTCGGGCCGGCCGGGCCCACAGGAAGAAAGCGCAGCGGCTCGAAGCCGCCCGCTCGTGCCGTGTCGTATTCGAGGAGGAACCTGTCGACCGGGACCTCGTTCAGCAGCCGCTCCGCGACGGGCTCGTAGCTGCCCTGCGCCATCCACGAACTGCGGTAGTTGCCGCGGCAGATGTGCATGCCGACGGTGACGTCCGGATGCTTCGCCTTCACCGCCGCGATGATTTTCGAGTCGATGGCAATCGCGGCGTCGAGGGCTTGCCGCGGATCGATCCGCGACCGCGCGCTGCCGCTGTGGTGAGCGTCGATCGCCTGGGTGTAGGTGAGCGAGTCAAGCTGTACCCAGCGGACGCCGTGATTTTCGACGAGGGCGCCGATCTCCTCGATCTGGATCTGGGCGAGGTGCTCCATGAGATCGCGGATCGTCGGGTACGCGGGCACTGACTGGACGGGGTCTGGTGGGCATGGCGTGTCTGGTCTGCCTTCCGCGAAGTCCGGCGTCGCTGTCGGTCCCACTCTGCGCCAGATGCCGGACGCCGTAAAGGTCGTCACGGCCCGCGGCCCGCCAGCCGGGGCTTCCCTTCACGAGATGGCTTTCCGCAAGACGGCGACAGTCTGCTTGAGGTTAGATGTGCGGGTGACTGACGTACAGGTTTCGCTGCGGCCCATGACCCGGGCCGAGTTCGACGAGTGGCTCCCTCGCCAGCTCGCCGGGTACGCCGCGCAGATCGCGGCGTCGGGCGCGATGCCGGAGGCCGACGCCTGGGAGAAAGCGCGGCGGGACACCGCGCGAACCTTCAACGCCGGGTACGACACGCCCGGCCAGTTGCTGTTCCAGGTGCTCGCCGGCGCTGATACGGTCGGCTCGCTGTGGCTGGCGATACCGGGTCCCGACCCGGACCCGCAGATGGCCTGGGTTTACGACATTGAGGTGGGCGAGGAGCACCGGGGGCACGGGTACGGGCGAGCGGCGATGCTGCTCGCCGAGGACGAGGTGCGCAACCGCGGTATGACCTCGCTCGGGCTGAACGTATTCGGGCAGAACACGGTCGCGCGCACGTTGTATGAGAGCCTTGGCTACGACGTGATGGCGCTTCAGATGAAGAAGCAGGTCTGACGGAAATCCAGGCTCGCGACTAGTTTCGGATAGTAGGTTTTCGCTAGAACACGCGTTTGACAAACGAACAGGTTTCCGGCATGGTTGATCCCAACGCAGAGCGTTCAGAAAGAGGGGTCGAATCATGGGTCAGAAGACTGTCCGGTTCAGCGATCTGAGCGGCCAGCTCATCATGCGCGACGACGCGCTCGCGCGGATCGTCATCCAGGAGCACCCCGAGCTCGGCGACGGGCCGGTGGAGATCGAGTCGCTCGCCGATGAGGCGCTGGCGATGGAGAAGGACGCGCTGCGGGTCGCGGTACTGGACCTGTACCTGCCGGGCGAGGAGGTGCCGCGGCGGGTGACGATGGACGCGGAGGCGTTCGGGGCACTGGTGACAGAGAAGCCGGTCGGCGAGATGCTGATGGGCGCGCGGCCCGTCAAGCGGGCCGGACGGCCGCGGCTGGCCCGGACCGGGGAGTAGCGGCAACGGCTTATGTGCCGTGACGGCCTACTGCCCGGTGTCCTACAGTTTGTCCCATGGCGGATTCCGAACCTGCGCGGCCAGCCGTTGTGCCCGCGGCCGACAACGGCGCCCTGCGGGCGTCACACGCCGATCGCGACCAGGTCGTCGACGCGCTCCAGGCCGCCGCGGGCGACGGGCGGCTGACGCCCGAGGAGCTAGACGAGCGCCTTGAGCTGGCGCTGAACGCCAAGACCTACGCCGAGCTCGCGGTGCTGCTGCGCGACCTGCCCGCGACGGGCACGCCCGCGCCGGGCGCGGCGGCGCTGGCCTCGCGGAACGCGGCGGCCGCCGCGGCCAACCGCAAGGACCTCGTCACGATGCACTACACCAGCGGCCACGGCGAGCGCCGCGGCCGCTGGATCGTGCCGAGCCGGATGGACCTGAAGGTCTCGAGCGGGCATATCACGCTCGACTTCACAGAGGCGCTGATCACCGAGCCGGTGCTGCGCATCGACGCCAAGGTCTCGAGCGGGCACATAGTGCTGATCACACGGCCGGGCATCGTGGTGGACACTGACAACGTCTCCGTGCGCAGCGGGCGTGTCAAGGTCCGGGCGCCGTGGGGCGAGGACGTGCCGGTGGTGCTGCGGATCGACTTGTCGGGGACCTGCGGGAGCGGGCACATCGTCGTTCGCCCGCGGCGCCGCTCGTTC